>Ga0134122_10004348_pt1 | contig 10514 bp, 10 predicted proteins | sample KB302_FD_96461 | JGI IMG/M metagenome (GOLD analysis project Ga0134122, IMG submission 96461) | Terrestrial soil microbial communities without Nitrogen fertilizer from Kellogg Biological Station, Michigan, USA - KB3-0-2 | ecosystem: Environmental > Terrestrial > Soil > Unclassified ... | reverse complement strand
GTGTGCGGGCTGGCCGGCGCCAACTCGTCCGAGTTCGTGGCCGACGCGCCGCACCTGGTCATCGACCTGCTCCCCGAGCAGCGGCAGCTGGCCGACAAGGGCGGCACGATGCGCCTGGGCCTCTACCCGATCCTCCTGACCGAAGGCTCGCGCGCGTCGCGCCTCTACGGGCAGGGGATCATCCAGGAACGCCACCGCCACCGCTACGAGGTGAACAACGACTACCTCACGAATCTCGAAAAGCACGGGCTGCGGGTCTCGGGATTGTGGGCGGAGAAGCAGCTGGTGGAGATCATCGAGCTCGCCGAGCATCCGTACTTCGTGGCCGGTCAGTTCCATCCCGAGTTCCGCTCGCGGCCGTGGGATCCGCACCCGCTGTTCGCTGGTTTCGTGAAAGCCGCCCTCGAGCACGGGCAGGCGAAGCCGGCGCCGTGAGCACCCGGCCCGTCCGGATCGGTCCCATCACGATCGGCGGCGGCGCGCCGCTGGTGCTCATCGGAGGCCCGTGCGCGATCGAGAACGAGAAGCACGCGCTCATGACCGCCGCCCGGCTGAGCGCGATCACCGCCGAGGCCAAGGTGCCGTTCATCTACAAGTCCTCCTACGACAAGGCCAACCGCTCGTCGGTCAAGAGCTATCGCGGACCCGGGCTCGCCGAGGGCCTGCGCATCTTGAAGAAGGTCCGTGACGAGATCGGCGTCCCGGTGCTGTCCGACGTGCATCAGGTCTCGGAGATCGAGCCGGCCGCCGCGGTGCTCGACGTGTTGCAGATCCCGGCGTTCCTCTGCCGCCAGACCGACCTGATCCTGGCCGCAGCCGTCAGCGGCAAGCCGGTGAACGTGAAGAAGGGGCAGATGGTCGCGCCCGGCGACATGCGCAACGTGGTCGACAAGGTCGTGTCCACCGGCAACCACGCCCTGCTGCTCACCGAGCGGGGGGCGTCGTTTGGCTATAACAACTTGGTCGTGGACATGCGCGGGCTCACAATCATGCGGGAGATGGGCTATCCCGTGGTCTTCGATGCCACGCACTCGGTCCAGCTACCCGGCGGCCACGGCGACCGCTCGGGCGGCGAGCGCCGCTACGTGCAGGGGCTGGCGCGCGCGGCGGTCGCCTTCGGCGTCGATGCCCTCTTCATGGAGATGCACGAGGATCCCGACCGCACGCTGCCCGACGGCCGGCCGCTGTCCGACGGTCCCAACATGCTGCGGATCGACGATCTGCCCCAGCTGCTCGAGCAGCTGAAGGGGATTCGCGCCGCCATGGGTGAGGCATGAGCGACGCGGTCAGCCGCGACGTCCGTCGTCTGGCCGAGCGCGTCCTGAGAATCGAGGCCGACGCGATCCTCGGCGTGATCCCCAGGGTGGACGAGCGGTTCGAGCGCGCCGTCCAGATGATGCGCGACTGCACGGGCCGGATCGTCGTCACCGGGATCGGCAAGTCCGGCCTGGTCGGGCGCAAGATCGCCGCCACGCTGGCGTCCACGGGGACGCCGGCCTACTTCCTCCATCCCGCCGAGGGCATGCACGGCGACGTCGGGATGCTGGCGCGTGGCGACGTCGTGGTGGCGCTGTCCAACTCGGGCGAGACCAACGAGATGCTGGCGATCCTGCCGCCGCTCAAGCGGCTGGGCGTTCCCATCATCCTGCTCACCGGCAATCCGAAGTCGACGCTGGCCCGGCAGAGCGACGTGGTGCTCGACGTGAGCGTGGCCGAAGAGGCGTGCCCGATGAATCTGGCGCCGACCTCATCGACCACCGCGGCGCTGGCGATGGGCGATGCGCTGGCGATGGTGCTGCTCGAGCTCCGCGGGCTCCGGCCCGAGGACTATGCGGCACTGCATCCCGCCGGCGCGCTCGGCTGGCGCGCGCTTTTCCGCGTCGGCGACCTCATGCACACGGGCGAGGCGATGCCGGTCGTTGCCGACACCGTCCCTCTGCGCGAGGCCATCCAGGAGATGACCCGCAAGGGCCTGGGGATGACGACGGTGGTCGGCGAGGACGGGCGGCTGGTGGGCGTCATCACCGACGGTGACCTGCGCCGACTGCACATGCGGGGCGGCGCCTTCGATGCCCTGCAGGCCCGAGAGGTGGCGACCCGGGGCCCGCGCACCATCGGCGCCGACGATCTCGCCGCCAAGGCGCTCGAGATCATGGAGGGCCGGATCACCAGCCTGATCGTGGTTGACGAGAGCCAAAGGCCCCGTGGTGTCATCCACTTACACGACATCCTCCGCGCGAAGATTATCTAGGCTTTCCTCTTTTTCTCTTTCGGCATCCGAGTGGCCGTGATAGGGTGGTACTGATTTTGCACGGTGTTCCAAATGCGTAATCTGGCTCGCGTCATTTTCGCGGTCGTCGCACTGTTCGTCGTGGCGGTGACCGTCACGCTCGTTGTCAGGAGCCGAACGGCCCGCCTGGAGCCGATAGGCCCGGCGCTGACCACCGCCGACCTTCAGGTGAAGGAAGTCGACCTCGAGGAGGAGGCCAAAGGGGTGCGCTGGCGGCTGAAGGCAGAGCAGGCGCTGATGTACGACCAGGCGGGCGTGACCAAGCTCCGCAAGCTGGTCGCCAACGTCTACCAGCGCGACCGGTCGTGGACGATCGTGGGCGACGAGGGCGAGCTCGACCGCAACACGAACAACGTCGAGGTCCGGAACAACGTGGTCGTGACGTCGGACGACGGCCTGCGCCTGGAGACGAACGTGCTGCGGTGGGCGGCCGATGAACGGAAGCTGTGGACCGACGCGCCGGTCGTGCTGTCGCGCCGCGGCTCGGTCGTGCAGGGGACCGGCCTCGAGGTGCGCATGGCCGACGAGACCGCCACGGTGTCCGGCCGGGTACGGGCCACATTCGTGCCGGACAAGGGAGCACGCCGATGAAGCGGCTGGCGCTGGCGCTGACGGTTGTCCTGGGCCTGGTGGCGAGCGAGACCGTGGCCGAGCCAGCGCGCGCGACGACGCCGTCGGGTCGGGCATCGGCGGCCCGACCGGCGAGCGCCCCGCGGGAGCCGATCCGCGTCGCGGCGCCCACGGCCCCGGCGGCGACGACGCCGACCCCCGTCAAGCCCGCGGCCGATGTCCCGGCGGCCGAGCGTGACAAGACCGAGCGCGACAAGGAAGACCGGGGCCAGCCGGTCACCGTCGATTCGGATCGGATGGAGCGTTTCGGCAAGGAGAGCCTGGTGATCTTCAGCGGCAACGTGGTGGCGCGCCAGAACAACTCGGTGCAGTACGCCGACCGCATGGAGGTCTACCTCGACGAGAAGGGCAACCGGATTCTCCGGACGGTGTCGACCGGTAACGTCCGCATCATCACCAAGGACTGCCGCACCGGCACGGCCCGCCGGGCCGAGTACTACGACCTCGAGCAGCGGGTGGTCCTGCTGGGCGGCGCGCGCGTGTGGCAGGACGACAACGTCGTCAGCGGCGAGACGATCACCATCTATCTCTCGCAGGACCGCTCGGTGGTACAGGGCGGTACGCAGGAGCGGGTGAAGGCGGTGTTCTTCCCGAAGGAGCAGAACCAGCAGAAGGACGCGAAGAAAGACGCCAGCGCACCAGTCAAGACGACGGCCACAGCCTGCGCCAACTGACCGATGGAAGGACTGGTCGCCCAGGGTCTGCAGAAATGGTTCAAGCACCGCAAGGTCGTCGACAACGTGTCCGTCGATATCCACCGCGGTGAGGTGGTGGGACTGCTCGGCCCCAACGGCGCGGGCAAGACCACGTCGTTCTACATGATCGTCGGCTTGCTGCCGACGGAGGGTGGCCGTATCTTTTTGGAAGGGCGCGAAATCACCGCGCTGCCCATGTATCAGCGGTGTCGCATGGGTGTCGGCTATCTGCCGCAAGAGTCATCGGTCTTCCGCAAGCTGAGCGTGGAGGAGAACCTGCTGGCGATTCTGGAAACACAGGACCTCGGCGCCGGCGAGCGCAAGGAGCGAGCCCGTGAGCTGCTGGCCGAGCTCGACCTGACCGCGCTGGCGCCCTACCCGGCCTACACGCTGTCCGGCGGCGAGCGCCGGCGACTCGAGATCACGCGGGCCCTGGTCACCGGCCCGCAGTACCTGCTGCTGGACGAGCCGTTCACCGGTATCGACCCGATCGCCATCGCCGACATCCAGGAAATCATCGCTCGGCTCCGCGACCGGGGAATTGGCATCCTGATCACTGACCACAACGTACGCGAGACGCTGGCCATCACGGACCGTGCCTACATCCTCTACGACGGCAAGATTCTGGTGTCAGGCACGGCGAGCGAGATCGCCAACAGTCCGATCGCCCGAGAGATCTATCTCGGAGAGAAGTTCGCCCTCTAGGGCGACGGAGACGACGTAAGCCATGGCTATGGAAGCGCGCCTCTCACTCCGACAGAGCCAGCGGGTCGTGATGACTCCGCTGCTCCAGCAGGCGATCCAGCTCCTGCAGCTCTCCACCCTGGAGCTCCAGGAGGTCGTCCAGAAAGAGCTGCTCGAGAATCCGCTGCTCGAAGAGGTGGCCCCCGAGACCGAGGCCGCCCCCGAGGCATCCGCCTCGACGACACCCGACGCGCCCACCACCACGCCGCTGGAGCCCTCGCCGGTGGAGCCGCCCCCGACCAACGAGCGGCAGACCGACGACCTGCCCTTCGACCTCAACGCGGTCATGTTCGACGACCACGAAGAGCGGTCGCTGGTGTCTCAGGAGGAGCGCGAGGAGCTGCCCTTCGAGAACATCGTTCGGTCCTTCAGCTCGCTGACCGATCACCTCGACGAGCAGCTGCGCTTCACCACCGAGGACCCGCTGGTCCGTCGCATCGGCAACGAGATCATCGGCAACCTCGACGAGGACGGTTATCTGCGCGCCGAGGTGGCCGAGATCGCCCAGCGCTGCGAGACCACGGTGGAGGAAGTGGAGAAGGTCCTGGCCCTGGTGCAGGCCTTCGATCCCCCGGGGGTCGCGGCCCGCTCCATCCAGGAGTGCCTGCTCATCCAGCTCAAGGCCGACCCCAATCCCGATCCGGTGTCGGTGGAGATCGTGGAGCAGCACTTCGACGAGCTGAGCCGGCGTCGCTATCCCGATATCGCGCGGGCCCTCAAGCTCTCGCTCGACCGCATCATGGAGTCGGTCGAGGAGATCATGGGGCTCGAGCCCAAGCCGGGTCGGCGCTTCGGCGGCAGCGACTCCCGCTACATCGTGCCCGACGTGGTCGTCCACAAGATGGGCGGCGAGTACGTGGTGGTCCTGAACGAGGACGGCGTGCCGCGCCTGCGCGTCAACTCGCTGTACCGCTCCCTGCTGCGCACCGCGGGCAGCGAGGCCCGCGAGTACGTGGAGCAGAAGCTCCGGTCGGCGGTGTGGCTGATCAAGAGCGTGGACCAGCGCCAGCGCACCCTGCGCAAGGTCACGCAGTCCATTGTGAAGTTCCAGCGCGAGTTCCTGGACAAGGGTCTGCCGTGCCTGCGCCCGCTGTCGCTGCGCGACGTGGGTGAGGATATCGGCATGCACGAGTCCACCATCAGCCGCGTCACCACCAACAAGTACGTGGAGACGCCGCAGGGGCTCTTCGAGCTGAAGTTCTTCTTCCACAGCGGCATCGCCTCCGGCGACGGAGAGATGGTCTCCTCGGTGTCGGTGAAGAAGATGATCCAGGACCTGCTGGCCAACGAGGATCCGGCCAAGCCGCTCTCCGACCAGGAGGTGGCGCAGATCCTCAAGGGTCGGGGGCTCACCATCGCGCGTCGAACCGTCGCCAAGTATCGCGAGGAGCTCGGCATCCTGCCGTCGCACCAGCGCCGGCTGGCGCCGAAGCGCCGCTGACAACAGGGACGCGAGTCGCAGGCCACAGCTCGGGGCAGTGGGGGGCCACCATCCGGCCCCCATGAGGTATACGCGATGCAACTGATCATCAGTGGCCGCGGGATCGAGCTCGATCGAGACTTCAAGGACACCGTCACCCGCAAGGTGGCCCGCGTCGGCCGGCTGCTGCCGGCCCTGATCGAGGCGCGCGCCACCTTCACCGCCGAGAAGTTCCGCCGCACGGTCCGGCTCACGCTCACCGCTCGCCACCACGTGTTCTCGACGACGGCCACCGACGGCGATCTCATGGCCGCCGTCGACGCCGCGGTCGAGCGCCTGGACCACCAGGTGCGCCGGGCCAAGGATCGGCGCCGCCTGGCGCCGCGGCGGCTCACGCGCGCCGCCCAGACGCGGCGGGCCACGGGGGAGGTGGCCTAGCGCCATGGCCGGGCCCATCACGTTCGTGGTCATCACCGGCATGAGCGGCGCGGGCAAGAGCTACGCCATCAAGTGCTTCGAGGACATGGGGTTCTTCTGCGTGGACAACCTGCCGACCACGCTCATCCCGACCTTCGCCGATCTCGTCGCGCGTTCCACACACACCGTCGACCGGGTGGCCCTCGGGGTGGATGTCCGCGAGGGCGAATACCTCACGCACCTGCTCGACACGCTGCAGGAGCTGCGCAAGCGCGGCCACACCGCCGAGGTGCTGTTCCTGGAGGCGAGCGAGGAGTCGCTGGTGCGGCGCTACCGCGAGACGCGGCGCCGGCATCCGCTGGCCCCCGACGGCAACGTGCTCGACGGCATCCGCGCCGAGCGCAAGATGCTGTCCACGCTGCGGGAGGTCGCCGACCGCGTGGTGGACTCCTCCGCGCTGACCGTCCACCAGCTGAAGGATCTGCTCGTCGAGCACTACGTGACGCCGGGCCGCCGGCCCGGCCTGTCCATCTCGCTGGTGTCGTTCGGCTTCAAGCACGGCGTGCCCTTCGATGCCGACCTCGTGTTCGACGTCCGCTTCCTGCCCAACCCGCACTTCGTGGAAGCGCTGCGGCCGCTGGACGGACGCGACAGCCGCGTGCGCGATTTCGTCATGAAGGCCGAGGAGAGCCGCGAGCTGCTCAAGCGTCTGGAAGACTTCCTGGGCTTCGTGCTGCCCGCCTACCAGCGGGAGGGCAAGGCCTACCTCACCGTCGCGGTCGGCTGCACCGGCGGGCGCCATCGCTCGGTGGCGCTGGTCGAGGAGCTGAAGGGATTTCTCGACCGGCTCGGCCTCTCCGCGGGCGTCGTCCACCGGGATCTGGATCGCGAGTAGCCGTGAGTCGCGGTCCGCTGGCATTCTGCTTCGGCGTTCACAACCACCAGCCGATCGGGAACTTCGACAGCGTTCTCGTCGAGACCACCGAGCGCGCCTACCGTCCGCTGCTGGAGCGAGTCCGGGCCCGGACCGAGGTGCGGCTGAGCGTGCACTGCACGGGCAGCCTGCTCGAGTGGCTGCGGGAGCACGCGCGCGCGACCTTCGATCTGCTCGGTGAGCTGGCCGCCGGCGGCCGCGTCGAGCTCCTGACCGGCGGTTTCTACGAGCCGATCCTGGCCGTCCTGCCCGACGCCGACAAGCGCGGTCAGATCGAGCGGCTGAGCGCATTCTTGAAGAGCGAGTTCGGCGTCCATCCGCGGGGCATGTGGCTGGCCGAGCGGGTGTGGGAGCCCACGCTGCCGCGCGCGCTCCGGGAGGCCGGCGTCGAGTACGTGCTGGTCGACGACCAGCACTTCGCGCTGGCCGGTCTGGCCCCCGACGAGCTCGGCGGCTACTACCTCACCGAGGACCAGGGCGCCACCGTGGGTGTCTTCCCGATCAACGGGCGGCTCCGCCATCTCATCCCGTTCGCCGAGGTCGCCAAGTCGATCGAGTACCTGGGCGAGCTGCACGGGCGTGTGACGGCCGTGACGGTGGCCGACGACGGCGAGAAGTTCGGCGCGTGGCCGGGGACGTACCAGCACGTCTACGAAGACGGCTGGCTCGACGCCTTCTTCGACCGCGTGGCCGAGACGCCGTGGCTCCGGTGGTCGACGTTCGCCGACGTCGTGGACGCCGGGCCGGCCGCCGGCCGGGTCTACCTGCCGACCGCGTCGTATCAGGAGATGGGGGAGTGGGCGCTGCCAACCGAGGCGGGCCGCGAGCTGGAGATCGCCAAGCGCGATCTCGGCCCGCTCGACGGCGGCGCGCGCTTGCTCGGCCTGCTGCGCGGCGGATTCTGGCGCAACTTCCTCGTGAAGTACCCCGAGGTGGCGGAGATCTACTGGAAGATGCTGCGGCTGTCGGCCGCGATCACGCATGCCCAGGCCGAGCGTCCCGGCGAGCCGGCGGTGCTGGCCGCGCGTGAGGCGCTCTGGCGGGGCCAGGCGAACGACGCGTACTGGCACGGGGTGTTCGGCGGCTGCTATCTGCCCCATCTCCGCCGGGCGGTGAAGACCGCGCTGCTGGAAGCCGAGGCCCGCCTGTCCGGTGACGGCGCGCCGGTCGAGGTCACGGTAGCGGACGTCAACGGTGACGGGCTGCCGGAGGTCCTGGTGCGCACGCCCGCGCTCAGCATCACGCTGAACCCGGCGCGCGGCGGCGCGCTCACCGAGATCGGTGCGCTGGCGCGCCGCCACGACGTCGCCGACGTCCTCGGGCGACGCGCGGAGACGTACCACGCGCGCCTGAGCCAGGGGCAGGGGGCGACGCGCTCGATCGGCGACACCACGCCGGAGAAGGAGCCGGGCCTGCACCGGCTGCTGACCTACGACCGGTTCCGCCGCGCATCGCTCCTCGACGGTCTCTTCGCCGCCGGCGACGATCTCGACCCCGTGGAGCCGTGGGCCGAGAGCCTGCTGGCGCTCGGCGACGCCGTCTTCGAGCACGCGGTGGAGCGACACGGCGAGCGCGTCGAGATCGCGCTCCGTCATCGCGGCGATCATCCGCACCTCGCCATGGTGGACAAGCGCGTGAGCGTCGCCGGCGCCACGGTGACCGCGCGGTATCGGCTGACCGCCCCCGCCGGGGCCGCGCTGAAGGGTCGCTGGGCCGTGCAGCTGAACCTCGCGCTGAGCGCGGGTGACGCGCCGGGGCGCTACCTCACGCGGCCGGACCGACCGTCCCTCGGCAGCGCCGGTCGCGCGAACGACACGACCGACGTCACACTCGTCGATGAATGGCTCGGGTTGCAGGCGCGCCTGGCATGGAGCCCGACGGCCACCCTGGCGTGGGGCCCGGTGGAAACGGTGTCGGTGTCCGAGGGTGGTTTCGAACGGTTGTATCAAGGGACGGCGCTGCTCGTGAGCTGGCCGCTGACGGGGCCGACCCAGGAGGTGTCCGTGTCGTTGACCCTGGTGGACCGATGAACCTCGACGACCCCCGCGCGCTCGAGCGCGTCGACCGGCACGACACACGCCGCGTCCTGACCGACTTCCCGGCGCACTGCCGCCAGGGCCATGCCCTTCAGCCCATTCCGGCGCCCACCGGCGGCCGTCCGCGGCTCGTGGTGGTGGCGGGAATGGGCGGCTCGGCCGCCGGGGGCGATCTCGTCGCGGCCTCTGCGGCCGAGACGCTCGACGTGCCGATCCTGGTGCATCGCGGCTACGGCTTGCCGGCCGCCGCCGGTCGCGAGTCGCTGGTCGTCGCGCTCTCGTACTCCGGCGACACGGCCGAGGTGCTCTCCGCCGTCGACGTCGCGCTCGAGCGCCGCAGTCCGGTGGTCACGGTGACGGCCGGCGGCGCGCTGGGAGCGCTGGCGCAGGCGCGCGGATTGCCCCGCGTCACGCTGCCAGCGGGCCTGATGCCGAGGATGGCGCTCGGCTATCTCACGTTCTCGCTGCTGAACGTGCTGGCCGCCTGTGGCGCGCCGGCCGCCAGTGAGGCGGACGTCGAGGACGCGCTGAGCGTGCTCCGGGATCAGGGCGAGGATCTCGTACCCGCGCGCCCCACGGACAAGAACGAGGCCAAGCGTCTGGCGCTGGCCATCGGCACACGGCTGCCGGCCGTCTATGGCGGACCGCTGACCGGCGCGGTGGCCTACCGCTGGAAGACCGATCTCGAGGAAAACGCCAAGGTGCTGGCCATCGCCGGCGCCGTGCCGGAGATGAACCACAACGAGATCGAGGTGTGGAGCGGCCCCGGCGCGGGCGGCCGGCACGCCGTGATCCTGCGCGAGGACAGCGAGCCGCCGGAGATCGTCCGCCGCTTCACCCTGCTGCGCGAGCTGCTCGGCCCCGACGCCGGCGGCGTCAGCGAGGTGTGGGCCCGCGGCAGCGGCCGTCTGGCCCGGCTGCTCTCGCTCGCCGCACTCGGACAATGGGTGAGCTACTACGTCGCCATGCTCCACGGCAAGGACCCGTGGCCGGTACCCGTGCTCACCGAGGTCAAGCGCCGTCTCGCCGCGCCCGCTGCCGAGCGGCGGCCGCGCCCTTGAGAGGGTGTCCAACCCCGTGCTAGAGTGACGCGTTCGACCTCACGGCAAGGAGATTCGCATGGCGCAGGCTGAGCATCTGTTCACGTCGGAGTCGGTGACGGAGGGGCACCCCGACAAGATCGCCGACCAGATTTCCGACGCGGTACTCGATGCGATCCTGGCCCAGGACCCGCGCGGTCGCGTCGCCTGCGAGACGCTCCTCACCACCGGCCTGGTGGTCGTGGCCGGTGAGATCACCACGTCGTGCTACGTCGACGTCGCCGAGCTGGCGCGCAACACGATCAAGG
>Ga0134122_10004347_pt1 | contig 10515 bp, 8 predicted proteins | sample KB302_FD_96461 | JGI IMG/M metagenome (GOLD analysis project Ga0134122, IMG submission 96461) | Terrestrial soil microbial communities without Nitrogen fertilizer from Kellogg Biological Station, Michigan, USA - KB3-0-2 | ecosystem: Environmental > Terrestrial > Soil > Unclassified ... | reverse complement strand
TTGTCGGCCGCGAACTTGGCGTCGAACTCGGCTTTGGCGGTGCTCATCCGGGCCGCCTCCGCACGCGCGGTCGCGAGATCGCCCCGCCGGGCCGCCGCGAAGCCCCGGGCGAACGCGAGGCCGAAACGGGTCGTCGGGCGCGGCCCAGGATCGATCGTCCAGCCGGCGACCTCGCCGCCGAAATCCTCGCTGTCGATGAGGTAGCGCGACCACATCGAGACATAGGAGCCGACCGACGAGCGATCGGGGTCGTAGCCGGGGTCGGAGGCACCCAGGGCGTGGTCCGAGGTCGCCTCGGCCCGGCACTCTTCGAGAATCCGTCGGGCATCCTTTAAGCGGCCCTGTTCCTGGTAGCCGTAGGCGAGCCAGATCGCGTAATGCCCGCAGCCCCGCCCGTGCTTTCCGTGGGCGGTGAGCAGACGATTTCCCGCGGTGGCGGCGGCTTCGTTCGCGGCGACCACGCCGTCCCAGTCGCCGAGCGCCAGGAAAATGTGCGAGGTCATGTGGAGCGCGTGCGGCGCCTCGGGCGCCACGTCGCGGTAGCGGCGCGCGGAGCGCAGGCCGAGCGGGGCATGGGCCGGGTCGTCGTACGAGTGGATCAGGTAGTGGAGGATGCCGGGGTGGTTGGGCAGGCGGGGATACCACTCTTCGAGAATCGCGGCGGAGCGCATGTAGATGGCCACGTCGCGACCGGCGTGAGCGGTGCCGAGAATCGACAGGGCATGGAACGCCGCGGCGTCCGGATCTTCGGGGAATCGCTTCGACAGATCGCCCATCGCCGCCTCGTAGCGAAAGTCGCGATCTTCCTTCGACCCCTCGCCGAAGAGGATCTCGATCGCCGAAAGGTAGCCTTTCTCGCGCTCCGTCGGCGCCTTGGCCGCCCGTTCCTCAGGGGTCTTGCCCAGCCGCGTGAGGACCGCCCGAGCGCCGGCCAGGTCCTGCTCCATCCAGATCGCGTGGTTGAACGTCATCGCCTCGCCCCAATAGGCCAGGGCGAACCCGGGATCGAGATCCTCGGCCGCGTGGAACGCCTCGGCCGCCGTCTGGTACTCGAAGTTGTGGAGCTGGGCGAGACCGTAAAGGAACCGCTCCTGCGCGGCGGGCGACCCGGAGTTGGGAAACACGACCTTGCCCGCGGTAACGGCGGGTTGGGCGATCGAAGGGGCGGCCAGAACGGCCAGCAGCGAGGCGAATCGGACGGCACGGGCGAGGTTCGGGCGCATGCGGCGAGCTTACACGCCTCCCAGGGGGCGGCGCGCGCCTATGAGGCCAGGTCTGTCAAGGCCGTACCAGCTCAAGCCGCGCGCGCGTCCCGCCGAGGGGCGAGGTCTCCAGCGTGACGGAGCCGCCGTGCAACTCGGCGAGATCGCTGACGATCGCGAGGCCGAGCCCTGATCCCCGGACCTGCTGGTCGGCCCGCACGCCTCGCTGTAGCACCTGAGCGCGCAGGGAGGGATCGAGACCCGGCCCGTCGTCATCCACCGAGATATGGAGCCGGTCGCCTTGAAGGGACGACGAGACGGCGACCCGGGAACGCGCCCACTTGCACGCGTTGTCGAGCAGGTTCCCCAGCATTTCGTCGAGGTCTTCCCTGCGGCCTCGGATCTCGTGCGCGGGCGAGACCTGGACGTCGATCTTAAGCTCGCGTTCCGCGTGGAGGCGCCGCATGGTACGCACGAGACCTTCGACGGACGGCAGGACGGCGCAACGGAATCCCGGCGCCGCGCGAGACGACGCGGTCGCCCGTGCGCGAGCCAGGTGGTAATCGACCTGCTGCTGCATCCGCTCGACCAGCTGACCGAGGGTCGCAGCGAGATCGCGATGGCCGGCGGCGCCGGCCTGTTCCGCCTCCTGCGCGAGCACCGCGAGCGGCGTCTTCAGCCCGTGCGCGAGATCTCCCGCCGTGGCGAGGGCTCGGGCGATCGCACGCTCACGATCTTCGAGCAGCGCGTTCAGGTCGTTCACCAGCGGCTGCACTTCGGTCGGATGATCTCCTTCGATTCGCTGGCTGCGTCCCTCGCGCACCGAAGACAGGCTGGCGCGAAGGCTCCACAACGGAGCCACCGCTCTTCGAACGAGGAACATGCCCCCCACGACGAAGGCAAGGACGAAGATTCCCATCACGGCGTGATAGGTCGCACCGTTCAACCCGAGCTCCGGATGATTCCGCGAGAGCTTGAGCAGCAGAGCGGTGACCGAGACAAATACCGCGGTCATCCAGACGAGCGCTCCGGCGAACAGGCGCGCACGCAGTGACCCCTTCACGATTCCGCCCCGATGCACCCGATGCGATAGCCGAGTCCGCGCACGGTCTCGATGGTTCCGGCGCCGAGCTTTCTCCGAAGACGGGCGATGAACACTTCGACGGTGTTCGAGTCGCGGTCGAACGATTGCGCGTAGATGTGCTCGACAAGCTCGGTCTGCGACACGACACGGCCGGGATGGTGCATGAGATACGAGAGCACGCGAAGCTCATGGCCGGTCAGCTTCACTGGCTGGCCATCGAGAGCAACCTGCGATGTCCTCGGGTCCAGGACCAGTGCGCCGTGCCGCAGCTCCGGCGTGAGCTGTCCGCTGGAGCGCCGGATCAGAGCGCGCAGCCGCGCCAGCAACTCCTCCATCCGGAACGGCTTGGTGAGGTAGTCGTCCGCGCCGCCGTCGATGCCGCGGACTTTCTCGCTCCAGCTTCCACGGGCGGTGAGTACCAGCACCGGCACCGCGATTCCGTCGGCGCGCCAGCGTTCGAGCAGCGTCAACCCGTCGATTTTCGGCAATCCGAGATCGAGAATCACCGCATCGTAGGGCTCGGTGCTGACCAGAAAGTCGCCGCGCTCACCGTCCGCGGCGACATCGACCGCATACCCGCTTTCTCCGAGCGTGGCGGCGAGGCGGTCGGCCAGCAGCGACTCATCTTCGACGATCAGGATTCTCATTCTCGACCGCGCCCGATCATACGCGGTTGGCCGGCACGGTTCGCCGGCACCGATCTCAAGGACTCGTGAGCTCCGGCTTCCGGGACCGGCCCCACTGAAGTTTCCATAGCCCTTGCGCCGAGAGGATGGCCGAGAAGACCGCGCACACTCCGAGCGCGAGGAGCGTCCAGACCCAGAAAAAGGCTCCGGCAGATTTCGCGATCTCGTGTCCGACGACGCCTCCCGTCGCATTGAAGTGGATATAGGGAACGTACGCCCCGAGAAGCGATCCGAGGAAAACGATGACGTAGCCCGACCGCCGTTCGGCGAGCACCAGCGTTGCGTAGAGCCAGAGGACCGCGATAGGCACCGCAAGCAGGTTCGAGGGCACTCCCTTCTCGAACCCACGGACGATGTCGTCCGCTAGGTGCAGCAGCAACAAGAGAAGCGTGAGCAGGGACGCGAGGGTCCACAGGATGCTTTGTTTCATCGAAACTTCCTCCGCCGGTCGTATGAGGGGTTCGTAATGTCCGGCAGCCTAGGGAGTGCCGGCTGAACGGCCGCTGAACAGAGCGTTCAGGTTCTGTTCAGCCAAGATTCGGCAGGATGGCGGCTTTCCGGAGGTCCGACGATGCACAAGATCCTCTTACCCATCCACATCGCCGCCGGGGGACTCGCCATGGTTCTCGGCGCCGTGGCCCTGTCCGTGAAGAAAGGCGGGACCCTCCACCGCCGCGGCGGGCTGCTGTTCGTCTACGTCATGCTCGTCATGAGCACCAGCGCCGCGATCCTGGAGTTTCTCAAGACTCCCAACTGGACGAACGTGCTCGTCGCCTTGATGACGGCCTATTTCGTATGCACCGCTCTCACGACCGTCCGCCCCACGTCGCCATCGACCCGCCGCATCAACGCTGCTTCGCTGACCATCGTGTCCGCACTTGCGCTCGGAACGTTCGTGGGCGGCATTAAGGCCATCAACAGCCCTCTCCTTTCCCCTGGCGGCGTTCCCTACCGCACGATCGGCGTAATGTCCTTCGTCCTCGCCACCGTCATGACCCTGGCGGCCCTCGGCGACGTGCGCATCCTGCGAACCGGCCTCCCGACCGGTGGGGCACGCCTGGCGCGCCACCTGTGGCGCATGTGCTTCGCGCTCTTCATCGCCGCCGGATCGTTCTTCTCGATCCGCGAGCGCGTAGCGAAAATCCTGCCCGAGCCCTTCACGACGGGGCCGATGCGCGCGCTGCCGATCCTGCTGCTGTTCGGCACGATGTTCTATTGGTTATGGCGGGTCCGGTGGCGCCGCGCGTTGCCGGTGATCCTCCGGCAGGATTCGATGCCGATTACCCCAACTGCGGAGTGAACTGCCGCCCTCACCCCACCCGCCCCAGCCACTCCGCCATCCCTCGCCAGAGATCCTCCTTCCGGTCGGTCAGCCGGTGGTCGCCGTCAGCGTAGAGGCGCAGCTCGATCCGGCGGTAGCGGCAGCGGGCGACGAAATCGACCACGTCGGCGTAGGGGACCGAGGCGTCCATCCGCCCTTGGAAGATCAGGGTGGGGGTTTGGAGCTGCTCTTGAAGCTGGGTGCGTGGGTAGCGCCGGAGATCCTCGATCAGCGGCCAGGCGAGGTCGCTTTCGACGAAGCCGTTGTCGAAGCGGATCGTCCCTTCCCGTTGCCAGCGCGCGGTGCGCTCGGGGCCGGCCCAGGTGAGGAGGCCTTTTTCCATCTCCAGGGCCGGGGCGATCAGCAGGGCCGCGGCCACCCTTTGGGGGTGCTGCGCCGCGTACCAGAGAGCGGTCGCACCCCCCATCGACGAGCCGATCAGGGCGAAGCGTTCCCAGCCAAGCTCGGCGCGGACAAGCTCCACGTCTTCGAGGTTACGGCTTAGGGTGAGGTCGGAGAGGTTCCCCCCGGATTTGCCGTGGCCGCGGAAATCGAACGAGGCGAAGCGGTAGCCGGCGGCGAGCGCCTGTTCGCGGAAGAAGTCGGCCTTCTCTCCCGCCTGGGCCGAGCCGAAGCCGTGCAGGTAGAGGATGCCCGGTGAGCGGGGAGTGCCCTCTGGGGTCGCGAGGCGCATCGACAGGGACGCGGAAGCGCCGCCGCCCCTTGTGACGGGGAGCGTGCGGACGATCTCGGGCGGTCTCATTTCGGGTCGCGAGGGGCACTCCTTGGGTGGCGAATCCTAGGCTGAAACGCTCTTCAGGTAGAATAACGTCCCCGGAACCGCTCCATATAGACGTATCAGGAGCCCTCCCGCCCGTCTTGCGATTCCCCGACCTTCCTTCTCTATGAGAGAAACGGAGCTTGTTTTGTGACTCGAAGAATGCTGATCAACGCCCAGAGCCCGGAGGAGCTGCGGATCGCCGTAGCCCACGGCACCAACCTCGAGAGCTATCACGTCGAGGTTGCCGACGCCGGGATGACTCGGGGCAACATCTACCGCGGCGTCATCGCGGGCATCCAGCCCTCGCTCAACGCCGCCTTCATCGACTACGGCGCCGAGCGCAATGGATTCCTGTCGATCCAGGACGTCGTTCCCGAGGCCTACTACCGTGAACCCTCCGGCGGCCGGCCGCGGATCGAAGACGTGCTCGAAAAGGGCAAGCCGATCGTCGTCCAAGTGAGCCGCGACCCGGAAGGGCAGAAGGGCTCCGCGCTCACCACCAATCTTTCGCTCGCCGGCCGCTACCTGGTGCTCACCCCGTTCGATTCGATGCGCGGCGTCTCGCGCAAGGTCGAAGACGAGGACGTGAGGAAAGAGCTGCGCGAGATCGCGCATAAGCTCGAAGTGCCGGAAGGCTGCGGCCTGATCGTGCGGACCAACGCGCTCGACCAGAACCGGACCGTGCTCGCCCGCGACGTCCAGGCGCTCCTGCGCTTGTGGAAACGGGTGCAGAGCGAGGCGATCGCCGGCCGCCAGACGAAGCTGCTCTACTCCGATCAGGACCTGATCCTGCGCGCCATCCGCGATGTCCTCGACAGCTCGATCGAGGAGGTGCTGGTGGACGACGACGCGGCGTTCGAAGCCGCGGGCGAGTACATGCAGGCCTTCCTGCCGCGCAGCAAGACCACGCTCGTGCGCTACACCGAGCGGGCGCCGATCTTCTTCCGCTACGGCGTCGAAGAGCAGATCGACAAGATCTACGAGCGGAGCGTGGCACTCCCCTCCGGCGGCTCGATCGTCATCGACCCGACCGAGGCGCTGACCGCGATCGACGTCAACTCCGGCAAATCGACCCGCGGTGGCAGCCAGGAGGAGACCGCCCTCCAGACCAACCTCGAAGCGGCGGCGGAGGTCGCCCGCCAGCTGCGCATGCGCGACGTCGGCGGCCTGATCGTCGTCGATTTCATCGACATGCGCTCGATCAAGGCGAAGAAGAAGGTCGAAAAAGCGGTGAAGGACGCGATGAAGGTCGATCGCGCCCGGAACAACGTGGGGCGGATTTCGTCCAACGGTCTGGTCGAGATCAACCGGCAGCGGATCTCGCAGGCGCTGCGCCTGCGCACCCACCGCGCCTGCCCGACCTGCGCCGGCACCGGCCGGATCGCCAGCCCCGAGATGGTGAGCTTGAACCTCCTGCGGCGGATCGAAGGGCGCGCCGCTTCGGGCCGGCTCCAGAGCGTGCGGGTCTCGCTGCACCCCGAGCTGGCCGACGCGCTCCAGAACAGCCGGCGCCAGAAGCTCGCTGCGCTCGAACGGGAGTTTCAGATCGGCATCGAGATCATCGCCAGCACCAGCCTCCACCGGCCGGAAGAGAAGATCGAATGGATCGACCGGCCGGGCGGCGCAGTCGTTCTACCCCAGAAGATGGGCTTGGGCGAGGCGCTCGAATTCTCCGCTCCGGCTCTGCCTGCGGCCCCCGCGGCGCCGGTTCGGCGCGACGACAAGCGGCGCCTTTCTGCGAACCAGCCGGCGATCCAGGCGCGCGAGCTGGCGATCCCGGCCCCCGAAAGGCGGGCTACGGCCGGCGCGGTCCCCGAGACCGAAGCCGAACGGAAGAAGAAGCGTCGGCGCGGCGGGCGGAACCGGAAGAAGAACGGCGGCGCGGCCTCCGAGGCGCCATTCGATCCGAAACAGGTCCGGACCTTCGGCGACGAGGCGGGTTCCGAGGAACCCGCGGCCGATTCGTACGGTGACGACTTCGAAGACGACACCGATTTCGACGCCGAGGGCGAAGAATCCGAAGCGCAAGAAGCCGGTTCGGTCTCGGAATCCGGCGAGCCGGAGACCGCGGCGGCGAAAGCCAAGCGGCGGCGCCGCGGCGGGCGCAAGCGGAAGCGCGGTGGGAAGAACGGCGATGCGGTCGCGGCCAACGGCGACCGCGGGCCGACCGACCCGACCGGGGCCGAGCTGGCGACGTCCGCAGATGGCGACGAGGATCAGGACGGCGACGACGAGGAGGAGGGCTCTTCCGAGCGTGCCGACGGGACCGAAACGACGGCCGCCGAACGCGCGAAGAAGCGTCGGCCTCGGCGTCGCGGCGGGCGCAAGCGAGCCGCCGGAAAACCGGGCGTCGAAGGCGCCGAGGGGGGAAGTGGCGGGGGAGGCGGGGAGGCGCCGGAGGCATCGGCCCCGGAAACGGTCGCCGCGCCGGCTCCCGTCGCTCCGCCCGTGTTCGAACCGCCCCCGACGTTCATCGACTGAGGGAACCACCGGTTTTCGTCGGTTCCGTAGGAAGGAAACGGTGGGGACGGGGTAGGGGCGGCCCCCCGTGGCCGCCCTTGCCCGGCACAAACGTTTGCGCGTATCGAGGGCGGCCACGGGGGGCCGCCCCTACACTTGGCCTACCGATTTTCTTTTGAGTCGCGGGTCCCGGAGTCGATCGGGGTCTAGCACGAGGGAGGGCCTTGTGCCATGATCGGTCCAACGGATTCGATGACGGATTTGAGCCCGGCCGAGCCGGTGGGCCGGCGGTGGGCGCGGACTAGGGTGCATTGGCTACGCCCACCATGGCGACGAGCGCGGGCATGAGCGGAACGCAGAACGAAAGCGGTGCGATCGGGGCTAAAGCGGGCCAGACGGCCGGATCTTCGGCCGGTCTGGCCGATCTGGATATCGACGATCCGGTTGACCACCGCGCCCCGCTAATCCTCGGCGCGCCGACCTTCCACGCCATCACCGAGGCGGTCGCTCGCCACTTGGAGCGGAAACCCACGCGCGGTTGGTGGATCTGCTTCCTTGCCTCCCTCTCGATGCTGGGCCTGCTCGGCGTTTCGATCGCCTGGCTGTTCTGGGAGGGGATCGGCGTCTGGGGGCTGAACAACCCGGTCGGCTGGGCGTTCGACATCACGAACTTCGTCTTCTGGGTCGGCATCGGTCACGCCGGCACCCTGATCTCGGCGATCCTGTTCCTGTTCCGCCAGAAGTGGCGCACCTCGATCAACCGCTCCGCGGAGGCGATGACCATCTTTGCGGTCATGTGCGCGTTGATCTTTCCCGGCATTCACATCGGGCGGCCTTGGGTCGCCTATTGGATGTTCCCGATCCCGAACCAAATGGGCATGTGGCCGCAATTCCGCAGCCCTCTGATGTGGGACGTCTTCGCGGTCTCGATCTACGGCTCGGTCTCGGCGCTGTTCTGGTTCGTCGGCCTGGTGCCGGACCTCGCGACCATCCGCGACCGCTCGACCGGCATCCGGCGCAAGATCTTCGGAGCGTTGGCGCTCGGCTGGCGCGGCTCGATGCGCCATTGGCACCACTACGAGAAGGCTTATCTGATCCTCGCCGGCCTTGCGGCGCCGCTCGTGTTGTCGGTCCACTCGATCGTTTCGATGGATTTCGCCACCTCGCAGCTGCCCGGCTGGCACACGACGATCTTCCCGCCCTACTTCGTCGCCGGTGCGATCTTCTCCGGCTTCGCGATGGTGACGACCTTGATGGTCATCACGCGCAAGGTGTTCGGGATGGAACACATCGTGACCATGAAGCACTTCGACTACATGGCGAAGATCATGCTCTTGACCGGCATGATGGTCGGTTACGCCTACAGCCTGGAGTTCTTCATCGCCTGGTTCTCCGGCAGCGCCTACGAGCTGTTCACGTTCAAGAACCGCGCTTTCGGCCCCTACGCCTGGGCCTACTGGACGATGGTTTCGTGCAACGTGCTGTCGCCCCAGCTGTTCTGGTTCAAGAAGGTCCGGGGATCGCTGGTCTGGCTGTTCGTGCTCTCGATCTTCATCAACATCGGGATGTGGTTCGAGCGTTTCGTGATCATCGTCACCTCGCTGCATCGCGACTTCCTGCCCTCCTCCTGGTTCTATTTCAAGCCGACGCTCTTCGATCTGACGACGATGATCGGGAGTTTCGGCCTGTTCTTCACCATGTTCTGCCTGTTCGTCCGTTTCCTTCCGATCGTCGCCACCGCGGAGGTGAAGACGGTGCTGCCGCAGGCTGCGGCGCATCCGCCCGTGGCGCCAGTCATCGAATTCGCCGAGAACGATTCGCCGACCCCGGGCGGCCGGCGCCTGGGTCTCGCACCGGGAGAGGCCGTCTGATGGGCCTGCTACGTCCCAGTCTGCCGCCGGGCGACCAGTTCGGCGCCCTGGCCGAGTTCTCAAGCCCCGCCGAGCTCTACCACGCCTGCGAAGGGGTGCGCGACGCCGGCTATACCAAATGGGACGCCCATGCGCCGTTCCCTGTCCATGGTCTGGACCGCGCGATGGGCCTTAAAGCCTCCCGCCTCCCTTGGGTTTCGCTCGTGCTGGCGATGGGCGGCGCGCTCACCGGCGTCGGACTTCAGGGCTGGGTGAGCACGATGGCCTACCCGCTGGTGATCAGCGGCAAGCCGTTCTTCAGCTGGCCCGCGTTCGTGCCCGTGACCTTCGAGCTGGCGGTGCTGGGCGGCGCGCTCGGCGCGGTGTTCGGCATGTTCGCCATGAACCAGCTGCCGACCCTGTACCACCCGCTTTTCAACAGTCAGGCGTTCGAGCGGGCGACCGACGACGGCTTCTTCCTCTCGATCGAATCTTGGGACCCCAAGTTCGATCCCAACCGGACCGTGGAGCTGCTGCGCCAACTCGGCGCGACCCAGGTCGATCTCGTGGCGAGCTAGCCCGCGGGTCAACCCTAGACGACGCCCTTCGAATGACCGATTCAGCGCACGCGCACCCTTCCGGCCCTCCCGTGCTTCACGCTTCGTCGTTGTGGCTCCCCAAGGACCATTCGTGGCGCCGCCTGCCGATGCTCGGGCTGGTGCTCGCCGTGGTGGGGCTCGGGGCCTGCCTGGCCGCCGGACTGGCGAGCTCGGCTTCGCGTCCTCAGCTCTGGCACTCCTGGCTGGTCGGCGCGCTCTTCGTGCTGAGCATCGCTCTCGGCGGCATGTTCTTCGTGCTCATCCATCATTCCACCCAGGCGGGCTGGAGCGTGGTGGTGCGCCGGGTCGGCGAAAATGCGATGGCGACGTTGCCGTTCCTGGCTCTGCTCTTCGTGCCGTTGCTGTTCGGCATGGGCGATCTGTTCCACTGGAGCCACGCCGACGCGGTGGCCAAGGATCCGCTGCTGCAGCACAAGCAGGCGTACCTGAACCCGACGTTCTTCCTGATCCGCACCTTGGCCTATTTCGCCATCTGGACGGTCCTGGCGCTCCGGCTCGGGTCTCTGTCGCG
>Ga0134122_10004345_pt1 | contig 10517 bp, 7 predicted proteins | sample KB302_FD_96461 | JGI IMG/M metagenome (GOLD analysis project Ga0134122, IMG submission 96461) | Terrestrial soil microbial communities without Nitrogen fertilizer from Kellogg Biological Station, Michigan, USA - KB3-0-2 | ecosystem: Environmental > Terrestrial > Soil > Unclassified ... | reverse complement strand
CGAGCCGCACGGCAAAGCCGGCGCCTACGCAATCCAGGGGCTGGGTGCGGTATTCGTCGAGAAAATCGTCGGAAGTTACACCAATGTCATGGGGCTACCGCTGTTCGAAACGGCGCAGGTGCTGCGCAGCCACGGCATCGCGGTGTGGCATGGCCTGATACCGGGGAGACAGGGTTGACCACGGAAATCCTCATCAACGTCGCGCCACGGGAGACGCGCGCCGCGCTCATCGAGAACGGCGTGCTCGCCGAGCTGTTCATCGAGCGTCAGAGCCGGCGCGGCATCGTCAGCAACCTGTACAAGGGCCGCGTGCAGCGCGTATTGCCCGGCATGCAGGCGGCCTTCATCGACGTCGGGCTCGAGCGCACTGCCTTCCTGCACGCCGCGGACATCGCCGCGCCGAGCCCGGACAGCACGATGATCGGGCTGGCTGCGAATGAGGGGGGCCAGGCCGAAGACATCCGCACCCTCGTCAAGGAAGGCGACGACATCCTGGTGCAGGTGGTCAAGGATCCGATGGGCACCAAGGGCGCACGCCTGACCACTTTCGTCACCCTGCCATCGCGCCTCATGGTGTACATGCCGCGCGGCGAAGGCATCGGTGTCTCCTCCCGCATCGAGGAAGAAGCTGAACGCACCCGGCTCAAGCAGCTGGTGACCGAAGCGGTGCCGCAGAACATCGTCGGCGGCTACATCGTGCGCACCGCGGCGCAGGGCGCCACCAGCGAGGGCATCCGCGAGGACATCCAGTACCTGTGCCGACTGTGGCAACACGTCAGGGATCGCGGCCTGCGCGCCCAGGCGGGCCAGCTCGTTTACGAAGACCTGCCGCTGCCGACGCGCATCCTGCGGGATGAACTGGCGCGCGGGGTGGACCGCGTGCTCATCGACAATGCGGTGGCACACACGCAGATGCTGGAGTTCGCGCGCAGCTTCATGCCCGGCAGCACCACCAGCATCGATCTGTACTCGGGACAGCGGCCAATCTTCGACTTGCACGGCGTCGAGGAGGAGACGTCCAAGGCGCTGGAGCGCAACGTCAGCCTGAAGTCCGGCGGGCACCTGGTGATCGACCAGACCGAGTCGATGACCACGATTGACGTGAACACCGGTGGCTTCGTCGGGCACCGCAATCTCGAGGACACGATCTTCCGCACCAACCTCGAGGCGGCGGTGGCCATCGCGCGCCAGCTCCGGCTGCGCAACCTCGGCGGCATCATCATCATCGACTTCATCGACATGACCGATGCCGCCCACCGAACCCAGGTCATGGAGGCGTTGCAGCGGGCGCTGGCCGGAGATCACGCGCAGACCCATATCGCCACCGTGTCCCCGCTCGGCCTGGTCGAAATGACCCGCAAACGCACGCGGGACAGCCTGGAACATTTGCTTTGTGCGCCATGTCCCAGTTGTGAAGGTCGGGGGTTCGTACGCACGCCCGAGACGGTCTGCCACGAGATATTCCGTGAAATTGTGCGCCAGAGCCGGCAGTTTCAAACCCGGGAATTGCTGATACTGGCTCACCAGAACGTGGTGGACCGCTTGCTGGATGAGGAATCCGCCGTACTCGCGGAACTCGAGCACCAGGTGGGTCGGCCGATAAGGTTACAGGTGGAAGCGCTGTACGGCTTCGACCAATACGACGTGGTACTTGCCTAAAGATTCGAACCAAGGACATGAACGACACATCCCTTGAACAGCAACAAGGGGGAGGCACCCATCCTGAGACAGGATGGAACGTTTCACACCAGGTGAAGCGTGCGGTCGCGGTCGTGTCCTGCCTGGCCCTGGTGGTCATGCTCGGCCTGGTTTTCACGCGAGTCATCGCCGCGCGCGTTCCACAACAGCGCGCCACGCTCGAAAAACTCATCGCCGAACGCACCGGCCTCAGCGTGCGCTTCGACAACGTGCGTTTCGCATGGAACCTGGACGGCGCCAGCGCCGTGTTCACGCGCGTCGAGTTGACCGATCCCACCGCCGGCCGCGTGCGCGTGGTCGCGCCCGAGCTGCGCGTCGAACTCGACACCTGGGATTTCCTGCGGCACCAGCAGTTCTCGTTTGGCCACGTGACGCTGTCGTCGCCCGACATCGAGATCATCGGTGATGCCGACGGCTCGGTGATCCGCACGTTGACCTCCGGCACCACGCGTGCCGCGCGCGGTACCGACGAAGTGGCCCTGCTGCGCCGCCAGCTCGCCTGGGCAGAGCTCATGCCGGTGGGACGCATCGAGGTGGAGGGCGCGCGCGTGCACCTCGTGCGCCGCGGCGAGAGCGCGGCGCGCCAGAGTTTCACGCTCAGCCAGGCGGTAGTTAGCCGCGGCCCCGGGTCCTTCAACGCCTGGGGCACCATGCTGCTGGCGCAGGACGTGGGCCAGTCGCTGTTCGTATCGGCCAAGCTCGACGGTTTGCGTGCCGGCGAGCGCGTCTCCGGGGAAATGCGTTTCATCGCGCGGCGCGTGTTCCTCGACCGCCTGCCGGTGGCCGGCCTGGCCGGCCGCGGTACCCTCGACGCGACCGTGTTGCTGCGCGCGGGGCGCGTGGAATCGGCCAGCTGGCAGGGCAGCGCGCGCGAAGTCCAGCTCGGTGGCGAGAACGGCGCGCGTTTCGATCACCTGACCGCGAACGGCACACTCACGCGCGAAGCCGGTGACTTGCGGCTCGAATTCGCCGACCTGCAGTTCACGCGCGGTGCCGAGCTCGAGCGTGCGCACGGGGTCGAGGCGCGGCTGCGAATGGCCTCCAACGCGCTGCGCATCGAGCAGGTCTCCGTGCAGGCCGACAGGTTGCCGTTCCTCGCCGCGCAATTCATGGCGGGCCTGGTCCAGGCGCAGGGCACGGCCGCGTGGCCGCTGGCGTCAGGCGAGTGGACACCCGTGTCCGGCGAGCTCAGCAAGGTCCGCTTCACGGCAGATGCACACGACGAATGGACCCTGGACGCGCGTCTCGAGAAGGCCGAGGCACATCGCAGCGCCGACCAGGCGCGCCTGGCCGGGCTGGCGGGTGATCTGCGGCGCGATGCCCGCGGTTACTCGGTGCGATTCGACCCGGGCAGCGCCGTGAGCCTGGTGTTGTCGCCGGGAATGCCGGCGCGCACGCTCACATTGTCGGGCTCGCTGGCATTCAACGATGCAGATCGACGCGGCTGGACATTCGACGACCTTGGCGTGACCACCGGCGCGAGCTCGGTGAAGGCAGCGGGTCGCTGGCAGCCGGGACCTGCACGGCCCGAGGCCATCAAGCTGGAGCTCACGCAGCTCGATCGCGCAATGCTGCAGGACGCGCGCCAGTTGCTGGCCTTGACCAGCACCGTGCCCGAGTGGGTGCAGGACATCGAGCAGGCCAACATCGTCTCCGGTCATATCGAACTCCTGCCGGACGCAGACGGCGCCATAAATTGGCGACGCTCGAGCGGCACGCTCAGCTTCGATCAGCTCGCAACCACGGGCAGCCGGAGCGCGCGGCTCACCGCGGGACGCGGCAACCTGGAATTCGTGCGCGGCGGCTTGCGCCTCGCGCTCGATGGCGGCAACTTGCAGGACCTCGCCGTCCGCGAGGCACGTATCGACTGGCCGCGCGGCGCCGCACCGCGACTGCAGGCCGCGCTCGAAGGCGGGCTCGACTCGGCGCTGATTCGCGAATCGTTGAGCGGCAGTGGGCTCGAGCGCCTGCAGGGCGCGGTGGAACTCGAAGCCGAAGCGCGCGGCGAGCGCGCGCTGCGCGAACCGCAGCTGTGGCGCGTGACTGCGCACCTGCATGACGCCAGCGTACCGCTGGCGGCAGGACTGCCAGCGGTGGAAAAGCTGGCCGGTACGCTGCGTTACTCGGGACGCCAGCTGCGCGGCGTGGAGCTCGATGGCCAGTGGTTTGGGGGACCGGTTGCGATCGAGTCGCGTCGCAATGGCGCGCGCGGCGCGCTGAGTCTTGCGATGAGCGGCGTCGCCGATGCCGCGCCGTTGCTCGAACTCACGCACGGCGCCGAGGCCGCACAACGCGTCAACGGGCAGTTCGCGTGGAACGGCTCTGCCGACTACCAGCCCGCGAATCGCACCTGGCAGCTGAGTGTGGCGAGCAACCTCGCGGGCATCGAGAGCCGCCTGCCGGAGCCCTTCGACAAGCCGCGCGCACGCAGCATGCCGGTATCGGCGCAGCTCAGCCTGGCACCCGAAGGCGTTCGCGACTTCGTGGTGGACGGCGGCCACGCGCTCGAGATCCGCGGCGAAGTTCGCGGCGGCGTCACGACCGCGCGATTCGACGTGCAGGGTGTCAGCGGCGTGTTACGTCGCGACGGACATCGTGGCGATCCCGTACTGAAGATCGACGAGCTCGATCTACGACGCGTACCACTGCTGCTGGCGGCTACGGGCACGATGTTGCCGGTGGACGCCGAACTCACGGTCGACTTCGGCGTGCTGCGGTCGGGCAATGCCAGCCTGGGCGCGCTGCATGCGTCGATGGTGCGCGAGGAATCGGGCGTGAGTTTCTCCATCGACACGCCGGCGACTGCCGTACACCAGCTCAGCGCGCACGGGCGTTGCGCGCTCGAGGCGCGCTGCCGCGCCGAGTTCAGCGCCGAGACCGAACAGCTTGCCGCGCTGCTGCGCGGCGTGCGATTGCCCGCCGAATGGCCGATGGCCTCGTTGCACGTGTCCGGCGCACTCGATTGGCCGACCGAACCGGGCGAGTCGTTCGCGAGCAGCCTCGCCGGCACGTTCACGCTCGCCACGCAGGGGGATGACCCCGAGCACCAGTTGACCGCCCGGGCCAGCGTGGCCAACGGCGAAATCCGTCTCGCGGACATACAGGGAACCGGCCCTGCGGCCGACCAGCTGTTTCGTGGCCAAGGACGCATCGGGCTCGTGGCGAACGACTACGACGTCACCGTCGACTATGAGCCCATAGCGCTCGCCGCGGCCGGCGTGCCCTCCACCGCGCGGGCACGGCTGGCGCACGCCTGGAACGCGATGCGCGGCTCGGCCGCGCGGCGCGGCTGGGCCGAAGCCGCGCCGAACACCCGCCGCGTGCAATGGCATGGGACTTGGGACTAAGACGACGCCGGAAATGCCGAAGACGGTGCCGGAGCATGCAATCCGGCATAACTCGAAAGGTGCAATTCCGCTGACCGGCTCGTGAGTTTTGCCGGATTGCATGCTCCGGCACCCATACAATACGCACATGCGCGTAGCCGCCATCCAGATGACCTCCGGCCACGAGATCGACGCCAATCTCGAGAGCGCCGGCCGCTTCCTCGCCGATGCTGCGCGACTCGGCGCCTTGCTCGCCGCCTTGCCGGAAAACTTCGCTTTCATGGGCAAGGATTCCGGAGACAAGCGTGTCATCGCCGAACCCGACGGCGCAGGTCGCATCCAGAATTTCCTTGCGGACACGGCGCGCCGTCTCAAGATATGGATCGTCGGCGGCACGGTGCCGCTGCGCCAGGATCGTGACGGACGGGTGAGCGCTTCCTGCCTGGTATTCGACGCGCAGGGGCAGCGGGTCGCCCGTTACGACAAGATGCACCTGTTCGACGTCGACGTACCGGGCAGCGCAGAGTCGCATCGCGAGTCGGCGCACACCGTGGCGGGTCACGATGCACGTGTCATCGACACACCGGTGGGCAAGCTGGGACTCGCGGTGTGTTACGACATGCGTTTCCCCGAGCTGTTTCGCGTGATGTCGCGGCAGGGCGCGGAAGTATTCGTGGTGCCGTCGGCCTTCACGGTGCCGACCGGACGCGCGCACTGGGAGTCGCTGCTGCGTGCGCGGGCCATCGAGAATCTCGCCGGCCTGATCGCACCGGCGCAGTGGGGCGTGCACCCCAGTGGCCGCGAGACCTTCGGTGATTCGATGATCATCGATCACTGGGGCAAGGTACTGGCGCGCATGCCGGGCGGGACCGGGTGCGTGGTGGCGGATTTCGACCCGGCGGCGCGCATGGATGCACGCACGCGGTTCCCGGCGCTGGAGCACCGGGTCATCTACAACACATGACGGGACAGACATTGAACGCAGTCGTCAAAGAAGCCGAGCCCCTCGCCATCGCGCGCGACCTTATCCTGCGACCCTCGGGTCTCGATGACACGCGGCTCGACGTCGCACTCTCGCAGGTCATGTCGAGCTCGGTGGACGCTGCCGACCTGTATTTCCAGCTGTCGCGCGAAGAGAGCTGGGCGCTGGAGGACGGCATCGTCAAGGAAGGCAGCGCCAGCATCGAGCAGGGTGTGGGCGTGCGCGCGCTGGCCGGCGAGAAGACCGGCTTCGCCTACTCCGACGAGATCGTGCTGCCGGCGCTCGAGGAGGCGTCGCGCGCCGCGCGCGCGATTGCCCATCGCGGCCAGGACCGTTCGCTCAAGAGCGTGCTGCCGTCCAGCGGCCACAGCCTCTATCTACCTATCGATCCCGTGTCGAGTTTCACGTCCAGCGAGAAGGTGGCATGGCTCGAGCGCGTCGATCGCGAAACGCGCAAGATGGACCCGCGCGTGGTGCAGGTCATGGCAAGCGTGGTCGCCGTGCACGAAGTGGTGCTGGTGGCCAACAGCGATGGGCACCTGGCCGCCGACGTGCGTCCGCTGGTGCGCTTCAACGTGTCGGTCATCGTCGAGCAGAACGGGCGGCGCGAGCAGGGCTACGCCGGCGCCGGCGGGCGCATCACGCTGCCCGAGCTGGTGCAAAACGACAAGCCGCTGGCGCTGGCCCGCGAGGCCGTGCGCCAGGCGCTGGTCAACCTCGAGGCCATCCCGGCGCCCGCGGGCCCGATGACCGTGGTGCTCGGCCCGGGCTGGCCCGGGATCCTGCTGCACGAGGCCATCGGTCACGGCCTGGAAGGCGACTTCAACCGCAAGGGAACCTCCGCGTTCGCGAACCGCATCGGCGAGCGCGTGGCCTCCGAGCTGTGCACGATCGTCGACGACGGGACTCTCCCGCGCCGGCGCGGCTCGTTGAACATCGACGACGAGGGCACGCCGACGCAATGCACGACGCTCATCGAGAACGGCGTGCTCAAGGGTTACCTGCAGGACAAGATGAACGCGCGGCTCATGGGCGTGGCGCCCACCGGTAACGGCCGCCGCGAATCGTTCGCGCACATCACGCTGCCGCGCATGACCAATACCTACATGCGGCCCGGCAAGACACCGCCCGAGGAAATCCTCGCCTCGGTGGAGAAGGGCATCTACGCCGTGAATTTCGGCGGCGGCCAGGTGGACATCACTTCGGGCAAGTTCGTGTTCTCGGCCAGCGAGGCCTATCTCATCGAGAACGGGAAGTTAGGCGCGCCGATCAAGGGCGCGACCCTGATCGGCAACGGCCCGGACGTGCTGACCCGTGTCAGCATGGTGGGCAACGATCTCAAGCTGGACGACGGCGTCGGCACCTGTGGCAAGGAAGGGCAGAGCGTGCCGGTGGGTGTCGGTCAGCCGACGGTGCGCATCGAGAATCTCACCGTGGGCGGCACTGGCTAAGCGCCTGCGCGCGCGCTGATCATCCAGCAGGCCGCGACGAAGCGCACCTGCGTGTCCCGCACGAATGGCCGGAATGCGCCGCTGATCCGCTCGACGACCTGCCGGCGCGTGCTCTCGCCGGCTTCGCGCAGCGCCTGCCCCACCGGGCCGAGCCGGGTTATATAGCGTTCCAGGGCCGCGACCGGAAATGAACATGCCACGTCGACGGGTGCCAGCTCGGCGTGCGACCAGCCGCTGCCAGCGAGAATCCCCAGCACGTAGTCACGGTCGGAGAATGCAAACTGCCCCGGCGCATTGGGCCGGCGCGGCGGGATGTTCGCCAGCAATGGCCCCGCCGCGCGCTCGGCGGTGGTCATGAATGGATTCTCCGCGATCGGGCGGAAGGTCACGAACCGCAGCGCACCCTGGTTCGCCGTGGCCCGCCGCAGGTTGGCGAAGGCCGCCACCGGGTCGTCGAAGAACATCACGCCGAAGCGCGAGATGAGCAGGTCGAAACTCGTGGCTTCGAAATCGTGCGTCTGCGCGTCGTCGCAGACGAAGGATGCGGCACTGCCGCGCTGCCGCGCCCGCTCGTGTGCCATGTCGATCAGCGGCCGCGAAATGTCGATGCCGGTGGCCCGGCCGTCCGATCCGAGCGCCCTGGCGACCGCGAGCGTCGTGGCTCCAGAGCCGCAACCGACGTCGAGCACCGCGCGAGCGCCGAGTTGCTGCACGGCATCCACCAGCAGGCTTTCGATCGGCAGGAACATTTCGTCGAGCAGTTGCTGCTCGTCGACCCAGGCCTGGCCCGAGGGACCGTTCCAGGCCGCCGCCATGTCTTCGTTGGGCAATTTCCGCATGTCGACCTCCGTTTCGCACACTGTGCCAATTCAAGTCGACTTGAGGTCAAGCGTTGCTGCGCGCGCGGCGCGATGAATCTGCGTGAACAGGCCCGGAATCGCCGTTTCGCAGCGCCGGGTACCCGCGCACTATCACAGAGCGCGGACGACAGGGATGTCGGCAAAGTGCGTCAGAATTTTGTAGCGAAGGGATTCGCACCGCGCCTACAACTGAATCAGACACGACAATAATCCAGTGCGCTAATTGCGACATTGGAAACAGTGTGAATCCCGGCACACCATGGGTCCGCGATGGTTAAGCAAACTGCATACGCGCTCCTGCCCGACTCGGGTGGGGACGCAGTCAAACCAGAACGGAGCCCTCCGAAAATGCGTAACGACACGGCCGCCAGCGGTGAATTCAAGATCAACATTCCGCCCGACGTGCTGGCCGAGATGCGCCGCCAGGGCGCCAATCCTCGTTCCGCGATGCAGGTGGACGGTTTCCGCCCCGGCCTTTTCGGCCGCCTGATCAACCTGGTGACGGGTCGTCGCCGCTGATCGTTCGCGCGGCAGAAGTAGTTTGATGCCTTAGTCCAGGGCAAGGATTGGGCGAGCCGGACCATCGATCCGGACGTCACATGGGGATGATGAAACATGGATGTAGCCGGTACCGCGCCCTTGCGTGCGCGGTTCGCAATTCCGCCGTCGCGCACCGTCGCCGACGTCGAGCGTCATTATCGCGTCGAAGTCGAACTCGCGCAGCGCCTGCGCACGGCGCCGCGTGAAGAACGACTGGGCCTCTATGGCCAGGTCTACGACGAACTCTTTCGCCGCGTTCCCGATCACCCGCAACTCACGCGCAAGGTGTCCGACGCCGAACGGCGCGCAGCGGTGGTCGATCGCATGGCCACGCTGCGCCCCTTCGTCGGTGCGGACACCGTATTCCTCGAAATCGGCGCCGGTGACGGCAGCCTGACGCTCGCAGTCGCGGAGCTTGCGCGTCATTGCTATGCGCTCGACGTGTCGCGCGAGATCCTGAGCGGCGTGCAGCACCCGAAAGTCGCGACCGTGCTGTCGGACGGCTGCTCGGTGCCCGTGCCTGCGGGCAGCGTGACGCTGGCGTACAGCTTCCAGGTCATGGAGCACATCCATCCGGACGACGCACTCGAGCAGCTGCGTTGCCTGTTCGCTGCCATCGCGCCCGGCGGCTCGTACCTGTGCATCACGCCGAACCGCCTCAACGGCCCACACGACGTATCGAAGTTCTTCGATGCGGTGGCGAGAGGCTTTCATCTCAGGGAGTACACCACCGCCGAACTGGAGCAGCTGTTCCGCGGCGTGGGATTCCGGCGCGTCGAGGTCTACGCGCGCGTCGGAGGGCGGGTGGTGCGCCTGCCGCTGGCCTTCGTGAAGGGATTCGAAAAAGCGTTCGAGGCGCTGCCGGCTTCCTGGCGCGGCCGGCTCGGCAGGCAACGCTTCATCCGCACATTGCTGGCGCCCGCGCTGCGGGCCATCAAGTAACCGTCAGCCCGCGCCGGCGGCGTCTTCGCGCTCGTCGTCGCCCGATTCCTCGTTGGCCGCGTCCGCGTCGATGACCGGCAGGTCGTCGTGCGTGTCGGCCAGGTGGTCGGAAGCGGCGTGGTTCACGTACAGCATTTCGTACTGGCCGAGGCCGATCACGTCACCGTCGCGCAGCGTGTGCCGGCGCACGCGTTTGCCGCGCACCATGATGCCGTTGGTGCTGTTCAGATCCTCGATGGCCGTGACGCCGTCGCCACCGGTGATGAGCTGGCAGTGGTGGCGGCTGATGAACTTGCTGTCGATCTGCAGATCGTTGTCCGGCGTGCGGCCGACCACCTTGCGCCCGGGCACCAGGTGCAGCTCCGCCACCGCCTTGCCGTCAGTCGACAACACCACTTTCGACAACACGCGCGCGGGGTAATCCTCGCCGCCCGAGGCGGGCGCACGGCGCGCGGCCTGCTTGGCGGCGATGGTGCTGGCGCGCGCGGAATACTCCACCCACTGCAGCTCGCTGATCGCGGACTGGAGATCCTTGAGCGTTACGTGATCGCGTTCCTCGCCGAACGCCGACATCATCGCCGTGTCGCACAGCGTGTTGACCAGGCGGGGTACGCCGCCGGTGTAGCGCGCGATTTCCGCGAACGTCTCCTCGGCGAAGATCTGGCGGCCATTGGCACCGGCGACGTCGAGGCGATGCAGGATGTAGGCGCGCAGGTCG
>Ga0134122_10004343_pt1 | contig 10522 bp, 7 predicted proteins | sample KB302_FD_96461 | JGI IMG/M metagenome (GOLD analysis project Ga0134122, IMG submission 96461) | Terrestrial soil microbial communities without Nitrogen fertilizer from Kellogg Biological Station, Michigan, USA - KB3-0-2 | ecosystem: Environmental > Terrestrial > Soil > Unclassified ... | reverse complement strand
TCGCTTGGGAGGGCATAGAACCGTACGCCTATTTCGATGAGGATTTCATCAGCCGATCCAGCAACTTTGCATCCGTTCACATTTCGGAAGTTGCACAACGCTCCGTCGAAGTGACGATTAATCCTGCAGTTAAATAGAATTTGCAGCCACCGGCGTTCCGACTTCCGGCGGATATCTTAAAATCGCAGGACAGGTCCCGATTTTGCTTCCTACGTTCCGGCCGAATCGCGTGCGGGTACGATACGGAAACGGCGATTCCCGCGGATTCTGTAGGTTTCGAAGTCATCGTGATCAATAGTCAGGATCAGGTTGACGGAATGGCGTTCCGCGATATGGACCAATGTTGCATCGGCGAGATCCATGGGCCGATCCCGGTATTTGTCCATAAGAGCATTGAGCGAGGGGAGGTCGGCATCCGCGATCGATGAAAGCGTCAGTGCGCCGGATCGAACGAATTTCCATGCCGCGCGAACCTCGCGAGAATTGTCACCTACAAGATGAAACAGTTCGGTGAGTACGGCCTCAGAAGTCATGACCGGCAGGTGCAACCGATCGAGAGCGGCAGCGCAGGGTTTATGCCAACGGTCGGTCCGATCCAATAACGCGAGAATTCCGCCAGTATCAATTAGCGCATTAGCGGCCATAACGGTCTGCCAGCCTCTTCCGAATTGCCGCCTTGGCTTGTCCCGCACGTTTAGGGTTCTTCCCTGAAATCACACCCAAGGTCTTGTGAACCGCCTCGTGAAGCCGTATCTGTTCGTCGGGATCGATTTCATTTTTTCGGGCTTCCATCCATTCCTGCGTGATCCGATCCAGCAATTGAGCAAGGCTGGCGCCCTCGCGCCGTGCCCGATTCTCGAGAGCCATCTTTTTTGCTGGGGTCACGCGCCAACTGTAGACATCCGTTTTCATGCACCACAGTGTAGTGCACGCACCCACCATCATCAAGATCTTAGTCCCAGGAAGAGCTTAAACAGCCACAAACAACCGCAGCCTGCGCAGCAGGACATCGACAAGGTTGAGCCCTAGCCCGAATGCAGCGAGCCACGGCCACAGCGCTGTTGCGTCCATCGTGTTCTCCCCTTCCGTGTCAAAAATCTCCGGTCCCTTTGGTTGAAAGATGCCGCCGGCTTCCGCGCTGATTTGGCGCTGTCCGTTTTCCTGACGGGCATAGCCGTTTGCTGCAACGCTGACCCGGTAGGTGCCAGGTTCGAGTTCGCTGAAGGTAAGCCGGCCCCGAGGATTCGTGGTTTGAATTGGAATCGGTAGAACATCCTGAGGAGGCAAAGGGGATGGCAAGGGTCGAACTGTGGCCGTCACTCCACCGCATCCAGCGCCTTTGCCACCCCGAGTGGCATCGGAGTCAGGTTATTAGGCGAAGTCGTGCTTACCGAAGTGCCGAAGGATCCCGCCACAGGCATTGGATCTCCTGTCGCGGAATTGATTCGCGTGACCGACACGCGCTCCGGGAAGTGGTTCGTTGCCGCCTGTGCGCAGCACCGTGCCTTCAATCTTGCCTTTCAGAATCGTGGACGACGGCGGTGGCGCCTGTGCCCTCATCGACAGGGTAGGGAGCAAAATGGATATGACTGGCACGAGCGGTCTCATCTTTACTTCACAGCCAGATCCGGATTCTCGGAAGCATGAACCGAATTGAATGGTCGGGTTGTCCGAGGTGGCACACGCAAACCTGGCTATCCAATCTGCTCACATCTCAGCCCCCTCAACGTCTGATCGAGTTCGAATGGAGGAATCCTGAGTTTAGCCAGGTCGTTGCTTTCCGTGGTCTCGCTGGTCCTTTTGGCAGGATCGACGTGCGAGATGCTCGGCCAGATCCGAGTGGGAACGGAAATCGTTGTTGTGCCCGTTACCGTGCGAGATTCTGACGGAATACTCGAAACAGGGTTGAACAAGGATGATTTCATCCTGCTCGAAGACGGCATACCGCAGACCATCTCGTCTTTCGACCATGACCCCCAGCCTCTTTCAGCTGCGATCGTGATTGACGACGGCATGAGCGGCAATGCTTTGCGCCAGGTCAGTTTGTTGCTGTTCGCGTTTACGGCGGGGATCGCTCCGAACGATGAACTCATTACATTTCGGTACGATCATGTTGTCGACAAGCTCTCGGATTTCAGCAACGATCCGAAGATGCTCGAAAAGAGCTTTGCTGTCATCGCAAAGATCGCAAAGGGCCGGCCTCAGGAATCGGAAGAACTCATTAAAGGCGGCCCGGGTTGGCTGCGTTCCATCCTTTCAATTTTTCCGAGCCCGGCAACTTCGGGCTCCAAGGACCGCATCCCGCACGATGCCATCTTTGAAGCCGCTACTGCACTGATAAGCCGGCCGATGGATCGCCGGCGAATCATCTTTTTAATTTCTGATGGTGCTTCGGGCAAGACCAATACTCACAGTATCGGCCGTAACAGCGAAATGCTGGTGAAAAACAATATTCAGGTTTTCGCGATATCCACTGTATATGCAAGGTTCGGTTCCTATGGAACGCTGACATCGTATGCTGACGCCACTGGAGGAGACGTGCTTGCCGGAGCGACTGCAAATTCACTGGAACATGCGTTGAACCAAATCACGGAGCAGGCTCGTCTTCAGTACATTCTTGGTTATACCTCGACAAATAAATCATCTCCTCCTGGAGTTTTTCGAAAAATAGTCGTCAAAACGCACGATCCCAAACAGAAGGTGACTCACCGTAAAGGCTACGTTTCGTTAACCGTTCACTAAAGACCTGTCTGCAATTCTGACGCATCAGAAGGAAAAGATTAAACAGCCTCAAACAACCGCAGCCTGCGCAGCAGGACATCGACAAAGTAGAGCCCCAGCCCGAATACCGCCAGCCACGGCCACAGCGCTGTCGCGGCCATCGTGCTCTCTCCGTCCGTATCGAAAATCTCCGGTCCCTTTGGTTGAAAGATGCCGCCGGTTTCCGCGCTGATGGTACGCAGCTTCACCATGTCCGGCAGGTAGAAATGGAATTCATCCGGATACGAGTACGCGAGCATGCGCGATGTCCCGCTTGCTCCTTCACGGCTGGCGCGAAATACATAGGTTCCCTGCTGTGTCAGGGGCACACGAACTTCGTAGGAGCCCGGGCCGACCTGCGGAATCTGAACGACAGAGACTTGCTGCGCCGGATCGATAATGCGAACTTCAGTTTGCGCCGCGTTGAGAAAGCGCCCATTCTTCTCCCTGGCATCGACGGACAGCACCGCGGAATCCCGATCACGCCTCACAGTGAAATCGAAGTCGTCATCATTGCGCCGCCGCATTGTTTCGCGTACGAGTTGTGACCAGAACTTCGGGTAGCCTTTCCAGCTGATCCAATCGACAGCCCAGCGGTCTTTCACATCCGACAGGAATGCCACGGATTTTCCCAGCCCATATTGCCACCGCGCCAGAAGCGGTTTGTTCCGGTAGGCTTCCAGCAGCACCTCCGATGTCGCCTTTGCTTTCGCCGACACGTATCCCTGCAGCAGCGGCGCAGTGCTGAAATTGATTCCCTTGAAAATGTCGACCGTCTTCTTGACGATTGGGCGGAATGCCTCCTCGTGCAGCGTCTGGCCCGCCGTCGTCATCGTATCTTCTATGAAAATCTGTGGAACGTTCTCGGGATCCTGCGCGTAATAGGATTTGCCCTTTCCCCAGGCCGCAATGTTTGCCATAAGGCGCCGGTCGGCATCTGCGCCGACCGCAACCGTGGAAACCGTTATGCCGGCATCGGCGATTCGCGTCGTCAGACCCTGAAAGTCGTCGGGGCGCGTCTGACCGTCGGAAAGTAGAATGATGTGCCGAATCTCATCTTCGGATTTCGCAATCTGTATGCCGGCTTCGCGTAACGCGGGGTAGATATTCGTGTCTCCGCCCACTCCGATCATCGATATCGATTGGAGAATGGATTCGCGATCCACGACCGGCGTTGCGGGATTGACGTACCACTTGAAGTTGAAGTCAAACACCAGCACGCCGAAATGGTCGGTGCTTTGAAGCAGTTCAATCGGAGCTTTCGTGGCTTCCTTGGCCAGCTGGATCTTCTGCTGCTCGGCCATGCTGCTGGACCGGTCCAGCACCACGATCATGCTCACCGATGGATGTCTTCCATTGGACGCAAACGTAATTGGAAGCAGTTGTTCGACTGGAGTACCCGTGTAGCCGCCCGCTCCATAGGTATGTTCGCCACCCGCAAGAATAAATCCGCCTCCGAGGTCGCGAACGTAGGTTGCCATCGCGTGCATCTGCGACAGAGACAGTAATTTGGGATCGACATCGCTGAGAATGATCTCGTCATAGGTGTCCAGGCGATCGACCGTTGTTGGAACTGCTTGAGGGTCGGCGAGGTCCACAGTAAAGCCTTCCGCGCTTAATGCCGCCTGGAGGTAGTGCGCACTTGGCCTGTGGCCTTCCACATAGAGAATTCTGGGGCGCCCCGATACGACGACCGGTTGGCGGAAAACATTGTTCTCGGATCGTGGATCTCCGGGAATTGTGGCGCTGGCTTCGAGTACCGCTGTTCCGGCATTGGATGGGATGCTCGTTTCAAATGCAATCCGGTTAAACCCCTTTGTGAGTTGGACCGTGCGCTTTGCCCGCACCTTGTCACCGACTCGAATTTCAACGTCGCCTGTTGAATTCGCCGGACAGAAGACATGAACCTCGATCGGAAATTGTTCGTCCGCAGTGACCTGCGGGGGTGCCAGAATCGTTTCGATCCATGAGTCCTGACCGGACTTTGCGGTAAGGGGAAGCGTGTATACCTGCACTTTGTCCTGTTTCAAGTGCGGCAACTCCGCTGCGATGTCGCCGGAGTTTTCATTTCCGTCGGATATCAGGACGAGTCGTTTCAGATGATCTGGAGCGAAGCGGTGCAGGGCATCTTGCAGCGCCGCGGCGATATCTGTCTGACTCTGATTGATCGAATGGCCCCCGCCATGGCTGGAAACCGAAACCTGCGTGAGCTCATCGAGAGTGTCAAATGCAATGGAGTTGGCTGCAAATGCGATGAAACGGGAATCCGAAGGTTGGCCGGCCTCATTTGTTTTTCGAATCCAGTGAATTGCATCCTGCATTGCCGATGATGAAATGCTTTCCGAAACATCGAGAAGATAAACGGTGGAGACCGCGGAGCCTTCTCGATAGAAGATGGGTTGCATCAAAGCGAGAACCAGCAGAAGAACGATGGCCGTACGGATAATCGTCGACACCCGAAGATGCTTCAGACTCAGGTCGGCCGCCGTGGATCGCCGCATCCACCAGATCCCGGGTGCGATCGCCGTGAGAATCAGCGGCCACCAGGTTTCAAACGTTATTCGCATTCAAGTGATTCTCGAACAATCGAAAACGTCTCAGCAGAACATCCGCCCCATAAAGCGCCAGGGCGGCAGCAGACAGCCACGGCCAGAGCGTCACCGGGATATACGCATGAGCCCCGCGCGTGTCGAATATTTCCGGCCCCGTCGGCTGGAAAATGCCGCCGGTTTCGCTGCTGATCGCGCGCAGTTTGTCCACGTCGGGAGGATAGAAATGATATTCCTCCGGATAGGAATATGCCAGCACCCGGTTTGCACCATCGGAGTCATTGCTGCCGGCTCGAAACATGTAGGTGCCGCGCTGTTTTAACGGTATGCGGGCCTGGTATTCGCCAGGTCCGATCTGAGGCAGATCGATCACGGAGACACTCTGGTCCGGCGCGACAACGTGCACCTGCATATGGAGCCGATCGCGATTGCCGCTGTCCTTTCCAACAGCATCCACGGATATCACGGCGAAGCCGTTGCTGCGTTCGATGCGAACATCAAAATCCGAGTTATCCTGACGCCGCATGGTTTCGCGAATCGCCTGCGACCAGAATTTGGAGTAGCCGTTCCATTTCAACCAATCCACGGCCCAGCGGTCCTTTACATCGGATGTAAAGGCCATCGCCTTTCCAAGGCCGAATTGCCATCGCGCCAGCAGGGGCCGGTCTTTGTAAGCTTCCAGAAGCACTTCCGCCATGGGCCTGGCCTTGGCCTGTACGAAACCCAGCAGACGCGGCGCAGACTGAAAGTCGATGCCCTTGAAAGCCTCGACATTTTTCGTGACGGTCAATTTGAACGAAGTTTCCTGAAGCGCTTCTCCAGCAGACGATTCCAGATCCTGATTGAAAATCTGAGGCACGCCGGCCGGATCCTCGGCATAGTAGGTTTTCCCCTTGCCCCACGACGCGATTTTTCCCATCAAGTCCTGGTCCGCTTCCTGACCCACGGATACGGTCGACACGGTGATTCGTGCGTCCGCCATCTGTTTGGTCAGGCCCGCGAAATCATCCGTCAGGGTCCGGCCATCGGAAAGTATGATGACATGCTTGATCTCATCCGATGCTTTCTGAAGTTCGGCGAATGCTTCTTTCATCGCGGGATAGAGATTGGTTTCCCCACCAACGCCGATTTCATCGATCGCTTTGAGAATGGATGGGCGGTCCACCACCGCCTGTGGCCGCAGGGCCCAGGTCGCGTTGAAATTGAATGTCAACACGCCGAAGTGATCCGTATCCTTGAGCAATGCCACAGGCGCTTTCGTCGCTTCTTTCGCGTAGCGAATCTTGTCTCCGGCCATGCTGCCCGACTTGTCCAGAATGACGATCATGCTGACGTCCTGGCGCGGCTTTCGGACATCAAAGGTGACAGGTAGAAGGTCCTCAACAGGCGTCTTTGAATACCCGCCTTCGCCATAAACATTTTCACCGCCGGCAAAAATAAATCCGCCACCGAGGTTGCGGACATATGTGGAGAGGGCATCCATCTGATGTTCGGATATTCCTTTGGCGTCGGCATCGCTGAGAATAACGGCGTCATAGCGTCCAAGCTCTTCGGCGGTTTCCGGAAGCGCCATCGGATCGATAACATCCACGGAAAATCCTTCAGTTGTTATCGCATCCGTCAAGTAATGGGCGCTTGACGGATGTCCTTCCGCATACAGAATTCGCGGCCTCCCCAGCACAACCAGCGGCTGGCGGAAAATGTTGTTATCCGGAAACAGATCCCCTGCAATCTGGACCTTGGCTTCAAGAACGACGGATCCGCCGCTTTCCGCAACGCTTGTTTCGAATGCGATTCGATTTGGGCCCTTCTTCAATGGAACGGAACGTTGGGCGAGAATCTTGTTTCCGTTTCTGATTTCAATCTTGCCCGTCACATCCGACGAACTGAAAACCTGGACTTCGAGCGGGAACTGTTCGTCGGCATTGACCTGTTGCGGCGCCATCAGGTTTTCAATCCAGACGTCCTGCCCCGACCGCGCCGGTATCGGTACGGTGAACACTTCCACGTTCGCCCGTTTCAAGCGGACCAGTACGCTGGTGATGTCGCCGGCGTTTTCGTTGCCATCGGAAACAAGGACGATACGTTTCAATTGCTCCGGCGCAAAGCTTTGCAGCGCATGTTCCAGAGCCGCGGCAATATCGGTCTGACTCTGGTCGATTGCATTTCGGCCGGCCTGAGACGCCACGGCCACCTGAGTCAATTCTTCCAGACGGTCAAACCCTTTGGAGTTGGCGGCGAATGCGATGAATCTGGAGCTGGAAGGTTTGCCGGCGTCGTTCGTCTGACGAATCCATTGAATCGCATCCTGAATCGCCGATGGAGAAACGCTCTGACTCACATCGAGAAGATATACTGCGGAAACTGGCGCGCCGGGCCAGCGTAGAATGGGTTGCATCATCGCCACCACGAGCAGACTAACGATGACGGTGCGGATCACTGTCGAAAGAAGAAGTTGCCTGGAGTCGATACCGGCCACGCTGAACCGCCGCATCCACCACAAACACGGAACGATCAGTGCCAGTACCAGCGGCCAGTAAGTGTGAAACGTCAGGCGCGCCATTTTGATTGTAGGCGCGGTCCATGAGCGGAGCGAATGCAAGTCCGACAGGGCGCAGCCATTAAGATATGACCGCGCACGGTCCATACCGAGACGTAAAGTGTAATGAGAAATGGTGCGCGGTCATATCTTGATGGCTGCGCCCTGCCGGGCTTGCATTCGCTCCGCTCATAGACCGCGCCTACAGTGGGATGCCCGGTTCTCACAGCGAGATTCTTCGATGATAGGTGAACCATTCGAGGCCCAGCAATAGTACTGCGGCCAGCAACAGGTAGAACCACGGTTCGTGCTGCAGTTGCCGTGAGGCAGGCTTGCTTTCCGTTCCCCAGTTCAGAACTGGATGGTTGATGTTGGAATACTGCCGGTTCATGAGGTTCACCGCGATGTATTGCCGAAGGCCGTCCCTGGTGGCAACGTACAGACCGGGATCATCCGCCTCGAATACGGTGCGATCCAGATATCCGTGCGATGCCACGGTCTTCCCGTCAGGCCCGGTGATCTGAGCACTGACGAGCGGAACTTCGACGATGCCGGTCGTGCGCCGCAGCGCCAGATGTTCGCGTCCAAACCATGCGAGGGCATTATCGACAAATACAGGGAAGCTTTCGTGGACAGGGAAGTCTGACGACTGAAGATCGAAGGTCAACAGGATCCAGCGTGCCCCTGTCACTCCTGCCGGTGATGCGACGATCAATGGCGTTTGTCCCGAACTGGCAAGCACCGTCAGGTGCGACGCATCAATTATGGATGCCTTTGAAATCGACACGTCGTGCAGTGAAAGGTACTGCATGACAGGATGGTCTTCGGCCCAGGTTGTAACCGCTGGTTTCTCCACAGCGCCGGAGGGGATTGGCAACCACGGCACACTCTGCGCGCCGTTCCCTGTCCCAATGATCAAAGCCGGTTTTGCCGGCTGCTCATGCGGAGCAAATCCATCAAAAACATATGCATCAATAGCAGGATCCTCGTGATAGTCCCTGGGGTCCACGACAGAAACGTCAACAAAAGAATTGAGCTTCAGCGCCGTCTGCAAATACGAGTTGCCCTTTGTGACCAGCAGCGCCTTCGTCTTCTTCTTGAGCGGAAGATAGCTGTACGCGACGTCATCGGCAGCCAGTGCATCTCCATCCGTTTGAATCGTGGCACGGAGGCCGCCACCATCAAATGCCGTCAGATCGAGAATCTCGCTGTAGCTCTGGCCGGACGGAATCCGTGCCTCCCGCGAAATGTGTCCTTTGCCGCCCTCGCTGACATTGATCGTGGTCATGCGCGCATCGGCGCCGAAATTGGTGACCTCGATGTAAGCCTCGTAGGCAACCTGCGCAGTCGCTGTCGCGCGAACTTCAAACGCCGTGATACCGACATTTTTCGCGGATTCATAAACGATCCGTTTCTTTACATTTTGCGGAACTTCCGGAATGACCACACCATCGGAGATGAAGTAGGTTTGGATACCCGAATCATCGGACTCCGGAAAGCGGGGCGTTGCCGCAATCGGCCGCATCGCGTCGAGCGATCGTTTTACCTGGGCAAGGTCGGAGGTATATGGCGAGTCAAACTGGCCCGAAGTGTCGACGATCCGGAACTCCGTACCCGAACCACTCGACGCCACGACAGTTCTGGCCATTTCCACGGCATGTAGCCAGCGGCTTCTGCCGTCGCTCATGCGCGACAGCATGGATGGCGATGTGTCGATCACAATCATGGTTCGCCCTGTCGTTCCAGTCAGGGAGGGAATTTCGGGACGAGCCACGGCAAATACCATCAGGAGCCCAATGACGACCGCCAGAAGAATCGAAAGTATCCGGCGCAGCTTTTCCCAGAGCGAACGTTCTTCGCGGCGGTCCAGCACCTTGCTCCAAAGCATCGATGACGCGATCCAGATTCGCCGATGGCGCAGCTTCAGGAAGTACATGGCTATAAGCGCAACGGTGGTAAGGACCGCCAGTAAGGTGACGGCAAGGGGACTGAGGGCGAGGAATCTCATTTGAGGAATCGGCCTTGCCGAAATACCTTCAGCACCAGATCCTCAAATGGGAAGTCGGTGACCGTGCGGACATATCCAAGCTGGTATTTCGAGCAGTAGGCTTCGAGCTCCCTGCAGAAGTTTCCGAATTCCGTCCGATAGTCGGCAAGCAGCGACGGTGTCACTGTGATCTCGCGGCTGACATGGCTTTCCGAATCCACAAGAACCAGTTCGCCTTTCAGCGCCGGCTCGACCTCTTCGTGACTGGCGATATGCACGATGAAAATGTCGTGGCGGAAATGACGGAGGATATCGAGGCCACTCTGAAATCCCGCCGGGTCCATGAAATCGGAGATCACCACCGCGAGGCCGCGCCGCCTGGCGTCCGTACAGTAAGTTTTGAACGATTCACGCGCACTGGTCTCGCCACCGGGGGTGATGTCCTCGAGAAAACGAAACACTTTGAAGATTCGTCCCTTGCCGCGCTGAGGCGGAAGCTCCGCGCGTATCTTTTCCGCGTAGGCCGTCATGTAGGCGCGGTCGAGATTGGCCAGTCCGATATAGCACAATGCCGCTGCCACCCGCCGGGCGTAATCCAGCTTCAGAGGGCTTCCGTAAGTCATGGACTGACTGGTGTCGATGAAAAAATAAATCGGCAGGTCTTCTTCTTCTTCGAACAGCCGGAGG
>Ga0134122_10004342_pt1 | contig 10523 bp, 10 predicted proteins | sample KB302_FD_96461 | JGI IMG/M metagenome (GOLD analysis project Ga0134122, IMG submission 96461) | Terrestrial soil microbial communities without Nitrogen fertilizer from Kellogg Biological Station, Michigan, USA - KB3-0-2 | ecosystem: Environmental > Terrestrial > Soil > Unclassified ... | reverse complement strand
CTGGGCCGGCAGCAGCCCACCAGTCACTCGCAGGCCCTTGCGCGCCGGGAGATCTCGCGTCGTGCGCCGCTTCCTCGCCGTCGTCTTCGCCCCGCGTCGTTGGACGTTTCGCTTGCTCATGGCTGCTTCCTCCACCGAGCTCGCGTGCTCGCTGCCGCACGGAGCGACAGCAAGGCGTGTTCCACATGCCGGCCGGGCTTGCCGCGCGTTGGGACGCGACTTTCGGCGCGATTCGACGGCCATCGGGCGCCCGCGGCACCGGGAGGGCCGCCCTACTCGGGCAACCCGCCCGAGATCGAGCGCCCGCGCCGCCGCGCCGAGCCGTCCGGCGCGCGGAGGCTCAGCGCTCGGGGTGAACGAGGATCTTGGCGTGCCGCTCCGGGGAGCCGAGCTCGTCGAAGGCCTGGGCCACACCGCCGACGCCGACGTGGCCGGTGATGAGCGGCGTGGTCGGGATCGCGCCCTGCGCGATATGGCCAAGCGTGGCGGCGAACTCGTCCTGCGTGTAGCCGAGGACGAACTGGAGATTGAGCTCCTTGGTGATGCCGAGCATCGGATAGATCGTGTCGGCCTCCATGCACACGCCGACCACGACGATGCGCGAGCCGCGCGGGGCGGCCGCCATGAGCTGATCGAGCACGCCCGGCACGCCCACGCACTCGAAGACCACGGCCGGGCGCAGCGGTGGGCCCGGCATCCATGCGGGCTGCTGCGGCGCGCGCGCCGGATCGGACCAGACCGCAGCGGCCTCGCGCCAGCTCTGCCAGGGCAGCGTCTGGGTTGGATCAACGACGATATCGGCACCCACGGCCCCGGCCAGCTCCCGTCGCCGCTTGGAGAAGTCGGCGGCCACGATCGGCCGCGCACCAGCCAGCCGCAGCGCCGCGATCACCGCGAGGCCGACCGGACCGCAGCCGATGACCAGCGGTGCGTCGTCCGGCTCCAGCCGGGCCTTGGCGACGGCGTGCACGCCGACCGCCATCGGCTCGGTCAGCGCGGCGTGATCGGTCGCCAGCCCGTTCGGCACCTCCAGCAGCAGCGCCTCGCTGAGTCGCATGTACTGGGCGTAACCGCCGGGGTTGTCGTTCGAGTAACCGATGCTCTGCGGCCCAGTGGGCGGCATCAGCACGGGCCGCGAGCAGACCCGGGTTCCCGTCTTGAACGCCCGCGTCGTCTGCGGTCCGTGGTCGACGACCTCCGCGCAGAACTCGTGGCCCATGATGACGTCGCGGCCCAGGTCCATGACGCGCGGGTTGCCAGCGCGCTTGGCCGTGGCCACGAACTGGTCGGCGAACTTGAGCGCGTGCAGGTCGGAGCCGCAGATCCCGCAGGCCAGCGTGCGCACGAGCACCTCGCCCGGTCCCGGCTGGGGCATCGGCACGTCGGCCACCACCAGCTTGCGATCGCGCATGACGGCGGCGCGCATGGTCTCCATCACTTCGTCTCCGGGGCGTCGAGCTCGATGAGCGCGCTCAGGCCGCGGTGGAACGTGGGCGCGCCGCCCGGCACCATGCAGGTCTCGAGGATCTCGAACAGCTCCTCGCGGGTGGCGCCGAGCCGGATCGCGCGGCGCATGTGGGCCACCAGCCCGGCCTTCTCGCCACCCCGGAACGCCAGCAGGGCGATGGCCACGAACTCGCGCACCTTGGCCGAGACGTGCTTGCCTTCGCCCAGGCCCTGCTCGTAGATCCGGTTGTAGGTCTCGACGAACTCGGGGTCCTGCCGCGCGGCAAACTCCCACTCCGGGTAGATGTAGCCGCGCGCTTCCTTCATCCGCGCGATGAGCGCTTCCGCGCGCTTGGTGTGCTCGGCGGTCTGCTTCGTGCCGTCCCGGTCCGTCGACTGGCTCATGAGTCTTCTCCTCGGATCGGTGGTGCCGTTCAGCCGCGCAGGCCGGCCGCGCGCAGGCGCGGGAATACGGCGTCGCGGAATGCGGCGACCTCCTTGGTGGGCAGCGCGAACGTCTCCAGCGCCATGATGTAGAGGTTGCGCACGCCGAGCTTGGTCATCTCGGCGATGCGCGCGGCGCAGTCCTCGGGCGTACCGATCAGGCCGTAGGCGTCGCACAGCTGGCCCACGACCTCGTCGGGCACGAACGACGTCGCCTTGATGGCCGCCTCCCAGTCGGGCGCGTGCGACAGGTCGGGATAGATCTGATGGACCGCGTCGGGGATCTCGAGCTTCGGGATCTTCACCCCGGCCGGCTCCACCCAGTAGCCGCCCCAGCGGAGAATGCCCCAGTGCACCACGGTCGGGCGGGCATGCCGGCGAGCCTCGGCCGTCGTCGCCGCGGTGCCGGTGCGCACAGCCCAGATGATCTCGAGATCCTCCAGCTTCCGTCCCGACTTCTTGACGCCGCGCTCGAGATAGCCGAGCGCGGTCTCGACGATGCCGCGGTTGAAGCCGACCAGCAGCAGCACGCCGTCGGCAACTTCGCCCGCCACCTCGATGGCCTTGGGCCCGGAGGCCGCCATGATGACCGGGATGCGGCGCTTCGCCGCGTAGCCAAGCCGTCCCGGCGTACCGGAGAAATCCACGCTGTCGCCCGCGAGCAGCGCCCGCACCGTCTTGATGCAGTCGCGCATCTCCCCGAGGGTGGCCGGCTTGCGCCCGATCGTGCTCGCGGAGGTGTAGCCGGTGCCGATGATGAACTTCACGCGGCCCGGCGCGATCTCTTCCACGGTCTGGATGCCGCCGGCCAGCACGGAGGCGTGGCGCGTGAACGGGTTGGTGACGGCCGGAAAGAGCGTCAGCCGCGAGGTGTTCGCCGCGGCCTGGCCGAGGACGACGAACGTGTCGCGCGAGATCATCTGGCTGTCGAGGATGCCGGCGCCGTCGAAGCCGCCGGCCTCGATGCTCTGGATGTGACGGACGAGGTCCGGCATGGGCGCGGTGCCCGGGACTCGCAGGTGGACGCGGACTGGCTCGCTCATGACTCCCTCACTGGTAGCGGGGCTGGCGCTTCTCCCGAAACGCTGCCACGCCCTCCTGAAAGTGCGCGCTCGCCCGGACCCGATCGCCCAGCGTCTGCTCGAGCGCCTCGCGGGAGCGCGCGTGCTCGGCCAGCGTCGTGCTGATCTGCTGTTTCACCGCCTGCACCGCCGAGGGGCTGTTGGCGGCAATGCGCTCGGCCGTCTCCATGGCCCACGGCAGCAGGCGGTCGGCGGGGAGGACACGGTTGATCAGCCCCAGCCGCGCGGCTTCCTCGGCGTCGATGAGCCCGCCGGTCAGCAGCAGCTCCATGGCGTGGACGTAGCCGATCTGCTGGATGAGCTTGATCGTCGCGCCGCCGAAGGGATAGATCGACCACTTCACCTCCGGCAGCCCGAAGCGTGCGTGGGGCGCGGCCGCGCGGATGTCGGTGGACAGCAGGAGCTCCACGCCGCCGCCCGCGCACACGCCGTTGACGGCGGCCACGATCGGCTTGGTGTAGGGATCGCTCTTGAGCAGCGCGCGGCCGATCATCCGCGCCATCTCTTCCCGGGCCGACAGATCGCCGCTCATGTCGGCGCCGGCGCTGAACGCGCGCTCGCCTGCCCCCGTCAGCACGATGCAGCGGCACGGGCCACGCTCCAGCTCGTCCCACAGCCGGACCAGGTCGGCCATCATCCCGCGACTCATGGCGTTCATGCGGGGCTGGTTGTCGATCGTCAGCAGAACCACGTGGCCGTGCGTCTCGGCGCGGATCTCCATCGCTATCTCCCGCCCGGCCGGACCACGAGCTTGCCGTGGGCCTGACGATCGGTCAGCCGGCGGATCGCCTCCACGCTGCGCTCCAGCGGCAGGCGATCGCTGACCAGCGGGCGCAGCTTGCCTTCGCCGTACCACTGCAAGAGCTCGTCGACCGAGATCTTCAGCTTGTCCGGCGCGTGCCAGCGGAAGTAGCGCAGCGAGGAGCCGAGCGCGGCGCGGTGCTTCACCAGCAGTCGGTTGGCGGGAATCTGCTGCACGCCGCCCACGAAGCCGACCAGCAAGATACGACCGCCCCACCCCAGCGCGGACAGCGCGGCGTCGAAGAGATCACCGCCGATGGGGTCGAAGCACACGTCGGCGCCCTTGTCCTGGGTCAGCGCCATCACGCGCTCGGTCAGCTTCTCGGTGGCATAGTTGACGACGTCATCGGCGCCGCGCTCGCGCGCCACCGCGAGCTTCTCGGCGGTGCTGGCGCCGGCGATCACCCGCGCCCCCATCGCCTTGCCGATCTCCACCGCGGTGAGACCGACGCCGCCGGCGGCGCCCAGCACCAGCAGCGTCTCGCCGGGCTCCAGCCGTCCCTGCCAGCGGATCGCCACGTGGCTCGAGATGTAGGCGATGGGAAACGCGCCGGCCTCGTCGAAGTCCATGCCGGCCGGGATCGCGAACGTTTCGACCTCGTCGGCGACCGCCTGCTCGGCCAGACCGCCGTAAGGGAGAATCGCCATGACCCGATCGCCCGGCTTGAAGCGTGTCACGCCATCGCCGCAGGCGGTCACCACGCCCGCGGTCTCCAGCCCCGGGCTGAACGGCAGCGGCGGCTTGGTCTGGTAGCGGCCCGCGACCATGATGGCATCCGCGTAGTTGATGGCGGTCGCCTTGACGTCGATCAGCACCTGGCCGCGTCCCGGCTTGGGCGGCGCCACGTCCTCGAGCGTCAGCGTCTCGACCTCGCCCCACGCGCGACAGAGCACGGCCCGCATCAGGATCCCTCCTCGACATGGAGCTGCTGCAGCTCCTCGCGCAGGCGCGGCTTCTGCACCTTGCCGGTCGCCGTGCGGGGGAACTCGTCCGCCTTCCGGAACACGATCCGCGCCGGGACCTTGTAGCTGGCGAGGCGCTCGCGACAGAACGCCCGGAGTGTGTCTTCCGCCACGGTCTCGCCGGCGTGCAGCTCCACGGCGGCGACGCCCACCTCCCCGCGCGCGCGATCGGGCACGCCGACCACGTAGGCCTGCTTCACACCTGGATGTCCGAGCAGGATGGCCTCCACCTCCAGCGGCGCGACATTCACGCCGCCGGTCTTGATCATTTCCTTCAGCCGGCCGCGGAAGCGCACGCGCCCGTCGTCGCCCAGCAGCCCGAGGTCCCCGGTCACGAAGAACCCGTCGGCGTCGAAGGCCGCGCGCGTCTGCTCCGGCTCGCGATAGTACCCCGGCGTGACGTGGCCCTTCACACGGAACTCACCCACCTCGCCGGCGACACGCCGCCGCCCCGTCTCGGGATCGACCACACGGATCTCCATGCCCGGCAGCGGCAGCCCCTGGGTGGTGAGGCGGAGCTCGCGCGCGTCGTGCGCGTCGGTCACCGCGCAGTTGCCGTACGTCTCGGTGGCGCCGTACACGTTGCACAGCTCGGGGGCGCGCACCGCCTCCATCGTCATCGCCACGTCTTCGGGCAAGCCGATGGTGAGCCCGGTGCGCATCGCGGCCAGCGCGCGGCGCGAGCGGTCGGGGTGCTCGAGGATGGCGCGGGCCATGTTGGCCATGCCGTAGTAGACGCTGCACCGCTCGCCGTCCATCAGCTCGAGCGCCTCACCCGGCTCGAAGCTCTCCTGCAGCACGATCGTGCCCCCGTGGGTGAGGATGGCGGGCAGCGCGTTGGCCGAGCCGAACGACCAGAAGAGCGGGACGGACAGCCAGAGGCGATCGGCCGCGGTCAGGCGCTGGCGCTCGCCGATATCGAAGCCGTTGGCGATCACGCCGCCGTGGGCGAGCGTCACGCCCTTGGGTGTGGCCGTCGAGCCCGAGGTGTAGAGGATGAGGGCGACGTCCGACGGCTCGACGAGCGCCTGGGCAGCCGCGACCGCGGTCGACTTCGCCGTCTCCCCGCGCACGGCCAGATCCGTCCATGCGCAGACCCCGGCGTGGAGCGCCTCGTCGATCGTCACGACGGCGCGCAGCTCGGGCAGCCGGGCGCTCCGCAGCGCGCCGGGCGTGGCAGTCGCGAGCTCGGGGACGACGTCGTGGACAGCGCCGAGGTAGGCCCGGCCGCGGAAGGCCTCCATCGTGACGAGCACGGTGGGGCGCGCGTGCTCGAGCGTCCACGCGATCTCGCGTGGCGTCGAGAACGTGCTGATGGCGACCAGCGGCGCACCGATCTTCGCCGCGGCGAACGCGCTGATCAGCCACTCCGGCCGATTGGGCAGCAGCACCGCCACCGGATCGCCGCGCCGGACACCGAGCGCGAGCAGCGCGCGGGCCACCGACTCGGCGTGCGCGTGCAGCGCGGCGAAGGTGAGGCGCGCGCCGCGAGACACGACGGCCTCGCGGTCGGGCTGGACGCGCGCGAGATCGTCGAGGAGGGCGCCGAGGGTGCGGGCGCGCGCGGCCACCGCTCAGCGCCCGGTGAAGCGGGGCGCTCGCCCTTCGCGGTGCGCCGCCATGCCCTCGTCGACGTCGCGGCTCCACTCCAGCGCATGGCGAAGGGTGTCGGCCAGCGCGCGCGCCTCGCCGAAGCCGCCGTAGAGCCTGGTGTTGACGATGCGCTTGGCGCCGCGGGTGGCCAGTGGGCCGCTGGCGGCGATGCGGCTCGCCAGCGCGTGCGCCTCGGCCAGCAGCCGGTCGGCGGGATACACGGCCAGCACGAGCCCCAGGCGCTCCAGCTCGGCGGCGTCCAGCTCGCGCCCGGTGCACATGATCTCCAGCGCCCGCGCCCGGCCGACCAGCATCGGCAGCCGCACGGGGCCGCCGGCGCCGGGGAAGCCGCCCCACAGCGCCTCGGGCAGCGCCCATGTCGCGTGCGCGGCCGCCAGCCGGATATCGCAGGCCAGCGAGAGCTCGGCGGCGCCGGCACGCGCCGCGCCGTTGAGCGCGGCGATCACGATCTGCGGCAGCGCCTCCAGCGCGTCGTAGAGGCGATTGGCCGTCCGCACCAGCTCGAGGATCTGCGGCTTGGTATAGCTCGCGCGCACCGTGGGATTGAGGATGCCCATCGAGAAGAACTCGGAACCGGCGCCGGTCAAGACGACCGCCTGCGTCTCCTCGTCCCCGGCCAGCGCGTCGACCGCGCCCTGCAGCTCGCGCAGAACCTCGAGGGTCAGGCGATTCTGGTCGGCGACCCGATCGATGGTGATGGTCGCCACACGGCCGTCGCGGCGGAGCACCACCTCAGTGCTGGACACGCCACCTTACATAGAGGCGGACGCCGGTCTTGTCAACGCCGCCCCCGATGGCGCCCCCGTGGGCCTGACCGCGTCTTGGCGGCACGCGCTGTGCACGGTGTGGCGCCATGCGCTCGGGCGCCCGGAAACTACGCGGCCCGCTTGGAGCTCGAGGTTGGCATCCATTCGGGACCTATGATCTCGTCTGCCCATATCGGGGATGGCAGTGACGACAGCCGTCAGTGCGGACCGGGGGACTCAGCTCGCGCGGTATTGCGAGATCCGGAGAACCACGGAGCGGCTCTGCCAGCCGCTGACGGTCGAGGACCAGGTTCTCCAGGCGATGCCGGACGTCAGCCCCACCAAGTGGCACCTGGCCCACGTCTCCTGGTTCTTCGAGACGTTCCTGCTGACGCCACACCTGCCGGGTTACGAGCCCCTCAACCGCGCGTACGCGTACCTGTTCAACTCGTACTACAACGGCGTCGGGCCTCAGTTCTCGAGGCCGGCCCGAGGACATCTCTCGCGACCCACGGTCGCCGACGTCTTCGCCTATCGCGCCTGGGTCGATCGCGGGATGGAGCGCCTGCTCGCCAGGATGGACGCCGAGCCCGCGAGCGCGCTCGCGCCGCTCGTCGAGCTCGGCCTGAACCACGAGCAGCAGCATCAGGAGCTTCTCCTCACCGACATCAAGTACAACCTCGCCGTGAACCCGCTCCACCCGGCCTATCACGCGGTCGAGTTGCCTCGCGGCACCGCGACCGCATCGCTCGACTGGCGCGAGCTCCGCGGCGGCCTCGTCCCGATCGGTTACGACGGTGCCGGCTTCGCCTTCGACAACGAGGGACCGCGCCACACTGTCTACCTGCGGCCATTCCGGCTGGGGAGCCGCCTGACGACCAACGGCGAGTACCTGACGTTCATGGACGCCGGGGGGTATCGCACGCCGGAGTCGTGGCTGTCGGAGGGCTGGCGCGTGGTACAGGAGCGCGGCTGGCAGGCGCCGCTCTACTGGGAACGTCACGGCGACTCCTGGTGGATGCAAACCCTGAGCGGCTTCGTGCCGGTCGATCTCCACGCGCCGGTCACCCACGTGAGCTACTACGAAGCGGACGCGTACGCGCGCTGGTGCGGACGGCGACTGCCCACCGAGCCCGAGTGGGAGCACGCCGCCACCGACGCGCCGGCGCACGGGCATCTGCAGGAGCGCGGGATCTTCCATCCCCTGCCCGTTGTCACGGCCGACGAGCCGCTCGCGCAGCTCTTCGGAGACGTGTGGGAGTGGACGCAGAGCGCGTATGCGCCCTATCCCGGCTACCGAGCGGTACCAGGCGCCATCGGCGAGTACAACGGCAAGTTCATGGTGAGCCAGCTCGTCCTGCGTGGCGGCTCGTGCGTCACGCCCGCGTCGCACATCCGGGCCAGCTATCGCAATTTCTTCCCGCCGGACGCGCGCTGGCAGTTCTCCGGGATCCGGCTGGCCGAGGACGCCTGACGCCGGCTGCCCGGAGCGCCCCGCGACAACCAATCATGGCCTACCGGATCGATACCCATGTGGACGCGCGTGCTCGCCGCGAGGCGCTGGCCGCCGATGTGAGGCGCGGCCTCGGGGCGCGCCCCCGCTCGCTGCCACCTAAATATTTCTACGACGCCACCGGCTCGCAGCTGTTCGAGGAGATCACCCGGCTGCCCGAATACTATTTGACGCGCGCCGAAGCCGCGCTGCTCGAGGAGTGGGCGCCGGCGCTGATGCGCTCGCTGGCGCCGCACGACGTGGTCGAGCTCGGCTCCGGGTTCTCCCTCAAGACACGGCGCCTGCTGGCGGCGCGGGAGCGCGGGGTGCCGCTGCGCTACCTGCCGATCGACGTGGACGAGACGACGATCGCCGCCGCGGCCGATCGGCTCGTGTCCGAGGATCCGGCGCTGGACGTTCACGCGGTCATCGGCGACTTCGAGCGCCATCTCGGTCACGTGCCGCCCGCGGTCGGTCGCCGCCTGGTGCTGTTCCTCGGCAGCACCATCGGCAATCTCGACCCCGGCGCGCGCCACGCGTTGTTGACCCAGGTCCGCACGCTGCTCGGCCGGGGCGATCGCTTCCTGCTCGGCGTCGATCTGGTCAAGGACGTCGGCGTTCTCGAAGCCGCCTACAACGATGCCGCCGGCGTGACGGCCCGGTTCAATCGCAATATCCTGGAGGTCGTGAACCGAAGCCTCGACGCCGACTTCGAGCCGGGAGCCTTCCGCCACCACGCCTGGTTCAACGCCGCCGAGAGCCGCATCGAGATGCACCTGGTGTCCGATGCGGCGCAGACAGCGCGCGTGCGCGCGCTCGGGCTCGTTGTCGACCTCGAGCCCGGCGAGACGATCTGGACGGAGAGCTGCTACAAGTTCACGCGAGCCTCGGTGGAGGCGATGCTGGAGGGCGCCGGCCTGACGCTCGACGGCTGGCACACGGATGCGGGGGAGCGCTTCGCGCTGGCGCTCGCGGTGCGTGCCACCCCCGCGGCCACGGCGGTGCGCGCCGCGTGAGCCCGGGCGACACTCCGACGCCGCAGCGCTTCTACGTGCACGACGACCTCACCGACGAGGTCGCGGAGCGACACGGGCCCGCCTCTCCGGCCGGGGCGCTGGTCCAGGAGCTCCTGGCGCTGGTTCGCCGCGACCCGGTGCGCGTCACCATCCTGACCCTGCGCGCGCAGCTCGACGCGCTGGTGGCGCGCGGCACGCACACGCCCTTCGCGCTCGCCATCGGCATCGGGCGCGCCGGCGAGCGGGTGGCGCGCCAGATCCACGCGCGCACCGGATGGTTCCCTCTCATCCGTCGGGTCGAGCTGACCCGTGAGGAGGACGGACGTGGCGGCTACGCCGTCGTCGGTCCCGCCGGCCTCTCGATGGCCGATCAGCTGGCCGGCGTCGACACCGCGTCGTCGCTCGCGGTGGTCGACGACACGATCTTCTCCGGCATCACGCTCCGCAAGCTGCTCGAGGCACTGCCCGTGTCGGTGCGGGCGCGCACGCACGCCTTCTGCCTTCGGTGCGTTGCCGAGTCGCTGCCGCCCCTTCAGACGCTGTGCCCGATCACGCCGGGATTCGCAGCGCCGGGTCGTCTCCTCGACGAGGTGAGCTTCATCAACGCCAGCGGGCTGGTGCGCCGCGGCGCGATCCGGCGGACCGGACAGTCGCCGCTCGCCTTCTTCGAGCGGCCCGAGTGGATGGAGGCGTGGTTCCCGGGACACGCGGCCGAGGTCATCGACTGCTGCCGGCGGCTCAACCGGCTGCTCGAGCCTGACGGGGCGCCTTCGCTCCCGGCGGCTGTCTAGCGCACCGAGACGGTTGTCGACGCGGTCGGGCTGGGCCGAGGTGGGGTCACTGGAACCACGAGGCTGGCGACCGCTTCGATTCCGCCTTGGCTGGGCTCCATCGGGTGGTCTGGGGCGCGCTCAGGTTG
>Ga0134122_10004341_pt1 | contig 10526 bp, 3 predicted proteins | sample KB302_FD_96461 | JGI IMG/M metagenome (GOLD analysis project Ga0134122, IMG submission 96461) | Terrestrial soil microbial communities without Nitrogen fertilizer from Kellogg Biological Station, Michigan, USA - KB3-0-2 | ecosystem: Environmental > Terrestrial > Soil > Unclassified ... | reverse complement strand
TCCCGCAGGTGGGCGTCGATCTCTTCAGGAGAGAAGACCAGGGCCTTGAGCCGCTCCGCAAAGACGGCCTCCAGGTCCTGAATTGGAACCTTGTTCCGGCATCCGTAGCAGACCCACTTGGGGGTGTTGGAGGGTACGTACATCCTCCGCCCGCAGGTGCAGTACACCGCCCCGGTGAAGAGGTGGACCGCACGCGGCCCGGGCTTGTGGCCGTCCGCACGTTCCCGGAGGATGTTCGCGCACGCCTCCCAGACCGCCGTATCCACAATCGCGGGGATTGGGACCTCGATCCACTCGCTCTCGGGCTTGAGCTTCCACTTCTTGCCGTCGCCCAAGCTCTTGGTGTAGTTGGCTCGTCGTATGCCCTTGGCCGTGGGATCGAGGATGAGGCGGCGGACGGTAGTGCCGCTGAAGAGGCCTCCGCCTCGGGTGCGGTGGCCCTGCTCGTTGAGGAGACGGGCCACGGTCTTGACCCGTCGCGTTTGCCGGAAGAGGTCGTAGATGAGCTTACGGATAGGCGCTTCCTTCTCGTCGGGGACGAGCTTGCCCTCCACCCAGGCGTAGCCGTATGGCGCGATGCCGCTGATCCGCTTGCCGAGCTTGGCCCGGATCGGAACCGACGCCGCAACGCGGTCGGCGATCTCCTCCCGCTCCCATTGCGCCATGGCGGCGATCAAGGTGTAGAAGAGGCGACCGGCCGGTGTGGAGGTGTCGATGGACTCGGCGAGAGAGATGAGGTCGGCGCCGTGCTCCTGGAAGAAGTCCGCGAACTCAAGGAGCTCCGGGGTGCTGCGCGCGAGCCGGGCGAGCTTGGAGAAAATGAGGCCAGAGATCGATCCCTGCCGTACGTCCCCAAGCATCCGTTGCGCCTCTGGGTGCTGCATGACCGACTTCCCAGAGACGCCTTCGAGGTGGTACACTGTGATAACGGTCCATCCTTTGGCTTCGGCGTACATTCTGCCCCGAGCCTCGTGGTGCTCGGGACTCTCGCCGCGGGCTTGGTCTTCGGTCGAGACTCTGATCCAGAGCCCGACGCGCTTGCCTTCGCCGTTAGAGGAGGGATTGCTTCGGTTACGCATCGTCCTTGTCTCCAAATAGATCCGCTGGTGCGGAGGGTTGAAGGTGTGATGAACACTCTCTCCTTACCCTAGGCGGACCAATGGTACCTGGGAAGACGGCGGAACATGCCGGAGCGGCAGATCTCCAGGAGATTCACTACGCTTCCGGGTACTCATCGACCCGCCCACTGAACACCTGCGGCTCCTTAAAGAACCCGAGATTCTCTTTCATCGCCTCTGCATGCTGTTGGTGTTCGGCGTCCCACTCAGGAGATGAGAGAAATACGAGGTCTGTAGCAAATCCCTGTGGCGTCGGCTCTATATTTGTTCCGATACCTACCACCGTCTTGTTCTCGGGAAACTCGTTCCTCGCGATGACACAGCGACACCCTAATTCCGCGAATCTCTCTCTTCGCTCATATGAGGCTGGTGGGTTGAAGAACACATACGTGACGCCAGAAATTGCGGGTGTCATTCGTGCTCTCACCTCTCTTCTTCTGGCTCGCTCTGTGAATTCGAGGAAGGACGTGGCAAGCATTCGGCGCGCAAGGCGATTCTCCCGAGCCATGACGCGGAGCACCAGCTCATTCTCGGAAAGTGTCCCTCCAAGCTCCATGCGACCCGCTAGAACATCTTCGGCCAGGAATTCAATGAGGCTATCCCATGCATAACTAACTCGTTGTGCTTCTAGCCTCCGCTGGTAAGCGGGATTCTGAAGGAACGATGCCCAGACATGCTCGTCAAGTGTGATGCAGTCCACCTCCGGAAACTTTCTGCCCCTATGAAGATAGAGTGCCAACAGACCTTCTTCCCCCTCCACGATGACGGTTCGCTCTTGCTGTGCTAAATCTTCCTTGGCTTCAAGGTAAGCGATGAAGTCAGTCACCGTGTCCAGCTCGTGAAGTGCTACCTCCACAAATTGATCATCGAAGCAATGTACAAAGCCTTTGCCGTAATCTCCAGAGGAGAAGATGGCCGATCGTCTTCCTCCGAGACTCACTGATAGACGGTGGATTTTCCTATCCGCCAGTGGAGGCAGCGGCAAGCCCTGCTGCCCGTCACTGCGAGTGACATGAGTAGCTCGGGCGAGATTGCGCTCCGCGCCGTAGACCTGTCTGACAGAGGCGTCCACCGTCTTTCTGATCCACCTCTTCGCCCCTACCTGCGGATCATCGGTCTCGTGGTACTCGGAGTATTTGACGCTGAAGATGAGCACATGTGGATCGCAGACCACAAGAATGTCGCATAGCTCTTCGTGTGAGCCCTCACGCAGAGGGTTGGCATAGCTCCAGAGGGACAGGAATGAACCACGGCATAACTTGAACACGAACTCTTCCGAAGGGTGCTGAAACGCCATGGCGGGACTATTCTACGCCAGCCTTCTCAGCGGATGCCGTGTCACTCGTCTTTCTTGAGCCCGCTCGTGCTGCGGGCCAGGATCTCCGCGACTCGCTTCAAGCGGTCGTCTCCCGGATCGCGGTAGCGGACCTTGACCTTGTATCCCCGCACCGTCTTCACCTCTTCATAGACCGGTTGCCCGTCGAGCCACGCGAGCAGCTCCTCCGTCGTGAAGACGTGGACACGCCTGCGCTCTTCGGGAGGGAGCGCTTCCGAGAGGAGCTTGTCGAGCTTTGCGAGCCGGGCCTTCTTGAGGGACACCACGACGACCGTACTGAAACCTGCCGCAAGACATTTCGTCACGTTGCCGACCTCGTACTCCAGAGGTGTGGTGACAGTGATCTCGCAGGCGACGCGTAGGTCGCCGCGATACAGGGCGATGTCCACGCTCTCTTTGCCGCCCGCAATCTGCTCTTCGACGACTGCCCTGAATCCCTTCTCCTGCGCCCACCTCCCGATGAGTTCCTGAAGGTACGTGTGCTCTGGTCCGCCTTTGCCCGGACGGCGGGGCTCGACAGGAGATTCCTCCCGAGGTGCTTCCGCCTCTGGAGGTGTGAAGGACGGCGCCTCTTGTGGCGGTTGCGGCTCCGAAGCTTGCGGCGGGGGTGCCGCTGCCTCGCGTGCCGGAGGCTTTTCAGTCTTCGGCGAGGGTGCTTCTGCTCTCCGGGGTTCTTCGGGTGCGGGCCGCGCCGTGGTTTCGTTGGCTCGCGGTATGCCCCACCGTGCAAGGGAGCGCGCCCGGATCTCCTGACGCCGCAGCTCGAAGGCTTCCGGGTCTCCGTGGTCCAAGGGCACGGTGCGCAGGTTGAAGTCCGCCTCCTTCCTGCCGACGCGGCAGATCGCCTCGCCGGTGCCGAGGTTGCCGAGGTCGTCCGCCTCGAAGAAGGAGAACCCTTGGGCGAGGGTCCGGGCGTCCTCGTCTCCCAGGCGAAACGCGATCCGGGTGTATGCGTTCCCCAGCACGGCCCGCTCCACCTCGGGAACGGAGCTGCGAAGCTGGTAGAGGTCCTGATGCGCCACCGTGACGCCCAAGCGGTACTTGCGCGCCCCGGAGAAGAGCGCGGCCATCGAGGGCGTGGCGACGTGGTGAAACTCGTCGAGGTGCAAGAAGAAGGGGCGGCGCTCCCCCTCCGCGATGTCCTGCCGCAGGAGACACACCTGATGGATCTTCGAGACCAGGAGTGATCCGAGGAGCGCCGCGTTCTCCTCGCCGATCGCGCCCTGCGAGAGCTTGGCAAGGAAGATCCGCCGGTCGTCCACCACGCGCCGGAAGTCCAAAGGCTTCTCTTTGGCGGTCACCACCCCGCGCACGAGTCGCCCGCGCAGGAGCGTGTCGAGCCTTGTGAGAATCGACGCTTGGGGTTTCCCCGAGAGCATCGGAAACTCCGTCGTCCAAAACTCCCGCGCATACTCGTCTTTGACGGTTGCGAGGAACTCTCGCCGGAAGTTCTGATCCACCAGGAAGCGGCGCAGATCCAGCAAGGTCCCGCCCCGCTCCGACTCCAGGAACGTGAGGATCGCATTGGCAAGGACTGCCGTCATCTGATCGCCCCAGGAGGTTGCGAGTCGTCGGAACACGGCAACCAGGTCGGAAGCGAGCATGTCCTTCTCCGCTTCGGAGTGAGCGGAGAGCATGTTCCAGCCGACGACGTACTCCGGCTCGGCAGGGTCAAAGACAATCACGTCCGCTGCCCGGTCTTCGGGGATAGCCCCGAGCACTTCTTCGATGAGATCCCCGTGCGGATCAATGACTCCGACACCGTGCCCCGCCGCGATGTCCTGCAGGATCATCGACACCAGGAGCGTTGACTTACCGGTGCCGGGGGCGCCTATGACGTGCGTATGCCGCATGCGGGCATCCGTCGAGAGCCGCGCTTCGCGCTCCACACCACTGTGGACGTTGTATCCGAGGAAGATCCCGTCCGTCTGGGTTTCGGGGGAAAGCGGCTTGGTGCGGCCCGTGTCGCGGATGATGCCCTCAATTGAGGAGGACGGCAGATGCACCAATGGCATTAGCTCCGGCAAGGACAAGAGCATGCCAGAGCGATGCGTTGTACGCAGCAGCACGTCGCCGAGCACCTCTTCGCTGTCGCCGATACCTAAGGGCACGAGCTCGTTGTCACCTCTGGTTGCACCCGACAGCGCGCCGAGTGTGCCAGGGAGAAGGGTCCACAACCGCTCCTCGCTTGCTGCCCGGGCGACCACACGAACGGCGACGGCGAAGAGCGACGCAGACACCTTCTCGCGGGCAAGCTTGGTTATCTCGGGAGCGTCCGCGAAGAATGAATCGCCTGATGGAGTGACCACCGATCGCACCACGTTCTCCGCCCACGGTGCCGCCACTCCCTGAAAAAGTACCTGGACAATCGCGACCTCGCCGGGTCCCGTCTCCGCAAGCGCGCCCACGATCGCGGTCAACGGATCGGGCGAGAAGCTCCGTGGCCGGTCCAAGGGCAGCATGAACTCGCGGGAGAGGCCAAGCTCGAGCGCGGCGAACACACCCTCGACTCCCGTTTCCCAGGCGTTCAAGAGGAGATCCGGTGCTTCCTCCAGCGCGATGTCCGGGAAGAATGCCCGCAGTTGCGAGGAGAGGATCGCCACCGCGCCCGGCCGTGCGGTGAGCGTAACCGCCACCTGCCCACCCGAGCCGACAAGTTCCATGGAGAGGGGCGAACGGACGGCAGCAAGACTCTTGAGCCAACCTTCTGAGAGCGCGGAGGTGACGGAGAGATCCTTCGGCAGGAGGACCCGCAGCTCGACGGGCTCCCCGTCGTCCTCATCGGCAGGTTCCGGCTCCGGCTCTTCGATCTCGGGCTGGGACGCCGGCTCCTCCCGCTTCTTGGAGCACCGTTCAAGGAAACCAGACAGCAGCGTGTGGTGCCTGCCGTCGTCCACGACAGGTGTTGCATGACTCAAAAACCAGAAGGGAACAAAGGGGGGCTCAAGCGAGACGGGATACGGGTAGCTGTCCCGTCCGCGGCCCCGCCGTTCCCACTTATAGAAGTGGCGGATGCGCTCCTCAAGGCGGCTGCCCATGCCTCACAGCCCTACGCCGTGGCTTTTTCCTCGTCCGCGTCGGGCCGTAGCTCCTCGTCCCCGAGGAGCCGCAGGCCCTTCTGCTCCCGCAGATCGTTGATGACTTCATTGACCGCATTGCGTACCGAATCGCGGAACATCATGGCAGTGTCCTGGCGGTAGTACGTGAGGGGATTGAAGACGAAGACGTAGAGGCGGCCGATGACGGGGAGCATCATCACCAATTCCTCATCGCCGAGGATGCCTTCCTGAACGAAGTACCCCATGACGAGGAGAACCAGAGGCAAGAGGAAGAGTGGGAGCATCACCATTGCGATGGTGCCCAGGACAAAATCATCGGGCATCATTGGTGACGCCATCAGATACAGTATCCCTGTGAGGAACATGGCCACGAAGAAGATTCCAATCGTAGCAAAGACCCCGAACTTGGGAGGTATCCGGGCGAGCCACCAGGAGAAGAAGTGCCCTCCGCCGTACGGCGCCGAGCAGATGTCGAAGGCGACCCGGTTCCGCTGCACCCGGAGATACTCGCGCTCGGGCGAGGCGATGCCGCCCTCAGCGAATCGTACGCGAGATATCGAGATCTCCGGGAGCTTCCGCTGCCGGATCGCTTCTTCGACAGCGACGTAGAACTCCTGGGACGAGGTGGAGAAGTCCTCAAGCAGCGTGTGCCAGTTGGACAGCACTTGTCCGTCAGAGTTGCGGGGCATAAACATTTCCTCCCTTAGGATCGCAATGCGGGGGTTCTGAAAAAGCTTTACAGATCGTTAGGGGGGTTGAAGATCTCGGCAACCGGCGTACCCTGGTCGCAATTGCCCGGTGTTCCGCCGCCCGTGATGAGCACCGTGCCGTCGTCAAGCGCGGTCGCGGCGAACCCTTGGCACTCGCTTGGAAACGCCATCGGTCCCACGGCAGTGAAGGTGCCGCCTGCGGGATCGAAGATTTCCGCGATCCGGCCGCCCTGACCGGATGCGCGGCCATACCCGAGGAGAAGCACCTTGCCGTTTGAAAGCGAAACCGCGCTGCCGAAATCAGCGGCATACAAGGTTGGTGAGCCGTTCAATGCCTCGAACGAGCGGGTAACCCTCCTGTAGATCTCGGAGGGAAACCCCGCACCCGAAGTGACCAAGACATCGCCGCCGGGCAGAACTGCGCTGCTCCAGCTTCTGACACGGGGAGTGTTATTTGGCTGACCGATCGAAATCGGCTGATTGGTTGAGACGTTGTAGAGCTCGGCCGCGGGAGACACCGGAAGGTCAAAGCGCAGCACGCCGCCGACCAAGAGTGTCGTGCCGTCCGAAAGCATCTGCGCGGTGTAGTCCCTGCGGGCACCGGCAAGCGTGCCGACGCGGGAGAAGGAGTTACTCCCTGCATCAAAGCGATCCACCGCCGTTGTGGCAGTGCCGAGGCTCCCCTCATAGGTTCCGCCGAAAAGGAGCGCGCCGCCCGGTACGGCGAACGCATGCCAGCCCTCCCCTCGGGGAGTGGTCATGTTCCCGACCGTAGTAAACGTGCCCGTCGTCGGGTTGTAGACCTCGGCGGAGTTGGTGTACGTGAAGGGAGCAGTCGCACCTCCTCCCACGAGCACCCGGCCGTCCGACAGCGTCACACACTGCGGACGGCCGCGGGAAACATTCATACTTCCCGTGGGAGCGAATGTATGCGTCGCCGGGTCGTAGAGTTCGGCGGATGAAAGCGGATTGCTCGTACCCGTGCCGTAGCCGCCCGCGATGAGAACTTTGCCGTTGCCCAGTTTTGCGGCGCAGTGGAAGTGGCGGGGTGCCGCCATGTCGGAGATCCGGGAGAAACCAGGTACAAAGGTACCAGATTCTACGACAAGCCGGGGGCGCAGCGCCGGATTATCGGCGTAGTTGGCGCTGTAAAACTCGGCCCACATATTGTCTGTGGAAACCGGACGAAGCTGCACACCATAGTTCGGATACGTGCCCGCCTGCCACGCGTTGTAGAGGTCCGTGATGTCAATGCTGTACCACTGATTAAGCGTCGGAGCGGGAATCGTACCCGATCTCCACTGCACCGCATCCGGACGATCCGCCCACCACAGCCGCTCACGATCGCTTCCTGTCCCTTGAGTTCTCCAGTCCCAGGACTCGGTGATACGGTCGAGATACAACGCTGTTTGTCCTCCATCGTGCGGAGTGGAGAACAGCTCAATGCGAGCCGTTTGCGCGTGTTGTGGTAACCCGCTGAGGTCAAACTCAAGCAGGCTGTAATAGGAATCGCCCCATCCGCCTACCCGCAGGCGGTGGTCATCGAGCCCTCCACCGGGAGTGTTTCCGCCCGGAGCATACGAATACACGCTCGTGGTCCAGATATCTTTACCGACTTGTCCGGACGCGTTCTGCGTTAAGTAACGGGTGATCGTGCCCGTCCCGGCCTCGGCGAAGTAGCCGTTCACATCAAGGACGAGATGGACTTGCCCGGCGCCGCCGACGCTGGGCATTACTGCAAGGTGTCCTTCGGGTGACAGCTTCACCACGGCGTTGTTGGCCCGCGTCTGGCCGGCCGCGAAATTGATCGCACTCGTGTTCGGCGCTGAGATATTTCCCGGGAAGAGCGTCAGAAGGCCGAGGCCAGAGGGCGCCACGACCGTCACGTTCAACGAAAGCGCCTGCGCGCCGGAAGGAATTCCGCACAGGCCGTGCATCGGGAAGGAGCGCAGGATGCCAGACGAGAGGGGTGGCCCTCCGTGGGAACTCGTGGGATTGCGGGTGTCCACGAGGCGGCAGGGCGTTAGGGTGTAGAAGTCAGTCGGCCCCGACTGCGCCATGTCATCGCTCTCGATCACCACGGCGGCGCTATTCGGACTGCCGACAACATACTGGCTCTGCGGCTGGAGCGTTACCACGACTGTCTCATCGTCCTCAATGGCGGAATCATCAAGCGGGAACAGGATCAAGGTGCGTGACGCCGAGCCGGCTGGAATGCTGACGTTCCCGGCACCGAGCGTATGATCGGTTCCTATGATGGCCGTTCCACCGATGCTGTACGTAACCACCAGCTCTCCAGCGGTGCTCCCGGTGCGTTCGATAAGAAACACTCCCGGGGTCATTGGATTTTCGGTTGCAATGGGGTCACTTGCCGTTACGGTAACCACCGGCATCGCCGGCGGACACGAAGGCGTCGTGAACGCCCCGTCAACTCCTTGCGTTGTCCCATTAACATTGGATGCGCTCGCGTGGTAGTGATAGGTCGTATCACATGCGAGGCCAGTGATGGTTTCGCCCAACCTCACACTCCGATATCCATCACCCGCGTTCCTCAGGGGGGTTGTCGAGCCGTAGCTCGTGCTCGTTCCCCATTCGAAAAAGACGATGGACGAGCCGCCATTCGGAACCACCGACGCGCGCAGGAGCGCTTGATGCTCCTGGATATAGGGGGCTGCGGTGTTAGTCACCGTAGGAGGCAGCGTACCGGCACCGCAGATGTCGAGAGGGATGCGCTGCGACAGGATCACACTGCGATACCGGCGTAGCGTGTTTGCGTCCTCAGCCTGCACCACGAGCTTGATAAGCGCACCTGGTCGGATCCCATCGATGACCTTCGAAGAGCCGCTAAGCGTGGTTCCCGAGCCGTGCGTGAAGCCGTCGTCGGCCCAATAGGTGTGGGTTTCCGAGTCTGCTCCCGCCGCCGATGTCCAACTGAGCGTCACGGCTCCCTCCCCTGCATCACAGACCGGCGCACTGACCTGCGCTGAAAAAGGCCCGGGTGTGGACGGCTCACCGCACATGCCGGAAGGCACGTACACCGTGAAGCTGTCCGCTTGGCGGGCGCCGCCGCTGCCGAAAGCCTCCAGCCTGTACTCGTATGCGGCGCCCGGAATCAAACCAGCGTCGATCATGCTTGTGCCGGTTAGATTCGGGTAGGGTGTAGACTGAGCGGCAACGTTATCGATGCGGGTGAGGGTGTAGGTAGCTGCGCCTCCCACCGCCGTCCATTGGACCGGCAATGAAGCCGTGCCGCCGCTGCAGAATGGCGTACCTGCCCAGGCCAACGGCGGGTGAGGAAGCTCGCCTGCTCCTACGGGCAACCTGCACTCATCCGAGATGACCGGCACCGTGAGCACATTCGTCTGCACTGTGGCTCCGCTGAGCGTGCCCTCGACATAGAAGCTGTATGTTTCGCCAGGAATCAGGAGGCTGGACACGAGGTGCACCATGCCGCCCTGAGACGAGTTGACGGTCGCTGTGTAAGCGCCGTCCGTGCGACGCACCGTAAAGACGTTGTCCATCCCCGCGGGTGCCGTCCACCACAAAAGGACTGCCGGCCCACTGCCGCTACAACCCTGGCGGCGGTTCTCGAGAAAGAAGCCCTGAGCGGACGAGCCGCCACCACCGCAAGGTAGGGTCGTGAACTCAAGCGTCACTCCGTCGTCATGGTCAGCCGAGTTCTGTGCGTGATTCTCAAAATAGTAGGTCGTCCCGCAGGCAAGCCCGTTGATCGTCTGTGAGAAGTCAACGTTACTCGTTCCCGAGCCGACAGAGGCGTGCGGCGTTTCCTGCCCCAGGCTTGGGCTGTTCCCCCACGCGAACCACGCCTGCGTCGGCAGGCCGTTCGGGTCAACGTCCGCCGTCAGGGTCGCCGATGTCTGCGTAATGTTCTCCGCGGGGTCGGTGTCAGCGTGCGGAGCGCCGCCGCTGCACGCCGAGGTGGTGAAATTCTTGACGGTGCCATCGGCTCTGTCGTAACTGTTCTCGGCATGGGCGCGGAAGTAGTACTTCGTGCCGCACTCCAACCCGAACACGCTGATGCTCGCGGTCCTGTCGCCTGAACCCGCACCTATGTCAATGTGCTCGGTGTCGTCGCTCGGCGAGGAGTCTTCCGGCTCAAGGTCAAACCATATCTCGGTGTCTGCGCCGTTGGGGTCTACGGTCATGTTGAGACGCGCGCTTGACGAGGAAACCTGGTCTGCGGCATTCGTGGTTGCCTCGGGCGGCCCGCCTGCCGGAACGTCAACCTCCAGGCTCACGTCGTCAATGCGGAACTTGGTCGGAAGGGAGCCATTCGTGGAAC
>Ga0134122_10004340_pt1 | contig 10526 bp, 12 predicted proteins | sample KB302_FD_96461 | JGI IMG/M metagenome (GOLD analysis project Ga0134122, IMG submission 96461) | Terrestrial soil microbial communities without Nitrogen fertilizer from Kellogg Biological Station, Michigan, USA - KB3-0-2 | ecosystem: Environmental > Terrestrial > Soil > Unclassified ... | reverse complement strand
CGATAGCGGATCGCTCCGCACAGGCAGCCGCCTTCGGCCGGTAATGACGCCATACGACGGTTATAGACCCCTCGGCGCCTTTTCGAACCTCGGCGTCCAGGCTTTGGCAAATTTATCCTTTCCTAAGATTCGCGGGCGCAGAACCGTGGCGGGACAAGCGAGCGGAGACGGGGATGGGAGCGCCCGATTCAGGCATGCAGGCGGCCGAACAGGTCTCGGCTGAAGCCCTGCTGAGCGCGTTCAAGACCATCGATCCGTCGGAGCGGCGCAAGCACGCGAGCGTGCTGAATTATTGGCTGTCGATCCGCGGCGACAAGGAATTCCCGCCGCTGCACGATCTCGACCCGCTGGAAATCTCCGACGCCGGGCCGAACAGCGTGCTCCTCGAGCTGATCAGCGGCGGCCACGACGCGGAGATCCGGCACGTCGGCGAAGCGCTGCGCGACGAGGGCCGCCCGGAGCGGATCATCGACGCCGCTACGCCGTCGGTCCTCGCCAGCATCGCCAAGAAGCTGCCGATCGTCGCCATCTCGCGCGATTTCCTCGCCTTTGAGGACGAATTTAGGACGCTGGAGCGGTCGACTCGCTGTTGGGTGACGCTGCTGCCGCTGAGCGCCGGCGGCGCCTGGGTCGATTATGTCTACGGGCTGGTCAGCCTGGACGTCGTTCCCGCCGATGCGGCCGAGACGGCCAAGGCCGCACCCAAGAAAGCGAAGGCGGCGGAGCCAGTCGCCGACGAGTCAACGGAACCGGTTGAAGCGCAACCCGCCGAGGAACCCGTCGCCGAGGAACCCGTCGCCGAGGAACCCGTCGCCGAGGCACCCGCCGATGAACCCGTCTCCGAGGAAGCCGAGGAACCGACTGAGCCGGAAGCAGGGGAGGAGTCGGTCGCCGAGCAAGCCGCGGAGGCCGCGGCCGACCCGGCACCCGAGGAGCCGGCCGCCGAAGAGCTCGAGCAACCGGTCGCGCTCGACCTGCCGGAAGAGACTGGGGCCACTCCTGACGATGCCGAGATTCCTCCGGTCGTAGCGGACGCGAAAGCTCCGCCGGCCGAAGCAGCCGAGCACAGCGGCGAGGAGGCGCCGATCGACGAGACCGAGGACGCTCCCGCCAGGAGCCGGCCCGGCTTCTCCAAATTGCTCGACAATCTCGTCGGGCTGACCGGCTTCTACGGCCACGGCTACAAAGTCGATCCGATCATTCCGGGCGCGCCCGACGACCAGGCGCCGATGGAGGCAACCGAGGAACCGTCGCCGTGGACGGTCGAAGAGCCGCCCGCGGAGGCAGCGGCGGCGCCGGAGCCGGCGGCCGAGCCGGAGAACGAGCCGGTTGCGGAGCTGAGCCAGGAGCCGGAAGCGCCCGCGGAATCCGCCGCGGAACAAGCCACCGACGAACCTGCCGCCCCCGAGCCGGCCGAACCGGCAGCACACCAATCCGCGCCATCAGTGGAGGGATCCTTGCAGACCAAACTCGCAGACGTCCGGGCCAAGGCCGACGAGGCCCGGCAAGCCAAGCTCAAAGCCAATGTCGCGCTCTACGAAGGCCTCAGTGCCGCCTACGACTTCGCGCTCGATGCCGAGGAGGCGCCGGAGGATTATCTGCGCCTGGTCGAGGCCGAGGGCCTGAAGATCCAGCTGCGCTCGCCGATGCGCCCGGTGGTCAAGCTCGCCTTCAACGGCATGTGCGACGAGGCGACGATCCGCCAGCTCGAAGCGGTGCTGGCGTGGGCGCTCGACAACGAACTGCCGCGCGGCTCGCTGGCCGAGCAGATCGAAGCCGCCGGCGGGATCGGACCGATCCTCACCGGGGACGCGCCGTCGTCGTAACTTAGGTCAGCGCTTTTTCGGCGCTTCGCCGAGCCGGAGCCCCTCGACCACCGCATCGACCGCGCATTGCCGCGACAAGTCGGCGAGGATGGCGATGTCGTCGTCGCTCGCCTGCCGCGCCAGCCAATGGGTCCGGCTGGCGATCTTGCGCAGGTCCTTGATCGCGCTCTCGGGCAGCTGCTCATGTTCCTGAATCAGCTTGTCGAACACCGGCTCGGCCAGCGGCTTGGCGAACTCCAGTCCGAGGTATTCCTGGCAGTGCCACACCACCCGGCAATATTGCGTTTCGAGCCCGGCGATGCTGAGCCAGATCCAGCTGTCGTCGGCGACCGTCGTGGTGCATTCGATCCGGCACCCGTGGGTCGAAATGTCGATGACACGCGCTTTTGACCGGCTCTTGCTGCCGTCGCGCATCGTCGCGTTGAGGCGCAGCGCGGCGCGCGCGGCGCGCCGACGGTCGGGTTGGAATTCAGCCGCTTGAGCCATGCGAGTCTCGCTCCCGCCCTGTTGTGCGGCGCGAGAAGTGAACAAATAGTTGGCGGCGGCGGGCGTTCGTCGCGGATTGCGCCTATCGCTTGTCCTCGCGCCCGGCCTGCTCGACCTCCTTTTTCAGCACCCGCTCCATGTCGCCGCGCTGGTAGGTCGCGAGATAGGCATTGTCGGTGGCGTAGAGCGACTTCAGGAAGCCGAGGTCCCAGTGGGTCAAAGTCACCGGGAGGGGCCGGTCGTCGGGTTGTCCGAGCACGCCGAGGATGCTCGGCACGCCGACCTTGGCCACCCGGTCGGGCGCGATGTCGGCGAAGGTGCGCATCGCCGCATAGTCGGCGAGCTGGGTGAGCGTCAGTCCGGCGGCGGACTTGATGTCGATCACCACCACCGAGGCCAGGAACGTCGGCGTCGAGGCGGCCTTGATCCGCGACGGTGAGATGGTGCCTTTGACGGTGTAATAATCCGCGCCGATCGTCTTGGCCGCGAGCTCGCCGTCGGCGGTCATCAAGGTCGTGATCTGCCATGCTGCCGCGGGTCCGTCGCCGGCGGCCAGCTGGCGCACCTCGCGGTCCGACATTTGCGAGAAATAGGCAGGAAACAGCCGGTTGAGCTCGGAGATCGCCTCGCCCTTGTCGGCGGCGACGATGACGAAGGCGTTGGGCGTGCATCTGGCCGGCGCGACCGGCACCTTGGCCGCCCCCGCGACCTGACGCATGCGTTCGGCAACCCGCGCGTTCTGGAGCGGCGCGAGCCCGATCGCCGCCGGGCAGACGGGCAAGCGGAAACGGCTGATCTGGCCGAGCGAGGGGACGTCGGTCAGCGCCCGGACGAAGTCGCGGATTTGCTTCTTCGACGGCCGGACGCCCTGGACGACGATTGCGTCCGAGCCGCTGTCCTGGAGTTGCGGCGGAGCCGAGGTGGCCGGCTCCCCGAACGACGCCGAAGCCACGAACAACGCAAGTCCGGCGATCATCACAGCTACCCCCTACGATCGACGCGGGCACAGGATAGTGAAATGTTTTGAAAGTGATAGCGCCGTTCGACCAACGGCGGAAAGAAACGGGCGGGCCGTGACGACCCGCCCGTCGCTTACGCGGTCAGCGCACCTGGATGCGGACGTAAGGCCGCTGCCAGCCGCGCAAGATCGGCGCATATTTGAGGCGCACCGCGGCGATGTCGCGTCGGCCGCCGCGCAGGTCGACGGCGCGGGTGCAGGTACCGGCGCGAATTACCGCCCGGGTGTTCACGTCCTGCCGTTGACCGTTCGCGTAGCGGATGTCGAAATCGCGCAGGTTGAGCGGCTGGTTAATGGCGCAGACGCGGATCGCGCGCTCGCGGACCGGGCCGCGCAGGCGGATCGTGTCGGTGTCGCGGCCGTCGACTCGGGTGTAGGCGACGGTACGCCAGCCGCGCTCGGTCCAGCGTCCGAACTGCGCGCTGGCCGGAGCCACCGCGACGAGCGTCGCCGCGGCTCCGGCAAGCCCGAGGATCAGAGTGCGTTTCATGTCTCAATCTCCTTCAAGTGTGCGATTGATGCATGAACGGTAAGGCCGGTTTCGTGTGGCTCCGCTGAACCCGCGATTCAGCTCGCCTCAACCTAAGTGAACGCGAGCGAAACGACGCGTTCGGCGTCCCTCACTCGTTGATCGTCGCTTTGCCCTCAGCATCGAGCCGCGCCAGGCCGTCGCGCATCGCCCGGACTGCTCGCGCGAATGGCCGGGCCCCAGTGGCGGGCTACCTGGCGTCGAACGCGGTCAGGATCGGGCAGGCGCCGCCGCGCCTGCTCGCGCAGGCGGTGGCGAGCGCGGCGAGCGCGTCGCGGGCCCGGCTAAGCTCGCTGATTTTCTCATCGAGGGCGATGACCCGCGCCTGGGCGAGCGCTCGGGCCCGGGCGCGGTCGTCAGCCGCATCGAGCATCAGCAGCTCGCCGATCTCTCTCAAGGTAAAGCCGGCCGCCTGGGCCGAGCGGATGAACTTGAGGCGCTTCGCTTCTGCCTCGCCGTAGCGCCGAATCTCCCCCGGCGGCCGGGCCGGCTCGGGCAGCAGCCCGCGCCGCTGGTAGTAACGGACGGTCTCGACCCCGACCCCGGCGGCGCGCGCCAGGCCGCCGATCGTGTCGCGGCCCCGCTCAATCATCGATCACCGCCCTGCCCTCGGCATTGAGGCGCGCCAGCCCGTCGCGCATCGCCTGGAGCTGTTCGGGCGTGTGGCCGACCCAAGCCTCGACCTCACCGATCACGCGCAGCGGCGCGAGCGAGCGGTAGGAGGCGGTGACGTTGCCGGGGAACTTCTTGTCGGTGAGGTTCGGATCGTCCTCGAATGCGCCGGTCGGCTCGACGACGTAGATTCGCCCGCGCCCCTCACCGGCGGCCAGCTCGGCGCCCCAGGTCGCCGCTTCGAGCGTGGCGCTGAAATAAATGTGTTTGAGCTCGCGCTCGACGAAATTGCTGCCAAAGCCTGGCGAGAGCAGGGCGCCGACCTGCAGGTCGGCCTTGGTCCCGTGATAGAAGATCTGACCCTCCGGAACGTCGCGCGCATACATTCGCAATTTCTCCCTTGATTCCGTACCGCGGTACGGACGCCATAGGGATTTCACCGAGGGCGAATCAACGCCTTTGCACGATGGAGTTCCAGACGATGACCACCGAGACCGAATTGCAGACCCAGGCCGCCAGGCTCGCCGCAACCCGCGGCTGCGCGTGCAAGCCCTGCACCTGCAAGAATTGCGCCTGCTGAACGGACAGGGCCGCGCCGCAGGAGGCGCGGCCCACGCCCTAGGTCCGGCACACCTCGATCTCGTTGGTGGACAGGCGGGTGATGTTTTCGGGGACGGTGGCGATGGTCACCGAGGCCGAGCAGCGGCGGAGCTGGAAGCGGACCTTGCGCGCGCGGAAGTCGAGCGACACCCGCTGGAACGTCTCGAGGATGTCGGTGCCGAGCATCAGCGCGGGCTCCTCGGCCAGCCCGAACATCTTGAACGGGGGCACGTCGGCGAATGCCATGGGCACGTTGCGCAGGGTCACCGGGCCAAGCTTGAGCTCACCGATCGTCGCCAGCTGGATGTCCATGGTCGCGCCGGTGACCCCGGTCACCTTGACCGTCTGGAACTTGCGGCTGTTGCCGCGGATCAGCTTGTTGCGCAGCGCGAGGTTGCCGATGGTGATCTCGGACCCGGTGTCGATGATCGCATCCAGCGGCAGCCCGGCGGCGGTGACGTGGGTCAGGATCAGCTGGCCGCGCTGGCGCCGGGCGGTGATGATGATCGCTCCGGGCAGGAACACCTCGGGGATGCGGGCGTCCTCGACCTTGATCAGCTTTTTCTCGAAATCCATCATCAGCCGCTGGCGGACCAGCGCGTCGATCCCGATCATCCCGTCGCCGCCGAGGTCGAATTCGCGCAGCGCCGGAAGCTCGAGGTTGCGGATGGTACTCGGTCCGACGGTCAGCTCATCGACCTTGACCCGGTCGACGATGTTGCGCGCGGTCATGCCGTTGAGGATCACCGGCGTGCCGAGCGGCAGCTGCAGGTTGCGCGCGATGTTGAGGCCGACCGCCGAGGTGTCGGCGCCGCTGTCGACGATGAATCTGTAGGGTCCGCGCCCGTTGACCTGGACCTCGACGCTCAACCGGCTCTCGACCTTGCGCGCCTTCACGTCTTCGCCGCCTACCGCGAGCGTCGGGTCGTAATAGGCCGGCGGCAGCGGCGGGATGTCCGGCGGAGTCGGCGGCGCCGGCCGGGGCCTGCCGATCCGCGGCGGCTCGGCGGACCGGGCGGCGGTCGAATCGTTCGCTACGGACGCGGCCAGCAGGCCGAATGCGAGGACCAAGGCGCGGCGATTGACTACTGGTCGTCTCCCATGGACGGCGGACACATCTTATCCCTCTCCCGGCCAGGTCTCCATGATTATCTGGCGGGCGGACAGGCCGGTTCGACCGACGGCCCGGATTCAGCGGCCCGGTAGCGACGGACTCGCGCCCGGTTGCGGCGGGGGACGGAACATTTCGGCGCGGTGAACGGGCTGGTCGGTTCGTCCATCCTTGGGCCCGAACGGCCGATAATCGGGCGACCGGAGCTTCGGCCGACCGTTGTTTCGGTATGATGCGTACCACCCACATGCTTCGTGCACGAGCCGGCGCTGCCGCGATTGCCGCGGCCTTGGCGCTTTCCCCAACCTATGCGGCGGCCCCCAAGCCGATCATCGATCTGTCGAAGAGTCCGGCGGTGAGCGGAGAAAAAGCCGCTTCGCCAGCCAAACCTCCGGCCAAGTCCGGAATCGGCGGGGTCGACGAGCGCACGCTCGAGCTTGGCGGCGGAGCGGCCGCGATCGTCGCGCTCGGCGCCGCCGCCTTCGCCATCTCGCGGTCGCGCCGCAAACGGCGTGAAGAGCGCGAGGCGGCCGAATGGCAGGACAATGCCGTCGCGGCGCGCGATCCTTTGTTCGACGAGCCAATGTTCCAGCATGAGCAGCCGGAAGCCGAGGCTTCGGCCTTTGGCTGGGATAATGCCCGGCCGTGCGACCAGCCGTCGGACGACGGTTCGGACCGCTGCCCGGGCGAGAGCTGGGTCGAACGCGCCCATCGCGGGCCGTCGCCGGCCAACCCCTCGGCCTCGCTCAAGCACCGGCTGAGCCGCGCGGCCTTCTTCGACAAGCGCGAGCGCGAGGTCGCCGCCGGCAGGGCCGAGCCGGTCGACCCCGACGCCGGCCTGCCGGAGGCGATGGTCGAGGAGCAGGAGCGCGAGCTGGCTTGAGGTAACGCGAGAGAGGAAAGGCGAAGCCGCCGCTCGGGCAACCGGGCGGCGGTTGCGTTTGCCCGGCCGTCGCGCGAACAGGGTTCGCGATGACGATTGCCTTCTACGATGCCGCGCAGGTCGAGGCGCTGCTCGATTATCCCGGCTGCATCGACGCGATGCGGGCGGCGATGATCGCGCTGTCGAGCGGCGAGCGGCCGCAGCCGCTGCGGCAGATCTGGCCGGTCGGCGACGGCGAGATGTGGGGGATCATGCCCGGCGATCTCTCCGCGCTGTCGACCTTCGGCGCCAAGCTGGTCAGCGTGTTCCATGATCCCGAACGGCCTGGTCGGACGCGGCACCAGGGCGTGGTCGTCGCCTTCGACGGCGTGACCGGCGCGGTCAGCTGCATCGCCGACGCCGAGCCGATCACCAGGATCCGCACCGCCTGCGCGACCGCGGCCGCGACCGACGCGCTGGCCCTGGGCGACGCCGCGGTGCTCGCGATCTTCGGCGGTGGGGTTCAGGCCGAAGCGCATTTGCGCGCGCTGCCGCTGGTCCGGCCGTTTCGCGAGATCCTGCTGTGGGGGCGCTCGCCCGACAAAGCGCGCGCGCTAGCCGAGGCAATGAGCGACATCGTCGGGCAGCCGATCACGCCGATTGCCGACGGCGCGGAAGCCGCGCGCCGCGCCGACGTGATCTGCACCGTCACCTCCTCGCCCGAGCCGGTGCTGTTCGACGATTGGGTCAAGCCGGGGACGCACATCAACCTCGTCGGCTCGAGCATGCTTGGCCCGGTCGAAATCGACTCGGCGCTGGTCGCGAGGGCGCGCTACGTCGCCGATTACCGCCCCGGCGCGCTCGCCCAGGGCGCCGAGCTGGCCGCCGCGCGCGACGCCGGAGCGATCGACGACAGCTATGCGGTCCTGGAGATCGGCGAGGTGCTCGCCGGGCGGATCGCGGGCCGCGAACGTGACGATCAGGTCACCATCTACAAGTCGCTCGGCCATGTCGCCCAGGACCTTGCGGCGGCCGATTATCTGCAGCGGCGGTCCGGCTAGCCGAGTCGCCTGCGGTTGTCGCGGACGCGCTTGCCGTAGACCCGCAGGGTGGTGCGAGTCGCGGCCGCGGGGCTGGTCGCCCGACCGCGGGCGAGGGCGCCGACGAGCTCGACCCCGGCGGCCGTCTTCTCGCTGACCATCCGCTCAAGCTCGCGCTCGGCGGCGGGGCCGCCGGCCATCAGCCGCCACGAGCGGAGCGCGATCACCGTCGCGGCGTCGGTCCACAGGCGAGCCGCGTCGGCCATCAGGCGCGACCATTCGGCATTCGGATTGGAACGAGTCATGGGAATCCCTTGAGATTGAGGAGCGCCGCCGGTCGGCAGCGCTCCTCGCGTTGATGATTACAGGGCCTGGGCCATCCGCGGCCGGGCCGAATTGTGGCCGCCGTTGCGCGTCAGGATCTCGCGGACCGTCTCGGGCGAGGTCGTGCCGTCGCCGGCATCGACGGAGACGAAGCTGCCGCCGTCATGGATCCGGCCCTCGTAGTAAATGGCGTCTTCGTCGCTGACGCCATGGTCCTTGAGCATTCCGACGACTCCGCCGGCAGCTGCTCCGACGCCCGCGCCGACCACTGCGGCCCCGGGGACCGCCGAGGCGGCAATGGCTCCGGCCGCCGCGAGCGGGCCGACTCCGGGAATGGCCAAAGCGGCGACGCCGAGGACGGCGCCGATGCCGGCCCCGCCGAGCGCCCCCTTGATGGTATCGCCGATACCGCTTTCGGCGGGTTCGGCCGACTGGTCGGTGACGGCCGCGCCATCCTCATCCCGGCCGATGATGGACAATTTGCCGCTGTCGATGCCCGCGCTGCGCAGCTCGGCGATCGCGGCTTCGGCTTCCGTGCGGCTGTCGAAGACGGCCGAGATGATCTTCTGGTTCATAATGACTCCTGGGGAAATACTAGCCCGCCCAAATGCTTAGCGAAGCGCGGGGGACGACGTTCCGCGCGGGCCGGAATATAGTTGGCGACGGCTATCGCGGCGCCAGGCCATAGCTTGCGAAATGCTCGATCCTGCGCGGGGCGACGATCAGCCCGTCGAGGCCGGGTGTGTCGAGCACGAAGCGCAAGGCGGCTTCCGCCATCGTCATCCCATCGGCTTCCGCCGATTGCCGCAGCCGCGCGATTGCCGCGAAGCCCTGCTCGCTCGCATGGCCGGCGCCGAATTCCGGCGCATGGGCATAGCGGCTGCCCAATGGCGGCGGTTCGCCGGGCCGGTACTTGCCGGTCAGGAACCCGCCGGCCAGCGGGCTGAAGGCGGTGTAGCGGAGGCTGTGCCCGGCGCAGTAGGGGATCAGTTCTTCGGCATCCGCGGCGGCGAGCAGGTTGTACTCGTTCTGCACATAAGCGAAGCGCGCGCCGAGGGTGGTGCCGGCGAGCTCGCGGACCGCGCGCACGTCGGGCAGCGACGCGTTGGAGATGCCGAAGCGGTCGATCTTGCCGGCCTCGACCGCGCGGGTCATCGTACCGAGCGTCTCGTCGAGCGGCGTCACGCGGTCGAATTCGTGGATGTAATAGACGCCGATCCGCTCGACCCCGAGGCGGGTCAGCGATACGTCGAGATGGTGGGCGATCTGGGCCGCGCCGAGCGGGGTCTCCCCGGGCGGGCAGCCGTGCGGATTGCCGACCTTGGTCGCAATCTGCGCGCCTTGACGGAAGCCGGCGCCCTGCGCGCGAAGCCATTGGCCGAGAATGGTTTCGCTCGCCCCGCCGCCGTAGCTGTTGGCGGTGTCGAACCGGCGCAGCCCGACGCGCCGGGCATGGTCGAGCAGCTCCAGCGCGGCCGCTTCGCCGTCGCCGGCGCTGCGCAAGGCGGGCGACGACCCGATCCCGCCGAAATTGCCGCAGCCGAACCAGATCCGCTCGACGTCGCGCGGGCTCAGCATGGCGCCGGCTCAGCGCTGAGCCGCGGAAGTTGTGAAAGTTGTGCCCTCAACGCGCGCGCGCGAGTCGGGCGCCCGAGACGGGCTCGGAACCGGACAAAGTGGACACTACGGGGGAAGTCGGAAGCCCCGGCATCACGATCGCGGCGGCTGAGGCGGAATGGCGACGGCGACTCGGGGCGGCGCATCGATCAGTTTGGATCACATTTGGGCTGCTGTAGGACAGCAAAATCTTCGCGAGCATCGCGGTGCGGCCATCGCGCGACGTTATTCAGCCCTTCCTCACGCCGGGCTCATGCCGCTCATCGTGGCGAGCCTATGATAAGGGCGCAATCACGGCCGGAGGCAGCAGGTGATCGGATCGATGACAGAACGAGCAGCAGCAAGCCGGACCTATCGCGCGGGGGTCGCGGTCGCCGCCGTGACCGCGCTGCTGTCGGTGTGGGTCACGATCGTTCGCGACGACGGCAACGGCATGGGCTTCTTCATGGTCATCCTGGCGGTCGCGGTCGGCTGGTTCGCCGCCGGGTTCAAGGCCGCGGG
>Ga0134122_10004339_pt1 | contig 10527 bp, 7 predicted proteins | sample KB302_FD_96461 | JGI IMG/M metagenome (GOLD analysis project Ga0134122, IMG submission 96461) | Terrestrial soil microbial communities without Nitrogen fertilizer from Kellogg Biological Station, Michigan, USA - KB3-0-2 | ecosystem: Environmental > Terrestrial > Soil > Unclassified ... | reverse complement strand
TCTCGAAACGAGATCCGGACGGGCTGTTCGAGCCGTGGATCTGGGCGTGACAGTTCGAGCATGCGCGACTGATCAGGCGCACATCAGGCGTTGGTCCGTTCGCCATATAACCGCGCGTTAGAAGCTCCGCGGGATGAGCGATCTGGCCATGGCATTGCTGACACAGGATCGGCCGCGCCGTGACGAGCAGTTTCTCGTTGTTCGAGCCGTGCGGCGAATGACAGGTCATGCAGTTTTCGCGCACCGGAGCATGCTCAAACAGGAACGGACCGCGCTTCTCGGCGTGACAATTGTAGCAGGTCTCATTGACGCTATCAGCCTTGAGCAATGGCTCGGTGGTGCTGCCGTGCGGGTTATGGCAGTCGACGCAGGTGAGCTTGCCCTCGAGCAGCGGCATGTGCGAGCGCCGCGAGAACTGGGCGCGCTGCGTCTTGTGGCAAGAGATACAAGTTTCGTTGACGGATGACCGCGCCGTCAAACCCTTGACTGAAAAACTCGCCATCGGATTGTGGCAATCGCTGCACGCGAGGTCGTGGGTCTCGTGCACGGAGCTCTGCCAAAAGATGCGCTGACCGCCGCGGTGACAGTTCAAGCACTGCGCGTTCTGCTGCGCGATGGGAAATTGGCTGCGGTGCGAGAAGCGGATGATGCTGAGCGGAGCCGCGGGATTTTGCAGATGCGCAGAACCCGGTCCATGACAGGCTTCGCAGCCCTGCATCTCCAGCTGATTTCGTGGATTGAGATCGAAGACCTTGGCATGGACGGTATGCGCCCAGTTCTTGGCTTCTTGAGCATGGCAACCGACGCAGGTCTGCTGGCCGACATAGGCGCGTTGATCAAGGTTGGCCGCAGCCGGTGCCGCACCTTGCGCGGCCGCCACTCGGACCGGCCGATTCGCGACGGTCGGACCCGAAGAAGCGTCGGGAACCCTTAAATAAGCGGCGATCTCGTGAGCGAGTCCCACGTTGGCGCGCGCCGCGTTGTCGTGCACACGCTGCAAATCGGCGTCGTCGAAGTCGTGCGCCGCTCCGGCATTCTTGTCGTTGGAGAGATACGCTGTGATCTCGGCGGCGAGAGCTTCGCTAGGCCCTGAGGATGCAGCCTCATGCGCGCTTGCCGGCCATTCGTAGGCAGCCGGCAGGAGAAGGCCGAGCAGAAAGAGCGCGCCGGCTCCGAGCGGAAGCAAAATCCGAGACGTGACTCCCCCGAGCCCTCGCACGCGATCCCCCATCCCCAGCGTCAACCGGACGCCGCACTCCCCATGCGCGGCAAGTTCAGGCTTCCCTTGAACCTAGTCAAGCTATAGTAGCCCACTCCGAACTGCCGCCAATATGGTCTAAGACGATGAAGCGGTACTGTTTATTCCTTGCGACCACTCTATGACTATCCGGCGTTTGACAGTTCAGCCCTTTCAGATTGCCGGTTCGGAATGGCTCGGGGACCCAACCTCGCCACCTGCGGTGTTGCAGCCGTGCAACGGCGCAGACGAAATAGTTGAGGTCGGGCCGGCGCTGGCGTTCCCCGGACTGATCAACTCGCACGACCACCTGGACTTCAACTGCTACCCCCCTCTGGGCTCTCCGCCGTATACGGATTTTACGGCCTGGACCAGGGATGTGCAGCGCGATAACCGGCATCTCATCGACACGATCGAGGGAATCCCGCGGCCCGCGCGCCTGCTCTTCGGGGCGCTGAAAAATCTGCTCTGGGGCGTCACGGCAGTCGCCCATCACGGGGCGCCAATCCCCGCAGGCCTCGAGCTTCCGATCGGCGTCATCGCAAATTTCGACGTCGTTCATTCTCCCGAACTCGAACGTTACGGCAGGCTTGAGTTTCTCAAAGCCTGGAAGCGGCGGCCGATTGCCGCTCACGTCGCTGAAGCAACCACATCGGAAAGCCGGGCGCGCGCGTGCGCGTTTGCCCGTTGGAACCTGTTTCACCGTCAACTCGTGGGCATTCATGGCGTTGCACTGGCCCCCGCCGATTTCCCCTTGTTCGACGCGCTGGTCTGGTGCCCGGCGTCCAATTTCAATCTTTTGAACGCCACCGCCGACGTTGCCGCCGCAAAACAGTCTTTGACCGTCCTGTTCGGCACGGATTCAACGCTGTCCGCACCCGGCACATTGTGGGATCACCTAAGGCAGGCGCGAGAGGTGGGCGGTTTGTCCGATGACGAGCTCTTCGGCTCTCTCACCGGAGAGGCAGCGCGCTTCTGGAACGTGCCCGAGCGTAATGGCGATCTTGTCATCGCCCGCAAGAAACGACCCGCTCGCTGGGACGCGTTTTACTCGATCACGCCAGCCGACATCCTGCTGGTGATGAGCGCCGGCCGTGCGGTTTTGGCGGACGAAACGCTGGTAAGCGCCCATCCGCAGATGTTCGGTTCGTTGACGAAGCTGTCCTTACCGACTGGCGCCAAATGGGTGGCACTCGATACCGACGAACTGACGGTGGAACTGCGCCAACGCTTGGCGAGCGGCGATGTCGACGCGTTGCTTGGACGCATCGGCTGAGCAATACACCTCTCACATGTTGAGGGTGCAGACACAGCTGCGGCAAATCGGATCGCGACGCACATCGAGTTGACTCCGGAAGGCGATTGCTTGATCCGAATTGAGAATGTCCTCAATACCGCCTTTTCGGATGTTGCCCAGCGGAGCATGAAAGAAGCATGGCCTGACAGTGCCATCGGCTTCGATCACAGTTGACACCCAGGGCGCGTTGCAGCGGACCCGCGGAAAGTCGGCCTCGCCGTTGACGGCGCGAAAATACGCCACAAGCTTGCGCAATTTTTCCGGAGTTTCCACGATAAACCCGGAAGCGAAATCCGCTCCGCAGCGGGCAATCGTCTCCTCGACGATCGCCGCAAAACGCTTGACCTCATCGGGAGTGAGAGCCACTTGCGCGGCACGCTCCTGCGGCCAGCCGTCAGGGCGATTGAATGCAGTCGAAGACACATCGGCGCAAAGAAACGAAATGTGATCGAGGCGAAGGCTCTTGGCTGCTTCGACGATGTTGGGCAGATCTTCGAAATTCATGCGCTGTACCACGCAGCGCGCAGACACCGGATAGTTTGCGCGCGCGCCCCTTAGCGCCGCGACGCCGGTTTTCAATTGCTCGAACGCGTGCGGCACATCGCGGATACGATCGTGAACGGCCGCGCTGCCGTCGAGCGACACGATGACATCGTCGCAATATTTGACGATGTCGCCGGCATGGCGGGCGAGCAGAAGGCCCGTGCTGAGCAGCGTGATGCGCACCGAAAGCGTTTTGAGCGCGGCACAGAGCGTCCAAAGGTTGGCGTGCATCAGGGCTTCACCGCCCGAGAGCACGACCCATTCGACCTGGAGCCGGCGAAAGTCTCGCAACAGCGCCATGATGTCGCTCTCGGTCAGACTCTTGCCGTCGCGATTGGCCTTCCAGATGTCGCACATGATGCAGCGGCAATTGCAGCGGCTGTGCGGCATGAGCAGCATGACGGGGACGCGACGAAGGCGATGCGTCAGACCATTGAGTTTGAGGTCGACGTTGCGCCGCAGATTCACGATCAGAATCCGTCGATTTCCGGCCGGTGATAGGGAAAGAGCTTGTTCACTGCCCGCAATTCGAGGGGAAAATCATAGAATTTCGCCGCGTAGCGCCACGATGCGACCGACTTCAGCGCAAGCCTTGCGAGGCCGGTCAGACGTATGTCGGTGACGGTCGGGTAAGCCGCGTGCAGCACCTGCTGGAAATTCCTCACTTTGCGGCGAACACGCTTTGTCATCCACGGCAGCTCCGACGAGCGATGCTGGGCAAACTCCTCCCACGGAGCCTGCAACCACATGTCGATGGTTTCAGGAAACGCAAAGCCTGCCGAATGCGCTTCGTTCGTCATCGTGCCCGCGAGCGGCACCGGGCTGTAAACATTGAAGATGATCTCTGACGCCGGATTGACGCGCTTGACGCGGCGAATAAAGGCCAACGTCTTGTCGAGATCGGTTTCGGGATCAGGTGGATTGCCGACGATGAAGGAAACTTCCGGCACGATGTTGAAGCGGGCCATCTTCTCGACGATCGCGAGGATGGTGTTGGTGTCGTGCCTGCCTCCCCGGTTCATGCGATGGAGCATGTCGTCATCGCCGGCCTCGCCGCCCATGAACACCATTTTCAAGCCGCTTTTCTGCATCGCGGCAAAGGTCGCGTCGCTGAACTTGAGCATCGTGTCGGGACGGCCAAATCCCCACCAACCGATCCCAAGAGGGGTGATGCGTTCGCTGAATTCGACGGCGCGCCCCTCATGAACGAAGAAATTGCTGTCGAAAAATTCGATCGCCGTGGCCCGGTAGCTCCGCACGAGATTTTCGACAACGGACGCCGTGCGTGCGGCCGTTTGCGCCGAATAGCGGCCGTTGACCTGGTTCACAACCGCGCAAAAATTGCACTTGAAGGGGCAACCGTAGCTCGAATGATGCGCGACGGTCCGCGTTCCCATGAAGCTCGCGCGGACATAGCGTTCCATATCGATGCGATGATAGGGAAAGTCCGGCAACTCGTTGATATTGGGAACCGAGGACACCGGATTGAGGCGAATTGCCCCGTCGGCACCCCGCATGCCGATTCCCTCCAGCCCCGATACATCCTCGCCGCGCCGGAAGGCGCTCAGGAACTTCGCAAATGAGCGTTCGGTGTGACCGCGAAAGATGAAGTCGACATAGGACTCCTTCATCACGACGCCGCCGTGAAGCGTCGGAAAGTAGCCGCCCCAGACGATTGTGAGGTTTTTGAATTCCGCCTTGATTGCTTTGCAGATGGGCGCGGCGTTGGAAAGCTGCGGGCCGGGCATCACGGTCATGGCGAGCATGTCGGCTTTGGTCTCGCGCAACGCCTCTCTCAGCGCGCTCAATCCATCCGCCACGAGATTGCCGTCGACGATGCGGTACTCCTCCACACCCTCGAGCAATGCGCCCAAAGAGAGCAGCGACATCGGCAACACAGGCTTCTTCGATGCGGAACTGACCGGATTGTACAGGACGATCATTGCTGATCTCCCGAGGACGGATCGTTGCGCGGCATGAGGATCACTAACACATGATCGGCAATGCGCGACAGCGGCCACAGCCGCGAAACCCACCGCTCGTGGCGAGCGAGGCTTGCGAATAGCTGCGGCCGGCGGTCAACAAGACGGAACAAGTACGAAGGCGGCAATAGCACGCCGATGCCACCCACGGCGGCGACGCGGTACGACGGACCGAGCGCGCGCTTCACATCGCCGACCGACCAATAGCGGATGGCAAACTCCCGCCCACCGATGCGCGCCTGCGCCATACCTCGCCAACGGCGCAATCCGGTGATATCCGCGTGCAAAAGATAGTACACCGACTCCCAGGCGCAGAAGCGTCCCATGAAGACAAGCGCGATGACACCGCCGGGCGCAATCCAAGTCTGCATCTTCCGGCCGAGCGCGGCCAAGTCATCGACGCAATTCAACGCGCCGAAATTCGACAGGATCATATCGAAGCGATGATGCCATTGCGGGCCGGACTCTTCGTCGCCATTGAGGTCGAGTGCAAGCGTGCTGACTCGCCCTTCGGCGAGTGCGTTCGAAGCCTTGTCGGTTGCGATCGCGAGCATCGCGGGCGAATTGTCGGCGGCCGTAACGCGGCAGCCGTTGAGTGCGAGCCACAGCGCGTCCTCACCCGTGCCGCATCCGAGGTCGAGGACTTCCATGCCTGGGCGGAGATACCGGCGCAAACGCTGCCAAACGGATTCGCGCAGCCAGTGACCGGCGGTGGTGCCGCTGAACGAGGAATCGTAGCCCCCGGCGATCGCGTCGAAAGCCGGCTTTGCCGCTTCAACCATGATCGACCTCGTTGCGGGTGGCGTACATGGCGAGGCGGCTCACCGCGGCGGACGCTTTGACCCTGACCCGCCTCTGCCAGTCACTGTTGCCAATGCGCGCCAATTCCGCTTCGGCATGCAGCCAACGCTGTGCATGGCGATAAAAGCGACGCGACTTGCGGCCGGCAATGCGCAACTCGCGATCGGAGCTCTCTTCCCAAGGACGCGGAGCGACGATGCGGTCGGCCACACGATCGTAATAGGGCGTCCCCTTGATGGGGTAGCTCAATGTCGTGAGCACGTCGTCCGGCGCTGCGTTGCGCAGATGGTCGGCCGTCAGCGTGATATCGTCCCAGCTTTCTCCGTCATAACCAACCATGATGAACGTGCCGGCGCGGATACCGTGCTTCCTGACGAGCGCAATCATGTCGCGCATGCGGGCGGCATCGGTGCGGCGGTCCATGGCGTCAAGGATGCGCTGCGAGCCGCTTTCCGCGCCGATCCAAAGGCGATAGCAGCTCATTGAAGCGAGCGTCTGCGCGACGTTTTCGTTGAGGCGATCCTCCCGGGTGATGGTTTCAAAGGGATAGTTGAGACCGCGGCGCTTCAATTCGGCGGCAAAGCGGTCGAGCCATTTCGCGTGAATGGTGAAGACGTCGTCTGCGTACCAGAGTTGATCGGGGTGATAGCGATCGCGGATGAATTCTATTTCGTCGGCGACATTTTCGGGCGAGCGGCGGCGATGGCTGCGGCCGTAAACCGAATGACTGCACCATGTGCAGGGGTAGGGACAGCCGCGGGCCGTGATCAGCGAGACCGATCTGACGCCGTGATGCCTTTGCCAAGTCGAGAGGTAGCGCTCAAGGTCGATCGCTTCGCGATCCGGGAAGGGTTGGGCATCGAGGTCGTCGATTTGCGTGCGCGCGCCGCTAAAAGCAACGGTTCCGTCATTGCGGCGGAAATGCACGCCGGGCACATTCTCCAGGCGCTCGAGCCCATACCGGCGAATATGAGGGATCAGCTCCTCTATGGTGCGCTCACCCTCGCCGGAAACAATCACGTCGGCGCCTTTGGCGAGATATTCGTCGACGTAATTGGCTGGCTCGGGCCCACCGAGCACGACGACCGCGCCGATCTCCTTGCACTTGGCGATCAGACGTAACGCGTTGCGCCGTGTGATCAGATTGACGTAAAGGCCGACAAGCTTCGGCGCTTTCGCCTGAAGTGAGGCAAGCGCCGTATCGAGATCGAGGAAGGTCGTGTCGAGAACGTCAACAGTGTAACCGCGGCTCTTCAAGTGTGACGAAATGTAAAGCAAACCAAGAGGCGGATAAGGCTTCATCACCTTCTTTTCCGCTTCATCCTCGTTGAGGAAGTAGCCGTGAGTGAGAACGATATCCAACGCTTGCAACCTTTTTTGCGATCAGGGGCGCGCCAGCACGGCGGATTCCGAAGCCTCCGATGGCCGTGAGCCGTGAAGCTCGCGGTGCGGACGAGCGCGCAATGCGCGCAACTGTAAAGCGGAGAACGGCATTATCGCAGCGGAAACGGCGACGGACGCCAAGGCGCGCACATGGCGGAGCCGCGGGCTTTCGCGGCCGCGCAACACGCGAACCAACTGCCGCGAAGACCGGCGCATCTTAAAATCGCGATGCACATAAGCGTGCAGCCGGCGATAGAAGTCGGTGGTGAAGGGTCCGCGATACAGCATCGCGAGATCGCCGGAATCCGTCCAATTGCGCTTAGCACGGAGATCCTCCTTGACGCGCTCGTAAAAACCGGTGCCCGGCAACGGATAAGACACCGAAATGCCGAGCTCGTCGGGCTGCGCGCTGCGCAGAAGCCGGATGGTCTTGGCGATATCGTCCGCGTCCTCGCCAGGGTAACCGAATTGGATGAAATGGCCGACGCGAATACCTGCCGACTTCAAGAGGCGAGTCGCATCGCTGATTTGCGACACCGTCAAGCCCTTGTCCATGGCATCGAGGACCCTCTGGCTGCCGGATTCCGCACCGAGCCAGATGATGTCGCAGCCGGCGCGCTTCAGATCGGCAACGGCGCCGTCACGCAGCACGATGTCGGCGCGGCTCAGGCACTTGAAGGCGATCTTCAGATCATGGCGCTCAAGCTCATCGGCAAAGCTGCCCCACCATTTGGGCTTCAGCCCCATGATGTCGTCCATGAACCAGACATAGTCTGGCGCCGCGGCTTCGACCAAGGTTTTAAGCTCGGCCACGACGCCTTGTGGACTGCGAACGGCATAACTCTGGCCCCAAATCGGCTTGGCGCACCAATTGCAGGAATAGGGACAGCCTCGGGTCGTGGCCATGTTGATGGCGAACATTCCGTGGCGATCGCGCCATACCCGGCGATAGCCCTCGAAGTCCACCAGGTCCCAAGCCGGTGGCGGCAACGCATCGAGATCGCGCAAGGGCGCGCGCCGGGCCGATCGGACAACGGCGCCGCCGGCGCCGCGGACGGCGATGCCTTCGATACCGTCAAGAGATGACGAGAAATCGCGCTCCCAGCGAGCGACAATGTCGCCAAGCGCGGCTTCCCCCTCGCCCATAATGACGGCGTCGGCGCCGGATGAAAGATAAAGCTGCGGATGATCGACCGCGTCCGCGCTGCACACGACGACTTTGGCCGCTGCCGCCTTCGCCGAGGCCATCATCGCGAATGCCGCTTCGCGCATGTTGGTCAGGCACATTTTCGACAGGTAGTTGAAATTGTCGTCGAACAGAACGGCAATGTCGGGCTTCACCGCGCCGATTGCAGTGGTCCATTCGGCCGAGGAGGAAGCCAGCATGGCGTCAAAAAAGTGCACTTCGTGTCCTGCCGCGCGTAGGTAGGCGGCGGCATAAAGCGTGCCCAGCGGAGCAAAAGGCTGCATTTCCTCCCAGCGCCTGGGATCCAAACGCAGGAAGTAGACACTACCGATGAGTAGACGGGCCATGCGGAACCTAACGCTTTTTTTCGCACGGTCGCGCAGCCGTTTGGACAGCCAAACGGCCGGACTGCACCCCACCTGAGCAAAAGCATGGGTCGGGTACGGAGCGAAATCAAGCAAAATGCCAACAAGGGGAAGGGGTTGAGATTGGAAAACCCGCGCTGGACGAGGGCTGACCCACAGGGCATGCTTTTGCCGGTAGATTTGCCGCAGCTTTGGGGCCTTCAGTCGTGGCGGCTCGTATCTTTCTGGTTTTCGTCATGGTGACGGCCTTCGCCGCCCCCGCTTCGGCCTATTTCGATCCGAACGCGGGCGGACTGATCTTCCAGATTGCCCTGCCGATCTTGTCGCTCGGCATCGCGGGGGTTGCTCTTTTGAGAAGGCGGGTGGTCGGCTTCGTGAAGAAACTTTTCGTCTCTGGAAAGTGTTCGCTGGATGCCGACCAAAATGCTGCAGAGAAGTGAGTTTTCGAGAGTATTGCTCAGGCTTTGGAGCCGGTTAACTCTTACCGCAGCCGCAGCGGGTCTGCTTTTCCTGCTTTTTTATACGCTGGAGCACATCGACGGCTGGATCGTCTATTCATCCACGGCCGAGATTGTCGCTGACACCGCCGTCCGAGTATTGGCTGTGCTAGTTTTAGCTTCTGTCTTTGGCGGCGTTGGTGCCACCCTCACCCTCATCTTCGCTGGCCGGGAACCAGGAAAATTACAGAGACGAGCAGATGCGCTGGTAAATGCCGTCGTCGCCATCGCCGCGTTGCTGTGCAGTCTCGTGGTGTGGCGTACCGCGTTCATGTGGGCCGACATCGTCAAGCTGGTCACTGTTCCTTTCGCAGCCAAATATTCTATTTGGCTTCTGGCAGCAGCACTCGGTGGAGTGACGCTTTGGAGGCGGCGCAGCCAGTCCTTGAGGCGCCTGGAAGCCGGCTTTGCAGGAACGACGACGCGGCGAGCGGTCATCGCCGCAGGTCTCGGGGCGGCAGTTGTTTCGGTAGCACGACCCGGCCTCCCACTCCGGTCAACAGTGGGTGCTGTTCTGCCGCGCTCGCAGAGGCGAAACATCATACTGGTGACCTTCGACGCGTTGAGCGCGGAGGACATGTCCCTGTACGGCTATCACCTTCCGACAACACCCAATATCGATGCGTTTGCCCGCACGAGTTCAGTTTTTGACAATTTTTATTCCTGCTCAACGTTCACTACTTCGAGCGTTGCCTCGATGTTGACGGGCCGGTACCCCCTTAACACGCGCGTATTTCATCCCTGGGGTCACCTGCGAGCCGAGAACAGGGACAAAACGCTATTGAATGAACTTCGCGCCGCGGGCTATCGAACGGCGGCATCGGTCTCCAATGTTCTCGCGTATCCACCCCGACTTGGCGTCGAATTCGACATTGCGCCTACACCGCCCGTGAAAGGCGTGATAGCGGCGCCGCCTGTGCTCATGGACGACGCGCTCTTTCTTCAGAATCATGAGAGAATCATACTCGAGTACCGGATGCCGAAACTGTTCGGCACGACGCAAAGCCGTTTTCCGCCAGAGCTGTGTTTCGCCCAGGCTGAGGCGCTTCTTGGTCTTCTCACGCCGCCCTTTTTCCTTTGGGTACACGTGATGGCGCCGCACGATCCCTACCAACCGAGCCCACCCTTCCTTAATCGCTTCGTTGGTGGAGGCGATATGCGTATGATCAGCGAGATCGGGCCTCTGCTCTACGAAAGTTCGAGGCAATACAATCTCCGCGACCAGCCAACATTCGA
>Ga0134122_10004337_pt1 | contig 10528 bp, 9 predicted proteins | sample KB302_FD_96461 | JGI IMG/M metagenome (GOLD analysis project Ga0134122, IMG submission 96461) | Terrestrial soil microbial communities without Nitrogen fertilizer from Kellogg Biological Station, Michigan, USA - KB3-0-2 | ecosystem: Environmental > Terrestrial > Soil > Unclassified ... | reverse complement strand
ATCGGAGCGCTTTCCGCGCGGCGGCGCGCTGCTGATGGGACTGATGGGCGCGGCAGGCAGCCTCGCGGTTCAGTTCGTGCTCCCGAGCATGGCCGCCATTTAGGCCGGCCGCAGGTTCCCCGCGGCGGGGGGGAGGGCCGCCTTCAACTCGCTCCCGCCGGCGAGCGAACAGCTGAACTCGGTCTTGAGCATCGCGGCGCAGACGTCGTTCCGCGCCGTCGCGATCCTTCCCGCCATCCTGCTCCTGGTCTTCGGCGCGGTGTGGCTGCGCGACCGTGCGAAGGGCGGGTTCGTCGCGGAGCAGTTGTCCAGGGACTGATATGAACAGAGTGTTGTGCGCCGCGACGGCGGCGCTGCTTGCGTGCCTTGCGTTCGGGACGTCCGGCCACGCCCAGGCGCCCCGCGCCGCCGCGTCCGCGCCGGCGCGTGATATTTCCGGCTTCTGGGTGTTGTCGTTCGACAGCCGCAAGGTGCCGCCGGCGAAGCTGCTGCCGCGCGTCACCAGGGCGATGCTCGACCTGCACGCGCGCCGCGACGTGCACGCGATACGGTGGTGCAACCTGCTCGGCACGCCGTACGTCATGGATGCCGGCAGCCCGATCGACATCCGGCAGGGACCGACCACCATCGTGATTGCGCCGGAGAACAATCCCGCGCCGCGCTACCTGTACCTGAACCGCAAACATGTGGGTTCCGACATTTACGACGCGACCACCAACGGCGACTCGATTGCGAACTGGGAGGGCGACACGCTTGTCGTGGACACGATCGGGTTCCATGCCACCCGCGGCATCACGTCGATCCCGGGCGGCGGTTTCAAGACGGACAAGTCGCACCTGGTCGAGCGCTACCGTCTGCTCGAGAACGGCGAGGTGTTGTCGGTGGCCTTCACCTGGACAGATCCGACGGTGTTCGCGGCGCCGCACACCTACGAGTTCCGCTATCGCCGGCTGCCGGCGACGTACGAGCCGGTGGCCAGCTGGCCGTGCGACCCCTACAACGAGACGCGCGCGCAGTTTCTCGGCGACCCGGCGCCGTTCCGCGAATCGGTGAAGCGATGAGGCCGGCCGCTCACGCGAGGGACGACATGAAGGTTGATCACCGCGGCGCCCGCAGGGCGGTCGCACTGGCGGGTGCGGCGATCGTCGCGCTGGCGGTCGGTGCCGCCGTCGGCGTGACGGCGCAGACAAAACCGCAATCGCTCAACGGCATCGAGCGCCTCGAAGGCGACTGGGTTCGTATCGACCCGAACGGCTCCGGCGATTTCGGCGGCCTGACGTCGAAGTTCACGCCCGCGACCCTCACGCCGGAGGGAGCCGCCGCCGCGGAATCGATGCGCAGGGTGCAGGCGGCGCCGCGCGGACCCGCGTATACGGACGAGAAGCCGCACGACCCGGGGCAGCCCTACATCGTCGTCGCGCGCCCGTGCGGCGCGGGGCCGTTCGGCGGGGGCGCGCTCGGCATCAATCCCGACTCGGGCGCGATTCACTTCGTCATCGGCAAGGGCGAGATCGTCCTCGCCCCGGAACGCGGCGGCATCCGGCACATCTACATGGACGGCCGCAAGCATCCGGACGTGAGCCGCTGGACGCCGACGGGGAGCGGTCACTCCGTCGGTCACGCCGAGAATGGCGAGCTCGTCGTCGACACGATGGGCATCTCCCCGGGAGGGGTCACGGCCGGCGGCTGGCGCACGCCGGAGACGCATCTCACCGAACGCTTCGTCGTGTCACCCGACGGCGAGCACCTGACGATCAAGTACCGCTGGGAGGATCCGAAGGTGTATCAGAAGCCGCACGAGTACCAGTACGAGCTCGACCGGCTGCCCGCCGGTTCGTACGCCTTCGAGGAATGGTGCGACGCGAGCGACCCGATCGAGCAGCAGTCGATTACGCCGCCGCCTCAATAACCAGGAAGGGTGCGGCGGCGATCAGCGGTGCGGCGCCGCGGGCGCCGTGCTCGACCGGATCGTCAGGATGTGCGGCAGCGTGACCGGTTCGGGCGCCACCGCCGGATCCCTGAGGATCTGCATCAGCAGGCGAACCGTCCCTTCCCCGATCTCGCGCATCGGCTGCGCAATCGTCGTCAGCGGCGGCACCATGCAGGCCGCGTAGCGGATGTCGTCGAAGCCAACCACCGACAAGTCGGCGGGAATGCGAATCCCTTCGCGGTGAGCGGTCATATACACGCCCATCGCCATCTCGTCGTTGAAGCAGAAGATCGCCGTGGGCGGCTCGCGCCGCGCGAGCAGCCGTGACGCGGCGACGGCGCCCGATTCGATCGAGAAGTCGCCGTTCATCACCACGAAGTCGCGCTCGGCCCCCTGCTTCTTCGCCTGCGACGTCGCCCCTTCGAGCCGGTCGCGGCTGAGGGGGCTGACGAGCGGGCCGGTCACGATCCCGATCCGCCGATGCCCCAGGCTGTAGAGATGCGCCATCGCTTCCGCCGATGCCTTGGCGTTGTCGATGTGGACGCTCGGAAGCCCCAGCCGCGGGCTGAATTCACAGCCGTTGACGACCGGCGCGCAGCGCGGGGCGACGCTCTTCATGAGCGAGGCGGCCTCCTTGGGCAGCCGATGGCCGAGGAAGATCAGGCCGTCGGCTTCCTTGCGCTTGAGCATTTCGGCGTAGCGCTCTTCCCGCTCCTCCTCGTGCTGCGTGTCGCCGACGAGCACGTTGTACCCCTCGCGCTGCGCCGCGTCCTCGATGCCCTTGAGGATCAGCGAGAAAAAAGGGTTCGCGATGTCGGGCACCGTGACGATCAGCTTGCCGGTGCGCAGCGTGCGCAGGCTCTTGGAAATCGCGTTGGGAGTAAAGCCGAGGCGCTCGACCGCCTGCATGACGCGCCGTCGCGTGCTCGGCGCGACGACGTCGGGGCGGCTCAGGACGCGCGAGACGGTGGCCGTAGACACACCGGCGCGCTTGGCGACTTCATAGATGGTTGCCACAGTTGACCTGTCTTGTTGGAAGACAGTTCATGATATCGAAAAGGGCCAGCGCGGATGTGAAAGGCCCTAGAATCGCACCGCGTGCCCGTCCGTTCCCGCCTGGCCGCTCTCGCCGCGTTCGCGCTGCTCTCGGCCCGCCCTCCGCTGCTCGGACAGGCATCCGACTGGTTCGGGACCTGGAGACTCGACCTGCAGAAGTCAGTCTACCTGCCAGGCCCGGCGCCGTACGCCCGCGCGACGATGAAGGTGGCGCCGCTCGACGCCGGCCGCGTGCGTTTCTCGTACGACTTCGTCTATCCGCGCGGCGGCATCCAGCACCTCGAGTGGGACGGCCGCTTCGACGGGCGCGACTACATGGTCCAGGGAGCCGACGAGTACGTCACGTACGCGTACCGCCAGACGGGCGACCGTACGTACGACATCGTGGCGAAGCTCGATGCACGGATGACGGCTGTGGCGAAGGTAACGATCGCCGCGGACGGCCGCACGCTGACGACGATCACGAGGAGCAGGAACGCCCGTGGGGAGGAGATCGTCAACACCACCGTCTACGAGAAAACCGCTGACGCGCGTCTGTTCGGTGAGAAGCGATGACGAGGGGAGACTCGATTCGCCGTATTGCGGCCCGAACGTTCCGGGCATCGCGATCTCACGCTGGTGATTGCTGCGCGCTCACGTCAATTCGTGTAATAGCCCTCCCAGCGATTGGTGCTCCGGTTGTAGCCATACCCCACGACGTGGAGCCCGTCAGCAGATACGGCATTGGCGTACACGAGGTACGAGCCGCTCCCGAGAGAATAGGTCGTGGAAAGATTTTGCATCCCTGTCGACGCGGTCCAGCGAAACGCACGTCGTGTGCCGCTGCTCGTCGACGCATCTCCGACCACGACTGATCCGTTGGCGGAGACGTCGTACGCGGCCCTCCCGTAGCCGCCCAGCGTGCCGAGATCCTGCATGCCGCCGGCACTGGTCCAGCGAAAGGCGTTGCCCGTGGAGGACGTGCCGACGACAACCGTCCCGTCCGCCGACACACTGTACGCCGAGCTCTCACCGCCGCCCGGGCCGCCGAGATAGACCATCCCGGTCGCCGCAGTCCAGCGAAAGGCATGATAGAGGCCGTTGGGGTCGGAGGCCCTTCCGACGACAACCGACCCGTCGGCGGACACGCCGAACGCCCCGCTCTCGTAGCCTCCGAAGGTGCCGAGATCCTGCATGCCGGACGCCGCGGTCCAGCGGAACGCATGCGTGCTGCTCGCGGCGGTGTACGACTGTCCGACCACGACCAGGCCGTTGGCGGAAATGTCCGCCGCCACGGCATAGGGACCTCCGAGCGTGCCGAGGTCTTTCAGGCCGCCGGCAGCCGTCCACCGAAACGCACGCTGCTCAAAGCTCGCGTTCCATGCCTCGCCGACGACGATCGAGCCGTCGCCGGAGACTCCATACGCGGCGGCATACGCGTATCCGAAGTCACCGAGGTCCTGCATACCGGTCGCCGCCGTCCATCGAAACGCGCGATAGTACCCGCTGGCGTTCGACGCGTAGCCGACGAGCACCGAACCGTTCGACGACGCTTCATACGCCTGGCTCGAGCTGCCGAACGACCCGATCCATTTCACGCCCGTAGTGCTCGACGTACTCCCGCCACCGCTGGCGCTGAGGAGAGGGTTGACGGTGCCATCCCCGATGGCGAGGACGATCAGTACTGCCGCCCAGGGAAGAATCTTTTTCATCACGGTGACCCTCCTGGTTGCCTGGTATCCGGCGTGAACCCTTGAAGCGACTTGGGGGGAAGGGGAGCAGGACGCTGTCGGCGGATCGATTCGAGCGCGGTCAGCTGGACGTCTTACAGGGTGACGGGCTCCACCTGGAACCGTCAGGCTCCTTCTTGAAGTGCGAGCTGGTCACGAAGTCCGTGTTCAGGTACTTCGGATCGGTCACCATCGTCGTGACCGCGAGCCACTCATCGCCGTTCGGCGCGGCGAAGCGATCGAAGTACTCGGTGACGAGGGCGTCTTCGCTGTACGGCACGCCGTTCCTGCGGAGCCAGCCGCCGCTCAGACGCGTGGTCACGACTTTCAGGTTCGACCCGGGGACTGGTCCAGTCTGCGCGTCCGCCCCGCGGCCACCGCGGCCCGCACCGCCGGCCCGCGCCGGCCGATCCCATTCGGCGAGCGAGAAGCCCTGCAGCGATCGCGTGGCCGGCGCCGGGCGCGCCTTGTCGAACAGCAGCCGCCGCGTCTGCTGGCCCGCGTCCGTGTCGATCTTCAGGACCGCGTCGGACTCCCACGTGATGTGCAGCCGTGTCGGCATGCGCATGAGCGCCGCCGCGCCGTACGCCTCGCAGCGTCCGTCCTTCGAGACGTCCCACGTGTCGGCGGCCTTGCGTCCCGCGTCGTTGAGCGGCACGCTCGCGTAGTCGCCCTTGGGCGGCGTCACCATTCGCCAGCGCCAGTCTTCGTTGACGATCGAGACCCAGTAGCCGGTGAGATCGATGGGCGCCGCCGCACGCGCCGTCGGTGGCGGCTGGGGCGCCGGCGTCGCCTGGCCGCCGCGCGCCTGCGCGAGGATCGGCGGTTGGCTGACGGCGGCGGCCGCGGCCGCCGCGAATGCTACGACTGCGGTCAGTCTCATCGTGTCACCGGTTCTGGCTCGTCTTCTTCGGCTCGCTCAGGCTGCGGTAGATCGCCTCCACGAAGTTGTCCGTCGTCCAGAAACCGCTGCTGGCGCCGTAACGCCCCTCGTAGTCGCGAAGGAGCCGCGCCGCCTTGACCTGCTCCAGCGTCATCCCCTTCTTGATCGCGTCGAGGAAGCGGTCCCTGATGATCGTGCTCATGTCGCGGTACTCGACCACGTCGGCTTCGTCGGCCAGCCGTCCGTGCCCGGGAATCACGTAGGTGCCGGCCTCCTGCTTCTCCGCCGGCACCGTGATGTCGATGATGCGGTTCAAGGCGTCGATCACCCCTTGAAAGCTGCCGCCCTGCGCGACCTGCACGATCGGGAACGTCGTGTTCATGTAGACGTCGCCGGCGACGATCACGTCCGACCTCCGGAAGTGGACGATGACGTCGCCGTCGGTGTGCGCGGCGGGCTGGTGCAGGATCTGGACGGCCTCGCCGTTGAAGTAAAGATCCTTGGAGTCGGTGAAGAACGTGTCGGTCGGCATCGCGATGAACGGCGGCGCCGGCTTCAGGTCGTTCATCATGCGGAGCTGGGCGTTCTCGTGCGCCAGCACGTTCGCCTGGTTCGCCGCGTCCTGCCCCACCTGCGCCGCGAAATTGCCGGCGACGATCGACTGGCCGGCCCTGGCGACCTTGGCGTTGCCGCCGGTGTGATCCGCGTGGAAATGCGTGTTGATGATGTAGCGGATCGGCTTGTCGCCGGCGATGCGCTTCACCTCCGCGAGAAAGCGGTCGGCGAGCGGCTCGACCATCGTGTCCACGACGAGCACGCCGTCGTTGCCGATCGAGACGGCCGCGTTGAACGGGCCGCCGACGATCATCCACACGTTCCCCTGGACGTGCAGCGAGTGGATCTCGATGTTGGAGAAATCGGGTGCCGCGCCCGTCTGCGCACGCACGGGCGTGGCAGTGAAGACGGCAGCGAGAAGAGCGCCGGCGGCGAACATTCTGGTCACGGCGCCGCTGCCTTCTTGGCGAACTCCGGCAGCGCCGTCGCGGCCCCGCCTCTGACGCCTTCGACGGCGAGGTGGTGCTTCGCGGCGAACTCCTCGGACGCCTGGTTCGTCCCCGGCAGGTGACTCGGCACCACGCCTTTCTCGCGCACCACTTCATCGACCGACTCGCACGGGTACGGATCGACGACGCCGTTGGTCGTCAGCCGGAATCCGTTGGTCTTGATGAGCGGCTCCGTCAGGTACACGGGATCCGAAATCATGTAGACGTGCGTCAGCAGATCGCCGTGACGGATGAAGCGCTCCTCCATCGTCGCGCGGTCGCTCAACGCCAGCCCGTTGCGCCGCATCCAGCCGGTCTTGAGATGCGTGGTGCGCACGACGAGCACGGGTCCCTCCCAGTGTCCCGTCGAAAAGCCCTGCCAGGTGTGCGCGGCGTAGTCCGGCGGATGCGGACGGCCGTCCATCCAGATCTCGCGCTTCTGCTCCATCCACTGAATCTGCGTGTTGATCTTGATCAGCCGCTGCGTGGCATCGTCGAAGTCGGGGGCGATGCGGAGGTTGCCGACGCCGCGGAAGCCGTAGGTGGAGGGGTGCGGCTTGCACTGGTGTTCCGGCAGCGTGAGCAGCGACGCGTCCCACGTGTCGGCCTTCATGCGCGCCGCGTCGTTGATGGGCAGGCCTGCGTAGTCGCCGACGTCAGGACCGGGCACCCGCTCGGGTTGATCCTCGTGAAAGATGGGCGCCCAGACGCCGCCCAGATCGATCTGCGCGAAGGCACGGCCGGGCGTACCGAGCGCCATCAGGATGGTCGCGACGACTATTCGTTGCGGGATTGTCATACCGTCTCCCGTGCTCGCACGGGCCGGCTAAAGCCGGCCCCTACGTCACTCGCACGCGCCGGCTAAAGGCGGCCCCTACGTCCACTCGTGCCGCCTCAAGGCGGCCCCTGCGTCAGGTTCGTCGGGGCCGGCTTCAGCCGGCCCAACCTCAGAAATCGAACTGGATGCTGAACTTCGCCAGCCGCGCGTTGAGGATCTCCGTCGGGCGCAGCCAGGCGGCGAAGTTCTGGTTCACGTTGACCAGCGCATCCGTGTTCAACGCATTGTAGATGTCGAGGCTGACGATCGAGCGGCTTTTTCCGGCGCGGAGGATCTTGCCGAACCGGAGGTCGAGCTCGTTGCGCCGGTCGACGAAGAGGCTGTTGGGCGAAACAAGGCCGACGGTCACGTTCGCCGCTCCGCCTGCGAGCGGCCGGCCGAGCGTCGAGTTCGCGGCCAGGAACTGGTTGTTGGCCGCAAACGCCGCGTTGATCTCGTTGCCCGGCGTGCTGCGGAACGTCCCCGCCACCTGCACCTCGATCCGCGGCACGGTGTAGACACCGTACATCTTCGCCTGTGTCAGCATCGGCGACGCCCGATGGCAATACTGCGCGGGCCGCCACATGGCCGGCGTGTTCGGCGTCTGCGACGCCTGGGCGCCTGTCATGTTCAGCATCTCGGGCAGCTTGGCCACGATCTCGCAGTTGTCCTCGAGCGTCCGTCCGGAGCTGAGCCCGCCCTGGAACATCAGGCCGTCCTGGAGGCGGGCGCTGAGGTTGACGTCGATCCCGTCCCAGTGCTCGATCTGCTTGCCGAACTTGTCGGACAGCGTGTTGTAGTTCTGCTGCTGGCCGAACTTCTCCGGCTTCACGTCATACAACCCGGTGAGGGTGTTCGCGCCGTTGCCGGGCAGCCGCGGATCCGCTGGCACCGTGAGGTTGAACGGCGTGAAGTCGTCGGGACCGACCGCCAGGTTATCCGTGACGGTGAAGTTGCCCCAGATCCGGCGGAAGTAGCCGACGTCGACGGCGAGACCGCGGCGCAGCTCGTGCTGCACGCCTGCCGAGAATTCCCAGTTCACCATGCGGTGGCCGAAACCGCGCAGCAAGTCCGGGTCGTAGAGTTCGGCGGGCCGCGTCGAGCCGAACGTGCCCGGGGATGTCGGTCCGCACTCGCCGTTGGCGGCCGGATTGATGAAGTCGCACTCGGGTGCGAAGTTCCTGTTCGCGTCGTTCCAGGACCGCGTCGCCGAGTTCACGAGCACGTTCACGGGGTTCGGGTTCGAGCCGAGCGCATTCAGCGTCTGGCCGAGGAGGTACTTGTTGAACGTCACCTTGATCGCGGTTTTGCCGTCGCCGCGCAGGTCGTAGGCGGCGCCGGTTCGATAGGTCAGGTCGTGCCACGCCAGGTTCTTCTGCGCGGGGAACGTCAGGTTGCGCGTCGGCACGAGCGGCCCCGGCCCGACGTGCTGTTCCGGAAAACTGGTACCGAAGTAGTCATAGCGCAGCGCCAGGTTGACGGTGAGCTTGTCCATCGCCCACCGGTCCTGCCCGAAGACTCCGAGGTCGTTGTCCTGATTGCTCTTCGCCGTAAACGGCGTCGCATACATCGTCACCTGATTGGGGACGCCGTTGTTGAAGCGGTACTGGAACGGCTGGTAGTTGTAGGTCTCCTGCAGGAGGTAGCCGTGCGTGCGATTGAACCCCACCTTGAAGTTGTGGGTCCCCGTCACGTATGACATCGCCGCGCGGTAGGCGAAGTTCGGGACGAGCGTGTTGTTGAACCCGAGCGTGCTCGGGCCCTGGCCTATACCGCCGACCCGGTAGACGAGTCCCGTTGACTGCTCCTGCACGGAAATGAGTGACGGGATGGCGGCCGCCGCTGCCGCGTCTTCCAGCGAGCCACGCTTCTGCAGCTGCATGTTGCCCCAGCGCTCGTAGAGGTGGAGTGCGACCGCTTCGAGCAGCAACCGGTTGGTCACCGGCGAGGTCCACTCCAGGTGTTCCTGCCGGAGGCGGGGGAAACGCCGGTCGTAACCGGCCTCGGGTGCTCGCGTCGCGCTGATGAAATTGGGGCACTGACACCACCGGTCGACTTTGTAGGTGCCGGCAATCTTGTTCCGTGGCGTCGCCTGCCACGTCATACGCAGGCTGTTGTTGAACGAGCGTCCCTTGTTGAGACCGCGCTGGCTCGTATCGGGCTCGTAGAGCCATTTCGTCGGGTCGAACGCGTTCTTGTTCACGAAGACGGGGGCGTAGTTCTCGACCTCGTTGTAGCGCGTCGAGAACCAGAACCAGACGCGATCGCGCCGCAGCGGTCCGCCGAACGATTCGTTGAGATCCCAGTTGTGTTTCACCGCGTTTGGTGTGCCGAGGCCGGCATCTTTGAGGCGCTGCGTGAAGTTGCTGCCCTGCAGGCTGCTGTTGGAGAAGGTGAAGAACCCCGAATTGGCGAACGTGTTGCCGCCGTCGCGCGGGATGAAGTTGATGCGGACGCCCCCTGTAGCCATTTCCGCCGACAGGCCGGACGAGTCAACGGTGATTTCCTGCGCGGAGCCGAGGTCCGGGATCTGCCCGCCGACGTTGCCGCCGGCCTGCAGCGTCATCGTGTTGATGCCGTTGAGCGTGACGCGCTGATCGACGGTGCGGCTGCCGTGGATCGTCACGCTGCCGCCGGTGCCCTGCAGCTCCGATCCGCCGACGTCGTTGCCGCCGCCCTGCGTTCCCGGGATCATGCGCGCCAGCGTCAGGTAGTTGCGCGCCGTCGGCAGCGCGTCGATCATGTCCGCCGACAGCACCTGCTGCCGCGTCACGGTCTGCACGTCGACGGTCGGCGATTCGCCGGTGACGGTGACCGTTTCCTGCACGGCGCCGACGCGCAGCTCGGCGTCGACGCGCGAGACCGACGAGCCCGTCAGCTCGATCCCGTCGCGGGCGACGGTCGAAAACCCGGTGAGCGTGAACGTCACGCGGTAGATGCCGGGCCGCAGGTCGACGATCTGGAACCGGCCGTTGCCGTCCGTGACGGCGGTCCGGGTCTTCTCGATGAGCGCCGGGCTCGATGCGTCGACCGTCACGCCCGGCAGCACGCCGCCGGACGCGTCCTGCACCACGCCGGTGATCGACGCCT
>Ga0134122_10004336_pt1 | contig 10528 bp, 8 predicted proteins | sample KB302_FD_96461 | JGI IMG/M metagenome (GOLD analysis project Ga0134122, IMG submission 96461) | Terrestrial soil microbial communities without Nitrogen fertilizer from Kellogg Biological Station, Michigan, USA - KB3-0-2 | ecosystem: Environmental > Terrestrial > Soil > Unclassified ... | reverse complement strand
AGTTCCGAAAATTCAGAGCTTCCCCGCATTTCACATTTCTCATTCAGACCTCCCCTCCCCCGTTTCCCGCTCGTCACGCTTGTCACGCCTTTCTCGCGCGTCCTGTAAATCCATTTTGATTCAGTACCGAATCGTTTTCGATTCACCCCAAGCGCTTTCCGCCCTCCAATAGAAGCATGCACTCCGGTCCAATACTCGGGAAAACCTCCGACTATTTATGGGAGGCATGCCATTTCAGATGAGGCACGTGGCTTGCTACGTATTCGATCAGTTCATGGATGCTGTCGCGAGGTGTTCGACCCTTTTTCCGCCTGGCCTTTTCACGTTCGGCGCCTCCTCGACGGACTCCAAGTACGCCAACGCCAGCCGTACTTGCGAGAAGCCCAGGCGGACGGTGGCCTCGAACGCCTCGCAACGGCATCCATGAAAAGACCGGGCGAACCTCCCCCTTCCCCCTTTCCGCAAGTATAGCTCTTGCACATTATCCGAGCGGCAATTGGAGGCCTATTTGCCCTATGCCATTGTTATGCACCAACAAACTGTTGACAAGGCTCTTCGTTCTCCTACAGGTCCCTCTTGTGATAGATTGCTCTCGCCTATCACGCCAGGGTTGCTGGAGGAGCGTATGACTCAGAGCCTCCCCACAACTGAGGTCTAGATGGTCACCGAATCAAGTCAATATTCCGTCCTTGTAGTGGAAGATAATCCAGACCTCGTCTTGGGGTTACAAGATTTCCTCCAGCATGACGGCTACAGCGTCACCGTTGTCGGTACCGTTGCCGGCGCCATCCAACTCGTGCGAGCCCGCCGCTTCAATGCGACCATCCTGGACTTAGGGCTTCCCGACGGTGATGGGATCGAAGTCTTGAAAGAATCCCAACGATTGGACCCATCACTCCCGGTGGTCATTGTCACGGCCCATATCTCAGCGGATCGTACCGTGGGAGCGCTGGCAGAGGGGGCATTTGCCTATCTGACGAAACCTTATGATCGTGAGGAACTTCGGCACCTGCTCCGTCGCGCCATCGGAGTCAAGGAACTGGCCGTGAAGGCAGAACGAACGGAATACCTCCTCAACGTAAGCGAAGAACGGTTCCGCTCACTGGTTGAATCGGCCTCCGATGCCATCGTGGTTGCTGACCATCGCGGATTTATCGTCTCTTGGAACCGGTCTGCATCCATGCTCTTCGGCTATGCGGATCAGGAGGCAATCGGACAACCTCTGACTCTACTGATGCCGGTACGGTACCGCCATGCCCATGAGCAAAGCTTCGGTCGCAGGGAGTCAACGGGCAAATCCGGCGTGGCAGGGTCTATTCTTGAGGTGCATGGGCTCAAGAAGGATGGAACCGAATTTCCCCTCGAACTCACATTGGCCACATGGACTTCTGGAACCGGCAACTTCTACAGCGGCATCATTCGAGATATTTCAGCGCGAAAGAAGACCGAAGACGCACTCCATCGCAGCGAGAAACTGCTGAGGGACGTGGCGGACAACACCACGGCGGTGATTTACGTCAAATACACGGATGGCCGGTATCTTTTCGTCAATCGCCGGTTTGAACAGATCTTCGACCTGACGGCCGATCAGGTCGTGGGCTTTACGGATCACGAGATCTTTCCCCGGGAGGCCGCAGACGCCTTTCGAGCGAATGACGTGATCGTCATCGAACAGAATCGTACGGTGGAATATGAAGAAGTGGCGCCCCTTAGGGATGGACCTCATACTTATATCTCGATCAAATTCCCCCTGTGCGACCATTCCGGACAACCCTATGCCACCTGTGGCATTTCTACCGACATTACCGAGCGCAAGCGAATCGAACAAACCCTCCGCACGCATGAGGAACAGCTTCGCCTTGCGCTAACCTCGATAGAGATGGGCACCTGGAGTTGGGACCTCCGGACCGGTCACATCTGTTGGTCCACAGAGGTCGACCGGTTCCTCGGCCTATCGAACAACAGAGCGCGTCACACCCAAGACGAATGGCTGGCACTCGTGTATCAGGAGGATCGGGAGTCGCTGGCTCGCACGATGCAAGAGACGATGGCTCACCCAGGCCCCAAAGTGACATTTGAACACCGTGTCCTCAAACAGAACGGCAGCTTCCAATGGTGTATCTGGGCTGGTGAGATCATTCGCGACGGCGATGGAACGGCCGTGCAGATATTAGGAACAGTTCGCGTAACAGACCATGGCGCCTGAAGAGTCCCAAAACCTTCAGCCTTCAGCCTTCAGCCTTCAGTCAAGAATGGCGGTGGTGGGTTTTGTCCTGCTGCTCGGTCTCTGTACCCTGCCTGTGAGGGAATCTGCAGCGGTAGACATTGCAATCTTACAATCTTCTGACATTGCGGCATATCGCGAGGCCATTGCGGGCTTGAAGGCCACTGGCCCGATTGGAGCGATCTATACCGAATATGATGCGCAAGGCGATCTGGAGCTCGGAAAAAAACTTGCGCGCAAGGCGCAGGAATCAAATGCGGCACTGGTCGTGGCCGTGGGACTCAAAGCCGCCTTGGCGGCAAAAAATGAAATTGTGGATACCCCGATCGTCTATATGATGGTTCTTGATCCGTTGAAACATCAGCTGAGAACCGCCAACATGACCGGCACACTCCTGGAAATTCCCTTAGACCGACAACTGAAGATCATCCGGGCATTCCTACCGACCCTTCACCGGCTCGGCACGCTCTACGACCCCGCCAAGACCTCCTCTCAGGTCAAGGACGCCAAAAGGCAGGCCGCCATCTCACACTTCCAATTCCAGGAGCTTCCCGTCGAGAGTGAAAAGGATGTCCCCCAGCAACTGCGAATATTGCTCTCGGATGTTGAAGCCCTCTGGCTCATGCCGGATTCCACAGTGTTGACGAACGAGTCTATAGGATTCATCCTTGAATCAGCACTCGGACATCAGATACCGGTAGTCGGGTTTTCACCTGAATTCACACGCCTGGGAGCGCTGCTCAGTATATCCGTCAATTATGGCGATGTCGGTCGGGAAACCGGACTGCTCGCGAAGCGCGTTCTCGATGGGGAAAAACTGAGGCCGCTCACCCCTCTGCCGATCGAGCGACTCAAGATCACCGTCAATCTCAAGACCGCGAAGTTCCTCGGCATCACCTTTCCGACTGAGCTGACGAGTCTGATCGATGAAACGTATTAACGAGGACGAGCCCACGAGTTCTGCGTATCAGGAAGAGAAACCTCTCGTTCCTGAGCGATCATCTCAGAACCGGTTCCTCAGCCTGCGTACGAAGTTCGTCTTATTTTTCACCCTCATTCTCATCATCGCCTGTACCGCCATGAGCTTGTTTTTCATCGACAATCGGCGAACTGCGATGGCCAGCAGACTCCATCAGCTAGGAACATATCTCCTCATGAGTGTAGTGAGCAATGAACATTTCCAATATGCAGGTCTCGTGGTGGAAGACCGCGCGACGCTCCAACAATTCATTGAAGGTTTTTTGGCCATCGATGATGTGGTGTACGTGGTGATTACCGGCTCGGACGGCACCGTGCTCGCCCAGCACACGAAGGGAGCTCGGCAATCTTCCTCTAGCCTTATGCGTTCTGAGAATCATCCCCTCTACCCGGACAGTCAGACTACGAAACAGCTCTTCCAATCGCCAAGCACCACGCCTCTCATAACACCCCTCTCGATCTCAAACAGGCTCAGCACTGGATTCGGATTGGAGGAAATCGTCTACGACTTTGCCATGCCGGTGCTGCGAATGAGAAAAGAATCTACCTCGCTAGCCCCTTTCTCTCTTGAACAGGAGGAGAATAGTACCAACTCCTCCCCGGCACAGCCTGCACGTGTGTCTGGTGTCGTCCAAATCGGACTGACTGATGCGCGCTTAAAACTCGAACTCGCGACGATGATCAGAAATATTACTCTCCTCACCGCCTTCATTATTGTCGCGGGTGCCCTCGGCGCCCACTTGCTCACCCTCCGCATCACGAAACCGTTGAGAAGCCTTGGCCTCATGGCCAGACAAGTAGCGGAAGGCCACTCGCCTACACCGCTCACTCCGACTACACGCGACGAAGTTGGCCAACTGACCGGCGTGTTTAACCTGATGACCCGCTCACTGGAGGAAAGGAACCTTTCCATCGCTGCAAACTTGGCCACCATTAAGCGCCAAGTTAATCAATTGACGACCTTGCATCAAGTCAGCGCGGCTATCGTCGGAACCTTGGACCGAAGCCAGCTCCTCAGCACCGTCCTGCAGCTCTTGATTGACAATCTTGGTTTTACACGGATGTTTTTGATGTTGCGGCATCACGAACGAAACACGGCCTATGTGGCCCAAAGTGCCGGGGTCTCCCCGGACATTGAGGAAGCAGCCCGGCTCATTGACATACCGATCCAGGACGATGGCAGTCTCCAAAGCGACCTGCTGATTCATGGCGACCCCTTGTTCATCCGGGACCTTGAGGCTGTGGCCGGCCGTATGTCACCACCTGTACTGGAGCTGGCTCGCCTCAGCGGGGTAACCTCCTTCGTTGCGGTACCGCTCAAGAGCCACAACCAGATCATTGGATACCTCGCTGCAGACCGGGGCCCACAACCTTGCAGGGAAGAGGACCTCCACATGCTCTGGACGATTGCCAGCCATGTCGCAGCAGCCATCGACAATGCCAGAGCCTATTCCGACCTCGAAGAACTTACTTTGAACTTGGAACAGAGAATTACGGAACGTACGCAGGAACTATCTATCGCCAATGAACGGCTCCAGGAACATGACCGGCAACGGTCGCGGTTCTTCTCAGTCGCGTCGCATGAATTGCGCACCCCCATGACCGTGATCCGCAGCTTCGCAGACAATATGCGCGACGGTGTGGCAGGGCCGGTAAGCGAACAACAGCTGACCTACCTCACTCGCATCGGACATAATATCAATCGCCTCACCAGAATCATCAATCAATTGCTCGACTGGTCCCGCCTTGGCTCTCAACAAGACATGCTCCGGCTTACATCGATATCCATCGAAACCACCGCTCTCCTCGTCGCCGACAGCTTGCGGACTGTCGCGGCCGAAAAATCGATCACCCTTGAGATCGTGCATGCGGATGGGCTTCCAACGGTCCAGGCTGACCACGACAAACTGGAACAGATTTTCTGGAATCTCATTGGGAATGCGATCAAGTTCACACCGCCAGGCGGCCGCATCACCGTCACTTTCCAGATGAGCCCCGATGGATTCGTCGAAACCTCTGTCTCCGACACCGGCTGCGGAATTGACCATGGTCACATCGCAAAACTCTTTCGCGAGTTCTCAAAAGTGCAGTCTGCCAACCCCTCCGCTCAGGGGGCTCAGCTTGGCCTATTCATTACCAAGAGTCTCGTGGCCATGCATAAGGGGGCCATCTGGGTGGACAGCACGCCCGGAGCCGGCACGCGCTTTGTGTTCACGATGCCGGTTTCCCAGCAGGCTGATAGGCAGAACGCAAAGGATGAAGGTTGATAGGTTGAAGGCTGAAGGTCTACAATTCCGCACGGCCTTCCGAAAGAATGAATGCATGATTTCTTATTCACAGTACCTGGCTAGTAGTCTTCAGCCTTCAGTCTAAACACCTGGGTTCACTATGCGCGCAAAAATTCTCATCGTTGATGACGACCGCGATATTCTTCTCGGGCTCGAGAATCGCATCGCCTGGATGGGGCACGATCATGTCACAGCCGACAATGGTAAGGATGCCCTGCGTCTGATCGAACAAGGCGATTTTGATCTCGCGCTACTGGATTTGGAACTACCGGGGCTGTCAGGTCTGGAGGTCCTGGAACGGGTGAGAGATGCCTTTCACAGGGAGCGGCGCACCGAAGAAGACTTCGGCACAACCCATTCCACACCTCTCATCATCATACTGACTGCATTCGGCACCATCGAGCGCGCCGTTCACGCGATGCAGCTTGGCGCCTATGATTTCATCACGAAACCGTTCAGCGCCGACCACCTGACCGTCGTGGTCAACAAGGCATTGGCTACCGTAGCCTTGCATCGTCAGGTCGACTTCCTCCGTCAAGAAGGCGAGGACCGGTATGGTCGCCTAGTCGGAGCCAATGACAAAATAGCTGCGCAACTGAAGGTCGCCAAACAAGCAGCGCCATCAGACGTAACCGTCTTGCTACTCGGTGAAACCGGTACGGGGAAAGAAGTCGTGGCCCGCGCCATTCATCGATGGAGCCCACGCAACGCGAAACCCTTTGTCGCGGTCAATTGCGTGGCGCTGCCTGAGAATCTTCTCGAGAACGAACTGTTCGGTCATGAGAAGGGATCCTTCACCGGGGCGGTCAAACGGGAACCGGGCAAGATTGAGGTGGCGGAAGGCGGAACGGTGTTTCTGGATGAAATCGGGGACATGCCGCTCCCCTTACAAAGCCGCCTGCTGCGAGTCCTTCAGGATCAGAGCTTCTATCGTGTCGGTGGAACTCAGCCCGTTCTCACCAATGTGCGGTTCATCGCGGCCACGAACAAAGACATCAGGCGCGCGATCCAGCAAGGCACGTTTCGGGAGGATCTGTACTACCGGCTCGCGGTGATCACCGTCACGCTCCCACCCCTGCGTGAACGGATGGACGATATCCCTGCGCTCGCGCAGCATATCCTCACGCGCGCGATCGGAGTCGTGACCCATCGCCCTTGCGCACTGAGTGACGGCGCCCTACGGATTTTGCAACAGTATCCGTGGCCCGGCAATATCCGCGAACTGGAAAACGTGCTGACGCGCGCGCTCATCCTATGTCCCAAGGATACAATTGAACCGGAATACCTGCATCTGGCAGATTCACTATCCCTCTTGGCGACCGAGGCCAAGACTGATTCAATGCCTCGACATTACCATGAAAGCATGGAAGCCCACAGTCGGCAAGTCCTCGAAGAGGCGTTGCGAAGAAATGACTGGAATCAAACACGAGCGGCTGAAGAGCTTGGCCTTCAACGAACCTACCTCACAAAACTCCTCCGTCAGAAAGACATCTCTGGCAGGCAACCCAAAGACTCTTCCTCGTCTTCTGAAGAAGGCGGAGTATGAGTCTCTTGCGCCAGGAAGGCGAGACGAGCGAGCAAGGCGAGACACGCAAGAGCTTCTGAACTCAGAGCTTCCCCCATTCTTCATTTCTAATTCCACATTCCTCATTTGCCGACTCAGAACCTCCGCTATCCCATACGAGTCGCGCCGTTCACGCCTGTCTCGCTTTTACGCGCATCGGTACCGCATGCGGCTGCCGTGGAGCAGAGACAATTCGATCTCACTGGCGGACAGTTCAGCGGGGAAATAGGCGCCGGAAATTTTTGCACCATTGATGCTGGCGCCTTCAAGCCGCGCATTGCGAAAATCGACGCTGCGCAGGTCCGATTGGCGAAAGTAAGAGTCGCTGAGATCCAACCCGTCGGCATCCAACCCCCGTAGATCAAGCCCCCGCAAATCGCATGCTCGCAAGTCGGTCTTCTCGCCTGCCGCCTTCTTCGCATTGAATTCCACAATGCAACCTTCGCGCAGCAAGAGATACATCGGGTCGTTGGGAATTCGCAGCTTGGAGCGGGTGGAGTTTGCGGTGTCCATAAAGCCTTCCTTAGTTTGTTTGGTTTATTTAGTCCTCCTACCCCAGCGGGACCGTGAGGATGACCTCATTTCCCTTATCGTTGTATGAAATGTCAGGAAAGAACGAGTGCGCAAGAAAAATGCCCCGCCCGCTGGCATCGCCTGTGGGGCAGACATCATGACAGGAGGCGACCCGCGTCTTCCAATTGAACCCCTTCCCTTCGTCGGCAATCCGGTAGGTCAATACCCGTCGTTGCTTGTCGTAAATGGCGCGGATCGTCACCCGGCGGTCACGGAAACGACTCTCTTGTCTGCGTTGCCGGATCAGATCATCATATTGATCTTTTGCCATGGCTTCGATTTTGTCATGATAACGGAGTTCCAGGCAGCCATGCTCGACCGCATTCATCACGAGTTCTTGCAACGCGGCCCGAAGATGGAGCTGGCGAGCCTCCATCAGCCCCATGGCCGACCCTTGAACAAGCCAGGTTACCGTACTTTCGACGTACCCAGGGTCCGGACCCATGACGAGCACATACTCCAAACGTTCGACGCCCGGCGCGTCGTCCACGGAAGCAGGCAGTGAATGGATCGCCCGATTCAGCACTTGCGCAAATGCGTCGTGATGAATCGGCTGCTCCACATAATCCAGAGCGCCGGCTCGTAAGCCTGCTATCGTCGACTCGGCTTGCCCCGCATCGGTGAGGAGTAGGACCGGGCAGGTCGGGCGACGTTCGTGAATCTGCTTCACCATCATGACTCCGTCCTGCTCGGGCAAAAAGAGATCTGTAATCACGATATCGGGCTTCGTCATGTCGAAGGTCGACAACCCGAGCGCCGGGCTCGAAGCAGAAATCACCGAATGCCCCTGGGCCCTCGCATGTTCCAATATCACAGTTTGCGTATCGGCATTGTCTGCTACGACGAGCAGGGTACGTGCCTGTATTGGCGAACCAGTTGTAGCCACCATGATGGCAATCCTCCAGCGATCAATTCCCGAAGTGCGACATGCACCTCGGCCAAGCGTGTCTCGACATCCACACAGGCCGATGAGGCCTCGGCAAACTTTTTCTGCCGCCCCAACTCTTCCAGCCGTTTCACGCTGGCGAAGAGACGCGGCGAACAGATGTTCACGGCGGACACATTCAGCCTATGCGCGGCGTCTGCCAAACCTGTGCCGTCCTGGCGCTCCAGCGCCGCACGCGCCGCCGCGGCCTCCTTCGGACTCTCCTGCACAAATAGCCTACCTGCGTTGTAAAACAGGTCCTGATCGCCACTCACCCGGCTCAATGCTTCACACAAGTCCAATACCACAGTCTCATCCACGGTGGAGGCCGGCAGCGAATGGATCGCCCGATTCAATGCTTGTGCAAATGCGTCTTGACGAATCGGCTGTTCCACATAATCCAAAGCGCCGGCTCGCAATCCCTCCTGCGTGGTTTCGTCATGGCCGGCGTCGGTCAGGAGCAGGATGGGGCAGCTGGGACGACGTTCACGAATCTGCTTCACCAGCATAATGCCTTCATGATCGGGCAAAAAGAGGTCAGTGATCACAATATCGGGCTTCGACATGTCGAAAGTCGATAACCCGAGCGCCGGGTTGGGAGCGGAAATCACCGAATGCCCCTGGGCCTCCGCATGTTCCAGTATCACGTTCTTGGTATCGGTCTTGTCGGCCACGACCAATAGTGTTCGTGCCTCTCTGTCCGATCTCTTTGTCTGACTCATGAGGGCAATCCTCCGGTGATCCATTCCCGAAGCGCGGCATGCACTTCGGCCAGGTGTGTCTCGACATTCACAAAAACCGATGAGGCTTCGGCAAACTCTCCCTGCCGCCCCAACTCTTCCAACCGTTTCGCGCTCTCGAACAGGCGCGGCGCGCAGAGCTCCATCACTGACCCTTTGAGCTTATGGGCCGCCGCCGCCAAACCAGCTCCATCCTGTCGCTCGAGTGCTGCACGAGCTGCCACAGCCTCTTTTGGGCTCTCATCCAAAAAAATCTTGGCCAGGGTGATGAATAGGTCCTGATCACCATCGACTCGGTTCAAGGCCTCAGGAAGATTCAGCGCCATCGTATGATCCATCGTCTTATCCATTAGCACTCCCTTACGAGCCACCGGTGAGCTCAAGCCCGACAATCGCGGCGTCGTCTGGAAAATGTTGCGCTTGCTGCCATGCACGTGCTCCGGAAAAACATGCCGTGATCGTCGCGGACAGAGATGCCCGCTTTCCTCGCTCGATCACATCTTGGAAACGCTCGCGCCCCCACAGTTCCCCGCTTGGGGAGGGGGCTTCGTAAATGCCATCGCTCAACAAGAACAGCCGATGGCCAGGCTCCAATTCGACATGCTCGCATGCAAACTGTGCGGAGGGATCAAAACCAAGGGGAAAGGACGATCGCGCGAGCCATTGAGGAGCGCCTTGAGACATGCTAACCAAGGCCCCGGAATGGCCTGCAGAAGCATATGACAAGCGACCTGTCGGCAGATGCAACTGTCCCACCCACAGGGTGAAATATTCTCCATCGGCGCTCAAGGGAAACCGTCGATTGGCCTCGTTCAACACCTTCTCGGGATCATACGACCCTAATAGCTCAACAATGTGTTCCGCCCGCAGAAATGTCATTAGCGAGGCCGAGCGCAGGGCGGCGGCCATCCCGTGTCCCGAAGCATCAAGAATATAGATCCCAAGATGATCCGCATCGAGTGCCATCACGCCGAAGAGATCGCCCCCCAACATTAAGGACGGCTGATACTCCCACGCCAGTTCAAGATCCTGGGCGATTCTCCCTTGAGGAGGAAGGACCGAGCGAACGAATGCCGCTGCCGATTGAAGGTCGGCCTCCGTTTCCGCCTGTTTCTTGTGTAGGAGCTGAAGCGACGATTCCAGTTCCTTCCCGGTCGTTTCGAGTTCCCGCACGAGCCGGCTCGTGCGCAGACCGGCCAACACACGCGCGATGATTTCCTGTTTGCTGGCCGATTT
>Ga0134122_10004335_pt1 | contig 10530 bp, 6 predicted proteins | sample KB302_FD_96461 | JGI IMG/M metagenome (GOLD analysis project Ga0134122, IMG submission 96461) | Terrestrial soil microbial communities without Nitrogen fertilizer from Kellogg Biological Station, Michigan, USA - KB3-0-2 | ecosystem: Environmental > Terrestrial > Soil > Unclassified ... | reverse complement strand
CCTCCCCAAAGTTAATCGGTGGCATTTTGTCTCCAGCAACGCGTCGAACAACTCGTTCATCGAGCTGACGGCTGCGCCGATACGTGCGATGAGATGACCCCGTTCTGCCTGATTGGGTTCAGAGCTCAATTGAGCAACAAAAGGGTTCAGGGCATGCAGAGGTTGCCGCAGATCATGACTTGCCCCAGCCAGGAAACGTGACTTGTACGAGTTCGTAATCTCGAGCTGCTGGCTCTCGTCCTGAATCTCGTCAAACAATCGCACGTTCTCGATCGCGATCACAGCTTGGTCAGCGAATGTCTCCATAAGAGCGATTTGCCCGTCCGTGAATGGCATGACCAGGGTCCTCTGGTCCTTGAGCATGGGGATAGCAAGGACGGTACGGGTTGGGTCGGTGGGGAGTCGGTAAGAGCCGTACGTCAATTCGGGATCGCTTTGTGCATCGTGGATATGAATGGCCTTGCGTTCCAGACCAGCTCGGCCAGTCGCGCTGTATCGTCCGGGAGCGATGGGATTGCGGTCGATAAAAGCTTTGCGCTCGATTGAGACCTTGGGGGTAACGACGGCTCTTAGAAGCTGACCATCGAAGCGCCAGATGGAAGCATACTCGGCTCCGCATAGCCTAACTGCATTCTCGGCTAACGTCTGAAAAACCGCCTGGAGATCGAACCTGGAGCGACCAATGACCTTGAGGAGCTCGCTGGTCGCGGTCTGCTGTTCCAAAGCCTCGGTTAGGGAGCGAGTGAGGTTAGCAACTTGCTGTTCCAGTCCGTCACCGGTTTTCTGCACGCGAATGGTCCTTCCGACCAGGCGGACTTCCACGACCGCTTCCGCCGCGGCCGAGAGTGTTCGATAGCGTCAGAAGGATACAATGTGGCAAGACATCCGCGCCGGGCACTTTAATCGGGACCAGCAGCTGAAGCTTCAGGGCGAACAGGTGCTCGCACGAGGCCGCAGCGATCACAGCGTTCCGGTCTTCGAATTATCACTTCGTTGTCGGCTGCATGGGCGAGACGGTATCTAAGAATTCGATCTCGCGACGAGCAGGCGTGTAAACTCTCCGTGAACACAACGGCCTCTGCGATTGAGCTATTTGATTGCGTGAGCTACTAGCGCTGGCAACGTTTCCCCAGCACCAGAAGCGGACAGCGAAGTAATGGCGTGGCCCGGTGACGTTCGGCTGAGGGCGAGGCCGCGTGCGCAAGGAACAGCTCGCAAGCGCCTTGTTATGACCGGTGGAACGAGTGGTATCGGTCGGCGCCTCATCGAGCGACTGCTGGTGGAACTCCCTCAGTGGACCATCATTCTCCTCGCGCGCCAATCCCCGCGGGCCCGGGAGCTGCTGGCACTGTCGGATATTGAGCGGCTAACGGTGATTGAGGCTGACCTGGCTAGTCTCAGGTCGGTTTATCGCGCGTGTAATGAAGTGATCCGATCCCTTAACTCGGAAGAGATTGACGCGCTCGTATTGAATGCCGGTATTCAGACAGTCAGCCATAATGCGGCCTCGGCAGACGGGCTTGAGCTCACCTTCGCGGTGAATTTCCTTGCGCACTTTTTGATTGTCGAGCGGCTGAAAGGTCATGTGCGTTCCGATGGTGGACGCATTATTACGACGTCCAGCGAGGTGCATGATCCCGACGCCTTTTGCCTCATGGGCATCGGCAGGGCAAAATGGCAAGACCCCACCGTCCTCGCGGACCCTGCGCGGTCGCAGGAGCACATTGCCTCGACCGTCAACCGTGGGGAAGCGCGATATTGCGCCTCGAAACTCCTCAATCTTATGCACGCACGTCACCTCGCGCGGGAACTGGAGACCATTGGTGTCATCGCCTTTAACCCAAGCGTCGTGCCAGGAACTGAGATCGCCCGTGACCGCAATTGGTTGCAGCAATTTGGGTGGAGACACATCATGCCGGCGCTTGCGCCAATCCTTCCTGGCGCACGCTCGATTGAGCGGTCCTCCAGCGACCTGTTGTGGCTGGTCACCAAAGTGGATGCGCAGAGCATTTCAGGAAGTTATGTTGACGGAAGAGAGGTGCAAACCGGTTCGAAGGAATCAAGTGATTGGGCAAAGATCGCACGAACCATGCAAGTCGCAAGGTCCCTCATCAATGAGCGGGTGTACGCAAACCAAAAGAAGCGTTCGTGAGGTGTGCGATTCACGCCGTGATCGCATCGCTTTGTCTTGTTCCAGGCTGGGTTTGCCTCAATTATCCAGTCTCCGCAAAGACCCTTATGTTGCGAATTGCGCACCAGAGCTACGAAACATAGAGAGCATTCTTACTCGGCGACCGGCAAAGTCCGCAGAGTCGAGCCGGGGATAGTACCCTGATCCGGGGAAGCTATGACAGTCTCCTTTTGAATTCAGGCAAACGTGCCCAGAGCCGTGAGCAGTGCTGAAGCTTACTCCCCACCGCGCGTATTCGCCTCGAGGACAGTAAAGGCGTCGCGGGCGCGTGCAACGGCCGTGGTCGGACGGTCACGCGTGTAGAAGTTGCCGAGCACCAATGCGTCCATCTCAGTCCTGAGAAAACAGGAAACGGCTTCGTCCGGCCTGGCGACAATGGGTTCATGCTTGTTGAAGCTGGTATTAAGAACGACTGGTACGCCGGTTAACTTCATGAATTCCTCGATCACGCCGTAGTAGCGCGGGTTGGATCGCCGGTCGACCGTTTGGATGCGCCCCGTCCCGTCAACGTGGACGGCCGCCGGGATGACATCGAGCTTGTCGGGCCGGACGCGTGGCGCCAGCGTCATAAAGGGATCCGGCTGGTTTATCTCGAAGTAATCGGCGGCATATTCCGCGAGCACAGCTGGCGCAAACGGTCGGAAGGGTTCGCGATGCTTAATCCGGGCGTTGATCACGTCGCGAATCTCGCGCTGCAGCGGCGAGGCGAGGATGGAGCGATTACCGAGTGCGCGCGGGCCCAGCTCAAACCTGTCCTGGAACCATCCAACGATCCGGTTCTCCGCGAGGTCAAGAGCGACGCGGTGGAGAAGTTCGACTTCGTCAAGCTCTTTGAACTCGAGCCCGGCTCGGACAAGCGCGCTGCGCATCTGGTCCGGGCTGTAGGCCGATCCATAAAACGCATGCGTCATCTCGAACCCGCGCGGCTTGCCAAGCGTCTGGTGATGGTGCCAGAGCACGCTACCTAGCGGCGCACCCGTGTCGGAGGCGCAGGGCGGCACCCATATGTGACGGAATTGGGTATCGCGCAGGATGCGCGCATTAGCGACGCAGTTGAGTGCCACGCCGCCGGTTAACACTAGATTCCGTGAGGGATAGCTCGCAGTCAGATGTCTGGCGACGTGCAGCAGCACATCCTCTGTCACCGTCTGCAGCGCGCAAGCCAAGTCGCGGTGGCGGTCGGTGAGCGTCTCGCCCGGTGCACGCGGCGGCCCGAAAGCCTCTATAAACTTCCGTTTAAAGGGCTTAAGCATGCCATACTTGTCGTGGCTGAAATATTCCTTGCTGACCGAGAATCGCCCAGCCGGTTCGAGGTGCACAATTTTGCGCATGTCGTCCACAAAAGTGGTATCGCCGCAGGCTGCCAGCGCCATCACTGTGCCCTCCTCGAATGGCTGAAATCCGAGGTATTGGGTAATGAGAGTGTAGATCATGCCGATGCTGTCGAAGAAGTGGCCATGCCACTTCCGCTCAATGATATTCCCGGCGCCCGTGAAAGTACTGGTCGCGGCGTCGTCGCCATAGCCATCGATGACGAGAATGCTGGCCTCCTCAAACGGCGAGACAAAGAAGATCGCGGCATGCGATTCGTGATGGCCGACGTTGACAATCTCGGGCAGACGCAGGCCGCGGAATTGGCGCTTCAAATTGTACCGCAGCCAGAAATTCAGCAGCACGATCCCACGGTCCTGCGTCGTCTGGGAGGCTGGTAATACAAGGCTGAGGCTTGCGGGTAAGCGGCCGAACACTGCCCTGAATGCGGTTCGCCGGAGGCGGCTCATGTCCCAGGGCGTCGTGATGACGTCGATGTCGGCAAAGCTACGTCCTGCAGCATCGAAGGTTTCTTCGAGCGCTAACGTTGGGAATTCGCGGGTGTGCTTCTGGCGATTGAGTCTCTCCTCCTCAATGACTAATATCGGAATGCCGTCCTCAAGTAGGGCGATTCCCGCGTCATGAGTTTCGGTTACGATCCCAAGAATTCTCACAGGGGTCTTCCGTGCCCGCGATCAGCAGAAAGTCTGACTGATCTGACTAACTGTATTCCCTGCGTGACCCGGCCGTCATCTAGCAGCCGTCATCGCGCCGCGAAAGTCTGGAACTGTTGGAGGCGAAGCAGAGGTCAAGCTTATCGACTGGTCCGCACGAGCTCTTTCGCAGGAGTGGACGTCGCATGGGGCACGATGTCGAGTTGATCTCTCCGAAACAAGCAAGCCAAATGTTCCTCCCTCCCTGGCGCCACTGGGACCAGCCGAGGACCTCATCAAGGGTGGGCCGCCAATGCCCGAAGGCGCTCGTATTAGCCCTCCGCCCAGCGGGATTCGATCGCGACGATGCGGCCCACCATGAAGCCGTCTTCAGGCAGGTTTTGATGGAGCGCCGCCCGCAGCGGTTGAGTACCATCTTGCGACCTGACAGGACCATTTACCGGGCACTGCTGGCTGCTGGGCGGGCTGCACGGGACTTCCGCCGCTCACGCGCGACTCTCATCACGATAACGGGATCAGAAATATCTGATGATCTCGCACATAGTGCCCAGGCGCTTGTTGCATCGCGATAGCGAGTTCTGGTCAAAAGCGTCGTGGGCCATTGGTCCGGTTTTGGAGTGGAGCTGTAACGGGTCGGTCGGGGCCAGGCTCAAACGGCCAGACGCTGAACAGGCCTTTCACAGAGCATCAGTTGACTGATGTTTTTCCGGCCCCGTTGGCGCCCGGCGTGGTAGCCGTAGCGACGGCAATATCCGCGAGAATTTCGTCGAGATCGAAGTCGAGCCGAGCGCTGGCCTTGTGGGCGAGTTGGCGCATCGGCCAGTTGTCGCGCGAGATGACCGTCCGCAGCGTGGCGACACTCGCTCGCTTGGCCCAGCGCGTGGCGGTTTCGAGCTGGGCCGAGCCAATGCCCGCCGGCGCCAATTCGCGTCGGCGACCCCGTCGCGGGCCGCAAACGCCTCGACCAGGCCCGCGTCGAGCGGCCCCGGCCATGTAGGCGGCCCCGGCCGCGACCTGCTTCGCATAGGCCTGCACGCAGGGGTTGCTCGCCGGGTGCGAACCGGTTGATCCGCGCCAACCTATCGAGGCCGCACAGGCGCGCGATGAGCTGCGCGACCTGCTCCCTGCAAAGTCGCGTAATATTGTCGCGAGGCGCTGACCGGCGGTCTCCGGGAGGCGCTACCCAATTCGACGACAGATGGATCGGCGCGGGGCGCTTCGGCGTGGATCGGTTGCATCGCAGAGTCGGGCGATGTCCGGAGTGGGCGCGCCCCCACCCTCAGCGGTGCAGGCAGGGTGCACCTTCCAATGTTTTGAGGGAGGCCAGCGAAACGTCACGGGCCGGCACCGCGGTGATCATGCCTTGCCATCGATGGCGCAGGCGGCATCGGCGATCGCGTCCGGCGCTGCCACGAGGCGCGCTCCCACGCCAAAGCCGAAGTACCGGGCGACATCATCCAACAAGGTCAGAATCACCGGCACGACCACCAGCGTCAGGATGGTCGAGCTGATGAGGCCGCCGATCACCGCGTGCGCCATCGGCGCGCGCTGCGACGCCCCTTCGCCGATGCCGAGCGCCATCGGCAGCATGCCGAAGATCATGGCCAGCGTGGTCATCAGGATCGGCCGCAGCCGGATCTCGGCCGCCTGCAGGATGGCGCTGGTGCGATCCTTACCGGCCGACCGCGCCTGATTAACGAAATCAACGAGCAGGATCGCGTTCTTGACGACGAGGCCCATCAACATGATGAAGCCGATGACGGAAAAGATGTTGAGCGTCGAGCCCCAGGCAAGCAAGCCCAAGAACACACCGATGAGTGACAGCGGCAGCGACGCCATAATGGCAATCGGCTGCAGGAAGCTGCCAAACTGGGAAGCCAGGATTAGATAGATAAAGATGACGGCCAACAGCAAGGCGGAGCCGGCGTAACCGGCAGTTTCCGCGATGTCCTTGGTCGAGCCGCCGAACACCAAGCGATATCCGGGCGACAGCTTGATGTTGGCGAGCGTTGCCGTGATTTCGTTGCTGACATCGCCGGCTGGACGCCCAGATACGTTCGCTGTCAGCAACACCTCGCGGAATAGGTCGCGCCGGTTGATCTGGGATGGCCCAACGCCGGGCACCAGTTCCGCAATCTGCGAGAGGGGAACCATCCGCGGGCTGCCGTCCTCGTTGGTCTGCTTGCTGGCGATGAACAGCCGAGCGAGGTCCTCACGCGAGGCGCGGCGGCTGAGCGGCAGGCGGACATTGACAGCATAGCTTTCCCCGTCAGGCGCCTTCCATGTGCTGATATCCTCACCCGTTAGCAGCGGCCCTAGCGCATCGGAGACTTGCTGCAGGCTGACGCCGAGATCGCTCGCGAGCCCCCGGTTGAGCTTGACGTCAAGGGTGGGCCGTGCCGCCTTGAGGCTGGTGTCGAGGTCGACCAGGCCTCTGATCTTGCGCATCTCGGCCAGAGCCAGCTGCGAGAGCCGATCGAGCTCGTCGATCTTTTGGCCCTGGATGCTGACCTGGATCGGCTTGTTGGCGCCGCCGCCGAGGCCAGGAATGCCAACCGACGCGTCGATGCCGGCAATTTGCAGCAGCCGGCGGCGGATGGGTTCGGCCAATTGCTCTGGCGAGCGCTTGCGCTGCTTGATGTCCTTGAGGCGCACGTAGATGTTGGCCTCGGCCTTGCTGGTGGAAGTTCCGGTGTTGATGGTGGCGTAGGTGTAGTCGACCTCGGAGAATTCGCGCAGGGCGGCCTCGGCCTGGCGCACCTTGTCCTCGGTGTAGTCGAGCGAGGAGCCGACGGCTGCCGTAATCGTCACCGAGGTTTCGCCGAGATCGGCACTCGGCGCGAACTCGACACCGATACGCGGAACGAGAAGGAAGCTGGCGAGGAACATCGCCGCGACCGCGCTCACCAGCAGCCCGCGGCGGCGCAGGCTCCAGCGCAGGAGTGGCGTGTAGACGCCGAGAAAGCCAGCCATGGCGCGATCAACGAACCGGGCGAGCACGCCCAGCGGGCCCTTGGGCTTCGCGCCGATAGAGGGATCGCGCCACACACTCGACAGCATGGGATCGAGCGTAAAGCTGACGAACAACGAGATCAGCACCGCCGCCGAAACCGTTATGCCGAACTGGAAAAAGAAACGGCCGATGATTCCACCCATGAAGGCGACGGGTATGAACACGGCCACGATCGCCAGGGTCGTAGCCAGCACCGCCAGGCCGATTTCGTCGGTGCCATGCAGTGAGGCTTCGCGGTGGCCACGGCCGAGGGCTATATGCCGGGCGATATTCTCGCGAACTACGATGGCATCGTCGATGAGGATGCCGATGGCCAGCGACAGTGCCATCAGGCTCATCACATTCAATGTGAATCCGAACGCCTGCAGCACGGCAAAGGTGCCGATCACGGCGATCGGCAGCGTCAGCCCGGTGATGACCGTTGAGCGCCAGGAATGCAGGAACAGAAACACGATCAGGACGGTGAGCACACCGCCCTCGAATAGCGTGCTCTGCACGTTGTCGACGGAACTACGAATACCCTTGGCGCTGTCGCGGACCAGGCTCATACGTACGTCCGGCGGCAGACCACCTTTTTGCAGTTCGGCCATCATCTTGCGGATGCCGTCCGCCACGCCGATGGTGTTGGCGCCCTGCACCTTGACGATATCAATAGCCAGCGCCCGCTTGCCGTTGACCAGCGCCCGGTTCTCAACCTCCTGCTGGCCATCGATCACGTCGGCTACCTCCGACAGGCGCACGGGCGCGCCGCCGCGTTGGGCGACGATCAGGGAGAGGAATGCGCCCGGGTCTTTGACGCGGCCGTCCAGCTGCACGACGCGATCCTCCCGCCCTTGCGTGAGGGCACCAGCGGGGAGATCCTGGTTCTCGGCGCGGATGGAGTTGACGACCTGATCGACGCCAAGGTTGAGCGCCTGCAGAGGTTCGGGCTTGAGCCGGATTTCGATCTGGCGCTTGGCGCCGCCGACGATGCTTGCCCTGCCGACGCCGCGCACGGCTTGCAGACGCTTGACGATCACCTGGTCGGCGAGGGTGGTTAGATCGCGCAGCTTCATCGTCTCGGACTCGACGGCGACCGAGACGATTGGCAAGTCGTCGGGATTGAAGCGGGTAATGGTCGGCTCGTCCACCTCTTTGCGGAGCTGGCTGCGGATTGCGGCGACCTTCTCGCGCACGTCCTGCAAGGCCACATTGGGGTTGGTCGTGAGATTGAACTGCACGGTGACGAGCGAGCGGCCCTCGAGTGAGCGAGAGGTGAGATTGTCGATACCGCTAATGGCATTGACGGCGTCTTCAATCCTGCGCGTGACCTCGGTCTCGACCGTTTCGGGCGAAGCGCCGGGGTAAGTGGTGGTGACCACCACAACAGGGAAATCGATATTGGGAAATTGGTCGACGCCAAGGCCGCGGTAGGCGAACAAGCCAACAACCAGCAGCGCTGCCATCATCATGGTGGCGAACACTGGGTTGTTGACGCTGATGCGGGTAAGAAGCACGTGCCGGTTACCTGGCTGTGATGCGCACGCGGGTGCCGGGATCGAGCTTGATGATCGGCGCGCTAATGATGGTGTCACCTTCGAGGAGGCCAGTTGCGACCGCAATCAGCCCATCATCGCCGGGCTCGCCCGTGAGCGTGACCGGCTGCTTCGTGACCGTGCCGTCCGCGAGTTTGAGCACGTGACGATCGCCAGCATCGCCGCGTACAGCGCCCACCGGCACCGCGACAATCTGGTCGACCCTGTCGATGATGACCTCGCCGAGGGCGAACATGCCGCCGCGCAGGTTGCGGTTCTCGTTGCGCACCTGCACGTAGACCGGGATCGAGCGGGAGCCTGGGCGGACGGTCGGATTGATGCGCGCGACGCGGCCAAGAAACTGGATGCCTTCCAGGCCCGGCACCCTGAATTCGACGTTCTGGCCGATGGCAACGCGGCCGATATCGTTGCTGGAGATCATGGCCTCGATCTCCATCTCGCTCAAGTCAACGATGGTGAACAGCTTGCCGTCGATGGCAACCTTCTCGCCGGGGTTGACGTTGCGCTCGCCGACAAAAGCCTCCATCGGCGCGCGCACGACGGCGTCGGCCAACGCCTTGCGGGCAACGGCGATCTGAGCTTCGATAGCACGCACGTTGGCGAGCTGCACTTGGTAGGTGCTCTCCACCTCGTTCACGGTGGCTTGGGTGGCGTAGCCCTTCTCCTTGAGGACGAGCTTGGTGGCGCGTGTCTTCTCGGCCAACGCCAGTTGCGCCTTGGCCTGTTCAAGGTTGGAAAGCTTTTCATTGAGTTTTGCCGACAGGTCGGAAACGTCGAGCCGGGCCAGCACCTGCCCCATCTCAACCGGCTCACCTTCGCGTACGAGCACCTCACTCACGCGCGCGCCCACCTCGGCCTTGAGGTAGGACTGGTTCAAGGCGCGCAACGAACCCGACAGCGGAACCGTGTGACGCAGGTTCGCTCGCTTGACGAGGAAGGTCTCACTTGGTGCCAGCTCGATCGCCGGCGCGATGGCAGCAGGGGTGATCGGAGCCGGCGTTGACCGTCCATGCAAGGCGGCATAAATGCCGCCTGTGAGCAGCACGAGGATTGCCGCTGCGATGGGAGAGGCCAACTTGCGAGAACGGCCCGATTTGCCCGGTTCCTGTCGCGGTGCGTGACAGACGATGCCTGCCACGCGATCGGGATCAACCGCTTTCTCGGCGACGATTTTTGCCTGGATGCTCATGCCCACTCCCACGCTTGGTCGTTTTTTCTGCCGCCACGCGGCAATGCAGGTCGATGACCCGATCGGCGATGCCGATGCCGCGTAGCAGGAACCAGGTCAGTTGCCCGGCGAGATCGCCCGAGGCGCCGGCGTAGGGCGCAGCCGGCCTTCCACCCAAGTGCAAGCTCGCGAACATTGAGCCCAGATGTTCGGCGAACCACAGCCGGTTCTCAGCCGGAACCGGTGATGCCACAAGATCCCCTGCGACCTCGGCGGCCTTCACGGACGCAGCAAACAAGGGTTGCACGTTGTGGGCGATCCAGTCGTAGCGCAGGCGCGCGAGCTGGCCGTCCTGCAAAAGGTCGGTCAGCGCAAAGCGATGCTCGGATTGCTTGCCCTTGACGTTCAGCAGCACCTCGACCGCGAAATGCCGCACCAGGAGGCTGATGATGTGCACGAGCGTTGCCGTCGACGGCGCCATGTCCAGCAGGCGCTCGAGTTCGGGCTCGCCGGCTGCGCCTGAGTGCACGATGGCGTCATAGAGTGCCTGCTTGGTCGGGAAGTGCTTGAAGATCAGGGCCTCGGAGACGCCGGCGGCTGCCGCCATCTCCTTGGTGGTGGTGTCACTGAGGCCCCTG
>Ga0134122_10004331_pt1 | contig 10540 bp, 8 predicted proteins | sample KB302_FD_96461 | JGI IMG/M metagenome (GOLD analysis project Ga0134122, IMG submission 96461) | Terrestrial soil microbial communities without Nitrogen fertilizer from Kellogg Biological Station, Michigan, USA - KB3-0-2 | ecosystem: Environmental > Terrestrial > Soil > Unclassified ... | reverse complement strand
GCCGGATAAAGCCTGAATCGCGGCGGCGTGCCCTCCGAAGCCCTCACCACCCCGGCCCTCCTCTCCCGGGGGGAGAGGAGGGAGAAAGAAAAAAATGCCGCTACGTCGTCTGTTTTCCCCTCTCTCCCCCTGGGAGAGAGGGGCCAGGGGAGTGAGGGCTTCGGAGGGCAGGCCGCTGGATTCAGGTACCATGGGCCGGAGGAGGTGGAGATGAGCGCAGAGACACAGCTTTCAGGACCCGATCTGTCACAGGGCGTGCCGCTGGCCGACCTCGCGGACGGCGGGCAGCTCCTTGGACACAGCGGCGGCGAGGCGGTGCTCGTCGTGCGGCGAGGAGAGGAGATCTTCGCCGTCGGCGCCACGTGCACCCACTACGGCGGCCCGCTCGCCGAGGGCCTGGTGGTGGAGGACACCGTGCGCTGCCCGTGGCACCATGCCTGCTTCAGCCTGCGCACCGGCGAGGCGGTGCGGGCGCCGGCCTTGAATCCGGTGGCTTGCTACAAGGTCGAGCGCGAGGGGGACCACATCGCCGTGCGCGAGAAGATCGAGCCGCCGCGGCGCAGCGAAGCGGCCGGCCCGGCCTCGGTCGTCATCGTCGGCGCCGGCGCGGCGGGCAACGCCGCGGCCGAGGCGCTCCGCCGCGAAGGCTACGGCGGGCCGATCACCCTCGTCGGTCCCGAGCCCGACGCACCCTACGACCGCCCCAACCTCTCCAAGGACTACCTCGCCGGCAACGCCCCGGAGGAGTGGATCCCGCTGCATCCCCGCGAGTTCTACGACGAGCATCGCATCGAGCTGCTGCTCGGCGTGCGGGTAACGGCGATCGATCCCGGAGCGAAGCGGCTGGCGCTCTCCGACGGCCGCTCCCTCGACTACGGCGCCCTGCTCCTCGCCACCGGGGCGGACCCGGTGCACCTCTCGTTGCCGGGCGGTGACCTGCCGCACGTCCACACCCTGCGGTCGCTGGCCGACAGCCGGGCCATCATCGCCAAGGCGAAAGAGGCCAAGCGGGCGGTGGTCGTGGGCGCGAGCTTCATCGGTCTGGAGGCCGCCGCGGCGTTGCGGGCGCGCGAGATCGCGGTCACCGTGGTGGCGCCGGACGAGCGGCCGCTCGAGCGCGTCATGGGGCCGCAGTTGGGCGATTTCATCCGCGCCGTGCACGAGGAGCACGGAGTCGAATTCCGGCTGGGTACGAAACCCAAGGCGTTCACTGGGGGCGGGGTCGAGCTGGAGAACGGCGAGTCCCTGCCGGCCGACCTGGTCGTCGTCGGCGTGGGCGTGCGCCCCAGAGTCGCGTTGGCGGAAGGAGCGGGGCTCACGGTCGACAACGGCGTGCTGGTCGACGAGTACCTGGAGACGAGCGCCCCCGGCATCTTCGCGGCGGGAGACATCGCGCGCTGGCCCGATGCGCACTCCGGCGAGCGCATCCGCGTCGAGCACTGGGTGGTCGCCGAGCGCCAGGGGCAGACCGCGGCGCGCAACATCCTCGGCCGGCGCGAGCGCTTCGACGCCGTCCCCTTCTTCTGGAGCCAGCACTACGACGTCGTCATCAACTACGTGGGCCACGCCGCGAAGTGGGACGCCCTCGAAATCGCGGGATCGCTCGCCGAGAAGAGCGCCACCGTCGCCTTCCGCTCCGGCGGCCGCATCGCCGCCGTCGCCACCGTCTTCCGCGACCACGAGAGCCTGGAGGCCGAGCTGGCCATGGAGCGGGGGGATGAGACTGGATTGGAGGGAGTGGTCAAGCGATAGCGAGCAGTTCCCTTCAGGATTCGTAGCGGCGGGCCTACGTGCCCGCCGTCTTTGAAATGCAGACCGTCTACCCTTCGAGACCTCGCCCCCTGGCCCCTTCTCCAGCAAGCTGGAGAGGGGGAAATAGAGAAATCCTGGTAGAAAAAACCCTGTACCCATTAGGTCGCCTGCCGCTGCCTCACTTGAAAACACCACATCCTGGTGTGTCGCCGGCTCTGGCCTAATGGAAAAGGCGTTCATTCTGGTGAGACTCGGCGATGACCTGGTAGAAAAACTCCTCGACGGTTGGGTCGCCGGCCGCGAGCTGGTGGAAATCCTCGTATCCTGATGGTCACCGCTGTGATTCATCAGATCGGAACCGTCGATCCGATAGAAAAACGCCAATCACACCAGCTCGGCGTCGGCGATCTATCAGGGATGGTGCCAATTCAACCAGCTCGCAGTCCGCGAAGATCAAGGAAGCCGCCGTTTCCACCAGCTCGGCGCGCGTGTGAACCAGATCGGTGGCTTTGATCAGTGGAGCAGCCGGAATTCCATCCGCTCGTCCACGGCGAGCTGCCAAGAAAACTCCGTGACAATCAGGTTGGAGTCCTTGATCTGATGGGAATCCTCGCGTGACGAGCAGACTGATGTCTCCGAATTGGCAGAAAAACCTGTCCTACAGGCCGATGGGATAGACTTATAGGATAACGCTCAGCAACTCGTTCACGCCATGGCCCGTCGCTCCAAGCCCGCATTGACGGGCTCAACGCACACGCTCCCGTTCGAGAAGCTCGCGCCCGTCGACTTCGAGCGCCTCTGTCTGTGGCTTGTTGGACGCGAAGGCTACAAGGGTGCGGAGCATCTCGGCGAGGCGGGAAGCGAGCGCGGGCGCGATGTGGTGGCCTGGAAGGACGGACGGCGCGTCGTCTTTCAATGCAAGCGAGTGAGGACGTTCACCGCGGCGCACGCCCGGGCGGAAATCGAGAAGCTCCGCGGCTTGCCGGCCGAGGAACAGCCACAGGAGTTGGTCTTCGTGGTGTCTCAAGCTGTCTCCGCCGACACGCGAAGCGCCGCCCGGGCGGCCTGGGGCGACGATGCTACCTGCCACTTCTGGTCCGGTGGCGAGCTCGACGAAAAGGTCAAACGCCATCCGGAACTTCTCGCGGAGTTCTTTCAACTGCCTCCCGAGAGCCGGCGCGCCTTCGTACACAACCTCCCCTACGCCAGCCTCGGAGCTCTCTTCCAGGGCCGGGAGGAGATGCTCACGCGGCTGCGTGAAACCCTTGCGGCGGCACCGGCCGGGCGGGCGACGGCGGTCGCGGGCAAGGCGGTCCATGGCCTGGGTGGAGTCGGCAAGACGCGGCTCGCCGTCGAGTACGCCTGGCAGCACGCGGCAGAGTATTCGGCGGTGCTCTTCGTGGGCGCGGGATCGCCGGCCGATCTGCGGCGGAACCTCGCGGCTCTCTGCGCTCCTTCCGTGCTGGACCTGCCCGAGCGGGAGGCGATCGAAGAAGAGGTCCGCGAGGCGGCCGTCCTGCGCTGGCTCAAGGAACAGCCGGGATGGCTGCTGATCCTCGACAACGTGGACTCGCAAGACGCCGCCGAGGCAGTGGATCGCCTCGTCACCAGCCTCCATGGCGGCCACGTGTTGTTGACCGGCCGACTCGCCCGCTGGAGCGCTGAGGTCGAGCCGATCGAGCTGGACGTGCTGACCGAGGAGGCCGCCGCCGGGTTTCTGCTGTCGCGCACCGAGGGGCGGCGGAGAGCAACGAAAGAGGACAGCGCCCATGCGTCCGTGCTCGCCAGGGAGCTCGGATTCCTTCCGCTCGCCCTCGAGCAGGCCGGCACCTACATCGCCGAACGTCGCCTGACCCTGGCCGCCTATCTCGACGAGTGGCAGTCGCGGCACGACCAGGTCCTCACCTGGTTCGATCCGCGGGTGAGCCACTACCCGGCGAGCGTCGCCATCACCTGGCAGACCTCCTTCGACCGTCTCTCCGCGCCGGCCCGGCGCCTGCTCCAGCACCTCGCTTGGCTGGGACCGGAGCCGATTCCAGAGTCGCTCTTGGATGTGCCGATCCCTCATCTCCCAGGGCTACTAGAGTCGGACCTGGATCCTTGCGATGTCCTTGTAGAGCTCGAAACCTACTCCCTGGTGACACGCGCTGTCGAAACGCCCACCTTCACGGTCCACCGGCTGGTGCAGGACGTCACCCGACGCAGCCTGCGGAACCATACCGGGCCGCTGACCGAGGCTCTCCGCTGGGTGAACGCCGCTTTTGTGGGCAATCCTGGGGATGTCCGCTCCTGGCCCATTCTTGACCCCCTCGCCCCCCACGCTCGCGCCGTCGTCGCGTTCGCCAACGCTGCTGGCCTCGTCGATCGCACCGGCTGGCTGATGAGTCAGATAGGAACGCTTTTCTACACTAAAGCGTTGGTCGCCGAGGCCGAGCCGCTGATGCGCCGGGCGCTCGCGATCTACGAGATGAGCTTCGGGGCGGAACACCCCCACATCGCCATTGCCCTCAACAACCTAGCCGCGCTGCTTCAGGGCACGAACCGCTTCGTCGAGGCCGAGCCGCTAATGCGCCGGGCGCTCGCCATCGACGAAAAGAGCTGGGGTCCGGACCACCCCAATGTCGCCATCGACCTCAACAACTTGGCCCAGTTGCTCCAAGCCACGAGCCGCCTGGTCGAGGCCGAGCCGCTGATGCGCCGGGCACTCGCCATCGACGAAATGAGCTTAGGTCCGGACCACCCCAACGTCGCCATCGACCTCAACAACTCGGCCCAGTTGCTCCAAGCCACGAGCCGCCTGGTCGAGGCCGAGCCGCTGATGCGCCGGGCGCTCGCCATCGACGAAAAGGGCTTGGGTCCGGACCACCCCAACGTCGCCATCCGCCTCAGCAACCTGGCCCAGTTGCTCAAGGCCACGAACCGTCTGGCGGAGGCTGAGCCGCTGATGCGCCGTCATCTGGTTATCTTCCTCGACTTCACACGCCGCACCGGGCACGAGCATCCGAACCTGCGAGCAGCCTTGAGTCACTATGTCGGCCTGCTGCAAGCGATGGGCAGGTCCGATGCCGAGATCGAGGCGACGATCGAAGCGCTGGTCCGGTTTCCGGAATGACGCGACCGTTCCGCGGGGCTCCCGGGAGCCTCCGTGATAAGCTATTATTTGGGGACAAGCCATGAAGACAGCGTTGAGAATTGAAGGCGAGATAACCGCAGAGGGACATCTGGTGGTCGAGCTGCCGCCCGAGCTGCCCCGTGGCCGAGTCGCAGTGACCTTAGAGCCGCTGCCTGAGGATGATTTCGAGTTGACCGAGGAAGACGTTAAGGGGGCTGGGCTCACCGCGGAAGAGATCGCCTCGTCTCCGGAGATCGGTGCCTGGGCTGACGATAAGGCTGTACAAAGCGGAGCGGAGTACGTAGAGAATCTCCGCCGGGCCTCACCGCGGTACTCATGGTGACCGACGCGATCCTCGATACCTCCGTTCTCGTCGACCTGCTGCGTGCCTTCCCTCCAGCCAAGGAGTGGTTCGCTGGGTTGGGGCGACAAAGGATGGCCATCACTCCTGTAGTCTGGATGGAGACGGTCCAGGGCGCAACCGATCGATCCAGACGCGCCCAGGCGATTCGTTTCCTGCGCCAGTTTCGTATCGAACATCCCACGGAAGACGACAACCGCTGGGCGATGCGTCAAATAGCCCGCTTCCACCTGAGCCACAGCATTCAGCTCCAGGACACGATGATCGCCTCGGTGGCCGTCCGGCTCGCGGTTCCGTTGTACACCACCAATCTCAAGCATTTCCAGCCGCTTCCATCGGTGGACGCGAAGAAGCCTTATTGATCGGCGGGCATCGCCTGCTCAAGAGAGAATTACGAGCAATGGTTAAGCAGCAGGAACCCGACATCCCGGTAACTCCGAGCAGCGGCAACGTCTTCGCCGACCTGGGCTTCGCCGAGCCAGAGGAGGAGCTGACGAAGGCTGAGCTTGCCAGTCAAATCCGGCAGGCGATCAAACGCCGGCGGTTGACGCAAGTAGCCGCCGCGGCACTCATGGGTATCGATCAGCCGAAGGTGTCGGCGCTACTCAACGGCCGCCTCACGAACTTCTCCACGGATCGCTTGATGCGGCTATTGACTGCACTCGGGCAGGACGTGGAGATCGTCGTCAGAGAGAGGCCCGCCACTCGGGACAAGGGGCGAATCAGGGTTATTGGCGAGGCTTGTGTCTGAGGAAGGCGATGCAGATGAAGTCGAAATCACGGACTACCACTAAGCTCGGGTCCCTGGTAGAGCGCCGGCTGCCGCGTCACCTGCCTCCGACCCATCCGGGCGAGATGCTGCTCGAGGAGTTCCTGAAGCCACTCGGAATCAGCCAGTCGGCGTTCGCGATTCGCCTGAGGGTCTCGTTCCCGAGGCTCAACGAGATCATCCGCGGCAAGCGTTCGGTCACTCCTGATACGGCGCTCCGGTTGGCGCGTGTCCTGGGCATGTCGGCTGATTTCTGGCTCGGCCTACAGCAAGACTGGGACCTCTGGCACGCCATGCACGGCAAGGGAGCGGCTCAAATCGAGCAGCTCGAGCCTTTGCGGCGGCAGGCCTGACACCGTAAGCTGTTCGCGGATCAGCTCTGCGACGGCCTATTACCTATCGCGGGCGTTCGGCACCTCGCCCGAGTTCTGGGTCAATCTCCAGTCCCAGTACGACCTCTGGCAGGCGAGGCATGAGGTGGATTTGGGCTCCGCGGGGTTTTCCCCACCAGCGGCATGATGAAGAGACCCTTGCGGGTTGAGCGAGCGCCTGTCGCCCCTGTGGGGCTGGATTGAATATTTCGTTCTGATACCCGGGCCTGACGGCCTCGGGCTAATTCCGATCGCCCCACAGGGGCTTTGGGGGTTCGAACGGGGTACAGACGCCATCACTCCAGCGGAGATCGACGCCGAAGTCGCGGCCGTCCGGCGAGCTCGCAAGCCACCCTGATACGAAAGCGGAGCCCCTGTGGGGCGATCGGAATTAGCCCGGGGCCGCAAGGCCCGGGTCTGAGATGAGAAACATCCCATCCAGTCCCGTAGGGACGGCAGGATCCATCGGGTCGGCGATTGCGCAAGCATACGGTCCGGGTTACGATCTCCAGAACGATCCAGAAGGCGAACCATCAATCGCATTCAGCGGCGGAGATCTCGGCCATGCGGGACACCTATTCGAAGCTGAACTATCACCTCGTCTTCAGCACCAAGAACCGCATTCCACTCATTGCGGAGACCTTCCGCGATTCCCTCTATGGTTATATGGGCGGCATTCTCCGCGCCAACAAAGGAGTGCTCCTCGCCGCCGGCGGCATGCCGGACCATGTCCATTTGTTGGCCGGATGGGGAACGACCATCTCCGTCGCCAAGATGTTGCAACTGGTCAAAACGAACTCCTCAAAATGGTTGAACGAGCAGCCGTTCGCGCCGCGGGGCGGCTTTGCCTGGCAGGCGGGCTATGGGGCTTTCTCGGTAAGCGCTTCCCAGGTCTCGGACGTGAGGAAATACGTTCTCACCCAGGAGGCACACCATCGGAAGCGGACGTTCCGTGAGGAGTTCATGGAGCTGCTCAGTCGGCACGGCATCGAGTACGACGCGGACGATTTCGAGGCATGGTTGGAATGAGCCCGGGCCTCGCGGCCCCGGGCTAATTCCGGTCGCCCCAAGGGGCTCCTCTGATCGCATCCGCTCTCCCTCCTCTCCCACTTGGGAGAGGAGGGCCGGGGTGGTGAGGGGCTCCGCGGGCAACCGCCCGAGCTGAGACTCAGTTCTAGAACGTAATCTTCGCCGCGAGTTGCACGATGCGGTTGTCGGCTGCGGCGAGGTCCTGGCCGAAGTTGGTCTGCGGGATGAGTAGGGTGTTCGTCACGTCGAAGTTGTAGAAGACGTTGCGCTGGGCGGTGATGTTGTCGCGGTCGAAGAGGTTGAACGCCTCGGCGATCAGCTCGAGGTTGGCGCCCCGGGTCAGCGGGATGCGCTTGGCGAGCCGCAGGTCGACGTTGTAGATGTCCGGCAGGCGCTGCGAATCGCGGCTGCCCGGCACGATGTCGTTGCGGGTGTTGCCGTCGCGGTTGAGGTCGTTGGTCACGACCTTGGAGTAGGGCTGGCCGGTCTGCCAGGTGGCGATCCAGCTCAGGGACCAGCCGCCGAGCAGGCCGCCCCTGAATCCTCCCGCGTCCTGCCCGTAATCGAGATTCCACAGGCCGCTGACGACGAGGCGGTGCTTCTGGTCGTTGGCGCCCGGGGCGCGGTCGTCGTCGAAGTCGAAGGGATTCGAGGGGAACTTCGCGTCGTCGGCGCTGTTGGGCACGACGGCGGTGGCGTCGGGCACCGTGTCTTCGACCTTGCCGTAGGTGTAGGCGACGTTGTAGAGCAGCCGGCCGTTGAAGCGCTTGCGCAGCTCGAGGGTCAGGCCGTTGTAATCGGACTCCGCCGTGCTCTGGAACTCGATGATGCGGTCGAAGTTGGTGAACGGCCTGGTGGCGGGGAAGCGGTCCACTGTCACCGTGCCGCCGCCCTGGACGTTGATCGGCGTCGGCACCGGCGCGAACAGGTTGATGTCCGTCGAGCGCTGCAGCTTGCGGCCGCGCACGTAGAGGTAGCCGGCGCCGATGGCGATGTCGTCCGTCAACTGGTAGTCGACGCCCAGGCTGGCCTGGTGCACCTCGGGGTTCTCATAATCCTTGTCGAAGACGAAGATGGTCGGCTTCGCGGCCGTGCCGCCCGCGGGCAGAGTCGGAAAGATGAAGGGATAGCGCGGCGCCTGGCTGCCGGTGAAGGTGAGGGTCTGCACGTTGATGCCGTTGTTCGAGTGGGCCGTGCCGACCATGATGGCCGGCGTGCGGCCGTAGAACAGCCCGTAGCCGGCGCGCACCACGGTCTTGGGATTCGGCGTCCAGGCGAGTCCCAGGCGGGGTGCGACGTTGTTCTTGTCGGTGTTGAGGAAGCTGGTGTCGATGCCCGCCGCCGCGAGCTGCGGATCGGGATTGCGCACCTTGGGCTGCTCGAAGCTCTGCCGGTCGTAGCGCAGACCTCCCGTGAGCTTGACGTTGCTCCGCACGTCCCACTCGTCCTGGACGAAGACGGCGGTCTCGAAGATGTCCGGGTTGGTGGTGGCGCCGGAGGTGCCGGGGCCCGCGAAGGCCTGCACGTAGCGCTCGCCGGCGGCGTCGGGAATGCCGCGGTTGAAGCTGGCGATGGAGTTGAAGGTGTAGGCGCCGTTGAAGTTGCCGGGGAAGAAGTTGAGGATCTTGTCGCGGTTGATGTCGAAGCCGGTCTTCCAGGTGTGGTCGCCGTTCACCCAGGTGAGGGTGTCGGCCGCCTGAGCGCGCTTGATCGTCGTCTCGCGCGGGCTGAAGAAGTTGCGGCCGACGGTGAGGATGGTGCGGCCGCTCTGGCGCACGGTGGCCTCGGGCAGCCCGCTGTTGGCCTCGCCGGGCTCCCCGTCCTTGGCGTATTGGGCGCGCGCCTCGTTGAACAGCGCGGAGCCGAAAATGGAGGCGAGCGAGGCGTTGAGCGTGCGGGTGTTCACCAGGCTGTTGCCGGTGTGCTCCTCCGCGTTGGTGGCGCCGCCGTTCTCGAAGTTCTGGCCGGTAAAGTTCTGGTGGTTGTAGCGCGCGCTGAGGAGCTGGGAGTCGCTGAGGTGGTAGTCCACCTTGCCGAGGAAGACGTCCTGGTCCTGCCGGCGCGTCCAACTGTTCGCCTTCTGCCGCAGCGTGGCCAGGCCCGCCACCGTGTCGGGATCGTTCGGCAGGGTCAGACCCGCGAGGTTCTGGTCGAGGTTGATGTCGTTGGGCACCTCGTTGCGCTGGCCGTCATAGTTGACGAAGAAGAAGGCGCGGTCGCGCTGGATCGGGCCGCCGAGCGAGCCGCCGAACTGATCGTAATGGTAGGGGGACTTGGGCCGCGCCGGCACGGCCGTCTTGTTGACGAAGCTGTTCTGGTTGAGGCTCTTGTCGCGGTAGAACTCGAACAGCGAGCCGTTGAAGTCGTTGGTCCCCGACTTGGTCACCACGTTGATCACCGCGCCGCCGGCGCGGCCGTACTCCGCCGAGTAGGCGTTGCGGTTGACCTGGAACTCCTGCACCGCGTCCTGGCTGAACTGGTAGGGGGCGCGCCCCGAGCCCGTCCGCCCCAGGGCCTGGCCGAAAAAGGTGTTGTTGGTGTCGGCGCCGTCCACCACCAGGCTGTTGAGGGTGCCCCGCTGGCCGGCGAAGCTGATGTCGCCCAGCCGCACGTCGCGGGTGACCCCCGGCGTGGTGAGGACGAAGTCGATGAAGTTGCGGCCGTTGGTCGGCAGGTTGGCGACGGCCTGGGCGCTGACCGTGGAGGCCTGCTGGGTCCGCCCCACCTCGATCACCGGCGCTACGGCCGTGACCAGGATCTCCTCCGCGGCGGCCACCTGCAACGTCAGGTTCACCGTCAGGGTCTGGCCGATGGTGAGGTCGAGGTTCGGCACCTTGGAGGTGGCGAACCCCTGGAGGGTCGCCGACACCTCGTAGTTGCCGACGGGCAGCAGCGGCGCGCGGAAGCGGCCGGCGCCGTCGGTGGTGGTCTCGCGAGTGATACCGGTCGCCTGGTTCTTGATCGTCACCGCCACCGCCGGCAGCACGCCGCCGGTCTCGTCGCTGACGGTCCCTTCGATCTCGCCGCCGGTGGCCTGCGACTGAGCCCGCGCGGGCGCCCAAGGCGCCAGGAGCGCCAGCAGGACGAGGGAGGTGTAAAGGAATCCCACGGCACGTGCTCGAGCGGTTCTCGGCATGATTCGGCTC
>Ga0134122_10004330_pt1 | contig 10540 bp, 5 predicted proteins | sample KB302_FD_96461 | JGI IMG/M metagenome (GOLD analysis project Ga0134122, IMG submission 96461) | Terrestrial soil microbial communities without Nitrogen fertilizer from Kellogg Biological Station, Michigan, USA - KB3-0-2 | ecosystem: Environmental > Terrestrial > Soil > Unclassified ... | reverse complement strand
GATCGATGCGAAAGATCTGCGCCTCGTTGAACACCTCGTGCAGCCGCGCGTTGAGTTCGCCCGCGCTTGCGAGGTTCGTGCCGAAGGGCTTCTCCATGACGATGCGCGAGTTCTGTACCAGCCCCGCCTCGCCCAGCATCCTCACCGCCGACAGCGCCGCCGCCGGCGGCACGGATAGATAGTGCAGCCGCCGGCACTCGGCGCCGATCGACTGCTCCGCGCGCGCGACCGCCGCGGCCACCGCGGCAGCACCTGCGTTGAGCGGTACGTACTCGAGGCAATCGGAAAAGGCGGCCCACTCCGCGTCGGAGACCTTGCGATCCGAGAACTCGTCGTGGGCGGCACGCGCGATGGCGCGGAATCCCGCGGTGTCGATGTTGTCGAGCGACACGCCGATGAGCCGCAGGCCGGGAATGAAACCCGCCACCGACAGGTGCAGCAACCCGGGAATCAACTTGCGCCGCGACAGGTCGCCGGTCGCGCCGATCAGCACGACGACCTGCGGGAAACGTGGACCCACGCCGGAAGGAACCTTCGCCACGGTGTGCTCCGTGTTTGTTTGTGACCCCCCGCGGCGTGGTTTTACCACATCACTGCGCTACTTTGACCTCCGCGCCCTTGTAGACGATGGTCGCGTCGGCCGGTGCGTCGAAGTCGGTCGGCGCCTTCGCACCATCCTTGATCCAGCGCACCTTGAATGTCCGTTCTTCGGGCATGCCGGTGAAGCTGCCGGTGCGCCCGCCAATGGTCAGCGTTCCCGAGGCCGTATCGAAGCGCAGCGGGATGCGCGTGAACTCGCCCTTCTCGTAGCCATAGGTGACGCCGTCATCCTCGTAGAGATCGAAGCTGCCGTTCGCGCCGGTGAACACCAGCAGCGTGATCTCGCCGCCCGGTTTCTCGGAGGTGTACTGGATCTCCGGACCCACGGGCAGAATGGCACCGGCGCGCACATACAGCGGCATGTGCTTGAGCGGCGCCGCGGCCTCGACCTTCTGGCCGCCCGCCAGGCGCTGGCCGCTGTGGAAGTCGTACCACTCGGCGCCGGCCGGTAGATAGACCGCGCGGGTGCGCGCCTTGAACTGGTACACCGGCGCGACCAGGATGTCGTGACCGAAGAGATACTCGTCGCGCACTTCGCGCGCCGCCGCGTCGCCGGTGAAGTCCATGGCCAGTCCACGCATGATGGTGCCGTCGCGGTGGAAGGTGTCCGCCGCGACCGTGTACACGTACGGCAGCAACCGGTAGCGCAGCTTGTCGTACCACAGCAGGCTGTCGGAGACCTCCGATCCTGCCGGCGCCAGGTTGTAGATCTCGCGGAACGGATACTCGCCGTGCGAGCGGAACAGCGGCACGAACGCGCCGAACTGGAACCAGCGCAGGTTGAGCTCGCGCCATTCCTCGAGATCCCCGGGCTTGGGTTTCTGCGTGCTGTAGCGCGATTCGTTGGCGAAGCCGCCGATATCGAAAGTCCAGTTGGGCAGGCCCGCGTAGCCGATGCTCACGCCGGCGGAGATCTGGTTGTAGAGATCGTCCCAGCGCGAGGCGATGTCGCCGCTCCACACCGCCGCGGCATTACGCTGGATGCCCGCCGTGCCCGAACGCGTGAGGATGAACACGCGCTTGTCGGGACGCGCCTGGCGCGATCCCTGGTACACGCCGCCGGAGTGCACCAGCGCGTAGCTGTTGAAATAGTTCTCCACCGGTCCCAGCGCGGTCGGACCGATGCGCGCCTTGATCGAATCGATGTCCAGGTTGGAATGCGGGTCGGGCTCGGTGGCATCCATCCACCAGGCGTCGACGCCGAGCACGCCGAGCTTGTCATTGACCTGGCGCCAGTACATGTCGCGCGCCGGCTTCGAATACGGATCGTAGAACGAGGACTTGTAGCCGGGCCCCACCCAGTCGAGGAAACCGTCCTCGACGTTCTTGCGGTACATGAAGCCCGCGGCGTCCAGCTCCTTGTAGTTTGCCGTCGTGGGATAGAACTTCGGCCACACCGAGATCATGAACTGCGCGTTCTGCGCGTGCACCTTGTCGATCATGGCCTTGGGATCCGGGAAGCGTGCCTGGTCGAATTCGTGCGAGCCCCAGGAGTCTTCCTTCCAGTAAAACCAGTCCATCACGATGTTGTCGAGCGGGATCCTGTGCTTGCGATAGTCGGCGACCACGCCTAGCAACTCGGCCTGCGTGGTATAGCGCTGGCGGCTCTGCCAGAAGCCGTACGCCCACTTCGGCAGCAGCACCGCCTTGCCGGTGAGCACGCGGTATCCCGCGACCACTTCGTCCTGCGAGGCGCCGGCCACCACGTAGTAGTCGATCGCGCGGCCCGCTTCGGAAGTGAACGTCAGCGAATGCCGCTCGGCATCCGGCAGCGGATCGTTGTGCAATAGCGCGATGTAGCCGTCGTTGGGAATCCATTCGATGCGCAGCTTCACCGGTTTGCCGGCCGCCATCGTCACGTCGAAGTTGTGGTACCAGGCGTTCCAGTTCTGGCGCCAGCGATCCAGCACCAGTGTCTCGTCGACGTACACCTTGAAGTAGCTGCTGCCATAGAGCTGGAACTTGTGGTCACCGGCGTGCGCGCTCTCCAGCGTGCCCTCCCAGGTGACCGACTGGTTAGGGAGGATGTTGGGCGGCGCGCCGGCCACGGGCACCTTGTCGGTGAGCAATTCCTTCGGCCAGCCGAAGCGGTCGCGGATGTACTGGTAGTTGATGTCCTTCTCGACGCGTTCGAGCTTGAGCGCGCCATCGATGGAGTAGCGCGCGGTGAAGCCGCCTTCCTTGCCCGCGGCATCACGGATCTTAAGGTCGCGCGACGCCAGGCCATAAGGCCGCGGATTGCCGAAGCGGGTGATCGAAGTGTTGTCCCAGAGCACACCGTAGTTGCGGCTCGACACCACGAACGGCACGCCGATGTCCATGTTGTGCTGCGCGAGCTCGACGTCCTCGCCGTTGAGGTTCATCTGCGCGTTCTGGTGCTGGCCCAGGCCGAAGAAGGCTTCGTCGGTTCCCGGGTTGAAGCGCTGCGACACACCCTTGCCGAACTCGCGCGAGGAATTTTCCACCAGCAGTGTCTTGCCGGCCGGATCGTTGAAACGTACTGCGCCGCTCGCCAGCGACACGTGCACCACCAGCGCGGCGGTCGACACCGTGAGATCGCCGTCCTCGTTCTCCACCTTGAACGCCGGCGGTGGCGTGTCCGCGTCCACCGCCATGAGGCTCGCGGGAAGCTCGAGGTTCTCGTTGGGCACCGCGGTTACGCGCACGATGCGATCCGAGCGCACCGCGATACGCACGCGCTTGGCGGCGCCCATGGCCGGCGTGACCACCACGCCCGCTTCGTTCTGCGTGAACGTCCCCTCGGGAGCTTTCGCTCCGCAGCTCACCAGCGCGATACACAGCAATCCGATCAGGTACTTCATTGGTTTTTCTCGATGGCGGAAGGCAAAGAAGCCGCGCAGTACTGCGCGATGAATTCGTCGTGTGCAGGCATGCCGGCAACCGCGCGCCGAATGGCTTCGCGTCGTTGTTGCAGGCCGCGGCGCAGGCGATCCTCGGCGATGGTGTCGACGACTGGATCGTATCGTTCGGGCAGCACTTCCTGCCCGGTGAATATCGCGACCCAGCTCGGCTCGAGGAACGACTCCTCGCTCTGCAGCGCCAGCCGGCTCGCGGCGCGCCACAGCCCGATCTTGCCGATCAGTGAATCCGGCAGCGGCATGCTCGCGCAGTAGCGCCACAGCGCGGAATCGTCGCGCCGGGTCAGGCAATAGTGCAGCACCAGGAAATCGCGGATGCGCGCCCATTCATTGGCGCTGAGGCGATTGAATTCCTGCGCGATGCGCGCATCGCAACGCCGGTCGGGAAAATATTCCACCAGCCGTGCGATGGCTGTCTGGATCAGCAGGATGCTGGTGGATTCCAGCGGCTCGAGGAAACCGGCGGCGAGACCGATGGCGACGCAGTTGCGCTCCCAGAATTTCCGGCGGTGACCGGTTGCGAACTGCAGCAGCCGCGGCTCGCCGATCGCCGGTGCGTCGAGGTTGTCGAGCAGCGTGCGGCGCGCGGCGTCGTCATTCGTGAAGCGGCTGCTGTACACATAGCCATTGCCCGTACGGTGCTGCAGCGGGATACGCCATTGCCAGCCTGCCTCGCGGGCGGTCGAGGTGGTGTATGGCGTCGTCGGCCCGACGCGCTCGCTCGGCACCGCGAGTGCTCGATCGCAGGGCAGCCAGGCACTCCAGTCTTCGAACCCTACCCCCAGCGCGTGGCCGATCAGCAGCGCACGGAAGCCCGAGCAGTCGATGAAAAAATCCGCCTCGACGTGCGCGCCGTCTTCCATCACGACACTCTCGATAAAACCATCTTCCGCGCGCAGTCGCACGTCGACGATGCGGCCCTCGCGGCGTCGTACGCCGCGCTGTTCGGCCAGCGTGCGCAAGTAGCGCGCGTACAGGCCCGCGTCGAAGTGATAGGCGTGCTTGAAGTCACGCGGCGGCAAGGCGAATCGATTGGCGCGCGCCACCGCGGTGGGCAGCGAGTAGTCGGCGAGCGGCGCGACGTCGCCGAGCTCGCGCAGCTTCAGCCAGTGATGATGCGGCGAGACGCCTTCGATGGGCGCGCCGTAGTCTCCAAAGGCGTGGAAGTGGCGTAGGCCGAGCCTCCCCCAATCGCGGAATTCGATACCGAGCTTGAAGGTTCCGCCGGTGGCGCGCAGGAAGTCGCGTTCATCGATACCCAGCAGTCCATTGACCTGCTGGATGAGCGGCACGGTGGCCTCGCCCACGCCCACGATCCCGATGTCGTCGGACTCGATGAGTTCGATGGCCACACTGCCCGCAGGCAGAAAACGCGCCAGCACCGCGGCGCTCATCCAGCCCGCGGTGCCGCCGCCGACGACCAGGATGCGTCGAAGCCGCTGAGAACTCATGGCGCGAAACTACCGGAAAGCGGGACCCCACGTCGTGGGGGCTCGGCGGAATCCCGCTTTCCGGCGTGCGGACTAAACCTAGAAATTCGTCCGGATCGCAATCGCCACGCGACGATCCGTGTCCGTCCAGCTGTACCTCGGCGCCAGCGTCGCGCCACCCACGTCCAGGAAGGTGCGCGCGTTCAGCAGGTTGGTGCCCTGCAGGCCGACCTTGATGTGATCGTTGATCGTGTAGAACACCGAGCCGTCGAGCTGGCCGTAATCCTCCGACCACACCGGTCTCTGGATGTTGGCGGCCGACGTCGTCAACAGGAATCGCTCGCGCCAGTTGTACGCCAGGCGCGCGGACACGCCGTACTTCTCGTACATGAGACCGAGGTTGTAGCTGTTCTCGGAGAGTCCCTCGAGCGGCAGCGTGTCGTCTTCGGCACCCGTCACCTGCGCGGGCTCGAGGATGTTGATCGCCGTATTGCGGCCACCATTCGAGTCGACGAAGGTGTAGTTGGCGAACACGCCCCAGCCGCTCCACCAGCCCGGCAGCTGATCGTAGAACTGCTGGTAGCCGACCTCGAAGCCCTTGATGGTGCCGTGATCGCCGTTCATGTTGCGCGTCACGTCGAAGGTCTGCGTCACGCCATTCGACGTGTACGTCTCCTCGGACTGACCGAGGAAGATGTAATCGCTGATGTCCTTGTAGAAGCCCGCGAACGTCAGCATGTTGCTGGGCCCGAAGTACCACTCGAGGCTGATGTCGAACTGGTTGGACCGAGTGGGATTCAGCAGCGGATTGCCGCCGGTGCCGGTGTACGGGCTCACGTCGTCGGGCGTGAAGCCGTCGGACTCGAACGTGAACGACAGCGAGGTGTACGGCATCATCTGGCTGAAGGTCGGGCGCACGATGGCCTTGGCCGCCGCGAACCTGAACTGCAGATCGTCGGTGATGTGGTAGCGGAAGTTGAAGCTCGGCAGCACGTCGTCGTAGTCGTTGGCCTGCGTGAAGCCCGGCACGTTGCCGCCGGCTATGAACGTCAGCGACTGGACCAGGGGCTGGCAGGCCGCGGCGCCATTCGCCGCGATACAGGTCGCGGGATCCATGAGGCCCGACGGCTGGTTGATGCGCAGCAGTCCCGTGGCATCCACCTCGGTCTTCACGTAGCGCGCGCCGAAATTGCCGTCCCAACTACCCTTGCCGCCATCGCCCTTGCCGAAGCGGATCATGGCGTAGAACGCCCTGGTCGCTTCGGACTGGTCATTGATACCGGCGTTCGGATTGTCGGCGCCCGGATTCGCCTGCGAGTAGTCGGTGCTGAGCGGCGCCCAGCCCCAGCTACCGGATTGCGCATTGCGCAGGTAGTCGTTGGCCGCCTGCGTGCCGTGGCTCACCAGCGATGCAGACGGGAACCATCCTTCGGCCGGCACGTCGATGCTGCCGCGGAAGAAATTGTCGTAGGTGAACAGCGAGCTCTGCGCATTGAGGCCGCTGTTGTTCGGGTTGTCGTCCAGCCACACCGTCGGCCGGCCGTCTGCACCCCAGTGCTGGTTGCTCAGCAGGCCCCAGTTCCAGCCGGACTGACGCGTGAGCGCCGACTTCTCGGTACCACGGACGCCCGCGCGGAACGAGTTGAAGAAATTGTCGTCGGCGAACTTGAACTCGGCGTCGGCGCGCACCGCGGTCTCGTCGGCATCGTTGTCCTCGATGTGATCCATCGCCGCCGCCCACCAGTAGGCGTCCTGCGCGGTAGATAGATCGGGGGTTTGCACGTAACGCATCATCGGCGAGTCGCCGCGCAGGTCGAACTCGAGCGACTTCGCGTTGCCGGTGCCGAGCTGCGTGAACGCGGTCATGCTGAGCACGTCCGCGTGCGACTCCACGCGCTGCACGTCGAAACTGAACGCCCAGCTCTCGTTGGGCTCGTAGCGCATGTTGAGCGAGTAGTCGGAGGTCTTCTTCTCCGACTGGCCGAAGCGCGTGTCGGCAGTCGGCTTGAACCCGGTGATCACGCCGCTGGTGATCACGCCGTCCTCGTCGAAGGTATAGGTATCGCTGTCGGTGGCGTAGCCGCCGTCCGTGTCGCCGAAGGCGTTCTCGATGTCCTTGGGATCGGCCTTGGTATAGAGGCCCTGCAGGGTCATCGTGAAGGTTTCGGTGGGCGAGTACTGCAAGGCCACCGCCGCGGCGGTGCGCTTCTGCTCCCAGTCGATGCGGCGCCAGCCGACCGAGTTCGGGATGTACACCGTGTCGCCGGCCGAGAAGCCGTCCTGGTCGGCGCCGAGCGTGCGCGGCTCGAAGCGTCCGGTCTGGATGCTGTCGGTGCGGTTGCCGATGTTGCCGACGCTGAACGAGGCCAGGAATCCGAATTCACCGGCGCCGGTTTCCCAGCGATTGCTGTACAGCGCGTTGCCCGACGTGAATCCCTGGTCCTTGAGATCGGCGTAGTTGTAGTCGACCGAGAAAGCGATCTGCTGGCCGTCGGCATCGAACGGCAGGCGCGTACGCAGGTTGACGATGCCGCCGATGCCGCCTTCAACGAGTTCCGCCGAAGGATTCTTGTAAACGTCGACGCCGGCGAGCAGGTCGGCCGACACGTCTTCGAAGGACAGGTCGCGGCCGTTGTTGGCCGAGAAGATGTCGCGACCGTTGGTCTCGCTGCGCACCCATGACAGTCCGCGAATGAAGATGCCGCCGCCCTCGGATGCGAGACGTGCCGGATCGCGGTTGGCGTTGGTGCGCTGGAGCGTGACGCCCGGAATGCGCTGCAAGGCCTCGGAGACGCTGCGGTCGGGCAGCGCGCCGATGTCGGTGGAGGTGATCGAATCCACCACCTGGTCGGCGTTCTTCTTGATGGCCTGCGCAGACTCGAGACTGGCGCGGATGCCCGAGACCACGACCTCTTCCATCTCCTGCCCATCCTTGGTCTGCGCAGCGGCAGGCAAGGCGATGGCCAGCGAACTCAGCGCCAGCGCCGAAGCAGAAACCGGTGTCAGGAATCTCTTGTCCTTCAAAAGCATTGTGGGACCCCCTCTGTTCGTTGGTTACCGGCGCTAAAGAAAACCCCATGCGCTGGTAAAAAGTTTTTCGAATGAAAGTACAATGCTCTAATGAAAATAGAAGATCAAGTGGCATCCGGGCAAATCGACGAGGAGGAATTGCTTAACGGCGTCCCGACTTGTGGGCAAAATCCCGTGCGATCCAGCGATCAGGCGACCGATCAAATGCCGACAAAAACACGTGAGCCGCGCGCAACAGCGGTCGAAAATGCTCCCCGTACAAGTCGTTACCGGGCACCCGCGCTCGAGAAAGGCCTCGATGTCATCGAGTTGCTGGCGGCGGAGAAGACCCCGCTGAACCTCTCGGCGATTTCACAGCGCCTGGGAAGGTCCTCGGGCGAGCTGTTCCGCATGCTGCAGGTGCTGGAGTTCAAGGGCTTCATCACCAGCTCCGAGAACGGTGCGGGCTACGTGCTCACCAACAAGCTGTTCGCGCTGGCCATGGCGCAGGCGCCGGTGCGCTCGCTGGTGGAGACTGCGTTGCCCATCATGCGCAAGCTCTCCCACGAGATCGGCCAGTCCTGCCACATCGCGGTCGCCTCCGAGGACCAGATCGTGGTGATCACGCGCATCGAGCGGCCCGGCGACCTCGGTTTCTCGGTGCGCATCGGTTACCGGCGCGAGATTGCGCGCGCGACCTCGGGCCTGGTGCTGTTCGCCTACCAGAACGACGACGTGCGGCGCGCCTGGCTCAAGCGCTGCCGCCTCAAGGGTGAGGCCGCGGATTCCTTCGTCGAGCGCGCCAACGTCGTGCGTGAGCGCGGACACCACGAAGCGGATTCCGACTTCGTGCGCGGTATCGTCGACCTCTCGGCGCCCATCCTGCGGGGCGAGACCGCGGTGGCCGCCCTCACCTGCCCGTTCGTGCACAGCAATCCGCTGGTGATGAGCATGGACCAGGCGGTCGAATCCATTCGCGCCGCTGCGCGCCAGATCTCGGAGGAAATCGTGCACGGGGATCTGCCATGAGCGCGAAGCCGCGTCGCGAATTCATTTCCGCCGGTTATCTCGGCGCCACGATCCTGGTGGTCGCGCTGTTCGCGTTCTGGGGCATGTCGAACAGCCTCAACGACGTATTGATCCCGCAGTTCCGCCGCACCTTCCTGCTGGCCGATTCGACCTCCGCGCTGGTCCAGTTCGCCACGTTCATCGGCTATTTCGTATTCGCAATCCCGGCGTCGCTGTACATGCGGCGCTTCGGTTATCGCGCGGCCGTGGTCATGGGACTGGTGCTGTTCGCCAGCGGGGCGCTGCTGTTCTACCCGGCGGCGCAGTTCGGTGAGTACCACTTCTTCCTGGGCGCATTGTTCGTCGTGGCGAGTGGCCTGTCGTTTCTCGAGACCTCCGCCAATCCGATGATCGCGGCCATGGGCCCACCGGAAACAGCAGACCAGCGGCTGAACTTCGCCCAGGCCTTCAACCCGATCGGCACTATTGTGGGGGTGACGCTCGGCAAGGAACTCATCCTCGCCGGACACACGCTGACGCCCGAGCAGATCGCCACGCTGGAACCCGCCGCGCAGTCGACGTGGCGCATCGGCGAGCTCGCCTCGCTCAAACTACCGTACGTCGGCCTCGCCTGCCTCATGCTGGTATGGGCCGCGATGGTGGCGTTCACCAAGTTCCCGCCGCTGGCGCTGCGCGTGGCGGTGGATGAAGACGCCGAGGCCGGTGGATTCCGCGGACTGCTGGCATTTCCGCGCTACTGGCTGGGCGTACTGGCGCAGTTCGCCTACGTCGGCGCGCAGGTCGGTGTGTGGAGCTTCGTGATCCGCTACTCGCAGTTCAACACGCCGGGCATGGCCGAATACGCCGCGGCCGACAACCTGCGCAATACGCTGATCCTGTTCTTCGCAGGCCGCTTCATCGGCACTCTGCTGATGTCGAAATTTCGCCCGGCGTTGCTGCTGGGAGTCTTCTCGGCCGTCGACGTGGCGCTGTGTGCCATCGCCGCCATCAAGGGCGGCGACGTCGGCCTGTATGCGCTGATGGCCACGAGCTTCTTCATGTCCATCCAGTTCCCGACCATCTTCACCATGAGCCTGCGCGGCCTCGGCGCACACACCAAGTCGGGATCGTCGTTCCTCGTCATGGCCATCGTCGGTGGCGCGGCGGTTCCGTACCTGATGGGCCGCATCTCCGACGTCAGCAGCATCAACACGGCGATGCTGCTCCCGGCGCTGTGCTTCGCCGTGGTGCTGGCGTTTGCGTTGAAGTCGCGACGTGACGAAGCCGCGGCGAGCGCCTTGACGGCCGCCGCATGAGTGAACGGCTGGCGTCGCGGGAGATCGGCGCCACCGGTCTCGAGGTCAGCGTGCTGGGCTTCGGCGGCGCGGGCATCGGCAATCTCTATCGCCCGCTGAGCGACGAGGACGCGCTGGCCGCGATCCACGGCTCATTGGCCTCGGGCGTGCGCCTGTTCGACACCGCGCCTTTTTACGGTTTCGGCCTGAGTGAGCTGCGGCTCGGCCAGGCATTGCACCGCGCGGCGCCGCAGGTGATTTCCACCAAGGTCGGCCGGCGGCTCGTGCCCACCGGGCCGCAGGATGAAAACGTCGGGCG
>Ga0134122_10004329_pt1 | contig 10542 bp, 9 predicted proteins | sample KB302_FD_96461 | JGI IMG/M metagenome (GOLD analysis project Ga0134122, IMG submission 96461) | Terrestrial soil microbial communities without Nitrogen fertilizer from Kellogg Biological Station, Michigan, USA - KB3-0-2 | ecosystem: Environmental > Terrestrial > Soil > Unclassified ... | reverse complement strand
CGTAAAGTTGGCCAGACACTGACTGTCTTGATTGATGAAACCGCCAACGGTCGCGCCGTCGGGCGCTCAACCGCGGACGCGCCTGAAATAGACGGCAGCGTACATATCCGCAAACCAGGCCACAGCAAGCCCGGCGATTTTGTAAAGGCACACATTTACCGGGCAGACGCCCATGATCTCTACGGGGATGTTGTGGCCTGATTTGCGTCGACGCGTTTCGGATTCGATATTGTCGGCCGCGCGCAGCAAATAAGGTCAGGCGGCTGCGTCCGAAGCTTCTCCGTAAAAACTCAGCACGTCGGCCACATCACGGGTACGGCGCATCGGTGGCAGACTGCGCCAGATACGCTTGCCATAGTGTTTGGAAATGAGGCGCGGATCGCAAATCATCAGCACGCCGCGATCATTCTCGTCACGTATCAGGCGACCGGCACCCTGCTTCAGCGTAATGACTGCCTGTGGAACCTGATATTCCATGAAGGCATTGCGTCCTTCAGCGTTCAGCGTTTCGATGCGCGCCGCCAGCACTGGATCGTCTGGCGGTGAGAACGGCAGTCGATCAATGATGACTAGCGACAGGGCCTCGCCGCGAACGTCGACGCCTTCCCAGAAAGACTGGCTGCCCAACAGCACGCCATTGCCGAGCTTTCGAAAGCGTTCCAGCAGTTCCGTGCGCGATCCTTCTCCCTGCATGAGCAAAGGATAGTTCATGCCAATTTTTTTCATGCCCACTGCAATCAGCTCCCTGGCTTCCCGCATAGCCCGCAAGCTCGTGAACAAGAAAAAAGTGCGGCCCCCGGCTGCCTCGATGACCGGCAGCGCCGCCTCCACCGCTTTGCGCGTAAAGTTCTCGTGACTTGGTTCCGGGAGACCTTCCGGCACGTATAACAACGCTTGATGCTCGTAGTCGAACGGGCTCTCCCAGAACCCGTTTGCGGCGCCTGTCAGTCCCATTTCTCTTTGGTAATGGGAGAAATTGCCCTGCACCGACAGTGTCGCAGACGTAAAAATCCACGCCCTGGGATGACCGCTGATCTGACGATGAAAGATTTCGGCGATAGAAAGCGGCGTGGCATGCAAGCGTACGGAGCCCCCGAATATTTCTATCCACCGCACATAACCTCTGTCTTCTTCCTCACCCCAGCGGGTCAGTCCCTCAAGCAGGTCCATTGCACGCGTCCAGCAATTGCGCAAGCCCTCTGACCGATCCGCTTGCAATTCCAGAATCGACGTCAGGCCGTTCAATCTTGTAATCGCGTCCTCAAGTGTGCGCGTAAACCGCGGGTTGCTTTGGACAGCCGAGTAGGGTTGCCGGCCGGTATCTTCGGTGAACTGCAAACGCAGGTCACGCGCCGCTTTTTCCAGCGCCCCTGCCGCGTCAGGCAACGCGGCATGGTCTTTCGCGGACGTCGCAGCTTCTATCCGCGTGTCGCGCGCCAGTTCAACGAGCTGGCTGGTCGATACGGTCTCGCCGAAAAACAGGCTTGCGGTCTCTGGCAGCTGATGTGCTTCATCAAAAATCACTGTATTGCATGCCGGCAGAAGTTCGGCAACACCTTCGTCTCGCAATACGACGTCGGCAAAGAATAGATGATGGTTCACCACGATAACGTCTGCTTCCATCGCCTGTTTGCGAGCCTCCATCACGAAACAATCCTTGTAATGGGGGCAATCTCCGCCAAGGCAGTTCTCACGCGTTGACGTTACCTGTGGCCAAATCGTAGCGTCTTCCGGTACTTCACCCAATCCGCTGCGGTCGCCGGTCTTGCTGGTTTTGGCATAAGACTCTATGCGTGCCAGATAGACGATGTCGTCGCGATTCACGAACCGGCCGTCGTTTCTTGCCCGCTCCAAATAATAGCGGCACACATAATTTGCGCGTCCTTTCAGCAATGCAACGGTGACCGGAGCCTTCATGGCGCTGCGGATGGTCGGGATGTCACGGTTGAACAATTGATCCTGGAGCGTCTTGGTGCCCGTCGAAATAATGACCTTGCCGCCTCGCGTAAGCGCGGGCGCCAGATAAGCGAAAGTCTTCCCCGTGCCCGTTCCGGCTTCCGCAATGAATACCGAACAGTTGTCGATCGCGCGTTCGACCGCAAGCGCCATTTCCAGTTGCTGCGGACGCAACCGGTATGCGGGAATAATGCCCGATAGCGGGCCGGTATCGGAGAAGAAATGCGTCAGATCAGATTTCACCATGTCATGATTCTAGCGTGAGCCGATACTTCAATGTTCATGCTGGCGCGTGCTGCCGAAAGCTGCATTTGCGCGGCTTTGCCTTTCTAGAAGTAGAATCTTGAAACTACTCCGCTTCCGGGCACGCCAGATTTTCGTGATGCGGATATCAATGGAGGCTACTTATGCGGGCCCGTACTCTGGTGTTGCTGATTGTTCTGATCCTGATCGGCGCATTCGCGATCGTGAACTGGAAGGCGATCATCGCTCCAACCGCCCTTTCATTTATTGTCACCGACGTGCAGGCCCCGCTCGGGTTGATCCTGCTGAGCATTGCCGGATTGCTCACGGTTCTGTTCTTGCTCTATGTAACGTACCTACAGACAGCCGTGCTGCTTGATACCCGACGTCATACGAGGGAACTACAGGCTCAGCGCGAGCTGGCGGATCAGGCCGAGGCATCGCGCTTTACGGAACTTCGCCTTTTTTTAGAAACAGAGCTGCACAAGCTGGCGAATCAGTCGGCTGAAGCACAGGCCAAAGTGACCGACCGCCTTGAACAGGTTCAGCGTGACCTGTCCGCCGCCATGTCGCAGACCGAGACTTCCCTCTCGGCCTATATTGGAGAACTGGAGGACCGCATGGAACGGACCGATGAAAGTCGGAAGTCCGGTCGTTCCATTTGATTCCAGTGCACCGTGTGCCGTTGAGCGGCCCGACGCTCGGGACAGGCTTGAGGAGATCGTGTGCAGAACAATGAAACGCGGATAAGGCACTCGCCATGCTTCGCATTGGGATCATCTCGGATACGCATGGCCTGCTCCGGCCGCAAGCCAGATCTTTTTTGTTGGGAAGCGACCACATCATTCATGCCGGCGATATTTGCGATCCCGCGATCCTCGAAGAACTAAATGTCTTGGCGCCGCTGACCGCGGTGCGCGGCAACAATGATAGAGGCGCATGGGCACACAACCTACCCGAAGTGGCAGTCGTCAAACTTGACCAAGTCGCCATCTGCGTCATCCATGATCTCAATGAACTGGATCTGGATCCAGGGACGGCGGGAATCAGGGTGGTCGTATCCGGCCATTCTCATAAGCCGTCAGCCGAGGAACGCGATGGCGTTCTTTACTTCAATCCCGGCAGTGCCGGGCCGCGACGCTTCAAATTGCCCATCTCAGTGGGCGAACTGATCGTCGCGGGGAACACGGTCTCTGAACGGACAGTCGATCTTATGCGCCTCGGTTGAGTCGCACGACGATCGCTCAGTTTCTTGAAATGACCACCTCCAGGTATTCGCTAGGCACGACCATCGTCCCGTCTTTCGCCCGATTGAACTGGTCGATCAACGCTAGAAGATCCCGCTGAAGCGCCGTTTGTGCTGCCGGTTCGAGCGCGCCGAATGTCTTGTGCACTGGCCCATAGAAATTCCGGAACACGTCCATCCAGTGCGCCGGCGATCGATAGCGAAATACGAATTGGCGTTGGGATGACTCGATTGCCTTTGCGTGTTCGCCGAACAGCTCGGCGAGCCGGGCTTGGGTGCCCCAAAGCGCTGGCGATTTGGCGCCGGCTGGCGGCTGCACGTGCTTGCCGATTGTCTTGAACAGCTGCCCGATGAAGCCCTCGGGCGTCCAGTTTGCCAGGCCAATCTTGCCGCCGTGCTTGCACACGCGTACCAGTTCCGCGGCTGCCCTGCCCTGATCGGGTGTGAACATTACGCCAAAGGTCGATAGGACAACGTCGAAAGAGCCGTCGGCAAACGATAGTGCCTCCGCGTCAGCTTCGCGGAACTCAATGTCGAGACGCTCAGCAGCAGCCCGTTCACGGGCGCGATCCAGCAGCGCAGCGACGTAATCGGTGGCGACCACATTGCCCCAGCGACGCGCAGCGGCGAGTGAAGCGTTGCCATTGCCCGCGGCCACGTCTAGCACCTTTTGTCCCGCACGCAGGTCGACCGCTTCGCACAAGGTCTCGCCGACGATCTGCAGAGTGGTACCGATGAGGGCATAATCGCCCGATGCCCACGCGGCCTGCTGGCGAGTCTTGAGTGCCTTGAAGTCTGGGACGGTGGATGGGCGATTTTGATCGATGACAGCAGCAGCTTTATCCATGAAAGCTCTCCTTTCGGTTCGTTGGTCCTGTGATGTTTGGGATGCCTGCCCGGGGGGCCGCGATATTGAGACCCGGCTCCGACCAGTGCGGAACACAGTCTGTGGCGTTACGGTAACAACAAGGCGTGGGAGCCGACGTGGTAGCGGGCGTGGAAAATGCCATGGAAATTGATGGTCCCGACCATGCTGGCCGAGAACGCTCGTTGACTGTGCGACTGTTCGGGCCTGTCACGGTCCTGCGGAACGGAATCGCCGTGCAGCTTCCGGCATCGCGCAAGGTGCGCGCCCTTTTCGCCTACCTCACCCTCGCTCCGTCTCCGGTGCGCAGGACTCAGCTTTGCGATCTATTGTGGGATATCCCGGACGATCCTCGCGGAGAACTCCGGTGGTCGCTCAGCAAACTTAGAGGAGTAATCGATGAACCCGGCAAACAGCGTGTCTACTCGAATGCAGATGCGATCGGACTGAACCTTGCCGATTGCTTCGTCGACGCACTGGAAATTGCCGGCGCGGCAGAACAGGGGATCGGAACACTTTCGTCCGGGCGGCAGCGAATGCTGTCCAGGATGGTCTGCGGAGATTTTCTGGAGGGCATCGAGATCGACCGCAACCCGCTTTTCAACGGCTGGCTTATCGCGCAGCGACGGCGATTCAGGGGTTGCCATGTCGCGCTGCTGGAACAGCTTGCCCGGAACGCCGGCGATGAAGCCGCTTTTGAGTATCTGGAGCAGTGGCTGCAACTTGCACCATTTGATCCGCATGCCCACCAATTATTGTTGACCGCGCTTGCTCGGCATGGCCGGATTGAAGAAGGCGAGACACATCTGAAAGCGACTGTCCGCCAGTTCGAGGAAGAAGGTCTGGATGGTTCGGCAATCCGCGCCGCCTGGCGTTCAGCCAGAGCGCAAGCCACTTCACTTCACGCCACATTCGAGACCGTTCCAGCTGGCTCAGAAATTCACGAGCGTCAAATGCCCGTCGCAGCATCGCGGCGCGCGTCGATCGCAGTCATGCCCTTCGCCGACCAGTCTGCGGATACGACAGTTCGCGGCGGCGCGGCGGACGCTCTGGCGCACGATGTGATTACACGGCTTGCGCAGTTACGAAGTTTGTTTGTCATTGCCCAAGGCACGGTATTCGCGCTGCATGACAGGCGCATCGGCGCCGAAGAGGCCGGACGCATGCTTAACGTTGACTATGTTGTCAGTGGATCTGTGCGACGCCGTGGCAAGCAGCTCGCGGTCAGCGTCGAGCTGGCGCAGACCCGATCCGCCCGGATCGTCTGGGCGCAGCTGTTCAACTACGAACCCAGCGACGCGTTTGTTGTGCTCGACGAGATCGGCAACCGGATCGTCGCGTCCATTGCCAGCGAGATCGAAGCAATCGAGCGCAACCTCGCAATACTGAAACCGCCAAGCTCGCTTGATGCATGGGAAGCCCATCATCGCGGGCTATGGCACATGTACCGGTTCGACAAGACCGAAAACGAACGGGCACGGCAGTTTTTCGAAACGGCGGTAAACCTCGATCCCACGTTCGCGCGTGCCTATGCCGGCCTATCCTTCACGCATTTTCAGAATGCTTTTCAGGGTTGGAAGAAACGCGAGCCCGAGATAGAGCGCGCATACGCAGCGGCTGGACAAAGTGTCATGGTCGACGATCGGGATCCCGCCGCGCACTGGGCCATGGGCCGGGCGCTTTGGCTGCGCGATCGCCATGCACAGTCGGTCATCGAATTGGAACAAGCCATCGATCTGAGCCCGAATTTCGCGCTCGCGCATTACACACTTGCGTTTATTCATTCCCAGGCGGGCGATCCTGCCACCGCAATCTCGGCATCCGATTTTTCCCGTCACCTGAGCCCGTTTGATCCGTTACTGTTTGGCATGCTTGGCGCGCGCGCCATGGCCCTTGTTCGTCTTGAGCGATTCGAGGAGGCGGCCGGTTGGGCAGTCAAGGCAGCAGCCAGACCAAATGCGCATGCACACATCATGGCCATTGCCGCCTATAGCCTGGCGCTGGCTGGAGCGCTCCCCGAGGCGCATGCACATGCCGCTGCCATTCGCAAAATGATTCCGCAGTACGGCCTTGCCGATTTCCTGGGCGCTTTCAGGTTCGATGCGCTTGGTGCAGCCCTGTTCCGCAAGGGTGCACAGCTCATTGGCATGGCGTGATGCTCTTTTTCCATCAAAAGAATGTTTGCTTGAACCCTTTTTATTTGCCTCGGCGGCAACAATATCCGATACATCATCAGTATCGGAAGGACCGCTTATGAGTGACTCACTCCATATCGTATGCCCGAATTGCAGCAGTACCAATCGTGTGCCCGCGGAGCGGACGGGAGCCGGGCCCCGTTGTGGCAAGTGCCATCAGGCGCTGTTCAGCGGACACCCGGTAGAGCTTGACGAAGCCGCTTTCGAGCGCCACGTAGCAAGCAACGACGTGCCCGTTGTAGTGGATTTTTGGGCCCCTTGGTGTGGACCTTGCCGCGCCATGGCGCCCGAATTCGAAAAAGCGGCCGCAATGCTGGAACCAGCCGCTCGACTGGTAAAAATCAACACCGAGGTCGCGCAAGGTCTGGCACAGCGTTTCAATATACGCAGCATCCCGACCATGGCACTGTTTCGCGGTGGACAAGAGATCGCCCGTCAGTCAGGTGCAATGGGTGCAACAGCGATTGCAAGCTGGGTAAGGGCCAACGTTTGAGCGTTCAAGTCAATAAGCGTTTTCGCTGCGCACACGCACCAGACTGCATAATGCCAGCGGTATAGCGATGCTTGCTTGGAAACTGAAAGGCGTATGAAACCGGCCGACTGGTACTTCGATTTCATTTCACCGTTTGCATATATCGCTTTCACGCGTCTGGAACGACTCTCCGACGGGCTTCAGTTGCGCTACCACCCGGTGTTGTTTGCAGGCCTGCTCAACCATTGGGAGCAAAAAGGACCGGCCGAAATTCCTGGCAAGCGCATCTGGACTTACCGCTGGTGTACCTGGTGGGCCGCCCAACAGGGCATTGCTTTTCGCTTGCCTGCTGTCCATCCGTTCAACCCCCTGCCGTATCTTCGGCTCGCCATCGCGGCCGGCAATACGCCGCAAGTCATTCAGCGCATTTTTGAAGCGCTCTGGACAACGGGCACCGATCCTGGCGATCCGCACCAATTCGCTGCACTCGCCCGGTCATTAGAGGTGGATGCCTCGCTGTTGGCGGATCAGGCGATTAAAGATTCGCTCAAACGGGAAACTGAGCAGGCCATTGCCTGCGGGGTGTTTGGCGTGCCGACGTTTATCGTTGATGGCGAATTATTCTGGGGAGCGGACGCAATGGAATTCCTTGAAGCTTATCTTGCCAATCCTGAGCTCCTGGCGAGCAACGAAATGAAGCGCGTCGGTACATTGCCAGTTGGGGCCGCGCGCAAAAATCCTTGAGAGCTCGCGCAGCCCCGTCGCATGAAACTTTTTATCGCGCGGATTGCTGGCGCGTTAGTTCCTTGCGCTTCAAAGTAAGGTAGTCCTGCTGTTCGACATCATGCAGCTGCCGGGGATAACGCTCGCTGGCGGCATAGTAGTCCATCAACCGTTTTTCCGGTCGAGCGTCAGGCGGTACCGACAAAGCACCAAAATAAGTTTCAACTGCCAATTGATAGCGCATGGTGTTGCGCTCCATGAGACCGCGAACGCCGCGGATATAAACCGGTTGTCCGTCATTGTCCCGGTCAACCACGGTGAAACCAACTTTATGGCTGCCAGAAGTTTTGAGATAAGCCATAAGCGCGAGCCTTGCAGCTGTGCCATAAGCATATGAGTAGGACAGATGCATGAAAGTCTGCTTGTCGTTCAGCGGCACAGCTTCGAGCAGAAAACGATAGTTTTGCGTGCCGAATGGCCCTCTTTCGGCATTCAGATATACGGCGAGATAATCAGGGCTGGCTGCAATCAGATGATATTCGAAATCCACGCGATAGCTTTGCTCCAGCGCCTGATCCAGCTTCTTGCCGATGTTGACGTTCAGCACTGTCGGCGTGTCCTGGCTGGCAGGCCGGCAATATTTTGTGTTCGGGTGCAGGATAAGGATGTCGCACCAGTGAGCGGGCTGTTTCAGTTCGGACACCACTGTATGCTCTGGATAGTCCAGCACGGCATACACATCGGCCTGTATTTCGCCGTCCCCTTCATTCGATTCGAGGTATAGCGGCTTCTGGAACGCATTGCTCTGAAGCCGGGAATGCAGCTGTCTGTATCTGGTATGAAGTCCGGCCGCCTCATCCGTGTTCAATACTGCTGCCAGCGCGCAAGGCGCAAACAATCCTGGCGCAACAAGTGCGCAGAAAAATAGCGTCTGCCAGGATCTGATCCTGACTTTGAAAAAAATAATCTCAGGTTTCATGCGCGAAATCTCCTACCTTGGGCAGAAGTTCTTGTAGGTCAGCCAGGGAATTCGCTTCAGCGATATTCTTGTCCTTTCGCCAACGCAGCATGCGCGGGAAACGCACTGCCACGCCCGATTTATGACGGCTGCTACGCTGGATGCCCTCGAATCCCAGTTCGAAAACAAGCGTTGGCGTTACGCTGCGAACCGGACCGAATTTTTCAACAGTGGTACGCCGGATAATGGCATCCACTTCGCGAAATTCTTCGTCGCTCAATCCGGAATAAGCCTTGGCGAACGGCACCAATTCCGGGCCATTCCACACCGCAAACGTGTAATCGGTATACAGGCTGGCCCTTCGTCCGTTGCCGCGCTGCGCATACACCAGCACGCAATCGACGCTGTATGGATCGATTTTCCACTTCCACCAAGTACCGACATCCTTGGTGCGGCCGACGCCATACGATGCCGCCTGATGCTTCAGCATGAAACCTTCCACGCCTCGCGTGCGACTTTCTGCACGCAGAATGCCGAGTGCGTCCCAAGAAAGGCCCGTGATCATCGGCGAAATGCGAAGCGGCAATTCCGGACGGGCCTGTCGCGCGGCTGCGATCATGCGCTCCAGGCGGAGACGCCGTTCGCGCTGAGGCAGCGCACGAATATCGGACCCTGCCTGCTCGAGCAAATCATAGGCTATCAATGCCACAGGTGCTTGCGCCAGAATCTTGTTGGTGAGCGTCTTGCGACCGATACGCTGCTGCAACAGCGCGAACGGCCGCGGACGCTCGTCCTGCCAAACCAGGATTTCCCCATCGATAACCGTCCCCTCGGGGAGGGCACGCCCCACGGCCTCGATTTCCGGAAATCGCGTTGTCACGAGATCTTCCCCGCGCGACCAGATCCATACCTTTCCGCCGTGGTGCACCACTTGCGCGCGAATGCCGTCGTATTTCCATTCAATCATCCAGTCATGCACATCGCCTAAGGTGGAGGGCGCCGCATTGAGCTGGTGTGCCAGGAAAAACGGATATGGCTGGCCACCGCCCCGATGTGCCGCCGCTGCATCGAGCAATGCGGCAAAATTTTCCGCTGTGGGCGACACACTCCCGTCGGTGTAACCCATCATGCGCTGTGCCACGGTCTTGGTATCTATGCCCGCATGCGCTGCAAGCGCCCGCTGCACCAGCAAACGTGAGACGCCAACACGAAACGCCCCGGAAATCAGCTTGCCCAACAGGAAACGTTCCCGTGTTCCAAGACTGTCCCAGTAGTCGCGCAGCCGACGTTCGACCAGTTCGGGTGCCGCGCCGCGCAGCGGCGCCAGACGATGCTCCACCCATTCCGCGAGCCCGGTCTCATCCTGCAACTTGGGCGGTGGCAGCACGAGCGCAACGGTCTCGGAGAAATCGCCGACTGCAAGATAGCATTCGTCCAGCAACCAGTCGTCGAGTCCGCTCGCACGTAAAGCGATCTCCCGCAGCAGGCGGGTCGGCACCACCTGGCGCGGCTTCCCGCCCGCCAGGAAATACGTTGCCCACGCCGCGTCGGCTGCCGGCGCCTTTGCGTAATAGCGCGCCAGCGCCGCAAGTTTTTCCCGAGTCGAGGTCGTGGTATCGAGTTCGGCGTACAGCTGGGCAAAGCGTTTCATCGCGCCAGTTCCTCACTGACGTTCTCCGCTGAACGAGTCTCGCCGACCGGTTCATCATTTATGCCGGGCGGCATGCCGGTTTCTTCGTCGCCGAACTCAGTCTCGAACGTAGACGTTTGCAATCCGCGCTGCTGCAACCATCTCGCCAGCACATTCGCGTATCCATGCGTGGCGATGACGCGCGCCGCTCCGGTTTCCGATATGGCTTGCAGCAGTCCAGGCCAGTCGGCGTG
>Ga0134122_10004328_pt1 | contig 10546 bp, 6 predicted proteins | sample KB302_FD_96461 | JGI IMG/M metagenome (GOLD analysis project Ga0134122, IMG submission 96461) | Terrestrial soil microbial communities without Nitrogen fertilizer from Kellogg Biological Station, Michigan, USA - KB3-0-2 | ecosystem: Environmental > Terrestrial > Soil > Unclassified ... | reverse complement strand
TGAGCCGATTCCGGGCTCGCGTACGAGCCGGCCGCTGATGTTGATGGCGAGAGAGAGTCCGCTCGTCGCCGGGGATTCGTCCCACTGGCGCAGCTGGCTGCACGCCTCGCGAAACACCCACAGTGTGAGCGGAAGGATCATCCCTGTCTGTTCAGCGACCGACACGAAGTCCTGCGCCGGCACACGACCCCGGGTCGGGTGCTGCCAGCGCATCAGCGCCTCGACGCCCACCAGGTGCCGCGAAGCCAGGTCCACGATGGGCTGGTAGTGCGCCACCAGCTGGTGCTTTTCCAGGGCCACCGCCATCTCGTTCTCGACGCGGATGCGCCGGCGCGCGGCCAGCAGCATCTCCGGCGCGAACAGTTGCGCGTGTCCCTTGCCGCGCGACTTGGCGGCGTACATGGCGGCGTCGGCATTGCGCAGCAGTCGCTCCACGTTGCTGGCGCGGTCTGCCAGGGCCACGCCGACGCTGGCGCCGACGCGCACCTTCTGGCCTTCGATCTCGAACGGCTGCCGGCAGGCATCGATGACCTGGCGACCCACGGCCATCGCGGCATCGGGATTGGGCGCATGCGAGATCAGCACGGCGAATTCGTCGCCGCCGAGCCGCGCCACGGTGTCGCCCACGCGCGTGGACTGCACCAGCCGATGCGCAAAGCCGCGCAACAGCTGGTCGCCGGCGCTGTGACCCATGCTGTCGTTGATGGTCTTGAAGTTGTCGAGGTCGATGAACAGCACCGCCGGCGTCATGCCCTCGGCGATGCGATGCATGGCCTCGTGCACCCGGTCGGCGAACAGCGTGCGATTCGCGAGCAGTGTCAGCGAGTCGTGGAACGCCAGCGTGCGCAGCTGCTCGTTGAGCCGCGCCGCATCGGACACGTCGCGGATGTTGAGCGTGATGCCACCGATCGACTCCACGTGGCACAGGTTGGCGATCACCATCTTGTAGGAGCGCTTCTCGCCCTCGGGTTGCGGGATCGCAAATACCGCGGTCTGCTCGGAGTGATCTGCCTGCCGCACCTCGTCGAAGATGGCGCGTACGTGCGTCGCCTCCGGCCCGAGCACCTCGTCGATGCGCTTGCCGATGAGTTTGGTCGAGCTCACACCGAGCACCTGCAGCGAGGACGGGCTCGCATAACCGACCACACCGTCCGCGCCGCAGATGGCGATCATGTCGCTGGAGCGGCGCACCAGCTCGGTCAGGCGTTCGTCGAAGCGCCGCGTGGCGACTTCGCGATGCAGCCCGACCACTTCGCGCGTGGCCAGCGCCTGGCCGGCGATCACCAGGATGGTCGCCACGACCATGACCGCGATGAGCAACGGCGACTGGAAATCGGTGAGCCCGAGTCGATCGTCGAGCAGCGCGATGATGCCCGTGGACAGCGCCACCATCGGCAGTGAGCCGCGCAGGTCGCCCTGCAGGCCCTGCGTATCGGCGCGCGACCTCGCTTGCTTGCGCTGGGACCGCGCTCCGAGGATCAGGCAGAGATAGAAGAGGAAATAGGCAAAGTCGATGCCGCCGCCGACTTCGTAGTTGCCGCGCAGCTCGGCGTTGACCCACAGCAGGTCGGCAACCAGGGTCGCGACCATCGCGCACAGCACCCAGACCAGGGGTCGCTGCGTGCGCCAGTCGTTGATCTGCATGGCGACCATGGCGCCCGCCACCAGCGCCATCGCGTTACCGATGCCGTACCCGGCCACCGACCATTTCTCGGCGAGCTCCGGGCCACTCAGCGTGGCCAGCGGCTTGAGCGCGGTGAACCACAGCAGCGTTCCAAAGCCGATCGCAAGCGTGGCGAAGTCGATCAACGAGCGCGCGCTGTCGAGTCGGCCACCCAGGTCGAAATACAGCAGCACGCAGGCGGCGCCGGCAATCGGGTAATAGAAAAGGAACAGCACGTCCGGCCAGGAGCCGAGCGTGGTGTCGGCGGTGAGCGCGTCGTAGCCCCAACCCACGCTCGCGGCGAGATCCAGCACCAGGGCGATGAACAACAGCCGATACGCGTTGCGGCGATGTCGCGTCAGCGCGGCGTCCTTCATCAATGGCAACAGCAGCAACAGGGCGATCAGCTGCAGCGGCGTCGTACCCCAGGCGCCGATGAACTCGGCGGCGCGTACCCCGCCCCAGCCGAACGCCAGGCTCGCACCGCAGGCCAGGCTGTAGGCAAAGCAAAGCGCTATCGCCGTGGGAGCCCAGCGATCAGCGAATCTTGTGAACGAGGCAAACATCGGCATCGATCTAGATGGTGTCAAAAGCGGCTTTTGCGGACCCGGATCGCAGTCACATCCCCGCCTGGGCCACGCGCGTAATGCATCTGCGCGCACGCGACTGCGACGCGGTTCAAATGGAGTAACGGATTCCGGCGCTTGCCAGCCTGTGGACGACTCGTCAGACTGCCGGCGGACATGGATGGCCCTGAGAGAATCCCCTACAGTGAAGCCAATCATCCCGCGGTTTTTTCGAAGATGGCTGTTGCCCGTGGCGCTACTCTCGTGCGCCGCCGCGCACGCGGATTCCTCCAGCGTGGTGACCGGCAGCCTGGGAGGCACGTCGGATTTCGTGTTCCGCGGACTGTCGCTGACGCGCGGTAAACCCGCGGCGCAGGCGTCCATTGACGTCGAGTTCCCCAAGGAGTTCTACATCGGCGCATTCGTCGCCACCTGCGATCCGAATCCGGGCCCGAGTCCGCCCGTGGAATTTGACGTGTGGGCCGGCCGTTACTGGAACCTCTCGGAAGAATTCTCCGCGGACCTGCGGCTCTCGCAGTACACCTATCCCGACGACCCGCGCCGCGTGACCTACAACCGCACCGAAATCACCGGGACGCTCGGCTGGCACAACCAGCTGTACGTCGCGGCTATCTACTCGCCCAACACGCGCGCGGTCGCCTCCTCGCCCGGCTACCACGAAGGCGACGCCTGGGCGCTCGAGGTGTCGGGGCGCTATCCGTTCAATGAGCGCTTCGCGATCTCCGCCGGCCTCGGCAACTACGACCTGCAGGACGTCTACAAGGACACCTACCAGTACTGGAACGTGACGCTCACCGCCACGCTCAAGCCCTTCGAATTGCAGCTCGCCTATCTCGGGGTGAGCGACAACGCGGAGGAGCATTTCCACGAGGATTCGGTCGGCGACCGCGTGGCATTCACCGCCCTGTGGCGCTTTTCCACGTCCCATTAGTGGCAGGGAACCGGGGAATGGGCTGCCGGTACTCATGAGCAGTTGGTATCCAGGGAGCGCTGCCGTGCCGCTGCAGAGTGTCGAAACCCAGAATTCCCGGGCGCTTGCCAGCCCCACTACGGACGCCTCGGATCGCGAGCTGCTGGATCGCATCGCGCGCCTGCGCGACCAGGCGGCCTTCCGCAGTCTTTATGGCAACTACTACCAGCGGCTGTCGCGCCTGTTGGCACGCATGTCGGTGCGCCGCGAGGACATCGAAGAAGTCATCAACGACACTTTCTGGGTGGTCTGGACCAAGGCCGGTGAATTCCGCGGCGCATCCCAGTTGTCCACCTGGATTATCGGCATCGCCTACCGCCGGGCGTTGAACGCGCTCCGCCGCGCCAAGCTGCGGCCGGTTTCGGACGAGCCCTTCGACGAGGATTCGGTGAGCGTCGGATCCACCGAAGAGGAAGAGACCAACCAGCAATGGCTGGCGCTGGGTCTCGGGCGCCTGCCGGTGGAGCAGCGCATGGCGCTGGAACTGACGTACACTCTCGGCCACTCCTGCGAAGAAGTGGCCGCGATTCTCGACTGCCCCGTGAACACCGTTAAGACCCGGTTGTTTCGGGCCCGAGAAACACTCAAACAAGTCTTGCCCGAGCTCGCAGGCATGTCCGGAGAAAAGTCATGAATCCCCGCATTCCCGATACACACGCCGAAGCCTGGGCCCTGCTTCCCTGGCTCGCCAACGGCCGCATCGCGCCCGAGGATCGCGAGTGGGTCGAAGCGCACGTGCAGGATTGCGCCGAATGCCGCGCCGAGCTCGCCGCGCAGCGCATGGTCGCCTCGCATGTCACCAGTGACCAGGCGAATTCGCCGCTGCCGGCTTCGTCGGATGAACAGAAGTCCTTCAACAAGCTGTGGGCGCGAATCGAGGCCGCCGAGAGCGCCTCGAAGACTGCCACTGGCACCATGGGCGCCCCGGTCCCGGTGCCGCGCTCCTCGCGCACCGTGCGCTGGCTGGCGGCTGCCGTGGTGGTGCAGGCCATCGGGCTCGGCATCCTCGTTGCGACGCTGCGTGGCAATTCCGTGGACGCCAGCATGAGGACGGTGACGGACGTGTCGCCGCGTCTCAACGCTCCCGCGGTGCGGCTGGTGTTCTCGCCGGACGCTTCCGTCGACTCCGTCAAGACGCTACTCATTCACCAGGGCCTTTCCATCGTGGCGGGCCCGGGCGACGCCGGAAATTTCACCGCCGAGTTGTCCGTGGATGCGGTCGCCTCGGGTGCCTCGGCGGAGTCCGTGGCGCAGGTACTGAAGAAGGATCCTCATGTCAGCTTCGCTGAGCCGGTTAAGCAGTGACGTGACCCGCCACGCCTGGCGGCTGTGCGTCGTGCTGACGCTCGCCGCGCTCGCCAGTCTCTCGGCGGATCCGGCGGCCGCGGCGCCGCCCGAGGTGCGCACGCCGGAGGAAGTGCGCACCGCGCCCAGCCAGTTCATCGTGGTCGCGGTGGCCAATCCCGTGACCGGCCGTCCCGCGGCGGTCGGCGGCACCGCGCATGGCTATGGCACGACGACCAACTACCGCGTCAGCGCCACCGCAACCCAGGCCATCCGCGAGATCGCCCGCACCTATTCGCTCACGCTGGTGTCCGAGTGGCCGATCGAACAGCTGCAGATGCACTGCGTGCTGTTCCGGATTCCGCCCGGCACCACGCGTGAAGCGGTCATCGAGAAATTGCTGGCCGACAAGCGCGTGCTGATCGCCCAGCCGCTCAACGAATTCGAATCGGCCACCGGCTCGCCGGTGTTCGACGATCCCTACGCGCGCCTGCAGGCCAACGTGCGCGCGCTCGACGTGGCCGAGGCCCACCACATCAGCCGCGGTGCCGGCATCCGGGTCGCGATCATCGACACCGGTGTCGACACCACGCACCCGGATCTCGCCGGCCGTACCCAGCAGACGCGCAACTACATCGACAACGACACCGAAGGATTCCGCAACGATCGCCACGGCACGCAGGTGGCGGGCTTGATCGCCGCGTCGGCCAACAACGGCATCGGCATCGTCGGCGTGGCGCCCGACGTGAAGCTGCTGGCCTACAAGGCCTGCTGGCAGCCCTCGCCGAGCAGCGCCGGGCGCTGCAACTCGTTCACCGTGGCGCAGGCGCTGGCCGACGCCCTCCTCGCGCGCGCGCAGGTCATCAATCTCAGCCTGGTCGGACCGAACGACCCGCTGCTCGAAGCACTCATCGCCAAGGCAGTCGACGCCGGTGTCATCGTCGTAGGTGCGGTTTCTGCCGACCCGCGCTTCGGCTTCCCGGCCAAACTACCGCACGTGCTGGCGGTGGCCGAGGCGGAGACCTCGCCCGAAGAAGACAGCGGCGTGCTGCGCGCCCCGGCGCGCGACATCCTCACGCTGGTGCCCAACGGGCACTACGACTTTGCTTCGGGCAGCTCGCTCGCCACCGCGCAGGTGAGCGGCGTGGTCGCATTGCTGCTGGCGCGCGACCAGAAAATCGGTTTCGACCGCATGCGCGAGCTGTTGGCGCAGACCACCGAGAAACACGACACCACGCGCGGCCCGTTCCTGTCGGTGAACGCCTGCGCGGCGCTGGCACGGGTGGTGCGCGGCGCGATCTGCGCGCCGCCCTAGCGATCAGTTCTTCTTCGGCGGCGGCGGCTTGGTGAAGATCAGCAAGGCGTCCACGTCATTGTCGTTGTTCGACACCGAGGAGCTGCTCATGAACAGCTGCGGACTCCAGGGCTGCGATTGCAAGGATTCGTTCCAGCGCCGCAACGCCGCCGCCTGATCCGCGCCCCGCGCCGTCAGCCGCAATTCGCACATGGAAGCGCGGCACTCGAGGTGCTCTTTCTTGAAGTTACCCATGCTGGTTTCGGGCACCAGCGAATTGTCGATCTCGGCTTCCATCGAATAGGCCCACGATTCGTCGCGCGCCTCGCGCTCGAGCGCGTGGTGCGCCTCGGCCATGGCGTCGCGATATCCCTGCGCGGCAGAGTCGGCGAACTGCTTGCCAAACACCGGACCCACGTCAATGGGCTGTACATCGCCGCCTGGCTCCGGGCTCGAAGGCGCGCCCACGGCGGGCGCGGTGCCCGCCACGGGTGCGGCGCCCGGGGTGCTCGCAGGCCGCGGCGGCGGCGAGGTCGCTGGCGTGGTTGTGACCATGCTGATCGAGCTGCCGTTCGTTGATGGCGGTGACGAGCCCGACGCGGCAGTCTTCGGCGCCGACACTTCGGCCGTCGGCGCCACGGCCAGCTGCCGGTCGACGAATACCCCAATGACGATACCGGCGACGAACACCACCGCGAGCCAGCCCGACTTCACCATGGGACTCTCCTTGTCACACCGCGCAGGTGACCTTGGCCAGCCAGCCGACCACGGCGGATAACGCCTCGCCGTCGGTCGCGCCCTGCCGGCGCGCCATCTGGTAGACCTCGAGCTGCTGGTGCGCGCTGGAGCCGCGCTTGAGGATGGCGCGCGCGTGTTCGGTCTCCGCGAGGCAATCGAGCGCCACCGCATCCTCGTGGATGATCGCCAGCAGCTCTTCGAGCAATTCGGTGAACGGCACCAGTTCGCCGCGCGCCAGGTCGAGCAGGCTCGCATCGGAGCCGAAGCGCATCGCGCGCCAGCGGTTTTCGGCGATCAACATGCGCGGATAGCGCCGCCAGGTCTGGTTGGCGCGCCGCAGGCGGTACAACTTGCGCACCAGCGCGAGGTTGAGCGCCGCCAGGCTCACCGCATCGTCGAGATGCGTACAGCAGTCGAACACCCGGGTCTCGAGCGTCGGGTAACGCGAGCTCGGGCGGATGTCCCACCACACCTTGGTGGTGTCCTCGATCAGTCCATTGCGCACCAGCGCGTCGAGGTGCCGGCGGAATTCCCCGTAACTGTCGAACCGGTCGGGCAGTCCGGTGCGCGGCAGCGACGACAACAGCATCAGCCGGAAAGACTGCATGCCCATGTCGTCGCCTTCCCAGAATGGCGAGGAGCACGACAGCGCCAGCAGGTGCGGTACGAAATACGACAGCTGGTTCATGACGTCGATGCGCGCGTCGTCGTCCTCGAGGCCGACGTGCACGTGCATGCCGCAGATGACCATGCGCCGCGCGCCGCCCTGCACTTCGCGCGCGATGTCGGCGTAGCGCTCGTGGTCGGTGCGCGGCGGGCGTTGCGGCGGCCGGGCGAAGGGATGCGTCGAGGCGGCGATGGGCGCGATGCCGTACTGCGCGGCGATCTCGCAAACCTTGCTTCGCAGGGCGCCGAGCTCGCGGCGCATGGCCGCCACCGATCCGCACACCGACGTCTTGACCTCGAGCTGCGAGCGCAGGAATTCGGGGCTCACCCGTCCGTCGGTCTCGGCTATGCAGCGTTGCAGGAGCTCGGCGGGAGGATCGGAGACCAGGTCGCGCGTGGCGAGGTCCACCAGCAAGTATTCTTCTTCGAGCCCTAACGAGAAGCTCGGTTCGGCATTCGTCGGCGTCGGCATCCGTCGAGTATGCCTTAGGGGTCGCTAACCTCGCAGCCGAAGACTTCGTCGATGGCGCAGGGTTCGGCCAGGTGGAAGCCCTGGATGTAATCGACCCCGATCTGCCGCAGCACGGCCAGGACTTCGGCGTTCTCCACCTTTTCTGCGATGGTCGCGACCCGCATGGCGCGACCCACCTTGGTAATGGCCTCGACCATGCTGCGATCGATCACGTCGCTGGCGACGTGCGCCGCGAAGTGTCCGTCGATCTTGAGGAAGTCCACGGGCAGGGTTTTCAGGTACACGAACGAGGAAACACCGCTGCCGAAGTCGTCGAGCGAGAACCGGCAGCCGCGTGCCTTGAGCTCGCGCATCAGGAACGTGGCCTTGGCGAGCGAAGCCACCGCCGCGGTCTCGGTGATCTCGAAGCACAGCGCGCGCGCCACCTGCTCGTTGCTCAACCGGGTCATGACGAAGTCGAGGAAGTCCTCGTCGTTGATCGAAGTACCGGAGAGATTCACGGCCACCAGCGGCAGGCGTTTTCCCTGCTTGAGGCAGCCTTCGAGCAGGTCGATGGCGCGGTTCACCACCCAGCGGTCCACCATGACCATGACGTTGTAGCGCTCGGCCGCGGGGATGAATTCACTGGGCTGCACCAGCGTGCCGTCCTCCTCGCGCAACCGCACCATGAGTTCGAAGAACGGCGCATCGCCGCGTTCCGGCGAGATCGCGACGATGCGCTGCGCATAGAGCTCGAGGCGCCCGTCCTCGACGGCACGCGCAATGCGGCCCACCCACTGCATTTCGCGGTGGCGGCTGTAGCCTTGATCGCGCTCGTACACCTGCACGCGGTTGCGACCGCTGTCCTTGGCGGCATAACAGGCGATGTCGGCGGCCGACAGCACCGACGCGGCGCTGGTGGTCTCGCGCGCAATGCGCACCACGCCGATGCTGGCGCCCACCGAAAGACTGTTGGCGCCCCACAGGAAGCGGTAGCCGTGAATGGCCTGGCGGATGCTGTCGGCCACGCGCTCGGCCTGCTCCAGCGAGCAGCGCTCCAGCAGGAGTCCGAATTCGTCGCCGCCGAGACGCGCGATGGTGTCCGAGGCGCGCACGCGCGTCTGCAGCAGGCTGGTGATGTCGCGCAGCAGCCGGTCGCCGGCGCTGTGACCGCAGGTGTCGTTGACCACCTTGAACTGGTCGAGGTCGACGTACAGCAGCACGTACTCGGCCTCGCCGCGTTGCGCCGAGGTCACGGCGCCTTCGAGGCGCGAGTCGAATTCGCGGCGATTGATGAGGCCGGTGAGCGCGTCGTGGCTGGCCTGGTAGGACAGCGCGCGCTTCAGCCTGCGTTCCTTGGTCACGTCGCCGAACACGATGACCGCGCCAATCGCGACACCTTCGCGATTGCGGATCGGCGACGCCGTCTCCTGGATGGCCAGTTCCTCGCCGCGGCGATTGACCAGCACGTTGCGATCGGATGGCACCGAGGTCTCCCCCGCCAGCAACACGCGGTCGAGCGTGTACGCCACCGGCTTGCGCGTCGACTCGTCGATGAGCTGCAGCACCTCGCCGATGGCCCGGCCGCGTGCCTCGCCCATGGTCCAGCCGGTGAGCCGCTCGGCCACCGGGTTGAGATAGTCGATGAACGCGCCGGCGTCGGTGGTGATCACCGCGTCGCCGATCGACTGCAGCGTGACGTGCGCGCGGTCCTTCTCGGCAAAGATCGCCTGTTCGGCGCGCTTGCGCTCGGTGATGTCGGCCACCGTGCCTTCATACCCGACGATGCGGCCGGTGCCATCGCGCACGCCGCGCGCATTCTCGAGCGCCACCACCTGGGTACCGTCGCGCCGGCGCAGCACGACTTCCATGGAGCGCACCTCGCCGCCGAGGTCCACGCGGCGTACGAAGTCGGCGCGATCCGGCGGGCTCCAGTACAGCATCACCGAGCTCGGCAGCGCGTACATCTCCTCGGCCGAGCCGTAGCCCAGCATTTCCACGAACGCGCGGTTGACCGATACCAGGCGCCCATCGCGCGTACTCTGGTAGACGCCTTCGATGACACCTTCGAACAGCCCGCGGAATTTCGACTCGCTGGCACGCAGCGCCTCCTCGGCGAGGTTGCGCTCGATGGCCAGGGCCGCGAGGCGCGCGGCGTGTGCCTGCAGCACCTGCTCGCGCGAATCCGGCATGCCCGGCTCGGGACGGTAGATGGCCACCGAGCCCAGCAACTTGCCGCTCGAGCCCTTGATGGGCATGGACCACACGGCGCGGAAGCCGGCGTCGAGCACCACCTGGCGGCGGTCGGCCCAGTGCGAATCGTTGGCCACGTCGGAGACGAACACGTCGCAGGCCGAGTACACGGCGGCGGCGCACGAACCGCGCCGCGGTTCGATGGGCGTGCGTTCCAGCACCGCGGCGAGCAGCGGCGGCAGCTGGCGCGCGATGGTCAGCGCGAAGCTGCCACCGTCGGGCGACAACACCGAGATGGTGCAGCGGCAGCGCGGGTAGACGGCCTGCACCAGCGCGGAGATCACGTCGAGCACCGCCGGCAGGCCGGCGTTGGAGGCCAGCAGCGCAAAGAACGCGCGCTCGTTCTCCATGATGATCTCGGCGCGCTTGCGCTCGGAGATGTCGGTAATGGTGGCGCGCAACAGCGGCTGCGCACCGCCGGCCAGGCGCACCAGCCGCACTTCGCAGGGAATGTCGCGGCCGTGGGCATCACGGTGGATCCACTCGAACTGCTGCGGCTCGCCGGCGACCGCGAGCGCCAGCTGCTGGCGATGCGGGGAATTCGACGGCTGGCCGTCGGGCTGGGTATCGGCGCTGACGTCGCCCACGGTGCTGGTGAGCAACTGGTTGCGGTTCAACTTGAAGAGGCGCAGCGCCGAAT
>Ga0134122_10004326_pt1 | contig 10551 bp, 9 predicted proteins | sample KB302_FD_96461 | JGI IMG/M metagenome (GOLD analysis project Ga0134122, IMG submission 96461) | Terrestrial soil microbial communities without Nitrogen fertilizer from Kellogg Biological Station, Michigan, USA - KB3-0-2 | ecosystem: Environmental > Terrestrial > Soil > Unclassified ... | reverse complement strand
TGTTCCGGTCCACTGCTATTGGTGTTCGCGATCGCCGGCCTGGTCAGAACCATTTCCGCGCGGCACCGCTCTTTAGTTGAGTGGGGGCCGGCTCTCTTGTTGCTTGTTCCATTCTTTTTCCACGTCGCGAGTGTCTATCGAGGTGAGATTCAGATCTTTCCACTGAGCGCATTCGGTCTGCACAACGTTCGGTACGGGTTGCTTCATTTACCTGCTATTGCGTTGTTCTCGCCGGCCGCGGCCTTGATTCCTCGGCGCTCAGCAAGGCGATGGTCGACGGCGATCCTGATGGCAGGCGTCTTCGCACAGTACCTCTACCTAACCGCGGAGGGACCGCGGCAACTCGCCGTGTTTCAAGAGAGCTATCGAAACGGGGTCAACGCGAGGCCTGCCCGTGAGCTCGCGGAAGCTTCGGCATTTTTGTTGGCTAATCCGCCGCGCGGGTTGATCTGGATGAACACCGGAGCGCTCGGCCCCCTGGTCTCAAAGGGCGGGCTGCGCTTCTCTGAGGTGATTCACGAAGGCACCGCTCGCTGGCATCAGATAGCGGATATCATTCCTGCTGACGTTCTTACCATTATCGTTGAGGACGGTGACCCCTTGGACCAGCGTCTTAAAGCAAGTGCCGAGTTGCTCAGAGATCTCGAATTCAGCTTTCGCGAGGAGTTCGCAATCGGAAAGATCCGTTTATTTACGCGGGTCCCAGGCAAGTAATACGGCATCGCGTGATCATCAACTTACCCTCGACTCAACTTCCACGACAGTTCGATGCATGAGCGTCCGAACACGGTTCCGGCCGGCGGCCTTTGCCAGATACATAGCGCGGTCCGCCATCTCCACCAGCTCTTCCTTGACCTTAGCGTCGGTGGGATAAGTTGCTACGCCAAAGCTTGCCGTGACCTGTCCAACTCGAGGCACAAAAACCGACGCGATCGATGCGCGGATGCGTTCGGCAACCTGAAGCGCGCCCTCACGGCTGCATTGCGGAAGGATTATGCAGAACTCCTCGCCGCCGTAACGCGCGCACAAATCTACTTCGCGAACAACCGCCCGCATCGATTGTGCAACGTGACAAAGCGTGGTGTCGCCAGCTGGGTGCCCATACGTATCGTTGATTCGCTTTAGTTGATCCAGATCCAGGAGAATCAAGGAAACCTGCGTGTGATACCGGTCCGAGAGCTTTAGTTCGTGATCGAGCCGGTCCTGGAACCATCCGTGGTTGTACAGTCCCGTAAGACTGTCCGTCTTTGCCTGCTGCTCCATCTTTCTGAAGAGCCTCGCATGACTGATCGCAACAGCGAGCTGATCAGATACCGTCTTCACCATCAGGACTTCTTCATCCTCCCAATTGCGACCTGAGAGGTCGTCCTCAACGACGAGCTCTCCTATTACGTTATCTCGATAGGTAACCGGGACCTTGAGCGGACCGGGCGCATCGGGCGTTTCAATTGTCGAAGCCGCTTGTGAAGCCGAGCTTTCCTTCGCCTTGCTCGTCGGTTCTTCTCGGTCTTCCTGGCGCTCGTAAACAGTCATGCCTTCGGGCGAATCGGTTCCCTCTTCCCAGAGCACAAGCGCGGCTCGCCGAGCTCGGACGGCATGGCCAACTTCCTCAACCGCAGATTGCAATATCGGCTCGAGCTCAAGCGTACTGGATATTGCTGCGCTAATGCGGTTGGTAGCCATCTCGAGTTCGTTCTGGCGTTGCATCAGCATTGTCAGCTTTGTCGTGAATGCCAGAGCGAGGCGAAGTGAAGAACCGGACGGCTGGGACGATCGAAGAAGAGCTTCGAACGTGTCACGCTCGTCCGGTCGCTGAACACCAAAACGAGCCATCAGATACTCGATAGCGGTGAACACGACATTAGGATCGAATGTCCATACTACGTTGTATGCTTTCGAACCCCGAACCTCTTCGTCATCGATCGCTCGCGACGCCAGCAAGCCGCAAAACCGAGGATCGCTGACGAGAATAAACGGACCGGTCTCAAGTTCGTGGTGCCCAGGTTCTTCAATGGCAATCAATCGAGCGCTCGTTTCCGGCATCCAGGTCCTCTCGCCGCACATCGCATCGCAGCAAAATAAGTACAGCCGACGGCTCACGGCTGCGAGTTTTGCTAATCGCTCTGGCTCTTTGAGCGGATGTCCGCCTAGACAGCGTCCTTCGACCACTAGGGCGGGAAGTTTGTTTTCTGCAACAAGGTCTTCAAAGTATCGCGCAAGCCTCAGCACGCTCCGCTCGTTGCATCTCAGCGGAGCAAGGTCATCCCCGTGTTGCTGGGCAATAACGTGAAAAAGTGAATGCATTAGTTCGAGGATTCCGGGGGGAGGCTGGGTGTGTGCGGGGACTACCTGTGAAGCACGATTCTATCGCACAAGATGAAACAGTCAACTCTTTTCCCAAAGGTTGCCGGCTGGCTTTCGATCCTTCGGTAAGTCGCAAGGACCGTGTAATTTTTTCTGATGGGACTGGAAACTTGTACAGCCTGCTCGGGTTTCCGAGGCGCTTGCGGCCCATTATTGACCCTCAATTGCGCAGATCGGCTCATCCATCTGGCACGTCAATCGCTGTCGCCTCATTCAACTATCTGAACAAGATGTAGGCCGCAGAATCATACGAGGAACAACATCAGGCGGAGGAACCATGAAATCGAATGTTTTTGTTGTGTGTTTAGTGATGGGATTGTCGGTTGTCGTCCAGTCCGGCTGTGCTTCCAAGAAGTATGTGCGTAATCGAATCGCTGAGCGAGTTGCGCCCCTTGAGAACCGCACCGGCGAGCTTGAGGAGACCGGTCGCCGCAACACTCAGCAGATCGGTGAGCTCGGAAGGGGTGTCGACGACGTTCGCGGACGTGCCGACCGGGCACAGGCTACTGCGGATCGCGCTACATCGGCCGCCGATCAAGCAAACTCGCACATCTCCGGGGTGGAACGAGACGTTGAGGACCTGCGTGCAAACCTGGACAAGTACACTCTACGAAACACCGCAATGGTGTTCTTCAAACCCAGAAGCGCGGTGCTGACGAGTGAGGCTCAGGCGCAACTGGATACGCTTGCCGCGCAGATCAAAGCTCCAAGCGGTTTCATTTTGGAGATCATTGGCCGGGGCGACTCGGAAAAAGGCACCGCCCTGGACGAAAACCTCGCTAAGTTGAGAGCCGACGCGGTCGAACGCTACCTGGCCGACAAGCACAACATTCCGGTGATGCGGATGTCGTCGATCGCGTTTGGCGGATTGAGGCCGTTGGGCGACGGCGCTTCAGAGTCAGCTTCGACATACAGCTTCAGCCGGCGAGTGGATATTCGCGTCCTGACAAGTAATGCGACAGCTAAGCCGCCGAACGCGCTATCGGGGCGCACTTCGTCTTCAAATCGCTAGATCGGTCTTGTTGGCTGAACGAAGCTCCACATCGACTTTCGGCGGGCGTACTTACCGAACGCGGTTCGGTGAGTCCGTCCGTCGAACGGTTTGGCACCCGGCTAGATCCTCTTCAAGGTTCGGCCCAATCTCGCCTCTGGCTTCCTCTCGCCGTCTAACCGCGCCCACTCCCTTCGAGCGCCCAATCAAGGCGCAAAGCCCCGCCCGTCCACAAATGATACACCGCTCGCTTACCGTTTCTATCGTCCGCCAGACATCCAAAAAAACGATCCTCAATCCTGAACTGTTGAATGCTATAATGCTGAGGCAACCGGATTTACGGCCATCGCATCACAAGCGTTGACGCAATGGCTTCAATCACGAATGCGCTGATAATGAGCGTGACCGCCGAACGAAGCCCTGCCGCCTCAGACCTGGAGCTAGCCAGGGCTGCAGCGGCTGGGGATACGTCGGCGTTTGAAAGGCTTTACGAACAGCATCACCGCCGGGTCTATTCGCTCTGCTTGCGAATGATGGGCGGCCCAAGCCAGGCGGAGGATCTTACACAGGAAGTCTTCCTGCAGGTCCACCGAAAGCTCGGAAGCTTTCGAGGCGATTCGGCCTTCACAACCTGGCTGCACCGCCTGACGGTAAACCAGGTACTGATGCACTTTCGCAAGCGCGGCGTAAAGCTCGAACACACAAGCGAAGAAGGCGACTTCACGAACGTGATCGAGACGCCTATTCAGAGCACAAGGCGAATCTCGATGGTCGACCGGCTGGCGATCGACAAGGCTGTGAGCGAGTTGCCGCCCGGTTATCGCACAGTGTTTGTGCTTCACGATGTCGAAGGCTACGAGCACGAAGAGATTTCGGGTATGCTGCACGTGAGCGTTGGGACATCCAAGTCGCAACTGCACAAAGCTCGAATGCGGTTACGTGAGCTTTTGACAAAGAAGTGAGCCGGCTTGGTCGCCGGCGCGGTTCGAACGGGGTGAGTGGTTAGCGATGATGGTTTGCGAGAATTGCCAGGAACTGATTTCCGATTACATCGATGGCTCGCTTGAGCTTGGCGAGCAGGTGCAGATTGAACGGCATCTCGCGGACTGCGAGCCGTGCCGCGCGGTTCGCGACGACCTGCTGCAAATAGTCCACTTCAGCCACCAACTTCCTCTTCATGCGCCTTCCGGCGCGTTGTGGACTCGAATTGAGGGCGAGGTAGCACAACAAAGAGGACACTGGTTTCGCTCGCTTCCATGGTTGACCTGGCTCAGGACGCGTCATTTCAATCTCTCGCTGCCACAGATGGCTGCCACCGCAGCCGCGATTGTTATCGCCGTTTCAACCGTTGTGTTGTTCGCTCGTCAAGAGCGGCCCGCACCACAAAACGCTGCTACGGGCGCGGCGGCGCTCGGCGGACTCGATGTGAACCCGCTGTCGAGTTCCGATTTTCAGCAGATCGAAAAGCAAATAAGCCAGTTGAGCGAATCGGTCGAACAGCGCAAGGTCGAATGGGACCCTGAGCTACGCTCCGCCTTTGAGCGCAATCTTCTCTACGTCGACCAATGCCTGGCCGAGTGCCGCCATCAACTGAGCGATAATCCGGCGGATTACGTCTCGCAGGAGTTGATGCTCAACGCCTACCGCGAGAAGGTTCGCTTGCTGGAAGGATTTGACAACTTCTAATATCTCCATCTCCCGTTGCATGGTCCCGTGATTCGAGTGATGTCGAAGTCCAATCCCAGACAACTCAGACCCGCGATCTTCACCTCATCGCTCATTCTGATTGCATTCTGTTGGCTGTTCGTCGGCTCGACTGGTTTTGCTGGGCCGCCATCAAAGTTCGAGCGAAGCTACACTCCGCAAGGCTCGGCCCACTTGACGATCTCGAATGTCAACGGCCGGATACGCGTCACCTCGTGGGACAAACGAACCGTCTCGGTTCGCGCCGACGCTGCACCTTCGGTTTCGATCGAAGACCGCGTCGCAGGCGATGACATCACCGTTTCGGTCAAGCGTAACTTTCGATTGAGCCGAGCGGACTTTGAAGTTTTTCTCCCTGCTGAAAGCTCGCTTCTCCTGCGAAACGTGATTGGCAACATCGAAGTCCAGGGCGTCACCGGGCACATCAGCGTAAACTCGATCGACAGCGACATCCGCCTGCTGAAGGTCAACAGCCCGTCGATCGACGTCAAGGTAACAAGCGGAGACATCTATTTCGATGGCGAGTTGCGCGAGGGTGGATCCTATAGCTTTCAGTCGATGAGGGGTGATCTGGATGTAACGTTACCGGGGTCGACGCCTTTCAACCTGAACGCGCGGGCGCTGAGCGAGAACATCAACCTCGGCGGATTTCTGTCGAACCTGACCGGGACATCGAGAGGAACAAAAGGGGTCTCGGGCAATTATCTCAAAGGCGGCTCGCGGCTTACTCTGACCACCTACGATGGACGCATCCTGCTTCACAAGAAGTAGGGATTTACTCGCTTCTGGCCGCAGCTCTGCTGCGCTCGGCGGTCTTTTCGCCCAACTCCGGATTAAGTAATGACAGAAGGGTGGAGGCTCGAACGTGATCGGCGATCGGTTCCTTCCTGGCGCGTTGAGCGCAATGCTCGTCGTACCCACACTTGATCAGCGCCCGTCTCAACCGTAGTTGGTGCTCGCCCTTCCCTCGGGTAAGCGCTTCAATAAGCCCAATCTCAAAAACGGCTCTTTCTTCCGGCGACAGTCTTGTCGCAAGTTCTTCGTTCGCGTCGCCGCCGGCTTCCAGGCGCACGACTTCCCAAAGCAATCTATTGAAGTCACCTCGCACAGCGACGACACGGGCAAGGTTGGTTCCGTCCTGCCGATTCGTTTTTCTTAGCCAAATCGGAGTATGAATCCCCCTGATTCCGCCGTTATTGCCGGTACGTTAGTCCTTCGATGGATTCTATTCCCCAGTCACCTGTTACTGAACGTTTCAGCAGCGGAAGGATTACTCCTCTGAGCGCGTGAGCTTGAAGAACGCCTGAGCCCGGAGAATTCGGTCCGCCCTCGTCTCCAAACCATTCGCTTGTTGTGCTAGACTTCGGTTCGCACTTATGCCCGATCAACGCGTGCTTATAGTGGACGACGAAGCCGCCGCTCGTCAGGGGTTGAGCGAGCTGGTTGCAAATTGGGGCTACGTCACGGAAATCGCAGGCGACGGCCGAGAAGCCAAAGAAAAAGTCGAAAGCTTCTCGCCGCTGGTTGTGATAACCGACGTTGTCATGCCCCACATCGACGGATTCAAGCTGCTCGCGCACCTCCGACAGGACCATCCCGACACCGCCGTGATTCTTTTGACTGGGCAAGGCTCGATTGACGCGGCGATCCGCTCCGTGAAAGACGAAGGGGCTTTCTACTACTTCGAGAAACCGATCGACATGCGCAAGCTCCAGCTTGTGCTCAAGAAGGCAGCCGAATACAGCAGCGCGCGACGCGAAAACGAAGTGCTTCGCCGCCAGCTCAGACAATACGGCGCATTTGGCGACATGGTTGGAAGTTCGGAAGCGATGCGCGAGGTCTATACCGTAATCGAGCAAGTCGCTCCAAGCGCTGTATCGGTCCTAGTCACGGGTGAGTCCGGGACGGGCAAGGAGATGGTTGCCCGCACAATCCACAAGCTGAGCCCGCGAACTAATCAACCGTTTATTGCCATCAACTGCGCGGCCGTGCCCGAGACATTGATGGAGTCTGAACTGTTCGGCCACGAGCGCGGAGCGTTCACCGGGGCCGCCGAGCGGCGTATGGGGTGCTTCGAGCTTGCCAACAACGGAACGCTGCTGCTTGACGAAATAGCGGAGATGCCGGTTCTGCTTCAGGCCAAGCTGCTTCGAGTCCTGGAAGACAAGCTTGTTCGCCGGTTGGGCTCGACAAAGGAAACCATGGTTGATGTGCGAGTCATCGCCGCAACCAACAAAGATCCTTATCAGCGCGTTCAGGAAGGCTCGCTGAGGGAGGACTTGCTGTACCGATTGAACGTAATTACAATCAAGTTGCCCCCGCTGCGCGATCACCTCGACGATATTCCACTGCTCGTTCAGCACATGATAGAAGAGCTGGGACGCCGCCACGCCAAGACTGCGCGGCTGATCTCGATGGACGCGATGGAAATCCTGCTCAGCCACAGCTGGCCTGGAAACATCCGCGAGCTTCGAAACGTCATCGAACGCGCGGTGGTCATTTGCGAGGGTGAAATAATCGAGAAGCGCCACCTGCCTCTTCACATAAGCGGATCGAAACCGCTGCCGAGCGCCAACGCGGTTTCAATACCAATAGGGATGCCGCTGGATGAAGTCGAACGGCGTGTCATCCTTAGCACGTTGGCTCGCAGCGACTACAACAAGACACGAACCGCCGAAACTCTTCGCATAAGCCTGAAAACGCTTCACAACAAGCTGAAGGCCTACCGGGAGGCCGGCGAGGAGCAGCTGGAGTAAACTCGATAACAATTCACCGCCGTGCCTGAGCATAGCGACCTCCGTTTTGTTTCCGCGCTCATCACTTCAAATGGCGACAACACTGGCAGCCGGGACACAACCGCCGCGGGACGAAAGCCTCGAACGCGCCGCGTCCACCGCGGACCGCTCGTGGCTTCCGAAGCTCGGTGTTCGCGCGCGCCAGATTGCGCTTATCACCTTGCTGGTGGCGCTTGTCGTCATTGTTACGACCGTCATCAATACCGCTCACCTCACCGGAGTGATTGTCAGCCGAACAACCGAGCAGACCCGCCAGGCCTCGGATCAGATCGCTTACGCAGTTCAGCAACAACTCGCGGCGCGCAATCCCTCGGGAGACGCGCTTAGCGCTTACGAGACGCTTGTCGCCGAAAAGTCACCGATCCGCGAGCTGATGGATTCAACAGTCGTTTACCAGCGAACCATCGCTTATCTTTACGTTACAAATCCAAGCGGACAGATAATCTCCGACAAAGAGGGGAAAAGAGAGCTCGCCGCGAACAAGTATATGATCGGCGACCTGTCGGCCGAACGGCCCGACCTGAACAAACTCGCCGGCGAGAGCGGCTACGTTCAGCTCGCGCGCGTCTTGCTCGGCGCGCCGATCTACGAATACAGCAAGCGTATAGCGAACGAGAGCGGTTTCTCTTCTGAGCTTCATATCGGCGTCTCGGCAGCCGCTGTGAGAAAAGAATTGCTTTCTCCTCTCGCGACAAATCTGACCATCGGGTTGCTGGCGATCCTTGGAGCTGCCATTGTGGCAGTCGTCTCCACAAACTTGTTGCTACAACCACTGGAAGTGATCTCAACGAGCATCGACCGTTTGGGGCTTCCGGAGGAATCCGGAGCTTCCAGCGGAGTGCGACTTCCGCCAGACCAGATGGTCACTGGAGTCACGGCGCGTCTGCGCGAACTTGGCGAACGAATGGCAGGTGAGCGCTCTGAACTTGAGATCATGCGCGGGAGGCTCCGTCAGGTCGTAAGCCACCTGGAGGAACGCCTCCTTCTCATAAATCGAGAAGGCCGCGTGATGCTCGCAAGCCCGGACGCCGAAGAGATACTGGGAGTTCACAACACCGAGTTGTCCGGTCTTCCGATCGACGAGAGCCTCGGGCGCGATCACCCGCTCGTCGAACTCGTCGAGCGATCGTTCGGTGAACGGCGTTCGATTCCACGAAAGACTCTGCTTGTTCCGGACGGCGAACGCGCTCGACAACTCCTTGCGTCGGTCCAATACATCGAGGACGCTGGAGAGCCCGTCGGAGTGCTTGTCAGCATGCGCGACTACGAATCGTTCCGAAAGTATGAGTCGCAGTGGGATCTTTCAAAGAAGCTAGCCGATCTCGGTCGAATAACCTCCGGGATTGCACACGAGGTCAAGAACCCGTTGAACGCAATGGTCATTCACCTGGAGATCCTTCGTTCAAAGCTCGAGTCGGGTTCGGCGGACCCCAAGCCTCATCTGGAGATACTGGACTCGGAGATCAAGAGACTCGACCGAGTCGTTCAGACCTTCTTGAATTTCACGCGGCCGCTCGAGATTCACCTCGAGCCTTTGGACCTGAATTCAATCGTCAGCCAGGTGGCTTCGCTGGCTTCCACCGAAGCCGAAGAGCGTGGCGTAACGATCAACACTCATCTCGGCCCCGCGCCGCTGCTCATAAAAGGCGACCCCGACCTTCTGACACAAGTCCTGTTGAACATCATCATCAACGGCTGTCAGGCGATGCCGGAGGGCGGCCCGTTGAAGGTGACTACTTCGAGGGCAGGCGACGGCTCGGCGCGGATAGCAGTGACGGACCGCGGTGTAGGCATCGGAGACGAAGGCCGCGAGCGAATCTTCAATCTGTACTACACTACCAAGAAGGGCGGAACCGGAATAGGCCTGGCCCAAGCCTTCCGCGCAATCCAGCTTCACAACGGGAGCATCCGTTTTGAGAGTGAAGTCGGAGTGGGAACAACGTTCGAGATCATTCTTCCCGCGACCGGCTAAAGCGAAACCCATCCGCTTGTTGTTTTGCGGCCCCGCGAGTTGCACTCTTGTGACCCAAGAACAACTCTCGAGTTTCTCGCTAAACCAAAATGAAACAACTTCTCAGGTTAACAACTCTGTTCGTTGCAATGACGCTTTTGAATTCATCCGCAACCACTTCAGAGTCAGCAACACCAAGTAGTGCCTCTCCTAGGCCGGTGCTACTTTCGGCGAACCGGTACCAAGAAAAGGCGGTTCGCAAATCAGGGGCAGCCCAAATTCGACCGCGATCAATTGAGATTGCGCTGGTAGCCAATGCACAGGCTGGCACGGTAGCCCTGCTCGAAGTGGCCTCGCGCTCTATCCTCGGCACAATCGATGTGAATCCGGAACGCGCGAAGGGCGAGGGACCGGGCGCCACGAATTACGCTCAAGACACTGATGTCTCTCCAGACGGACGGACGCTCTATGTGTCTCGCGGCTATCTCGGCGACGTCGCGGCGTTCGACATTGCCAGCGGCCGTCTTCTGTGGCGGCGATCGTTAGATACTGGGCGTGCCGACCATATGACCCTCACGCCGGACGGACGAAGCCTGTTCGTATCGGCGCTTCTGGACAATCGCGTCTACAAGATTGCGGCTGCCACGGGCGAGATTGCGGGCCATCTCGTGACTGGCATCTATCCGCACGACAACAAGGTCTCGCGAGATGGCCGCCTACTCTACAACACCAGCATCGGGCCGATC
>Ga0134122_10004324_pt1 | contig 10552 bp, 10 predicted proteins | sample KB302_FD_96461 | JGI IMG/M metagenome (GOLD analysis project Ga0134122, IMG submission 96461) | Terrestrial soil microbial communities without Nitrogen fertilizer from Kellogg Biological Station, Michigan, USA - KB3-0-2 | ecosystem: Environmental > Terrestrial > Soil > Unclassified ... | reverse complement strand
TATCTATGAAGTCGCGGTCAGCTTGCGCCATTGTTAAGGAGCAAGTACAAACGAGAATACAAATCACAGTCAAAACGCCTTTGACTTTGATATCACTCCCGCGCGGTGATTCTTCTTTGTGGTTCATCACCAAGCTCCCAAAGAAACGGCCCCGAGTGATCCCAGCCTCCGTCTCCGGCCCTTGACGCTAACGACAGAAACTCTTGCGAGTCTCAGCCACGCGTTGAGGTTTCGCGCTCTGGTCGATGCCCCTTGCGAAGCATTCAATTCCAACGCGAACCAGAAGACTTCAACCCAAACCTCTCGGAGCCGTACCTGGTTGTTACCAATCAAGCGTGGTCAATCTAGCATCATTCACAACACGCGAGCTATGGTAGCCGTCACAGCTCATCGTGCCGGCCGTCACGCGTCTGGTAATTAGTGCTGCCGAGGCTGTTGCAGATGTTGGATCGGTTTCTCGCGCGCGGCGAAGTCACAGAAGCGATGATTGAACCGCGTTGCTGATCGAATTGGTGAGTTTCAGCCAACGGTCTTCGTCAGCTCCAAACGCATAGTGAAATTCCACAAGTCCTGAGTGAATTAGCGCAGTGACTGATTCGCGTTTGCATAATACGAACCATTCATACCGGGCACACTCATTGCGTGCCCAACAGCAACGAGGTGTTTACCATGTCTAGGAGCAGGACTCAGCAGAAGTTTGAAAGCACGGATACATCGGAGCGATGGCAAGAGACAGAACAAGAACTTGGCGCCCAGCGAAAGAAACTGCTATCGGAGCTGTCCACAGATTGTGAGTCTCCGGATGAGTTGGCAGATGGATGGCAGGACCGCGACTCCGCCTCTGAAAGTGAGATCCGGGATCTTGAATTCGGTCATCGCGAAGCGCTCCGCAAGCGAATTCTTGAGATTGACAGAGCTGTTGAGCGAATCAAACTGAACACGTACGGTCGCTGCGTCAAATGCGGACGAGCAATTAATCCAAAACGACTGGCCGAGCAACCGGAGGTTTCATCCTGTCTTGCGTGTCGGCGCAAATTCGAGGACGAAGCGAAGCGAATCAACCTTCGAGCAGTTTGGGGAGTGAGCCAATCGCTTATGAAGTGAGTTTTCAGTCGAAAGAAGGCCAATTTATGAAGAGCAACAAGCAATACTCGAATGTGACGATCTCGAAGCGAGTTGACCACGACGCGGGGCGACACCGTGGCCCGCGTGCGCCGAGCGAACCCGCAATATGCAGCAACTGCGGAGCTATTTACTCTGATAGGCGCTGGATGCCGGCAGGCACGCCAAAGAAGAATGGCAAGCACAAGAGCTGGCACCCGCAGAGGATCACACTATGCCCGGCCTGCAAAAAGAAGCAGGAAGGGCTTCCCGCCGGATTTGTCTACGTCTCGGGTGGTTGTCTGCCATTACATCGCAAGGAGATCGAGGGTCTTCTGGACAATGAAGCCGAGCGCGCAGCCGTTGACAATCCGCTCGCGCAGATAGTGGGGCGCGAGACGGATGAAACTGGGCGACTTGTTATCTCTACAACTACAGAACATCTGGCCCAGCGGTTAGGACACGCGCTGGAGAAGGCTTTCGACGGCGAGGTCCGTTATGACTTTTCGCACGAGAACAAACTTGCCCGAGTCTACTGGCATCGAGACTGAACGAAATCGAGCGCGTTATGAGCCTCGCGGAGAAAAGCCATGAGTCAAGCAATCGCGAAACTGAGAATTGTGCGTGATGTCTTCATTCCTTTAGGCCGAGCTCATTTGGAAGGCGAGCTGAGTATTCCGCAAGGAGCACACGGCGTTGTGCTTTTCGCGCATGGGAGCGGAAGCAGCCGTCACAGTACGCGCAACAAGTATGTTGCTAGAACCTTGCGCGATTCCGAGATCGGCACATTGCTTTTTGACCTACTGACTGAGGAAGAAGGCGAAGAAGAGAAATACACTCGCCACTTGCGCTTCGATATTGATCTGCTGGCTAAGCGACTAGTTTATGTAACCGACTGGTTAAGAAAGCAGGAGGTGGTTCAGAACTTACCCTTCGGCTACTTCGGTTCCAGCACCGGAGCCGCCGCAGCACTGGTCGCAGCCGCCGAGCTTAAGGAGCAGGTTGCTGTTGTTGTATCACGCGGCGGTCGTCCCGACTTAGCGGCAGAGTCCCTTCCCAAGGTCAAGGCTCCAACCCTGTTGATCGTTGGAGGACGCGACGAGCAGGTGATAAGCCTGAACTGGGAAGCTTACCGCCTGCTTCGTTGTGAGAAAAGAGTTGAGATCGTGGATCGCGCTACTCACTTATTTGAAGAACCAGGGGCACTTGAGGCGGTGGCGCGCTTGGCGGCGGACTGGTTCAAAACGCACTTTGAGTCCAAGGTACGGGCGGTCGGAATGCCCTAGGAGGACAACACGCACCTCCTACAACTGCTTACCGGGCACGAGCACTACGGGGGCGTTCCTCACGAGCGGGAGGCCGATAAGCTTTTGATTCAGACTTGCTACGGATGGGCCGATCGAAGAGTCAAGGCAGATCTTCAACCATCCTCAAGCCCTGAACAGCCCGTCTCGATTGCTATTAGGTCTAGCGCACATGCCGAGGCTGGGAAGGCCGCTTAGTGCGTTTTCACCCATCAGAATGGGGTTCTTCGCGCACTTACCAACGTTGCCGATTTGATTTTAGAGCTAGTGAGCTACTCGCGTTTTGGTATCGGGGTTGCTCAATCATGATGCGTATCGGATCACTTGCTCGCTGTTGCTTCAGGCAATATGGATCTTCAGCCAGATTCGATACCGTGGTCAGGGTTCGGAAAAGGAGTGAATTCTATGGTAGCCAAGATGAAACGAATCGAAAACAGCGATCTCAGCCGGGATGTGCTGACCCAAATCAGGCAGCGCCCCGACCTATCTGAATCTGACGTCACCGTAGCAGTCGACCGCGGCGTAGTAACGCTCTCCGGTAAGGTAAGAACCGAATCGGAGAGAGCCGCGATCGAGGTAGCCGCCAAAGAAGTATGGGGTGTTGAAGCCATCGCCAGCGATCTGACGGTCAAGCCATTGCGAGAGCAAAGCGACGCGGCCATCGCGAGGGCTGCGCTGAATGCATTCCAAAATCACATCTTCATTCCCGCCAACGACATAATGGTAATCGTAAGAGACGGCAGCGTGACGCTCGAAGGCAAAGTGCGTACGGAGCTGCAGAGCATGCTTGCCGAAGCGGAAATCAAGCGGCTGCGTGGGGTTGAAAGCGTCTCAAATCGACTAGAGATCAGTCACGAAGCGCATGCCAAAAGCGAGGTTGAAACTGAGGTGCCGGACGCGGGCTTGTCGAACGATTCGGCCTGGGTTGAGACCGGCGAAGCGGAGCCCGGATAGCATCGCAAAAGAGCGGAGCAATGCTTCTTGCCAACCGGTCAAAAGAAATGAAAGTCCTGATCGGCGATGACGGTTCAGATTGCCCGGATGCGGCTCTCGAGGATCTGGAGCGGAGTAAAAATAAGTCCTCCCGTTTTCGTCTGCCATCAGTTGTCGTGAAAGGGGAAGAGCGAGTGCGTTCCCAGAGAGTATTTTGCAAGTGAGTGGCTGCCAAAGGTGACAATGTGCTGGTTCCGAGTGAACCACTCGGAGTTTGGTGAATGATTGAAACAGTCAACGCGGACGTGGCGGCCCGGCTTGAAGAAGTGGCGAGAATACTCAACGAACAGGGCGCGAACCGTTTTCGCGTCGATGCTTATATTCGGGCGGCAACAACGATCAAGCGGCTCAAGCGTCCGGTGACCGAACTCGTCCGCGCCGAAGGCATCGAAGGGTTAAGACGCCTGCCGGGCATCGGCGATACTCTGGCGCTAGCGATCCACCAAACCGTGGTCAGCGGGAGAATGCCAATGCTCGACCGGCTCCGCGGCGAAGCCAATCCCGTTGCCCTCTTCGCTTCGGTGCCCGGCATAGGAAAAGTGTTGGCGGAACGGCTTCACGAGGAGCTGGGCATCGATACGCTCGAAGAGCTCGAGACCGCAGCTCACGATGGACGGCTCGCTGACATCGCCGGCCTTGGCGAGAAGCGGATTGCCGGAATACGAGACTCGCTCGCTCATCGTTTAGGGAGAGTGCGAGATCGATTGGTCGGCGCGGAGCTTGATCCGCCTCCGGTGAGCGAGATTCTTGACGTCGATCGTGAGTATCGGGAGCAGAGTGCGAAGGGACTGCTCAAAACGATCGCCCCACGACGATTCAATCCGGAACACGAAGCGTGGCTTCCGATACTGCACACGAATCGAGGAAAGCGACACTACACAGTGTTGTTTTCGAACACGGCGCGCGCTCACGCGATGGGAAAGACTCGAGACTGGGTCATTGTCTATTATGACGGTGGCCGAGACGAGCTTCAGTGCACGGTGATAACGTCGCTGAGGGGGCCGCTGGAAGGCAAGCGGATTGTGCGTGGCCGGGAGGCCGAGTGCCTCGACTATTACCAGAAGTCATCCCAAAGCGCCGTCTTTGCCTGTTCTTTTAGTTGAGCCGGCCGGGCCATAGTCATAGGCGAAGACGTTGAGGAATCTTTTTGCTCTGTCTTCCCAGGTTAAGGCCATCAAATCATCCAGCTACGTCGACGCGGACAGCGGTTACCTTGTACTCGGGAGTATCGACGTAGCTGTCGCGTCGCGGACCGGTCACCAGGTTCAAGAACACCGAAGGATCATTGAACGTCGTGAACAGCTCGCCCGCCCTCATTGATCTGCTGATGCGGACAGGCAAGACCGTTTCGCCGTAACGACTACTCACTCGCGCATGCACGCCGGCTTTTAGTCCTAAGCGATCTGCGTCTTCCGGCGCCATATCAAGCGTATCAGTAGCTCGCAGGATCCGGTTTGGCGTGCGCATAGTCATCGTGCCGGCGTTGAATTGATACAGCGATCGGCCGGTGTTGAGGAGAAACGGAAACTCTTCGCTGGCAGTCTCCGAACTCGCTCGATAGTCGATCCGGCGGAGCCCGGCACGCTTGCCGATCGGGAACGTTTCGGTGTGAAGAATCTGAGTACCTGGATGGTCCTCGGAGTCGCACGGCCATTGCAGTCCGCCTTCATCCAGCCTCGCGTAGCTCAGCCCGCTTCCGGCCTTCCACACTCTGCGCACGTCGTTCCAAATGTCTTCGGGCGAGTTGAATTGGAAAAACTCACCCTTGCCCATCGCGCGCGCGACCAGACATATGATCTCCCAATCGGGCTTCGAAAAACCTATCGGCTTTATGACTTCGCGGACCATTTGTACGCGGCGCTCCGCGTTCATGAAGGTGCCGGTCTTCTCGAACGAGGACGCTGCGGGGAAGAAGACGGTGCCAAAATCTCTGGCAGTCTCATTCATAAACATGTCCTGCACGATGACGAGTTCAAGTTTCGCGAGCGCTTGACGAGTGACGTTCATATCCGGGTTGGTAAGAAATATGTCATAGCCTATCGCCCAAAGCGCTTTGAGGTCTCCGGCAACGGCGGCGTCCATCAGCTGCATCAGGTTCAATCCTCTGGTCGCCGGCACTGGCGTCCCCCACACGCTCTCGAACAAACCGCGACCGTCTTCGATCGACACATAGCCGGTGAGACTGTTTGGCTCGCAACCCATGTGAGCTGAGCCCTGAACATTATTCTGACCGCGAAGCGGATTGATACCGGCTCCTGGTTTGCCGATGTTGCCGGTGATGAGCGCCAGGTTCACGAGGCACATCACACCTTCCGTGCCCTGGCTGTGCTCGGTTACGCCAAGGCCGTGGAAGCTCATCGCCGGTTTTGCGCCCGCATACAATCTCGCGGCTTTGCGGATAAGCTCAGCATCAACCTCGCAAACTCCTTCTGCTGTTTCGGGAGTCCAATGACTTATGAAATCGCGATACTGTTCCCACTCTGCTACGCGCTCGTTGATGAATGCAGAATCGAACAGTTGCTCTTCAACTATGACCTGAGCAATCGCGTTCAACAGAGGGATGTTGGTTCCGGGCTTCAACTGAAGATGGACGTCGGCGTAATCGGCAAGCTCGATTCTGCGAGGGTCGATGACGATCAGATTTGCCCCGGCGAGCTTTGCCTGCTTAATTCGCGCTCCGACGATCGGGTGGTTCTCGGTGGTGTTGCTGCCACACACCAGGATGGTACGCGCACGTTCGATGTCGTCGAACGAGTTTGTCGCGGCGCCGGTTCCGAGCATCAGCGTCATGGCTGCGGCGGTCGGACCGTGACACACTCGCGCGCAGCAATCGACGTTGTTGGTGCCGATCACGACGCGCGCGAACTTCTGCGCCAGGTAGTTCTCTTCGTTCGTCGCGCGAGCCGAGCCCAGCACGCCGATGCTGTCCGGCCCACCATCATCAAGGATGCGCCTAAGCTCGTTCGCGGCGAAGGCGATAGCTTCCTCCCACGACGAACGGCGCCATCCGCTCTTTTCGCGGATCATTGGCTCGGTGATTCGGTCTTCTGCGTGAACAAAGTCGAAAGCGTAACGTCCCTTTACACACAGGTGGCCGCGACTGACCGGAGCCTCAATCGCGGGCTCGATCTGGATGATGCGGTTCTCGCGCACGCCGACATTCATCTCGCAGCCCGTGCCGCAATACGGACAAGTCGTCTTTGTCCATATTGCACGCATACCATTCGCGAGTACGCTTTTGTCTTCCAACGCCCCGGTCGGACAGGTGTCCGCGCAAGCACCGCAGCTTACGCAAGAACTCTCAAGCAGTGTCGTTCCCGAGTCAGGCCTGATTCGTGTCTGATCGCCACGGTTCCACACTTGCCAAACGAACTGGCCCTGCACTTCGTCGCAAACCCGCACGCAACGGTAGCAGTAGACGCACTGCGACATGTCGACGTGCAGATAAGGATGCGAATCATCCAGGAGAGCCGCATCCCGCAAGCCCGAGCATTCACTTTCGAGTCCATAATCTCGAAGGTAACGATGAAACTCTTTATCGGGGAAACGAGTGACTGCATCGCTAGGATACTGATGGGCCAAAAGCCTCAACAGCGTTCGACGCATATCTCCAAGCTCGGGCGTATGCGTTTGGATGGCCATTCCATCGATTGCCGGTGTGTTGCAGGCAGTGACCGGACGCGGCGAGCCTTCTACGTGAACGATGCAAAGCCGGCAGCCGCCGTAAGCTTCGAGGCGTTCGTCATAACAGAGCGTAGGTAAGTCGATACCAATCTGGCGCAATGCACTCAGGATCGACGCTCCCTCGTCTAGTTCGTACGTTTTGCCGTTGATCGTCACGCGAAGCATGACTCAAGCTCCTCCTGGTAATAGCGCAGAACGCTTCGAGCAAACTCCGCAAGCCCGCTCCCGTGCCCGCACAAGCTCGTTAGGGCAAGCGCAGTAGTCATCTGTTCCAGCTCGGTTCTTTTTCTAGACGCGGCGTGGCTGTGTTGGACCGCTTCCCAAAACATCCGTTCGATTTCACGGGTTCCAAGACGACAGGGCGTACACTTTCCGCACGACTCGAACGCTCCAAAATCGAAGACGTGATGCATCAGTTCCGCAATCGACGTGCGTTGGTCGAAGGCCACGACTCCTCCATGACCAACGCTGGCGCCAATAGCGTGCAGCTCATCAAATGCAAATGGAGTATCCAGCAGCGACGGCGGAATGATTCCCGCCAACGGTCCTCCGATAATCACGCCTCTTATGGTCCCGGTCTTCAAACCCCCGCCAAGTTCTTCGACGATGTGACGGACTGAAACGCCAAACTCGACCTCGTAGAGTCCGGGACGATTGAAAAGCGAATTGAGCGAGACTACCTTCGTGCCATTGCTTGTTGGGGTCCCGAGGGAGGCATAAGAAGCTCCGCCGTTGTTGATGATCCAGGCGAGGCTCGCCAGCGTTTCAACGTTGTTGACCAGTGTTGGCTTGCCCCACAGTCCGTGGCTGGTCGGGTAAGGCGGACGCGCTCTGACTTCGGGTCTCCGCCCTTCGATTGAGTTCAGAAGCGCTGTCTCCTCGCCACAAACGTAGCTGCCATGTCCTATCACGATCTCTATATCGAAGCCGAAATCAGTGCCAAGAATGCGCTCGCCCAGCACAGCGTGGCGCCGCGCTTCTGCGACTGCTTCTTCGAGAACAGCGCGTGCGCGCGGGTATTCGGCGCGAAGATAGACATATCCCTTGCGGGCTCCGACGGCATAGCCTCCGATGACCATTCCTTCAATTAAGGCGTATGGATCGTCCTCGATGATGAAGCGGTCGATGTAGGCGCCGGGGTCGCCCTCGTCCGCGTTGGCGACGACGAACTTCTCCGGCGAGGTCTCTCCGCGAACTGCGCGCCACTTCTTACCTGTGGTAAATCCGGCGCCGCCACGGCCACGCAAACCCGAGAGTTCGATCTCCCGAACAAGCTCCTGGGGGTCACGCTCGAGTGCGCTCTCCAGGGCGACGTATCCTCCAGTTCGCGTATAGGCGCTGAACGATCGCGTCCCGCCTTCAGCGATGCGCTTCAATACTATTGGAACGCGAGAACGGACTTCGACGCGTGGACGCTCGTCGTCCAGGGCGGAAGACGGAGCCAGATAACACTTGCCGAGACAATAGACACGCGGACACTGTGAGGCTGCTTCGAGCCACCGTTCAGGGTTCTGGTGCCGCGCTACAAAGCACGCCATTCCCTGACATCTCGTGTTCGCCAGATCTTGCCCGGCTAGGTGATAGAAGGACTCCGCCGCATTGTCATTTTGAGTGACCCGCATGACCTCTATTCCCTAACCCGTGTCGCAACAGCCGGCGTAGTTTTGCGTCTCATGAGTGCATTCATCCCGGTCCGCTCGGAGCGAGTGGCGGACCGATGTGATGCTTGCAGCACTCCGGCGTTTCATGTCGGAGTATCTCAAGCGATCGAGCCGCCTTTGTAAGGAAGTCCGCAGAGGCTTCAACGACGAATTGGCGAGGATGCCACTCCCACATCCGAACGATCCGCGCGTCAATTGCCGCCGCCTGCTCGGCCGTCTCGACTCGCAGGGGGTTGCTGTGATTGTAGCCGCCATCAATTGACGGCGTTCGAAGGTGAATGACGGCGTGGTATCGACTGAGCTGTTTATGCAAGTTCGTGCCGAGTGAGGAGAAGAACTCCGTCACGTCCCCGGGCCAATAGGCGGCTCCGTCAACGGTCCCGCGATCGCACAATACAATTGCGAGGTTCTCGGTATCAGCTATGTTTTCAAGTTCGCGCTGCACGTGGAAGATCGCGCGTTGCGCCGCCTGTCTAAGCCCGATTCCTTCGCCGCGCGGAAACCCACCTCCAAACACAATACCGGCTGACTCCGGAAGCACCTTCACGTGCGCGCAGAAGGACTGGCGGATTAGTTCCAGGACGGCGGTCTTGCCAGCACCTGGGCCGCCGGTCAGCACGATTCTCCGCCGGTCGTGTCGTTCATTGCAGTCACAAGTCTGCATCGTTTTCCCAAAGTCAAAAGGTCGCCTCAGCGTTTACGACGCGCGGAAAGCTACTTGCGGACTGCTGTCACATACCATCCACCAGTTCCGGGAGCACCGCCGACCGAAACCGAATCAGCACCGTCTCGTTCTCTCCTTTAATCTCAAGAACCTCGTCAGCCCCCTCATCGCCTGATTTCAACCAAACCTGCTTGGGGTCGACAACAGAATTGCTAACGTGACGGTCTGCCTGGTTGCCGACGAGGATCTCGATCTGATCCGGGCCGCGCTCGTTCAACTCTGCAGTAATCCCCCCGAGAGGCAGATCGCGCGCCTCCGTCTGATCGCCAATTTCAGGGTTCATGATTTCAACAGTAACCAGCCATCCTAGATGCCTGCTGCTGAAGCTATCAAAGAAACTGACCCATTCGTTCCGCTGTATCTCTCTGGTTGGCATGACCCTTACCTCCTTTTTTCTACATACCCGACGGGAACGTCTCAGGCACTTCACCGGTTTCCCACTCGCTAGTACGTTCAAGCGGCTCGACCGCGCGCGTTTCATCGAAGTGCAGCACCGCGTCGAACTGATCGGACAATCTAGCGTGAAAGTAATGACTGAACCGTTCCGTTTCCGGCAAATAGATCACACCGATGGCTCGCTCGAGCCTCTCCCGCCGAAGCGCGGTCTTTGCGGCGCTTGGTTTTCTGAGATTGAGAAAGAAGCGTCGCGCGCCCACATCGTGGAACAACGATTCATAACTCTCCGGCAGAGCAGGCCTCACGATCTTGCGCTCGGCTGGTCCGCCCCAGCTCGAGGCTGCCGTCACGGTACCGCTGTACGTGCTGAACCCGATTAGCACAGCATCGTCGGCGTAGCGCTGGCGAACCAGTTGGCCGACGTTGAACTCACCTGCGCTGCCCATATCGGTCGCGCGAGCATCGCCCAGATGTGAGTTGTGAGCCCAGAGCACTGCTTTCGAGGGGCGGCCCTGCTGTTCGAAGTGAACAAGCAACGCGCGAAGCGTTTCGGCCATGTGCTGGTCGCGCAGGTTCCAGGATGACACGCGGCCGCGAAACATCGTTCGATAGTACTCCTCGGCGTTTTTAACCAACCGCGCGTTTTGCTCGGCGTAAAAGAAATCGTCCGCAGCAACTCGGCCGTCGCG
>Ga0134122_10004323_pt1 | contig 10553 bp, 12 predicted proteins | sample KB302_FD_96461 | JGI IMG/M metagenome (GOLD analysis project Ga0134122, IMG submission 96461) | Terrestrial soil microbial communities without Nitrogen fertilizer from Kellogg Biological Station, Michigan, USA - KB3-0-2 | ecosystem: Environmental > Terrestrial > Soil > Unclassified ... | reverse complement strand
TGCCAGGTTCTACGCCCAGACTTTTCCGGACAGCGCCGTGACGGCGGTCCACTGTGCTCCCGGCGATTATCCGAATGGCAAACAGGGGCAGGTGCTCACGGTCGAGTTTACGGTGGTGGGCGTGCCCTGCCTCGGCCTGAATGGCGGCCCGGCTTTCAAGCACAGTGAAGCCTTTTCGTTTCAGATCGTCACTGAGGACCAGGCCGAGACCGATCGCTACTGGAATGCCATCGTCGGCAATGGCGGCGCCGAAAGCGCATGCGGATGGTGCAAGGACAAATGGGGCTTGTCCTGGCAGATCACCCCACGCGTACTGATGGAAGCAACCACCGATTCGGATCGTGCGGCCGCGAAGCGTGCGTTCGAGGCGATGATGAAAATGAAAAAGATCGACATCGCCACGATCGAAGCCGCACGACGCGGAACGGCCCGCGGCTAGAGCGCACGCTGGTTTGCCGGCCGCAACGTGTCTCGGGCCGCTCGATGTTGCAGAAGAATCCGGAAGACCAGCGCATGCGTGATCAATAGTAGCGGCACAACGAGAGTCGGAATGAAGTAGGTGGCACCCAACTGCCCCGCCATGAGCCCGGAATCATTGGCGTGGTAGAACGCGCTCAATAGATCAACCGAGCCCCACAGGTTGAAGATCCATACGATCACAACGCCGGCCCCGCGTGACAGCAATGCCAGCGAGAGCAACGCGAGTGTGGCCGCAACGACATCGCCGTAGGCGGCAGAATGCGCGAAGGCAGACGGCAGATCGGGCGACACGACGCCTGGGACCAGGAACGCCAGGCCCACGAAGCGAAAGCTGTGTAGGACAAGAATGGGCCGCAGCGCTTCGGCCCGTTGCAGGTGGCGAAGTTTTGGCCAGATGTACCGGCTCGCGACGATCCCCCACGCGATGAAGCCGAATGCGATGCTCACGAAGAACCAGAGTTGCGGCAGCATGCGTATCTCCTTTGCGAACCTAAGCGCGCTGTGTGCGTAGCGCTGCGCGCAGAACACCTCGCTCCGCGCGGGCGATGTCTTCTCGATGGTACCCGCTGGTACCAGATGGCGCGCCAGTGTGGTACCATGCGGTACCGAATGTCAAGCGAGACGATGATGACTACAGGCGAGGAAACGGAAGTGCGTGCGCGCATCCTCGAGGCAGCCTTCGCAGCGTTCACGAAGCGTGGCTACGCGGCGAGCAGCACACTCGAGATCGCCACCCGCGCGCGCGTTTCGAAACGAGAGCTCTACGCAGTGGTGGGCAACAAGAAGGAAATGCTGATTGCATGCATCAGCGCGCGCGCCGAGCGACTGCGTGTACCTGCTGATTTGCCAGTGCCGCAGGATCGCGAGAGCCTCGCGCAAGTACTCGCCTCCTTCGGGACGCAACTCGCACGCGAGGTAACCGATCCCACCGTCGTTGCCGTATTCCGGCTGGCCATCGCCGAAGCGGTGCACGCGCCCGAGGTGGCGCAAGCGCTCGACTCCATCGGGCGCGAGGCGAGTCGTGCCGCCTTGCGCCAAGTCATGGCTCGGGCGCAGGCGTCAGGACTTCTCACAGGCCGTGCGGCCGAACTTGCCGAACAGTTCGGCGGGTTGCTGTGGGGCAATTTGCTGGTGAGTCTGCTGCTCGGCGTAGCCGAGCGACCGAGCGCACGCGAGCTCGCGGCGCGCGCTCGCGACGCAACGACCGCGTTCCTTCAACTTCATCCCGCGCCCGAATAACCGCATACTCGCCGAATGCAGGCATTCTCGGGGTCGCCGCACATGCAGCCATCGTTGCGCCAAATCGGACGACGAAGATTGGCGCCTGCTGCCATCGGCGTCTTGGCGGCAATTTTCTCAGGGGCGGCGCACGGAGCCGGGGCGCTGGAGAAGAAGATTTCGGCTCGCGTTGCCCGCTCAAGCTGTGCCGACTACGTCTGGCTGGATCGCCGCAGAGCGCCGATCGGCTATGTGAAGGGAGTCGCGCTCACTTACGCAAAATCATTCTGCGAAATGAAAGGCGGCCAGCATTCGGCAGTCGAGCTCATGATTTCACCGCTGGGCGATGCGGGGCAGGATGCGCTCAGCCACTACGGCTTGAAGCTTCCGACTGCGAACAAGCGTCTACGTGGCCTCTATACGCTCGCACTGGGACTTGGCATGCGCGAGAGCAGCGGCAACACCACGGAGGGCTGGGACCGGCGCGTCAAGAGTCCCACGGCCGACACCGCCGAAGCCGGTCTCTTTCAAACGAGCTACGACTCCTTTGATCGCTCGCCGTGGCTCAAAGCGTTGTGGGACCAGTACCGAGCGAACACGCGAGCCTGCCACCTCGAGGTGTTTCGCGAAGGGATCGCGGATCGCGAGCATCCCATCATCGGGAGCGGTGCGGGCGCGGACTTCCAGAGGTTCACCAAGGCCTGCCCGAGCTTCGCGACCGAGTATGCGATGGTGATGCTGCGCGTAGATCGCGCTCACTATGGGCCCATCAACCGCAAGGAGGCGCAGTACCTTCGGGCCTGTTATCGGCTGCTGGCGGACGTTGAATCGATCGCGACGCGCTCGTGCGCGAAGGCCGCGCCGCCTCCTCACTCGCCTACCCGGTGAGCGGCCCCTACTGCTTACTGCCACCCCGCGGAAAGTGTTGCCCGACGTCCGACACTTCAACTGCCTGACGGCGTCAGAGTATTAGCTTACCCACGACACACGTCCGGACTGCTCCGCCGACCCATATTTGGGAGCCGTCCTGTTCGATGTGAACGCGACCCATACGCCTCAAGACTGTGCCCTGGCTCACGACGTATTCTGACGGGGCGATCTCGCTCTTGATAAGCCATCGTGCAAGGCCGGCATTCAAGCTTCCGGTGACCGGGTCTTCGTGACCCAGACCGACATCCTCCGCACTGAAGGCGCGCACCTCAAATTGTGCAAAGGTCCCATCTTTCTTGGGATTGAATGCCGCAAAGACTCCGACCTTGAGTCCCGCCAGCGTCGAGTAGTTCGGACGCAGCGCAAGCACTTCGTCCCGGGAATGCAGCATGATCGCTAGCCAATGCGAACCGTTGTCCACCCAATTCGAAGCGACGATCGCCGCAGGCGTCAGGTCCAGCCCCTTCAGCACCCGAGCCAATATCTCCGGCTCGACCGGCCCGCTGCGGACCAGTTCGGGTGCCGCAAACGAGAGTCGCTGCGGCGCGCGCCGGATTGGGATGAGACCCAGCCCGCACTCCTGCACGATCTGCGTGCCTTTTGGTACTCCGCCCACCGCTAACCAAACGTGGCAGCTTCCCAGCGTGGGATGACCGGCAAAAGGCACTTCCCGCTCTCGCGTGAAGATGCGAACACGATAGTCGGCGCCAGGTGATCGGGGCTGCAAAAGAAAGGTCGTTTCACTCAGGTTCGTCCAATTCGCAAAGGCGGCCATCTGATCGTCGCTCAGTGCGTCGGCGCCAATCACGACCGCGAGAGGATTGCCCCGCAGAGGCTTGGATGAGAAGACGTCGACTTGCTGAAAGGCGAACGCCGGCGCGCTCTTTGCCGCCCCGTCTCTTTCGCTTTGCTCTTTCTCGAGCGGATAGGCGGCGGTCGCCACCGTACCGGTTGCCGCGAAATTGAGGAACGTGCGCCGATCTGTCCACATGCTGGCCTCCAAGCATTCGTTGCCGTGTCCCTACGAATGCAATTGCCACTGATCGGCGAAATCTCACGCAGGGAAATGAACCGCATCCGAGGCCGTCACTTGGAGCCTCCACGGAACCGCCGCGCAGTTTGATCAGCTGGCGGGCGACGGTCAATCAAACGCGATCGCGACGAGGACTGATTCCGGACCCAGAGCGGACACTCAGGTAGGTCGGATTTCGAGAAGATCTGTTATGTGCTCGAAAATGTCCGTTTACGAACAGTCTCAATCGTAAGCAAGGCTGCGATTTTATCTAACTAACGGAATGGTCGACTGTTTCTGACTGGATCGCCGCCCCGTACACTCCACAGCCGTGGAGACCAAGACCAATCGCGTGTGGGCCGAAGCTGTACAGGCGCTACGCGCGGCGACATGGCTCTCCGCAAAGCTCGTGGACGGTCATGTAGGCAGCGAAACAGCACTGGTCGCCTGAAGATGTTTCGCAATTACCTGGCCGTGGCGCTGCGTAATCTCGCGCGTAACCGGTTGTACGCATCGATCAACATTGTTGGTCTTGCAGTGGGATTTTGCGCGGCGCTGCTGATCGTGCTCTACGTCCGCTCCGAATACAGCTATGACCATTTCTTCCCGGGCTATCGCGACGTTTATCTGGTGACGTCGTACCGTGTGGTGCTCGATTCCCGTCTCAAACCAGATCCGCAGGACACCTCCCTCCCCGATCTGGCAGCAAAGCTCAGCGGGAAGTTTCGGCAGATAGAGACCGTTGCGCGTATTGCGAGTGCGATGAGCCCGCCGCACATTCGTCGCGGCCAGGTGCAGGCGGATGAGGCGAGTTTTCTCTGGGTGGACCCGTCGTTCTTCCGGGTCGTGCCGCTCGACGCACTGGCTGGTGATCTTCAAACGGCACTGGCCGCACCCGACAGCGTCGTCCTCACACGGACGGCGGCGCGCAAGTATTTCGGTCGGGACAAGCCGTTGGGCGAAACGCTGGAAGTCAATCCGGCGATGGGAGCGGATGCGACCAGGGTGTCGCCTGGCTTCAGCACACCTCATCCCATGCGCATCACCGCGATCATCGAAGATTTGCCACCCAACAGTTATCTGAAGGGCGACGTATTCGGCTCGAGCCGCGCGGCCTACTCTCAGTTCGCGCTCTACGATCTCACACAGGATCAGGGACCCTTTCGTTTATCAGGCACCGGCACCTATACGCTTCTGCGTTTGCGGTTCGGCGCGCCTGGCGAGTCGATGCGACAGGAACTCTCCGCCTTTGCCGCTCACGATTCGCCGGTTTACCCGCCTGGGTTCCGGATCGGCCTGCATCTGGTACCTATCGGCGACTTACACTTGTCAGCGCCTCCTGCCGGAAACTCTGTCGTGAGCTCACAGATGTCCCCCCGAGGGGATAAGACGCTTCTCGCAGCGTTGCTCGCCATCGCAGTCCTGATTGTCGCCTCCGCTTCATTCAACTTCGTCACGCTGATGACGGCTCGAGCCGCCCAGCGCGCGATGGAGACCGGCGTTCGCAAGTCGTTGGGCGCGTTTCGAAGTCAACTGATGACCCAGTTCCTGGGAGAGGCGGTCATCTATGTCGCCTTGGCCATGGCGCTGGCCGTAGCGCTCACCGAGGTTTCATTGCCTCAGCTGAACGCTGTTCTGAAGCAGAAGGTCGAGTTCAACTATCTTGGCGACCCAGCGTTGCGGGGCGCTCTCCTGATTGCGACCGTAGCGTTGGGGTTGATGGCCGGTGCATACCCTGCGTTCGTTTTGTCTGCATTTCCGCCGGCTGCGGTGGTGAAGGGGACGGTCGTCAAGGGAGAAACCGGCGGACTCGTTCGCCGTGCGCTGGTGGTTCTGCAGTTCGCCATCATGATCAGCCTCGGCATTACGGCGACAACGATCTGGCGCCAGACGCAGTTCTCACTCAACAACCAACTGCGAGTCGACGGTTCCAGCATCCTGACCATCGACTTCGCTTGCTTGCCTTCAATGCAGGCGTTTCGAGACCGCGTTGCCACCGTGCCGGGTGTCGTCGGCACGGCTTGCGCCGGTGAAGCCGCGCTCTTTAACGGCGGAATGATCGTCTCCGCGCAGGCTCAGGGCGGGGCGGCGAATCCAATGGTGAGTGGCTGGGTCGACTTTGGCGGACTAGAGTTCTACGGACTTTCGCCGCTGGCGGGGCGCTTCTTCGATCGCAATCACGGTGATGACGGCCGACTCGTCGCAGGAGACACGACCGGCAACCCGTCCATCGTCGTCAATGAAACGGCGATGCGTACACTGGGCTTCAGTTCTCCCTCCGAGGCGATCGGTAAGACGGTGACGTGGAATCGCCGTCGCTTCAGTTTCAACCCCACTCCCGGTACAACCGGGCCATCCGAGATCATCGGCGTGGCGCCTGATTTTGCTCTCGATACCCGCAGAAAAGTGCTCCCGCAGATACTCTACGTAGACCCCGCCTCGTTTACGATACTGAGCGTTCGGTTGATGGGCTCGAAAATTCCCGAGGCCCTGGAGGCAATTGATGCGGCCTGGCGCGAGACCGGGAATACGAACATTCGTCGCCGCTTCCTGAGCCAAAGGCTGCAAGACCTGTATTCAGACGTCGTGCTGCAAGGGACGGCGATGAGTCTCGGCGCCGGTCTCGCCATTGTGATTGCTGCCTTGGGATTGTTCGGCATGGCGGCCTCCACCGCCGAGCGGCGGACCAAGGAAATCGGCATCCGCAAATCCATGGGCGCCAGCACGGGCGACATCACGCGACTGCTGATGTGGGATTTCACGAAACCCGTGCTGTGGGCCAATCTGATTGCCTGGCCGTGCGCCTGGTTTGCGCTGTCGAGGTGGCTGAACGGCTTTGCATACCACGTGAATATGCCGCTGCAGCTGTTCGCGGCGTCCTCTGCCTTGGCTGTGGTGATTGCATTGCTTACCGTGGGCGCCCATTGCTGGCGCGTCGCTCGCGCCAAGCCGGTGACGGCGCTGCGGTATGAATAGTCAGATTCGGTTCAGCTGAGGAAGACGCACTGGCGGCGCGCCAGCAGGGATGACCTTGCGTGCGGCGAGTAGCGTAGCTCTCATAGCCCCTCACGAAAGCGAGCGTCAGATTCTGGCCCCAGAGCGGACGCCTATCAGCTCGTAGGTGGCTTGCCAGTGAAGACCGCCCATTGATCAGCGAAAGCACGCTTGTAGGCGGGGCGCGCTTCGCCGCGGGCGATGTAGGCGGAGAGGTTCGGATATTTCTCCACTAGACCCGATCTATTCAGCCTGCGCAGCACCGTCACCATCAGCAGGTCGCCGGCGCTGAACGCATCGTCGTCGAGCCAGTCGGCATCGCCCAGCCGACTCGAAAGCTCACCCAGCCGTACACGGACGCGATCCTCGAGGATCGGCAGGCGCTCCTCATGCCAGCTTTTGTCGCGCTCCAATATCATCGCCGTTGAACGATCGACAATCGGCGGCTCCACCGTACTCAGTGCGGCAAACATCCAGGTAATCGCGCGCGCCCGGGCATTCGCATCCTCTGGCAGCAGCCCCGCATGGCGCTCCGCGATATGGAATACGATCGCCCCCGACTCGAAGAGGGCGAGATCGCCTTCTTCATAGGTCGGAATCTGCCCGAAAGGATGCAGCCGACGATGCGCGGATTCCTTCATCGCACTGAACGAGAGCAGTCGAACGTCGTAAGGTTGGCCTACTTCTTCAAGTGCCCAGCGAACGCGCATGTCACGCGCCAGTCCTCTGCCGCGATCGGGCGACCGTTCAAGAGCGGTGATGGTGGGGATCATCTGAGCGCTGCGGTTAACCACGAAAAAAGCGCGATGATTTTTGAAACAGCACCGCTATTTCCGAAGAAGTGGCGCTGATTCGCGCGCCATACAGGAACGAACGCAAAAACTACTGTATGGATTTCGAAACAGCGGCACTGGATCGCGCTTCGGCGGCGATGAAATGCGCGCCAGCGGCGCTATTTTGCGATTCCTGCTGCAGCGACCGCGATTATCACGGCATGCGCCCAGATTATTGGCGATGGAACGTGGGAGCTCGCCAAGGCACGGTCAGAATCAGGGATGAGGCCGTCTGAACGGCGGACGAGCTGCCGTTTCTAGCACGATCTCATACAGAAACAACGAGTTACGATTCCGCCTGCCTCTTTCGGGCGCCGCCGGAAATCCATGGTTGCGGTATCATGCCTCCCGCGCGAGACGAGCCATAAGTCCATTCCCACAAGCTCCTCGACTGCGCATCTGTGATCCCTTGAACCGAGGATGCAATGGACAATCGCGAGACAGGCGTCGCACAGAGCGAGCGCGTCATCATGGCTCTGGCCGAAAGCACCGCTCACTCACCGGATGAAGTTCGCGCGATCTTCGACCGCGAGTACGCGCGGCTCGAGTCGCAGGCGAGAGTGCGCACGCATTTGAATGCGCTCACCGCATCGAACGTACGCGCGATTCTGCGTCGCGCTGCGAAAACCCGTCACCGGGCCGCCTGAGTCGCAGCCGCACGGCGACCCTCTCGCCGAGCTATTGATGCCTCGAAAACGGGACGGCTGCCGAGCGTGACGAGTACACGTGATCGATCAGCCCCCACTCCTTCGCTTCCGCCGGCGTCATGAAGTGATCCCGATCGAGCGTGCGCTCCACTTCCTCGTACGTGCGTCCGCAGTGTTTCGCGTAGATCTCGTTGAGTCGCTTCTTCGTCCGCAGGATGTCTTCGGCGTGCCGCTGGATGTCCGACGCGACGCCCTGGAATCCGCCGGATGGCTGGTGCACGAGAATGCTCGCGTTCGGCAACGCGATGCGGTGGCCCGGCTCACCGGCCATCAGCAGAAATGAGCCCATCGAGTACGCCGTGCCCATGCACACGGTGGCGACAGGGCAATTGATCCATTGCATCGTGTCGTAGATCGCAAGCCCGCTCGTGACTACGCCACCCGGTGAGTTGATGTACATCGCGACGGGCTTCTCGGGATTCTCTGCCTCGAGAAACAGCAGCTGCGCATTCACGAGCGCCGCGACACCGTCATCGATCTGCCCGTTGATGAAGACGATACGATCGCGCAGCAAGCGCGAGAAGATGTCGAAGGCCCGCTCGCCACGCGCGGACTGCTCGATCACCATCGGGACGAGGCTCAGCTCCATCACGCAGCCCGGCGCAATGCAAATGAAGATACGGCGGACGTGATCGGAGTCCGTCTCCCCCGCGCCATACGCGCGCGCGGCAGAGCACACACGATGCTCGCACACCGCACCTGCGAGGTGATCCGGAAATCCGCGTGAGTCAATCGAAGATGCGTGCCGCCCGCAGCGCCAGGCGAGAGCTCGAAAGTGACCGTAGACTCGAGCACCTGCTCAACAGCCGCTCCCCTGCCCCCTTCCTCCTCGCGATCGCGGCATGCGTAGCGCAAGAGTCGGTGCGGCTCGGCATCCAGAACTTCGTACTCGGTGGGCTTGCTCTTGCGCTCGGCCTCATCGTCGTCATTCGTGAGCCACGCATCGAGCAGCTCGCGTTCGGTTAGCGCGCGCCAAACTTTCTCGGGCGGCTCATCGAAGTCGTACTCGAAAACCAGCGCATCGGCGGATGGGCTCTGATCGCTCATGGATCCATCTCCTTCAGCACGCGCTTCAGTTTATGCAGACGCTCGGGCCAGCGAACGCGGTAGCGTTGCACCCAGTTCGACAAGGAATCGAGCCCCCGAGGGTCCGAGCGGTAGAAGGCGTTGCGCCCTTCGCGGCGCTCGCACACGAGCCCGGCAGCTTTCAAGGTAGAGAGATGCTGAGAAATCGCAGGCTGCGAGACCGAGAACCGCGCCGTCAGATCCGAGACGCTCGATTCGCCTCGGCACAGGCGCTCGAATACCGCGCGCCGCGTCGGATCGGCCAACGCCCGGAATACCTGCGATTCCACCATGCGTCAAAGTATAAGTGGATACTTATACGAATCGCAACTGCCAATGAAGCCAGCCGTGCTACGCGGCAAGGCTCGTGTGTATGTCGACTCCCGATTTGAGGGTCAGCGTTACCGGCGTCCGTTCCGCGATGTCCGCGAGACGTGCGCGCTGCTCGTCGTTCAGGTTGCCATTCAGCGTGAGCACGCGATCGATCGCGACCTTCTTGTCGGCTTCAATCCGGAGTCGCGTATCGACGTGAACCGAATCGAGCACCCACTGCTTGCGCTCCGCGTACATACGCAGCGTGATGGCCGTGCATGAGGCAAGCGCCGCGAGCAGAAGCTCGCGCGGTGCAGGCCCCGCATCCTGACCGCCTCGGGCAAGCGGCTCGTCTGCGGCAAGCGCGTGCGCACCGGCGTGAATGGCGACTGTGTAGTTCGTCTTGCCGATGCTTGCAGTCACGTTTGTCATGTCGGTTCCTCGAAGCCTGGCTGAAACCCGCCCTGGTTGTCGTAAACTCGAGCGTACGCCATAACCTGCAGGTCAGATACGCGGAGCGAAGAGCTGGCGGCGCGTGCGGAATTCGAGAAGCAGAAGCTCGCGCTGGAGGCTGCCTTCGGAACGCCGTGCTGGGATCCATCGAAGCTCAGTGGTGCGCAACGCGATCGACTGAGAGCACTAGGCAAAGCGGAAGATACGCTGGGCCCCACGACGACCTGGAAATTGACTCCCGGCATCTTCGTCAACCTCAATTGGGCCGAGACCAGTACCGGGGGCAGACCACCCCCACAGTGGGTCGTCAGCGTCTCGACGCACCACCGGGTGTACTTTTCCGGCGCGGACCGGGAGCCGAGCTCGCTCGGTCGGGTGTCGATGTGCCAGGACGACGATCCCAGCTGACGCGCCGCTGCGGTAGCAGCAACGCGCGCCGCATGTCTTCAGAACCGTGTTGTCACCGAGAACTTCACCATGCGTGGAGGACCCTGCGCAACGATGTTCGCGCCCGTCGAGGAGAAGTACTTCTTGTCGGCGATGTTCTGG
>Ga0134122_10004322_pt1 | contig 10555 bp, 9 predicted proteins | sample KB302_FD_96461 | JGI IMG/M metagenome (GOLD analysis project Ga0134122, IMG submission 96461) | Terrestrial soil microbial communities without Nitrogen fertilizer from Kellogg Biological Station, Michigan, USA - KB3-0-2 | ecosystem: Environmental > Terrestrial > Soil > Unclassified ... | reverse complement strand
TAACAATCATGAGCGGACTCGGCGCCAGCGCATGCGGATTGGCTGCGAGCAAAATCTTGAAACGGAGCAGCGCATAGAGCGCAACATTGAGAAGCAAGCCAGAGAGTACAGCCGAAATCGGCGTGGGGCCCTCAGCGTGCGCATCGGGAAGCCATGCGTGTAACGGCGCGAGGCCAACTTTGGTTCCGTAGCCAAGTAGCAGGAATATGAAAGCGAGATTGAGAATCCCAGAGTCGAAGTTCGCGGCGCGCTCGACTAGCGTGGTCCAGACCATGGATTCAAGACCCGCGCCCACGACGGGCTGCGCCGCCATATAGACGAGGATTGTTCCGAACAATGCGAGCGCGATACCGACGCTACCGAGAATGAAATATTTCCATGCAGCTTCCAGTGCCTCGTGTGTGCGGTAAATGCCAACCATTAGGACAGTCGTTAGTGTCGCGAACTCGACTGCGACCCACATCAGACCGATATTGTTCGCGACTAAGGCAAGGTTCATCGAGAACATCAACATCTGATACATCGCGTGATAGAAGCGGAGATTGATCGGCGTAAGGCGGCCGATCTCCAATTCGTGCGCGATATAACTTGCGCTGAAGATGCTTGTCGTGAAGCCGACGAACGTCGTCAGCGTGATGAAGACGTTATTAAGATCGTCGATGAACAGATAATTTCCCGGCACCGGGCGCGCGAACAACAGCGTCACTGCGGCCAGAAATGAGAAGAAAGCCGCCGCCACATTGATACGTGCGCCCAGCCGATACTGCGGCAAGAACGCCAGCAGCGCCGCTGCAAAGAGCGGAACCGCCAGCACTGCAATGAGTGCGACTTCCGTGGGGTTCATTGGCGGTCCCCGCGGAAGCGATCGAGCGCGCCGACATCGACCGTGTCGAAGCGCTCACGAATACGAAAGAGGAAAATCCCGATTACGATGAAAGCGATCAAGATCGAAAAGGCGACCGAGATTTCGACCACGAACGGCATGCCCTTGGCGCCCGTCGCTGCCAGAACGAGGCCGTTTTCCAGCGACATAAAGCCGACGACCTGTCCGACCGCATTCTTGCGCGATACCATCATGAGGAGCCCGAGCAGCACGACGGACAGCGCGAAGGCCAAATCTTCGCGGGCTAGCGGGTCGGCGTCCGCAACGACACGCAGCATCACAACCATCGACAGAGCAACGAGGCCGATACCAGCGAGCATTGTCAAACCGATGCCGACGGCGGCGTCGATCTCGCGATGAATGCCGAGACGCACAATGATCCGATGCAATGCAACCGGGATTACGATCGCCTTGAAGACAAGCGCGATTCCCGCTGTGAGGTAGAGATGGGGGGCACCCTGCACATAAGCTTGCCAAGCAACCGAGAGCGCCAGCACGAGTGCATGCAATGCAAAGACGCGAACCAGCGCCGTAAGCCGATCCTGATAGAGTTGCATGAAGCTCACGAGCACAAGCGAGCCTGCCAGCAGATGCGCGATGTCGAAATTGATTCCGCGCATCAGAGGCTCCGCGAAACGAACAGAAGAAGTGTCGCGAGCAGGCCGAGCATCAGCGCCGCTCCCAGAAATTCCGGCACCCGAAAGACGCGCATCTTTGCGATCGACGTCTCGAAAAATGCGAGGAGAAATCCGATACTGAGAAGTTTCAGAAGATAGGCGACAGCGCCGATCGCATAGAGCTGTGGTCCCATGCCGATTTCCGAAAGACCCCAAGGTACGAAAACCGTGCCGATCAGAGAAACATAGAGAAGCAGCTTCATCATCGCTGCCAGCTCGATCAATGCGAGATGGCGGCCGGAATATTCAAGCACCATCGCCTCGTGAACCATGGTTAGTTCAAGATGCGTCGCCGGATTATCGACGGGAATGCGCGCGTTTTCGGCGATCGCAACCATGACAAGGGCAATAAGCGCGAGACCGAGTGAGACTCGCAAGCCAACTTCGTTCGACGCCATGAAGGCCGCGACATAAGAAAGCTGTGTTGATCCCGCCAGCAGCGCCAGCGTGAACACGATCATCAACATCGCGGGCTCTGCAAGCGAGGCGATCATCACTTCGCGCGAAGAGCCGATGCCTCCGAAACTCGTGCCGACATCCATGCCGGCCAGAGCAAGGAAGAAGCGCGCACTGCCAATTAGCGCGATAATCGCGATCAGATCCGCGCTCCAGCTGAACTGCAGCCCGCGCGCGAACGTCGGGATGAGGGCGGCCGCTACCCAGGTCAGCGCGAAGACGATGTAGGGTACGGCGCGAAACAACCATGAAGCGTTTTCGGCGAGTACTGCTTCCTTGCCGAGTAGCCGAGTGAGTTCGCGATAGGGCTGCAACACGGGCGGTCCGCGGCGACTCACGAGGAGCGCCTTCACCTTGCGCACAAAGCCGGTGAGCAGTGGTGCCAGCAGCAACACGATCAGAAGTTGAGCGGCCTGAACCGCGAAATCGTGCATCAGGGCCATAGCGCGAGAACCAGCAAGAGCGTGATGAGGGCGAGGAAAACGAGCGTGAGATAACGGCGGATGGTAAGGAACTGCAGAAAATTGATTCTCTCGGCGGTATATTCGACGCTACCGATGACAGGAGCGTAGAGACTGTTCCAAATCGGATCGTGGATCTCCGCCGAATGACGCGCCGCGCGCATATCGCCGGGCGGCGGCATTTCGACATTTTCGCGCGCATGAAAGACGACTGAACCGAATACACGGCGGATGGGCTGCGCAAAGGAAGAGGCTGTGTACTGTGTCGCCGGGCTCGCGTCGGGGAATCCGCAATCCCAGGGCGGAGCGCGACGCACCTTTTTCGAGGCGAGCGTATGAATTGCGAAGGCCGATGAAAATCCGGCAATCACGATGAAGATGAAGACAACCAATCCGTTATACGAACTGCGGCTTTCCGCCACCGGGACAAGAGTAAGCCAGGGCATGGAAGCCTGCACCGGCATGTGTTCGCCGACGATTTGCGTCACAGCGCGCGAGAGTATGTCGATGAAGAAGCCGGGGAGAATACCCGCGACGAGGCAAAGCGCCGCGAAGGCGAACATCGAAGCGCGTGACCACCGATCCACCTCTTTGGCGATTTCGGCTGCGCGGGTGCGCGGCCGTCCGAGGAATGTAATGCCGAAAGCTTTTACGAAGCACGCGGCGGCAAGCGCTGCCGAGAGCGCAAGCAGTGCCCCGACCGCCGGCACGAGGAATTTCAGTCCCCATTCTGGCAGTTCCGGACTGAGCAAGATCGCCTGAAACGTCATCCATTCGGACACAAAGCCGTTGAGTGGCGGTAGCGCCGAAATCGCGACACAGCCGACAAGAAATGTGAAGGCCGTCTGCGGCATCCGATGAATGAGCCCGCCGAGATGCTCCATGTCGCGCGTGCCTGTCGAATTTTGCACGGCGCCGGCACCGAAGAACAACAAGCTCTTGAATACCGAATGATTGAAGACATGAAAAATCGCAGCCGTCGCGGCAAGCGCAGCCGCGCGCGGCATGTCGTGCGCCTTGAAAGCGAGTGCGAGACCGAGGCCAATGTAGATGATCCCAATATTCTCGACCGTGTGGTAGGCGAGCAACCGTTTGAGGTCGTGCTGCATCAGCGCGTAAAGCACGCCCAGCACGGTGGTGATGCCCGCGAGTGCCAGCACTGCGGCCGCCCACCACGGTACGGGCGGGCCCATCAAGTCGAAAACAATGCGGATAAAGGCATAGACTGCGACCTTCGTCATGACGCCGCTCATGAGCGCAGATACATGACTCGGGGCGGCGGCATGCGCCGGGGGAAGCCAGACGTGCAGCGGCACGATGCCGGATTTCGAACCCGCACCGATGAGCGTGAGGGCAAGTACGAGAGCCCCGGCAAGCGGGCCGAGTTCGCGCCCGCGCATCGAGTCGAACAAGTAGTCGCCGCCCGCCGCCATGAAGCCGAAAGCAAAGACGAGCGCGAGCGCGCCGATGAAGGCCATGATGAGGTAGAGCAGCGCGGCATTGCGGCTTTCTTCCTCGCGATGCTTCGCCACCACGAGCGCCCAAGAAGACAACGACATGAATTCCCAAGCGACGAGAAAGGAGAAGGCATCGTCGGCGATCAGCACAAGATTCATGCCGAGAACGAACAGCGCATAGAACGGAAGAACGCGTAGCGGTTCCTTTTCTGCGCGCGCGTAGCCAATTGCGTAAAAGCTGGCGAGAAGTATCGCCAGATTAACGATCAGCGCGAAAGTCGCGGATAGCGCGTCTAACCTCAGCCGGGTTCCCGTTGCTGAAAGCCCGATCGGCAAAGAAGCGGTATTGATTCCGCCTTTGGCCAGCGCCCATGCAGCGGAAACTGTCGCTCCAGCAGCAATAATTGCGCAGAAAAAATAAAAGATCGAAGAGCCGCGCGCATGGCGCGAGAGCGGAATGGTGGCAACGGCGAGAATCAAAAGGGCTGCGGAGAGCGCCCCGGCATGGAGTGCGACATTCATCGCGTGTCACCCATACCGAAATGCAAGATTCCGCCCCCACGATCGAATGTTCCGCTGTCAGGCGGAGTCTTGCAGGAGCAATGATAGCCCGCAAGCCAGGCCGCGCGCGAAAGTCTTAGTGATTATTGCGTTTGAGTCCGCGACGAGGGGCTGATTACCGGCCGCAGGCTGCTCGGGGCAGGCTGCAAGGCGGCACCAGTGGACGGAGGTGTCGGAGCAGTCGGTCCCGCAACACTGGGGGCTACAGGCCGGGACGGAACAGATGGCGTCGAACCCGTCACAGGTGCATGTACTCCGTTGGCTGCAGGCTTCGGCCCACCGCCCTTACCAATGACGCCAAGCACGCGGCCGATCACAGCCGCGTGGAGCTGCGCCGATTTATCGATCGTCGTGTGGCTTATACTTGTTTGCTTACGAAGGTCGATGTTGTTGAGCTCGCCGCGGAAGCCCGGGCCACGTGGGATGGCGCGGCCCCAGCCATTGTCCGACTGATAGTAATTGACGAAGCGAGCCGTTGTGCTGCCCGTCAGCGGAACCGGATGAACGGGATCGAAGGCAACGATCAGCGCGACCGGCACACCCATCTGGCCGAGACGATTGGACATATAAATGACGGCGTCGGCGCCGAGCGAATGTCCCACAATAATAATCGGGCCTCTGCCTGCACGGTAACGGGCGGCCGCATCCTGACAGAGGCTTTCCCAATTGCCGTATTCGTAGACGCCCGCTGAAATGCCACGGTTCTGCAATTTGGCGGCTAGATCATCCATGCCGAGCGAGAAAATGTTTAGAAGGCCGCGCAGTAGATAGACGTGGCCGCTCGAGGTTTGCACGGGCGCAGCCCTGGCCGCGAGCTTGCGCTCCGGCGACTGGCTAAACGCGCCCCCTGTACCGGCAACATTGAAGGTCATCGCGACCATGATGGCCGTGATCGCGATCCGGAAAATCTTTGACATGTCTAGTGCGGGGTCCCTGAATCGGCGGAAATCGGAGGCTATTTAGGATAAGGCGGCGGTACTTTTCTAGACCACAAATCATGCACGGCGATATTGTCGAAAGCTGTGGCAGTATTGCCACTTAGGCTCAATAGACCCCCGGCAAGACACGTGCGGTTCGCTGCATATATACGCGATATTCGTCACCAAAAGCCTTCAGCATCAGGCGCTCTTCTTCGAACACCCGGCCGAAAAACAAGGTTCCGAAGCCTACAATCCCGGCCAGGCCCGCGATCCAATTGGGCAAAAGCAGGGCTTGGGCAATCGCCCATAACCAGAACGCCGAATACATCGGATGGCGGACGAGCGCGTAAACCCCGCTCGTAATCAGTTTGTGATCCTCGCGGATATCTAGGCTCACCGACCAGTTGCGGCCGAGATCCTTGTGGGTCCGGTAAAACAGCCACATCGAGGTAGCCAGGACTACGGTGCCGATCCATGCCAGAGCGGGCACGAATGGGTAGTCAGCAAAGCTCAAAAACTGGAATCGGGCGCTCTCGAAATTGCTCGCGATATAGACGAGAGGAACGATGCCAAGGCCAGTCATTGAAACAGCCATGAGCAGCGTTTCTCGAATGCCGCGTGCACTCTCCTTTACCGCCGCTTTGCGGGCCCGTCGCCTCGCCGGAATGCGCAGGATGAACCAGACCACCGCACCGAGCACAAAAATGGACATGGCGACAATGCGAGTCATCGTTCAACTCGCCTTGCCAGCAATGCGAGATGCCGCCGCGGAAGAAGCATCTGCGTAGGCGCCATCGGGCGCAAAAGACTCCAATAGCCGGTCTCGTAGCGCCACTCGGTCGGCGAGCGGCGCCGGCCCGCAACAAATCTGCAGATAATCGTAGAAATAGCGAACCTCGTTGCCCATCACAAACTGGCGATGCAAGCGGAAGAAATTTCCCCAAAAACGCTTGTAGGTTTTTGGCTCGAGCATTTTCCGCATACGAACCTTTTGCACAATCGGTTTTTCGCGCCCTCCCAACCCTATCGCCTCGACAGGATTGGCACCGTAAAAGCTGATGACATCGACGATTGCCTGATAATCGATCCAATTTACGTTCTTCGCCTCCGCCACGCGGCCGGTTGCGAGTCTGATCCATTCCGCCTTTGGATGCAGCGCGACCTTGAGCAACGAAGAGCCAGTGGACATAAGCCAAAGCACCGGGCCATGGTTGCCCAACTGCGGATCCAACTTTAGCGCACGGTCAGTGACCGCCATCATCCACGCGCCGCCGAGACTCTGGCCCGCAAGAACGATTTCGTCATAAGAATGATCGCGAGCGCGTTCAACAAGTTCGCGTGCGAAGCGGTCGATGCGTTCATCGATTCCGGCGCGGGTTCGATGGATGAACTCGCCAGCAAAAATCCAGTCGTCGAGCATGTAGTCGAGCATCAGAAAGCGGCCGGGCCAATATAGCAGTCCAATAAATGTGGCGATGGAAACGATCATCGCCAGCAGCCCGGGCGGCCCTAGGCCAAAACGCGATAGTAAATAGGGAATCAGCACCGCGGTCGCGATCAGACCCGCGAGTAGGACGATCGGATAGAAAAAGAAAAGGAAGTAGCGGAAGCTAGTACGCACATAACGATAGGCGGTTCCTGAAAAGACAAAATCTGCGAGCGTGGCAATTCCGCGTGGGACCCGTTCGGTTTTGGAGCGTGCAAAATCGGTGGAGACGAAATCGTCCCAGCATAGCAAGCGGTAGTCCGTCTCAACTCGCCAGTTCGGGCCCTTCGTATCAATCGTCCAGCCGGCCAACACGCCATCATCAGAAACAACAGGCGGGGAAATAGCTGTCGTAACGTTCCAAGTCGTCTCAAAGCGCTTGAGTTCCCGCAAGGTGCGCTCATGCCACCAGTCGGCCGCGATCGGTTCATAGCCGCCGACGCATATAAAGCAGCGCTTCTTCACATATCCGCTTGTCATGACCCGCTGACGCGCACTCCCGGTATCGCCCGCAAGCTCCCTAGGGAAAGGCGCCCAAATGTGCAAGTTCTTGGCCTGTCATGGCCACTATCGGCCCCTAAGACGACTTTCTCGGCATTGAAAGCCCGGACGCTGTCCGCTATAGGAACCGCGAACCAAGGGGCTGCAAGACGACCGTGCATTTTGGCCGTCTGTGTCGCGCCCGAGCCCGCAAGGGACGCGGCAGGAGAATTCATCAATGGCTTCGACCTTCGACACGGTCGCGAACATTATCGCCGAAACTTGCGACATTCCGCGTGACACCATCACGCCGGAGAGCCACGCCATCGACGATCTCGGGATCGACAGTCTCGACTTCCTAGATATCGCCTTTGCCATCGACAAGGCGTTCGGCATCAAGCTGCCGCTTGAGCAGTGGACGCAGGAAGTCAACGAGGGCAAGGCGACGACCGAAGAATATTTCGTCCTCAAGAACCTTTGCGCGCGTATCGACGGATTGGTCGCCGCCAAAACTGCCTAAGCGTGACGCAATGCGTCTCGAATATTTCCAGATGATCGACCGTTTCGTCGAGGTGAACCCCGGCGAGCGGAAAATTAAGGCCATCTGCAAGGTGCCAACGGAAAGTCCTGTGTTTGAAGGGCACTTCCCGGGCTTCGCGCTGATGCCCGGTGTGCTGCTCATCGAGTGCATGGCTCAGACGACTGGTTGGCTGGTGAGCATACTCACCGGTTTCACAGGTCTGCCGCTTCTGGTTGGCGTCAAGAATGCGAAAATCAGAAATATCGTGCTGCCTGGAACGGAACTCAATTTCGAGGGCACGATCCTGCATGAAGGTTCCGGCTACGCCATGGCTGAGGCAAAAGGCTCGTCTAAAGACGGCGCCGTTTGCGAAGCCGGCCTCACTTTTCGGCTCGCTCCTTATCCCGGCCCGGAATTCCGCCAAGCCATGATTGAAATGGGCAAAAAGGTCGGAATTTCCGTTGCGGAGTTCTCGAAGTGAGCGCATCACGCGAAACCTGGATCACGGGTATCGGCTTGCTTTCTTCGCTTGGTGAAGGAACCGAAGCGCACAGGACGCGGCTCTTTTCTGGCGATGTGCCGGTCGCAAATGCGGCGCAGTTTCCGCCTTTCGTTTTGCATCCGCTCGGCAATATCAGCTTCGACAAGCAGATTCCCAAAAAAAGCGACCAACGCCAAATGGAGCAATGGCAGCGCATTGGCACCTATACCGCGGGTCTCGCACTGACAGATGCGGGTGTTGCAGGAAATAAAGAAATTCTCAGCCGCATGGACATGATCGTCGCCGCCGGCGGCGGCGAGCGTGATCCTGCGGTCGATGCCGGGTTGATGACTGATTTGCGCAAGAGCAACAAGCCAGAGCAGCTCATCAACGACCGCTTGCAGACCGAATTGCGGCCAACGCTGTTTCTCGGCCAGCTTTCGAATCTGCTCGCAGGCAACATCTCGATCGTACATGGCGTCACCGGCTCTTCGCGCACATTTCTCGGCGAGGAAGGTGCCGGCATTGAAGCGCTACGGATCGCACGCGCGCGCATCAATGCGGGTACAAGCGACATCGCTCTTGTTGGCGGCGCCTACAACGCGGAGCGGCCCGACATGCTTCTTCTGTTCGAGTTCGCGGCCCTTAATCTGAAAGGCGATTTTGCCCCCGTGTTCGCACCGAAGCGCGCAGCGGGGATGGCAGCAGGTTCGATGGGCGCATTCATGGTGTTGGAATCGCGCGAGCATGCGGAAAAACGCGGCGCGATGCCGATCGCCAAGCTCGGTCCCATATATTCGGGACGCGGACGGCGCGATGCAGGCGAAGTCGAAAGCTCGCTAGGCTCGCTGCTCGCAGAAACGATGAAGCAAGCCGAAGTTGGCGCGACGGCGATCTTTTCAGGCGCCACGGGCTGCGAGCCCAGCACCGCCGAGGAGGCGAAAGTACTTACCGATTCGAAATTTCCGGTTCGCTCCATCACAAGCCGTGTCGGTCATGGATTCGAAGCCGCCTTCCCCATCGGCGTCGCGCTCGCGGCGATTGCCGTCAAAGAAGGCAAGCTATTTCCGGGCTTGCCGAACGTACCTCTAGAGGCCACATCGGCGGGCCAGTTGAAATCTGCAATCGTGACCTGCGTTGGGCACTGGCGCGGCGAAGGCGCGGGCATGGTAGAAGCGATTGGTTGATTTCGGAAGGAAGCCGCACATGGCGAACGCAATGCGCGATCGGGCAGGACGCCCTATTATCGTTGTAACGGGGATGGGAGTCGTTTCTTCGCTTGGTACAGGTAAGGACGATAACTGGAAGAATCTCACAGCGGGAAAATCCGGAATCAAGCAGATCACCCGCTTTCCGACCGAAGGCCTCAAGACTGCTATCGCCGGAACGGTCGACGAGCTCTACGCCGAAACGGGATCAGCGCCAGTGCTGTCCGAAAAAATGGCGGCAATCGCTTCTGAAGAAGCCATCGCACAAGCGGGGATCGGCTCTAAAGGAAATTTTCCGGGACCGCTCTTTTGCGCCGTCCCGCCGATTGAAGCCGAATGGCCGCAACGATGCGCCGTCGCGGCGGACGCCGATCCGTTAAAACCAGTCGCTTACGAAGACGTGCTGAAATTCGCGGGCAACGGAAAATTCCGTTCGTTCCATGAAACTTTCATGTTCGCGACGGTCGCCGAAGGCCTTGCCGAACGTTTCGGCACTAAGGGCATGCCGATTTCGCTTTCGACCGCCTGCGCTTCCGGTGCGACTTCTATTCAGCTCGCAGTTGAAGCGATCCGCCGCGGCGAATGTGATGCTGCCCTTGCCACGGCCACCGATGGCTCGGTGCACGCGGAAGCGCTGATCCGCTTTTCGCTCATCTCCGCGCTTTCTACGCAAAACGAGAATCCGCAGGAATCTTCGAAGCCGTTTTCGAAGAATCGCGATGGCTTCGTGATGGCCGAGGGCGCCGGCGCGCTGGTCATCGAGAGTCTTGAACACGCCAGGGCGCGGGGAGCGAAAATTCTCGGCGTCATCGAGGGCTGCGGCGAAATGGCGGATGGCTTCCATCGCACTCGTTCAAGTCCCGACGGCAAGCCGATCGTCGGCTGCATCACGCGCGCACTGCAGGACGCGGGGGTCACGCCCGCCGACATCGACTACATCAACGCCCACGGCACGAGTACACCCG
>Ga0134122_10004321_pt1 | contig 10558 bp, 15 predicted proteins | sample KB302_FD_96461 | JGI IMG/M metagenome (GOLD analysis project Ga0134122, IMG submission 96461) | Terrestrial soil microbial communities without Nitrogen fertilizer from Kellogg Biological Station, Michigan, USA - KB3-0-2 | ecosystem: Environmental > Terrestrial > Soil > Unclassified ... | reverse complement strand
GCCGACCGCCTCCACCGCTCCTGCCGCCGGCTGATCTGGCTCAACCCGCTGCTGCGCTGGGAGGGCTTCGAGCCGCGAGCGCAGGGAGTCCGCGCGCTCCTTCCCCACGTCGACGAGCACCGCCCCGTGCACAATCTGGAGAGCTTGGAGGCGCTGGGGCGGGCGCTGAGTGAAAAGGCTCCGGTAGAGCTCAGCTCAACGTTCCGTAGGCGCGCCGCTTCATCCGCGTTCCCTTGATTCGCGGATGGCATCCAGGATGTCCTGGGTCGTCGCTCGGGTGCTGACGGGGGTCACGTCGAAAGGGGAGGTACCTTGCGGCCGGAGGACGATGCTGAACTGGTCGCCGTTGCGGCGCCGGATGATCACCTCTTGCTGCCTGGCCTCCTCCAACACGGCGGCGAGGTGCTCCCGGGCTTGGGTGTAGGTGTACACTTTCATGGTCATACCAACAATAAGAGGCCTAGCTTTTTTGCGACCTCCCGCATTTTGCGGTCGAGGGTGACCAGAGGCCGCCGGTGCGACAGCGAACACTGGAGATAATACGCATCGTAGGCGTAAATCCCATGGGCCAGGGCAAGGACGAGAGCCGCTTCCACGTCCACAGGCACGAGTTGGACGGGGATTCTCTGTGTCGCCTGCCACGCCGGGAGGATCACTTCCTCCTCAATCTGGCCCCTCTTGCGCATTGCGATCAGCGCGTTTCCGATCTCGAAAGGCAAGGCTGAGGGCGCAATCAGGGTGGCGCCTTCCGTTGCGTCGATGATCGGACCTCGCTCCGGCTCATCGAGGACAACGGCAAGGAGCGCGCTCGCGTCGGCAACCACCACCACACGAACAATTGTACAGGTTCCGTTCGGCGCAGGCAACTTGGAGGCGGAACGGCGCCTGGAAAATCGCGGAATCGTCGCTAGATTCGCTGCTTTTTTGGCGGTAGCCATGCCAGATTGCAGGCAATCCGCGCCTCCTCCGGCCCCGCAGGCTCCTCGTCTGCGGCCCCCTGCCGGGGTTGCACAAGGAATTGTTCGATGGGGGCTTGCATCGAGTTTCCTCAAGCGTTACTATAGCTACACGTCTCTGGACGCGCAGTAAGCAGTTAACAAATTGAGGGAGGTCTCGCCATGAAGAAGGCATTCGTCCATGCCGCGCTCTGTGTGCTCACCCTGGCCGCTCCGGCCGCGGCCGAAAGAATCTATGTCCCGGTCCTGGGAACGAACGCCGCGGACGGCAGCGCCCTCGCCACCAAAGTGTGGGTCGGCAACGCGGACAGCGTCGAACGGCCGTTCACGGTGCGCAAGTCGGGCCTGATCGCCGTCGATGCCGGCTCCGCCGTCGACATCAGCGCCTGGATGGTCGGCCGCCGTGGCGAGATCCTCACCGAGGTGCCGGCCTTCACAGAAAACGAGGCCTACGCAGCCGGCACCGATGTGCCGCTCGACGGCCTGCCGCGCCCGCGGGCCATGGCGTCGCTGCTCGTCGGCGCCGCCAACCTTTCGGAGCAGACCGCCTCCTGCCAGGCCACCCTCTTCGCCCGCAATGGCAGCCGCTTGGCCGAGATCTCCTTCGAGGTCGAGCCGATGTCGCTGGCCCGTGAGGATGCGCTGGCGAAGGCCGGCCGCGGCCGCGTCGACGCGGTGCGCGTCACCTGCGACCAGAGCTTCTACCCGTTCGCTGCGGCGGCGGACCCGAGCGGCCTGCGCCCGGTCTTCGCCAAGGGCATCGGCCCCAACGGCTCTTGCAGCTTCTACCTGAACCTGGTCAAGCAGACGACGAACGATCACTACTTCACGGCGAGCCCGCCGGGCGTCTTCCACGAGGCGACCAAAGCAAACCCCAAGGGCATCATCTGCATCAAAGCCCCGGGAGAGCTGAAAATCGCCAAGGCGGTCTTTGAATGGGACGTGAACGTCGGGCCCTGGAGCCCGCGGGACCGCTCGGGTTTGCACAACCTGGCCTACTTCTTCCTCGACCGCTACCGTAGCGGCGTCGTCGGCAATGTCAACGCTGCCGGCCCCAACAAGGACATCCTCAAAGTCATGCAGAACGTCGGCATGTCGAAGGGCACGAACACCAACAACAAGGTCGGCTATGCGACACAGACGGGCGTGACCTATCACTATATCTACACCTTTGACGCTGCCCACAAGATGACCACGCTCCAGGCCTTCCTCGCCGGTGTGGAGGTCAAGAGGCTCAATACGGAGTGCCGGCCAGGCGGGCAAACGCTCGTCCTCCGGCCCTACGGCAAGGGAGAGAGCCAGGCCGGTCTCGCCATGGTCGCCGAGTGGGGCAACTACCTCGGCCAGCACCATCCGGAGGAGGCGACCGTGGGCTGGAAGTACAGCAACTTCAAGCTCGACATGACCCCGAAGTAAGAGGCGCCGGCCCCGGCGCACGGGTCTACGCTCTTCGAAGGCCGCGGCACTCCCATCCGCGGCCTTTTCCTCTTCAGCCGCCGAGCACCTGTTCCACCCGCCTCGTTGGTTCGGCGCCGGTGGCGCTCACTCGGCGTCCTTCGGATCCTTCGCCTCGCGTGCATCCGATTCTTCGATGATTTCCTGTAGCTCATCGAGAGCGGCCTCGAAGTAGTTCTCCAGTGCGGACTCGATGCGCTCGCGGAGCTCGTCGGGGTCCTCGACCTCCTCCAGCAGGTCCACGTTGGGATCGGTGGGCAGGGTCGCGGCGATCTCCCGGAGCTGGGTGCAGAAGGCCATGATCTTTCCCGCCGTCTGCCGGACTCTTTCGCGATCGGGGGATGGCAGATCCTCCGCGAGCTCCAGCAGGCGGTTGCGCAGGTTGAAGCCCTGCCGGGCCGACTGCCGGAGCTGCTCGTATAGAGTGGTGGGATTCTGATCGGACATCCGCGCACGTCCTTTCCGAGGGTTGTGCTGCGCCAGCTTCGCCTATTGTAGCGCTCAATGCCGGCGGAAACCCCCGGAATAGCCGAAAAAGGGGAAACGATCCACCCTCGTTCGCTGCCTCTTTTTCGACCGCCGCGGCGTTATCCGATCAGGTTGCCAGCTCGGGCTTCGGCCGGCCGTGGAGCACGTTGGCGAGGAGCGGCAGTGTAGTCAAGGCACCTACGGCGAGGAGGGTCCAACCCACCGCTCGCCTCGGCTTCTGGTCGAGCCGCTCGCCCAACAGCAGCGCAATTCCGGCCCCCAACGCCGCGCGGGTTCCGGCGATCATGCCAATCTCGGGCAGAGTGACAGTTCTCGAAATCATGGCAGCTCCTTTCCATGCAACGGACAGCAGAGCTGCTGCCCACTGCCAACCAAGACCCGCAAGAGGTATGCCAGGCGTTTTTCGTGATGCCGCTGAACGTCCCCTTGAAGCCGCCTTCACCGGGAGGTATCTTTGATCCGCTCAAGGGGTGGTGCGATGAACCACTGGAAGGAAACCGCGGAGATCCTCTCGCGGCTCGCCGAGCTGAGGGCGGCGGGGCGGCGGGCGGCGCTTGCCACGGTGGTGCGCATCGTCGGCTCCGCCTATCGCCGGCCGGGCGCCAAGTTCCTCATCGGAGAGAGCGGCGACACCCTGGGCAGCGTCAGCGGCGGCTGTCTGGAGGCCGACGTTCGCGAGGTCGCCAAGGGCGTCATGGAGACGGGAAAACCGAGCCTGCGCCACTACAGCACGGGGACCGACGAGGACATCGTGTGGGGCCTCGGCCTCGGGTGCAACGGTTTGGTGGACGTCTTCATCCAGCCGGCCACGGAAGGTCCGCTGGCGGAGCTGGCAGACCGTCTGCGCGAGCTCCTGGCCGGAGATTCGGCGTTCGCGATCGCCACGGTTCTCGACGGTAAAGAGGCGGGCTCGGCGACCATTCTGGAGCCCGAGGGCGCCAATTCCGCCGTGCAGACGGTCGGGGACGCCCAGGTCTTCATCGAGGTCTTGTCACCGCCGCCCCACCTCATCGTCTGCGGCGCCGGCGACGACGCCCGGCCGCTCGTGGCCTATGCCGCGGACGCCGGGTTCCGCGTCACCGTCGTGGATCATCGCCAGGGGCTGATGCAGCAGGAGTGGTTCCCGCAGACGGCGCGTCTGGTCCTGGCGCGGCCGGAGGAGCCGGTCGATCTGCCTCCCGCCGCACGGTCTCTCGCCGTGGTGAAGACCCACTCGCTCAAGCACGACCGCGAATGGGTGCGGCGGCTGCTCGCGGCGGGCCTGCCGTACGTCGGCGTGCTGGGGCCGCGGGCGCGGACGGAGACGATCCTGCGTGAGATCGGCGCGACGAGCTCAGAGACCGAGCGCGTCTTCGGTCCGGTGGGGCTCGACCTCGGTGCCGACGGTCCGCGCCAGGTGTCGCTCGCCATCGTTGCCGAGTTGCTCGCCTTCATCGCGCACCGGGAGCCGCGTCACCTCTCCGAGCGCCGGGAGGCCATCCATGCTGGCTGAACGCACGGACTCCATCGCCGGCATTCTGCTCGCCGCCGGCACCTCCAGCCGCATGGGGAGCAACAAGCTGCTCTTCGAGTTGAACGGCGAGAGCGTCCTGCGCGGCGCCGTACAACGGGCGCTCTCCGGCGGCTTGTCGCCTTTGATGGTGGTGCTCGGCCATCAATCGGAAAAGGCCTGGCAGGAGATCGAAGACCTGCCCTGCGAGTGGGTGCTCAATCCGCTCTACGAGCAGGGGATCAACACCTCGCTCAAGAGCGGCGTGCTGGCCGTACCACCCGAGGCTTGCGCGGCTATGGTAATGCTGGCGGACATGCCGTTCGTCACCTCGGAGATGATCGCCGCCATGATCGAGCGGTATCGGACGACCGAAGCGCCGCTCGTCATCTCGGACTATGAAGGCGTCAACGCGCCGCCCATGCTCTACGATCGCTCCCTGTTCAACGAGCTGAAGCTGATGACGGGCGAGGGCTGCGGCCGGCAGGTCGTCAAGCGCCACCGTCACGAAGCGGAGGTGCTCTCCTGGCCGGCGGCGGCGCTGGCGGACATCGACGTGCCGGAGGATTACGAGCGTATGAAGGCTGGGGAGAGAGCGTGAACCTGCCGATCCGATCTTCGTCGAAGGCATGGCCGGCATGCTCGCCGACGGCCCTCACCTCCCCGGCCCTCCTCTCCCAGAGGGAGAGGAGGGAGATGAAAAAGCAAGAGTTTCTTCTTCTTTCGTCTTTCTCCCTCCCCTCCCTCTGGGAGAGGAGGGCCGGGGAGGTGAGGGCCTCGGAGAGGAACGGGCTCCATGCGCGCTGACCTCCTCGAAACCGCCGCCGCCCTCGCCCGCCGCGAGGAGCCCTTCGTGCTGGCTGTGGTCGTGCGGCGCCGGCCCGCCAGCTCGTCGCAGCCGGGCGACATGGCGGTCATCACCGCGACGGGCGACTTCCACGGCTGGCTCGGCGGCAGTTGCACGCAGCCGACGGTGGTGCGCGAGGCGCGGCTGGCACTAGCCGACGGCAAGCCCCGGCTCGTCGTCCTGACGCCTGATCCGGAGACAGAGCGCCGCCCCGGCGTCGCCGTCTTTCCCATGACCTGCCAGAGCGGAGGGAGCGTGGAGATCTATCTAGAGCCGATCCTGCCGGCGCCGCGCCTCGTGGTCTTCGGCGTCTCGCCCACCGCCCGTGCCCTGGCGAAGCTGGGCAAGGCCATGGGCTACACCGTCGTCGCGGTGGACCCTGCGGCGGAGCCGGCGATGTTTCCCGAGGCCGATCAGGTGCTCAACAGTCCGGGGACGCTGGCGCCCGAAGAGTCCGTAGCGGCGGGCCTGCGCGCCGGCGTACCGCCGTTCGCCGTGGTGTCGACGATGGGCGAGGGGGACGAGGAGGCGATCCGATCCGCGCTGGCGCTTGCGCCGGCCTACCTCGGAGTGGTGGCGAGCGCGCGGCGCTTCGCCCAGATGCGGCAAATGCTGGCGGCGCAGGGCGTGACGGCGGAGGCGCTCGACGCGATTCGCAGCCCTGCCGGCCTCGACATCGGCGCCCGCACACCGGAGGAGATCGCCTTGAGCATCCTCGCGGAAATCGTCGAGCGGCAGCGCGCAGCGTTGCCGGCGGCCGAGGAGACGAAGGAAACGGCCACGGCGGCGCAGGCGATCGATCCCATCTGCGGCATGCCGGTCGAGATCGCCGGGGCGCGCCACACCGCGGAGCACGCCGGCCGCACCTATTATTTCTGCTGCGGCGGCTGCCGCGCGCGTTTCCTTGCGGAGCCGGAGCGCTACGCCTCTGGAGTCCCCGCTTGAAGGACGAGATCGCCGCCCTGGAAGCGGCGATGGAAGGGCTGGGCTACATCGCCGATCCGGCTATCGCCACTGCCCTGTTCCTCGCTCGGGAGATGCGTCGCCCTTTGCTCATCGAAGGCGACGCCGGCGTCGGCAAGACCGAGATCGCCAAGGTGCTGGCGCGGCTGCTCGACACGGAGCTGATCCGCCTGCAGTGCTACGAAGGGCTCGACGTCGCCACCTCGCTCTACGAATGGAACTACCAGCGCCAGATGCTGCGCCTGCGGCTGGCCGAGGGCGAGGGCAAGAGCGCTGGAGAGATCGAGGATCTCATCTTCGGCCGCGAGTATCTCCTCGAGCGGCCGTTGCTGCGCGCCATCACCCGGCGCGAGGGGCCGCCCGTCCTGCTCGTCGACGAGATCGACCGCGCCGACGACGGCTTCGAGGCCTTCCTGCTGGAGGTGCTCTCCGACTTCCAGGTGACGATCCCGGAGCTCGGCACCATCCGCGCCGAGCATGTCCCTTACGTGGTGCTCACCTCGAATCGCACCCGCGAGATCGGCGATGCCCTGCGCCGGCGCTGCCTCTATCTCTACATCGAGCATCCGACGCTGGAGAAGGAGGTGCGCATCCTCCGCGCCCGCGTGCCGGGAGCGAGCGCGCGGCTGGCCGAGGAGATCGGCCGCTTCATGCAGGCGCTGCGCCGGCGGCGCCTCTCCAAGGCGCCGGGAGTGGCGGAGACGATCGATTGGGCGCAGGCCCTGCTGCGCTTGCACCGCGAGCACCTCGACGTCGAGACGGTGGAGCAGACGCTAGGCTGTATCCTGAAGGATCATCACGACCTGCACGAGCTCGGGCGCGGCGAGCTGGAGACGGCGCTGGCGGAGGCGGTCGTGGGGTGAGCCAGCCCGATCTCGTCGATCATCTCTCCGGCTTCGCGCGCGCCCTGCGCCGGCGCGGCGTGGCGCTGACCCTGAGCGACGAGGCGGACGGCCTCATGGCCCTCACCCTGGTGGACCTCGGCGACCGCGACGAGGTGCGCCTCGCTTTGCGGACGGCGCTGAAAATCCGGCCGCGCGACGCCGCGGTCTTCGAGGAGCTGTTCGCGTCGATGTGGAGCGCGGAGGAAGAGGAGATCCGGCGGCGGGATGCGTCCCGGCCGCCTCGCCTCCTGGAGTCGAGCCGGGCGCGGACCAGCCCCCGCCGCGCGAGCGAGCCGGACGCCTCGTCCCCGGCGGCTACGCTCGGCGACGGAGAGGAGCCGGGCTACAGCCCCGAGGCGGCGCTGCGCCGCAAGTCTTTCGAGGAGTGCACCGCAGCGGACCTGCAGGCCATGGAGAAGCTGCTCAGCCGTCTGGCCTTGCGGCTCGCCACCCGGCCCAGCCGGCGGCGCGTGCCGGTGCGCGGCCACGGCGAAGTGGATCTGCGTCGCAGCTTCCGGCGGGTGGTCGCGCAAGGCGGAGAGTTCCTTTCCCTGGCGCGGCGAGCGCGGCCGGTCGAGGAACCGCGCCTAGTGGTGCTCGCCGACACCAGCGGCTCCATGGACCCGCACACCCGCTTTCTCCTCACCTTCGTCCTGGCGCTGCGCCGCACCGCGCCGCGCACGGAGATCTTTGCCTTCAACACGGAGCTGGTGCGGCTCACGCCGTGGCTGCGCCCGGGCCGTATCGACCTGGCGCTGGAGCGCCTCGTCGCCCGCGTGCCCGACTGGTCCGGCGGCACCAAGATCGGTGAGTGTCTGGCCGAGTTTGTGGAGTACTATCTCGACGAGCTCGTGGACGGACGGACGGTGGTGCTCATCCTCAGCGACGGCCTCGACCGCGGCGACCTCGCGCCGCTCCAAGGCGCCATGCGCGCCATTCATACGCGCGCCCGGCGTGTCCTCTGGCTCAACCCACTGGCGGGAGATCGGCGCTACGAGCCCACGGCCCGCGCCATGGCGGCGGCGCTGCCGTACGTCGACCGCCTGTTGCCGGCGCACAACCTGGAGTCGTTGGAGCGGATATTGCCGCTGCTGGGCCCTCACCTCCCCGGCCCTCCTCTCCCGCCCCCTCCCTTCCCCCCTCACCGGGAGAGGAGGGAGAACAGCAAGAACAGTTTTTGGGCAGGGCGGGGGTGCCCCTCTCCCGGTCAGGGGGGTAGGGAGGGGGCGGGAGAGGGGCCAGGGGTGAGGGTTCGGGCGGGCGGCTGATTTGGGGGAGATCCATGGCCATGCAGATCGAAAAAACCTTCACCATCAAGGCCTCCCGCGGCGCGGTGTGGGAGTTCCTGACCGATCCATACAGAGTGGCGCGCTGCCTGCCGGGCACCGCCATCACCGGCAAGCTGGACGATGGAGGCTACACCGGCACGAACACCATCAAGGTCGGACCGGTGACCGCCAATTACCGCGGCAAGATGCGTTTCGAGAAGCTGGATGAGGCGGCGGGGGAGGCGGAGATCGTCGCCTCCGGCCAGGAGACGCGCGGCAAGGGCGGCGCCGACATGAAGATGAAGAGCCGCGTCGTCGAGAAGGCACCCGGCGAGACCGAGGTGACCGTCGTCTCCGACGTCAACGTCGTCGGCGTGCTGGCACAGTTCGGCCGCGGCATGATCCAGGACGTCAGCGATCAACTCTTCCAGAAGTTCACCGAGTGCATGCGCCGCGAGCTCGAAACGCCGGCCGCGTCCGAGGCTGTGCAGAGCTCCGCGGCGGCCGAGAAATCAGAGGATGCCCCTTCGAATCCAGCTCCGGCGCCGCCTCCCGCGCCGGCGAAGGAGGACGTCCTCGACGTCGGCGCGCTCGGCGCCGCGGCGGCCGGCCGGGCGGCCAAGCGCACCTTGGCTCGGCCGGCGTTCTGGATCGCCGTGGTCGTCCTCGGCTTGTTCATGTTCTGGTTATTCCACTGCTAGGGGGTTTCCCCCGCGGGGCAAAAGGAGCGATCGAAATGATTCCTGCGTCTTTCGATTACCATGCACCACAGACGCTGGAGGAGGCCGTGGCGCTCCTCCAGCAGCATAAGGACGAGGCCAAGGTCCTCTCCGGCGGCCAGAGCCTGCTGCCGCTGCTCAAGCTGCGGCTGGGCGTCGCCGGCCATCTGGTGGACATCGGCCGCATCCCCGGCCTCGAATACATCAAAGAGGAAGGCGGCGTCCTGAAGATCGGCGGCCGCACCCGCGAGTCGGCGCTCGAGCGCTCCGACCTCGTCCGCACGAAGTATCCGCTGCTGGCGGACACCGCGGACGTGATCGCCGATCCTCTCGTACGCAACCTGGCGACCGTCGGCGGCAACCTTGCGCACGGCGATCCGGCCAACGACCATCCCGCCACCATGCTGGCCTACCGCGCCGAGGTGGTGGCCACCGGCCCCAACGGCGCGCGCACCATTCCGATCGATCAGTTTTTTCTCGGTCTGTTCACGACGGCGCTGGAGCCGGACGAAATCCTGACCGAGATCCGCATCCCGGCGCCGCAGGCGAGAACCGGCGGCTCGTACGTGAAGCTCGAGCGCAAGGTGGGGGACTTCGCCACCGCGGCCTCCGCCGTCCAGTTGACGCTGGGAGCGGGCGGTGAGGTGGCGAGCGTCGGCATCGGCCTCACCAATGCCGGGCCGACGCCGTTGCGCGCCGCCGACGCCGAGCAGTACCTCACCGGCAAGCAGCCGAGCGCCGACGTGATCGCCGAGGCGGCGCGGCACGCGTCTGCGATCGCCTCGCCCAACGCCGATCGGCGGGGGGCCATCGAGTACAAGCGGCAGATGGCGCGCGTCCTGACGGCGCGCGCCATCCAGCGGGCCATCCAGTGGGCCAGGGAGCATTGAGCCATGGCGCAACACGAGATCCGAGTCAAGGTCAACGGCACCGAGCACAAGGCGCAGGTCGAATCGCGCCTCCTCCTCGTTCATCTCCTGCGCGAGACCCTGAGCATGACGGGCACCCACATCGGCTGTGACACCACGCACTGCGGCGCCTGCACCGTGCTGCTCGACGGCGTCCCCGTCAAGTCGTGCACCGTGCTCGCCGTGCAGGCCGACGGGCGCGCGGTGTCGACGGTGGAAGGTTTGGAGCAGGACGGCAAGCTCCACGCCATCCAGGAAGGCTTCTGGCAGGAGCACGGCTTGCAGTGCGGCTTCTGCACGCCGGGCATGATGCTCACCAGCTCGGCTCTGCTGGCGCGCAATCCTAATCCCGGCGAAGCGGAGATCCGCCAGGCGATCTCCGGCAACCTCTGCCGGTGCACCGGCTACGTCAACATCATCAAATCCGTGCAGCACGCGGCTGCCAAGCTGCAGCCCGCCACGGAATTGGCTGTGAAATAGGAGGAGGAGCCATGGCGACACTTCGAACCAGTCCGGAAGTCTGCGGCATGGGCCACTCCATGAAGCGCAAGGAAGACCCGCGCTTCATCCGCGGCCAGGG
>Ga0134122_10004319_pt1 | contig 10558 bp, 9 predicted proteins | sample KB302_FD_96461 | JGI IMG/M metagenome (GOLD analysis project Ga0134122, IMG submission 96461) | Terrestrial soil microbial communities without Nitrogen fertilizer from Kellogg Biological Station, Michigan, USA - KB3-0-2 | ecosystem: Environmental > Terrestrial > Soil > Unclassified ... | reverse complement strand
CCGGCGGGGTGGCCGCTCGATAACCTGCAGGAACGCTGACGGGATCTCGAGCAGGCGGCCGCCGACCTCAAGAACCGCCTGGAGCGGATCGAGCCGCGTGATGCGGTACCACGCCCCGCGGCGCAGCTTCACGTTCAAGTCGGCCCGCAACCGAGCCCACATCCCAGGCATCCCGGCTCCTAGCGTCTATATCACACCATTGTTTTGCATACAAGACGCCCGCCGTCAACCCCCCCCATGGTGTGGCGCGGTCGCCGCACGCTGACATACGCCTGACGCTCCGGTCGCAACCTTCTGAGGCGTCTTGACGTCTTACCTGTCGAAGACCGGGGGTTGCCGTCCCACGACTCTCCGCCCCGGATGTGGCTGCACGATCGTTGGTATCCAACGCACCGGAGGTGGATCCGTGGTTTTCTCGGTCCTCGACTTTAGGCGAAAGACCGCCGGCAAGGGATTGCTCCGCGTCGGTTTCGCGTCCCTCGTAGTCCATGCCGCGATGATCGGAGGGGTGGTGTACGCAACCCTCCACGCCGCTCCGAGCGACACCCACGTCAGGATGGACACGACCGTGGTGCTGCTGACACCCCAGGCGCAGCAAAAGCCGACCGACCCAGCGCCGGTGCAGCTGGTGGACGCACTCAAGGGGTTTCAGACCGTCACGGTACCGGCGCAGATTCCCACCGACATTCCTCCGGTGGACCTCCAGCAGCGCTTCGATCCCAAGGATTACTCCGGTAGCGGGATCGAAGGCGGCCACGCTAGCGGTGTTGTGGTAAGCGGGAATGAGGTGTATGCGGAGGCGCTGGTGGAGGAGCGGCCCGCACTGCTGTCTGCCCCACCCCCAGACTACCCTGTGCTCCTGAAGCAGGCGGGGATTCAAGGCCGGGTGATCCTGCGGGCCGTCATCGATACGACCGGGCGGGTCGAGCCTGCATCGGTCAGGATCATGAAGAGCCCCAATCCGGCGTTCGATCAGCCCACCAGGGACTGGGTGCTGAAAGCCCTATTCCGTCCGGCCCGGTTGCATGGTCGCGGCGTACGCGTGTTCATCAACCTGCCCGTGGATTACTCGCTCACGCCGGCGTCCGGGTCGCCGTAGTGGCGTGGTCTCCAAGTCGTTTATCAACGGCCACCTCGGTCTTGGAGGTGGCCGTTCTCGTACATCATGGCTGCTTGGCGTCTATCACACTATCATTGGTTTGCATACACGACGCCCGGCGTCGAGGCCCATGGTTCTCACGCTCCTCGAATCCAAGCGGAAGACCGGGAACAAGCGCCTGTTCGGCGTCGGTTTCGCGTCGCTCGCGATCCATTCTGCGATGATCGCCAGTGTCGTGTACGCGACGCTCCCCGCCGCCCCGCACGACGACCAGGTCAGGATGGACGCGACGGTGGTACTGCTCCCACCTCACGAGCAGCAGAAGGCGGCCGACCCGCCGCCGGTGCAGATTGCCGACGTGCTCAAGGGGTTTCAGACCGTCGCCGTACCGGCGCAGATCGCCACCGACATGCCTCCCGTGGACCTCCAGCAGCGCTTCGATCCCAAGGATTACTCCGGTAGTGGTATCGAAGGCAGCTGGGCCAGCGGCGAAGGGGCGAGCGGGAATGAAGTCTATGCGGAGGCGCTGGTGGAGGAGAGGCCGGCGCTGCTGTCCGCCCCACCCCCGGTCTATCCCGCGCTCTTGATACAGGCGGGGATTCAGGGCCGGGTGATCCTGCCGGCCGTCATCGATACGACGGGGCGGGTTGAGCCCGCGTCGCTCAGGATCTTGAAGAGCCCCCACCCGGGGTTCGACCAACCGACAAGAGACTGGGTCCTCAAGGCCCTGTTCCGGCCGGCCCGGCTGCAGGGACGGGGTGTGCGCGTGTTCATCCACCTGCTGGTCGACTACTCGATCACGACGTCCTCGGGCTCGTATTCGATCACGACCTGGTCGGGCTCGCCGTAGTGCCGAGGGCAGGACTCGAACCTGCACGGGGATTGCTCCCCAAGGGATTTTAAGTCCCTTGCGTCTACCGATTTCGCCACCCCGGCTTCCTTAAAGTACCCGCTCGCGTCGCACGCCGCCGGACGGATGCACCACATCGATCGCCGGCTCGCGTCCGTACGCGGCGCGGAACGCGCGCCGAATCTCGCGCGTCACCTTCGCCTCACCCTTCCCACGGAGCAGCACGAGCACCGCACCGCCCCATCCCGCACCGGTCAGGCGAGCACCGAGCGCGCCCGCCCGCCGCGCGGCCGCGACGATCGTATCGAGCTCGGGTGTGCTGCAGTCGTACAGCTGCCGGCAGGATTCGTGAGACTCGTACAGCAGCGCGCCGAACCGCTTCAGGTGCCGGCGGGCGAGCAGCTGCGCGCCGAACCTGGCGCGTGCGGTCTCCCCTACGACATGGAGCGCGCGGGAGCGGAGCGGCTCGGGTAACGCGCGCTTGAGGCGCGGCAACCAGGCCGCAGGCCAGCTCGCGAGCCAGCGCAGCTCCGGCAACTCCAGCTTGAGGCGGGCGACCGCCGCTTCACACTCGGCCCGCCGCTCGTTGAGGGCGCCCGCGGCGAGCTCGCGTCGCAACCCCGAGTCCACGAGCAGCAGGCGTCCACCGATCGGGATGTGACGCACCGCGAGCGACGCGCACTCGAGCAGCAGCGCCCGACCCGGCCGCGCAAGCGCCGCACTCATCTGATCCATGATGCCGCAGCGCACCCCGACGTGATCGTGCTCGGCACGAAACGCTACGCCCGCCAGCTGACGGGCCTGGAGACGGGCGCCGGCGAGGAGGCTGAGCGCCTTGCCCGCGGCCACGGTGAGGGCGGCGGACGACGCGAGCCCCGCAGCCACCGGTACGTCGCTCGCCACGGCGACGCGAGCCCCGCCCGCCAAGGGCGCCGCGCCCAGGGCCACGAGCTCCCGCATCACCCCCGCGACGTACGCGCCCCACCCGGCCAGTCGCCCCGCTCGATAGTCGATCCGGGCGACCCGTTCCTCGCGCGTGGAGACCATCTCGAGGATACCGGGTTCCCCCGGGCCGACCGCGACGTAGGTGCGTGCCGCGCACGCCACCGGCAGCACGGGGCCGCCGTTGTAGTCGGTGTGCTCGCCGATCAGGTTGACGCGGCCGGGCGCCGAGGCGGCGGCGCGTGGCGCGCCGCCAAACGTCGCGCGGAACAGCGCTGACGCGTTGCCACGCATGGGTTTGACAAGGGTTGGGGCGAATGCTACCGTTGGCCAGCCCGTTCCACCATCTCTCGTAAAGCCATCCGGAGACAAGCGTATGCAGCGGTTCCTGCGGTACGTGCTGGTCTTGTTCGCCGGGTGTCCGGCCCTGCTCGGAGCTCAGGGCTTCGGGATCTACGAGCAAGGGACCTGCGCGATGGGGCGCGCCGGTACCGGGGTGGCGGCGCCGTGTGCCGACGGCTCGGCCATCTTCTTCAATCCCGCGGGGTTAGCTGGCCTCACAGGCGGGCGCGCTACCATCGGCGTCACGCTGCTCGACGTGCAGGGCGGCTTCACCGACGACGTTTCTCGGCAAAAGAGCAGCCTGGACGATCCGTTGCTCGCCATACCGCAAGTGTATGCCGCGTACGGCGTAACGCCGAAGCTGGGCGTGGGAATCGGGCTGTTCGCCCCCTACGGTCTCCAGACTCGCTGGCCGCTCACGTTCGACGGCCGATTCGCCGGGTACGACAACATCCTGCGCTCCGTGTACATCCAGCCGACCGTCGCCTACCAGGTCACGCCGTGGCTGTCCCTCGGTGGCGGCCTGGACATCGTGCTCGGCAAGGTGGAGCTGAACCAGCGGCTCGATCTAGCCGATGCACCGGTGCCGACGACGCTGGGAGTCCCCGCCGGCACGATCTTCGGGCAGTTCGGCATCGCCCCGGGTACGGACTTCGCCGACGCGCACCTCGAGGCCAGCAAGACCACGGTCACGGCGCACTGGGGCGGCATCATCAAGATCAACGACAAGCTGTCGATCGGCGGCCGCTACTTGATGCACGCGACGTTCGATTACGAGGGCACGGCGGAATTCTCCCAGGTGCTCACGAACCTGGTGATCCCGGCGACGATCACGGTGGGCGCATTCACGATCCCCGCCGGCACGCCGGTCGATGCCCTGCTCGCGGCCCCGGTCACGAGCGGAGGACTCGATCTGTTCAATACGGTCCTGACCGCGCAGACCGTCACGACCCAGATCACGAATCCCGAGCAGCTGATCCTCGGGTTCGCGTATCAGCCGCGCAAGGACTGGAGGCTGTTCGTCGACTACCAGTTCACGCGCTGGGGCAAGCGGTTCGAGACAGTCAACATCGACTTCGCAAACCCGGTGTTGAACCGCGTGCTGCACGAAGATTACGAGAACACCAATGGAATCCGGCTCGCCGCTGAGTGGGCCAAGGACGCGAAGTGGACGTTCCGGGGCGGCTACCTGCGCCACCAGGGCGCGGCACCCGACCAGACGGTGACGCCACTGCTCCCCGAAGGGAGCCGCAACGAGTTCACCGGCGGCTTTACCGTCAAGCTCTCACCGGGCTTCAGCGCGGACGTGGCGTATCAATACATCAAGCAGAACGACCGGCGCGGGCGCACCCGGGAGGCGCTGTTCAATCAGGCCCCGACGACGCTCCTGAACCACGGCGTCTACGATTTCCACGCGCACCTGTTCGGGGTGTCGCTCGGCTACGCGTTCTAGAGGAGCCTGGACGATGACGCAGCGTCGTGTCGTGTTTGCCGCCGGCCTGGGCTGTATGCTCCTGGTCGCGGCCTGCCAGAATGATGTGCTGAACAGCCCGGGTGTGCCGCCCTACGCGGGCGGCGCCATGTTCCAGCGGTACGTGGCAATGGGCAACAGCCTCACCGCCGGGTTCCAGTCGGGAGGAATCAACGACTCGACGCAGCGCCGGTCGTACGCGGTCCTCGTGGCCGGCGCCATGCGCGGCGACCGGTTCTACTATCCCAGTCTGACCAACCCGGGCTGCCCGCCGCCCTTCACCAACGTCTTCACCCAGACGCGGGTGATCGGGACCGCCACGACGTGCTTTTTCCGAAATCCGGCCCTCCCGCCCTACATCAGCAATGTCGCGGTGCCGGGTGCCGAGGCGCTCGACTTGCTGCAGAACGGGCCCGGCGCGGGGACGAACTCGAACGCCCTCACGCAGCTGTTCCTCGGTGGCCGCACCCAGATCCAGGCGATGGTGGCCGCGCAGCCGACGTTCGTCAGTGTGTGGATCGGGAACAACGACGTGCTGGGGGCCGCCACGAACGGCACGAACGCGGGCGACTCGACGCTGATCACACCCGCGGCGACGGTGCAGACCGAGTACACCAACATCGCCGACGCCGTGGAGGGGACGGGTGCCGCCGCGATCTTAATCGGGGTGGCGAACGTCACCGTGCTGCCGTTTTTCAGTCAGGGCGCGACGTACTGGGCGATCAAGAACGGTCTGGTGCCCGGCGCCGCTTTCCCGCCCACGTTCACGGTCAGCAACAACTGCGCCCCGATAGCAACCGGGATTCCGGGCGCCCGCGGGGACTCGGTCCTCGTCCCGTTCCCGTATGGTGGCGCCCTGCTCACCGCGGCCTCGCCGCCGAACAATCAGGCGACCAACCTCGATTGCGCCGACACCGTGGCCGCGATCGTCGTGCCGGCGGAGCTGCGGAAACTGGTGGCGGCGGTCCTAGCCTACAACGCGGCCGATTCGACCATCGCGGCGCAACGCGGCTGGGCGTGGCTCAACCCCAACCCGACCCTCGATTCGCTGCGCGCTATTCCCACGCAGGTCGCGCCGTTCCCCGCGTTCACGAACGCGCTAGGGCAGCCGAACCCGTGCTCGGCCAACCCATTCGGGCTCGCGTTCTCGTGCGATGGGGTGCACGCGAGCAGCGCGACGCACGTGATCATCGCCAGGCACGTAGTGCAGGCGATCAACGCGAAATACGGCTCGGCAATCCCCGCCATCCCCTGAGCACGAACTCCACTCGTGCCACGGGGTAGCGAACACGGCATCCGCCATCAGGCGGGTGCCGTTTTGCTGATGCGAATCCTGCGTTTGGCCCTCCTGCTCGCGTCCGCCGCCCTGACGGGCGGGGCTACTGTCGCGGCCGCCCAGGCCGTCGAGCGGACGGATGTCCCGGCGCGCGGCGTGCTGCGCGTGACGTTCGATCCGCGCATCATGACCTGGAACGACCAGTTCACCGACGCGGGACGCATGAAGCTCGGCGCCCCGCTCACGGGAGACTCGGTGGGCGGCCGCTACATCCCCGTCGTCTCACGGCTCGAGCAGAACGTGCGAGTCGCGAGCGGGCTCGCCAGCTTCGTGGCGAGTCTCGGCGCGGGACTCCTGAGCGTGCGGCAGGAACGGCGTACCTACCCTACGACCGCCGAGCTCGGTCTCACCAATCGCCTCTCCGTGAGCCTCATGGTCCCGATGGTTCGGGTGGAGACGCGGGCCTCGCTCCAGCTTTCGAACCGGGGCGCCAACCTCGGCGTGAATCCACTGGTGTTCAACGCGCTGGGAGCCCGAGGGACGGACTCGGCGTTCTTCGCGCAATTCGACATGGCGCTGGCTCAGCTCGACCAGCAGGCCGCAGGATGTGCGGCCCCTCCGTCCCCGTGCGTGGCGAGGGACAGCTCGGCGCGCTGGCTTGCCGTGCGCGATGCGCTGCACGGCGCCGTGTACGGCGTTGGGCAAACCGGCTCACCGTTTCTGCCGCTCGACACGTCGACCGCCGGCCAAGCCATCGACACGGCCGTCGCGCGGATCCGGCAGGGTTTCTTGACGTTTGGGATCGCGGGGTTCGACACCACCGTCGCGCTCGCGGCGGACACGCTCACCGGCCCCGCGTTCGAGCAAATCCTCCTCACTCCCGATCCGAACGGGTTCGGGTATACCTCCGTACCGTTCGTCCGGAACTTCCGCTACCGCCTGGGCGACGTGGAGCTGGCCGCGAAGTACCGGCTCGTGGCCGGCGCGCACTACGCGGCCGCGGTACAGGCGCTGGTCCGCCTGCCGACAGGAGCGAAGGATTCCGCCAGCGACCTGCTCAGGCAGTCGATCGGCGATCACCAGCTTGACCTGGAAGGGCGGCTGATGCAGGAGCTGTCGGTGGGCCCGCTCTGGCTCAATGTGGCGGTGCGCGCCGGGATGCAGCGGCCGGGGACGCAGGTGCGCCGCGTCGCGCCGTGGGACGCGTTTCTGGTCCCGGCCGCGGCCACGGCGGACCTGCGCTGGGACCCCGGAGACTACGTCGGCGTGGACGTCGCGCCGCTGGTGCGCCTCGCGTCGGAGTTCGCGGCCGGGTTCACGGCGGGCTACTTCACCAAGGCGCGCGATCACTACGCGTTTCAATCGACGCAGGACTCGGTCGCGCTCGCGACCCGAATGGGATTCGCCACGCCGGCCAGCGTGTTGGACCAGGGCACGGCGCAACGCTGGCTCCGGCTCGGGTTCGCGCTGACGTACCACGCCCCGAGCGTCGAGGGAGGGTTCTCCATCGAGCAGACCGTCAGCGGCGCTGGGCTCGTCCCCGGGGCGACGGTGTATCGGCTCGTGCTCCGGGCGACACGGAAGCTCTTCTGAGCAGCTCGGCAGCGTGACTGAGCGCGGTTCGCATGTCGGGGTCGCCCAGCATGCGGGCAAGCTCCCGCGTCCGGGCCTCGCCCGTGACGACCTGTACGTCGCTCGTCGCGATCCCGCCGCGGGCCCCCTTTGCCACCACAAGGTGGTGATTGGCGTAGGCCCCGATCTGGGGGAGATGCGTGATCACGAGGGCCTGCCGGCCCCCCGCCGTTGCCTGCGCCACCGTCGCGAGCGCCTCCCCCACGCGTCCACCCACCTCACCCCCGATGCCCTGGTCCACCTCGTCGAATACGAGCGTCGGGACTGCGTCGTGCTGCGCCAAAACGACCTTCAACGCCAGCATCAGGCGCGAGAGCTCGCCTCCTGAGGCCACCTTCGCGAGCGGTCGTGCCTCGAGGCCGACGTTCAGCTGGACTTCGAAGACAACATCCTCGGCACCATGGGAGCGGGGAGCCCTAAAGGAGTCCCTCCCGGTCCCGGGGAGCGGTACCAGCCGTGCCGCGAAGCGGCCTCCGTCCATGCCAAGAGACGGGAGCAGCTCATTCACAGCCCTCGCAAGGTGAGCCGCGCCTTTCGTCCGCTTGGCGGTCAGCGCAGCGCAGGCGCGCGCGAAGTCGGCGGCGGCCGTTTCGCGCTGCTCGGCGATGTTGCGCAGGTCCAGGTCCGCGGTGTCCAGCAGCTCGAGCTCGCGCGCGGCTCGATCGCGAGTGGCCAGCACGTCAGGGAGTGTTGGACCGTATTTCTGGGTGAGCCGGAACAGCACGTCGCGCCGCTGCTCGACCGCCCCGAGGCGGTGTGGGTCACTCTCGATAGCCGCGGCGTAGTCTCGCGCCGCCTGGGCAAGCTCTGCGACGTGCGCGAAGGCGCCGTCCAAGAGCTCCTGCCACTTGGCGAAAGAGGGATCGAGCCGCGTCAGGCCGCCGAACAACTTGGCCGCGCGGGAAAGGCCGGCGGTGTCGAGCGCCTGCTCGAGCTCGCGCGACAGGCGACCCAGCTCGTCGGCATGGGCGAGCCGCTTCGCCTCGACGTCCAGGGTCTCCACCTCGCCGTTCTGGGGCGCCGCACGCTCGATTTCTTCGACCACATGCCGGAGGTAGTCCGCTTTCCGGCCCACGTCCTCGCGTCGCGTCGTGAGGTCCGTCTCGCGCCGCTCGAGCTCACGCAGACGTTCGTGGGCATCGCGCACCGCCGTCCGCTCCACCGCTGCATCGGCGTAGGCATCGAGCATGTCGCGCTGGGCGTCGGGGCGCAGCAGGGACTGGGTCTCGTGCTGGCCGTGCAGGTCCACGAGAAGGGCGCCAAGCTGAGCCAGGACACTCACGGTCGTCGGGCTACCGTTGACCCAGGCGCGGGATCTCCCTTCCCCGCTGATCTCCCGCTTCAGGACGAGTCGGCCGTCCTCGGGCTCCACTCCGAGGGCGGTAAAGGACGGTAGCAGGCGGGAGAGGGCGCTAGAGCTGAATTCGAAGGCACCTTCGATAACTGTCTTCTGCGCGCCCGGGCGAACGACATCACTCGACGCGCGCTCGCCCAGCAGCAGGGCGAGCGCATCGACCAGCATGGACTTACCGGCGCCGGTCTCCCCCGTCAGAACGTTGAGGCCGGGGGCCAGGGGGAGTGTGACGTCGGCGATGACGGCGAGGTCGCGGACGCGCAGCTCCGTGAGCACTACTTGCGCTCACGGTCGGAGAGGTCCCCCCATTGCAGCTTCTTGCGCATGCGCGCGAAGAAGCCTTCGGGCCCCAGCCTGACCAGGAGCACCGGATGCGCGGCACGCTTCACGACCAGCCGCTCGCCGGTGCCCATGGTGGTGCCGACCTGCCCGTCGAACGAGACGAGCACATCCTCGGTCCAGGGAGGAATCGGCTCGACCGTGATAGCCGCGGTCGAGGGCACCACCAGCGGCCGGACGGCCAGCGTATGCGGGCAGATGGCCGCCACAACAATGGCGTCCACGCTCGGAACGACGATCGGTCCGCCCGCCGACAGCGCGTAGGCCGTGGAGCCGGTGGGCGTGGCCACCACGATGCCGTCCGCGGAGTACTGCCCGACTTCGTCGCCGTCCACCGACACGCGGAGCCGGATGACCCGTGCCACGCCGCCCTTGTGCACGACGGCGTCGTTCAGCACGATCGGCTCGGCGCGGCTCCTGCCCTGCTTATCCTCGATGAAGGGAGCGAGGGCGAGACGCGACTCGGTGCCATAGGCCCGGCGCACCAGCGCGTCGAGCGCCCAGTCGAGGGTCTGCGAGGTCGCGGTGGTCAGGAAGCCGACCCGACCGAGGTTGACGCCCAGGATGGGCGTATGGGCCCCGTTGAGCGTCCGGGCCCCGCGCAACAGGGTGCCGTCGCCGCCGAGCGTGATCAGGCAGTCGAGCTGGGGTGCACGGTGGAGCGGTGGGGGGGCGGGCTCAGGCCAGAGCGGCGCGATCTCCTCTTCCGTGTACAGCGTGACCCCGACCCGAGGTGCGACCTGCGCGAGATGCGCGAGGATGCTCTTGAGGTCGCGGTAGCTGGGGTTGCCGACGACCCCGACGTTCATGAGTGGGTGAGCGATTGCTCCGCGGCCAGCGCGCGCACGCGCGCCGCGATCCCGGCGCCGGTGAGACCCACCTCGGCGAGCTGCTGCGCGCGGGGCGCATGCTCGTAGGTGCGGTCGGGAGCGCCGAGCGGGACGACGCGGGTCTCCGGGGCGACGGCCTGCACCAGACCGGCGATGCAGGCGCCGAATCCGTTGGTCACCGTGCCGTCCTCCACGGTGACGAGCAACCGATGGTCGTGCAGCAGCGCGTCGAGCAGCTCGCGGTCCACCGGCTTCAAGAACCGGCAGTTCACCACGGTCACGTCAAACCCCTCGGCCGCGAGCTCCTCCGCGGCCGCGAGCGCCGGCTGGCACATGGCGCCCACCGCAAGCAGGGCGCACTCGCGCCCCTTGCGCAGCACGTCCCAGGTGCCGTAACGGATGGGCGCCACTTCGGCGGCGGGG
>Ga0134122_10004318_pt1 | contig 10560 bp, 8 predicted proteins | sample KB302_FD_96461 | JGI IMG/M metagenome (GOLD analysis project Ga0134122, IMG submission 96461) | Terrestrial soil microbial communities without Nitrogen fertilizer from Kellogg Biological Station, Michigan, USA - KB3-0-2 | ecosystem: Environmental > Terrestrial > Soil > Unclassified ... | reverse complement strand
TCATGAAAGACCGCTTTCGTGAAATCATAATCACCCATCGATACGCCACCCGACAGCACAAGAATGTCTGCCGTCAGACCTTGTGAAATCTTCTCCTTCAGTGCCGCAGGTGTATCTCTGGCAATCCCCAGCAGCAGGGGAATACCACCTGCTTCTTTGACGGCTGCAGCAATCCCGTAGCTATTGGAGTTGATGATTTTTTCTTCGCTAAACCGCTCGTCCAAATCCGCCAGTTCATCACCGGTCGAAAGAATCGCAACCCGAGGCCGCTGATAGGCAAAGATGAACGATTTGGCGAGAATCGCCAACATACCCGCTTCACCCGAGCGAATTTGGGTCCCTTTTCCGATAATACATTCGCCCTTCTTGGCATCTTCCCCTTGGGGTCGAATATTGGCGCCTTGCTGCTCCGGCTTGAAGACACGAACAGATTCAGCTGTACACTCCGTATCCTCGACCTTCAAAACCGTATCCGCCCCCTTCGGGAGGGGGGCTCCCGTCATAATGCGGATCGCCTGCCCCGCACCGACAGATTTTGACGCCATCTTGCCTGCAGGAACGTCTTCGATCACCTCAAGCGTCACCGGTTTCTGAATTGCATGCTCCTGTTTGATGTCGTTCCAACGCACCGCAAACCCATCCATCGCACTGTTATCCCAGGGTGGATTATCCCGTTCCGCTACAATATCCTCACCAAGGACACGGCCAAGAGCATCAAGGAGAGAGATCTTTTCCAGGCCCAGGATCGACGTAGCCCCCAACACGATCCGCTGCGCTTCGTGCAGCTGTGTGAACCCCTCCGTCACATCTGTCGCCTTCACAGTTCCTCCTTTATCAATGCGCCTGTGGGGCGGCAGTTTTTACGAGTGATCCACGCTTTTTGCAGAACGCTTCGACCTTGTTGGCAATGTCGTGATAACACTCCGCCGTGGGTGTGTCGGAATTAAACATGGCAAACGGCTCGCCGGCATCGGACTGAAGGACGACATCGGGATCAAGGGGAATACGGCCGAGAAATGGCACATCCATCCCGATCGCGGAGGCTTCTCCACCGCCTTTGCGGAACACTTCGATGTGATTGTGGCAATGGGGGCACTCTAACCCGCTCATGTTTTCGACAATCCCGATGATCGGGACTTCGCTATCTTTGCAGAATGTGACCGACTTGCGGGAATCCAGCAAGGCCACTTCCTGCGGCGTCGTGATGATCACCGCGCCGCTGACATTCCCAAGCAGGTCGATGGTCGTAACCGATTCGTTGCCGGTACCTGGAGGCAGATCGATCAACAAGAAATTGAGGTCCTGCCACTCGACACCACCCAGGAGTTGATTGATGAATTCATACTTGTACGCATCGCGCCAGATGATCGGGTCGTCGGAATTCTGCAATAAGAAGGACATCGAGGCAATCTTTAGATTGTACGCCTGAAATGGGATAATCCCGCCTGAGCTGCTGATCTTCAGCTTTTGCCCTTCGGCCCCCACCATTTTGGGAATATTCGGGCCATGGATATCCATATCGCAAATCCCGACATGCCACCCCTTGAGCGCAAGACTCACAGCAAGGTTCGTCGTACAGGTACTCTTTCCAACGCCACCTTTATTGCTCATGATGAGCACTTTGTATTCGATCCGCTCCATCCGTTTAGCCACCAACCAGCGGCTGTGCCCCTCTTTGTCCTTCTGACAGGTTTCGTTCTCATCACAGATCGCGCAAGCCCACATATAGACACACGCATCACTACCGCCGGAGCCGGGGGGTTGGATGACGTTCAATTCACGAGCCATGTATCTCCCTCTCTAACACGTTACGTCGGAGCTGCCTACTTTCGTCCCTTCCGTCTATCTGTCGGCACACCGACATAGTCGCCTTCTCCCACGTCAGGGAGTCCCATCGAGGGCGCGCCGCCGTTTCCCGCCGCCGCAGTGGCAACGACAGGCACGGCCGACCCTTCCGATACCGGCTTCTTCTTGTTGAAAAACCCCGCGCTAAAAATCCCAATCTCGTAGAATATGTACATCGGCAAGGCCATGAGACATTGGTTGAAAGGATCGGGCGTCGGCGTGAGAATTGCGGCAAAGATGAATGACCCCAGCAGCGCCCACTTACGATACCTCTTGAGAAAGGGCGCATCGACCCACCCAAGCTTTGCCATGAGGGTAATCGCGAGTGGGACTTCGAAAATCAGCCCGAATATCAGCAAGAACCACAGGGCAAATCCCACATACTGTGCAATGGAAATCTGAGGAATGAAGCCAGCGGTCACACCGTAGGAAATCAAAAAGTTCAGCGCGAATGGGAGCACAAAGAAAAAAGAAAAGCCCACCCCTGCGTAAAAAGCCAGTGCGGTCAATAACACAAACGGGGCCACAAAACGTCGTTCCTGAGCATGGAGCCCGGGTACTACGAAATGCCAGACTTCCCAGAGAATATACGGGGTGGCAGCAGCAACAGCAAAGAGCCCGGCCACCTTGACGTTTTGCCATAACGCTTCAGCCGGTGCGAGAAAAACAAACGGGACGGTCGGCAAATCGGTCGGCACCCATGACAAAGAACCCGGCATGAACATGTTTTGGAGGGGAATGCGAAGCCATTTGACCAACAGATCCGCGTAGAAAAATGTGCCGACAAACACCACGGTAGTGATGATCGCTACACGTGTCAGCCGGACCTGGAGCTCCACGAGGTGCTCCATGACCGGCATCTTCTTATCTTCCAGAGGCTTAAAGATCGTGTCTTGCAGCCACTGGTTGATTGAATTCAAGCCGAAGGCCATGCGAGCGTTATCCCATGGTTGGCCACGACCGCCCGGGGACCGGGCGATCGTGGCCAGTGTCATATGTATTACTGGGGATTGACCGCCACAAACAGATTATTCCCCTGCCGACTCAGAAGCAGGACGGCCATCTCGTCTTTTTTCAGTGCGCTCGAAGCTTTCTGATAGTCTTCGAGCTTGGCCACAACCTGATGGTTCACTTCCTGAATGACATCACCGCGCTGCACGCCAGCCGATTCTGCAGGACCGCCACCCTCAACAGACGTCACGACTACACCCGTCATCTTCGCCGGGATATTCAACTGACTCATCGTGGCCGCGTCCAACGACTGCACACGAAGGGATGCGAGGACATTATCCGGCAGCTTCACCGTTTCGACCGGTTCCTTCGGAGGCGACGGCTCCCTTTTCGCCAACATTTCATCCGTCGGCCGCTCCGCCACCTTCACGGCGATAGTCTGTTCCTTGCCGTCTCGCAACACCTTCACTTGCGCATCCTTGCCGACCATCGTGCGTGCGACGAGGTTCCGCAACTGACTCACGTTGAACACTTCTTTCCCATTGAATGCAACCACGACATCCCCGCGCTTGATGCCCGCTGCATGGGAAGGGCCGTTTTCATTCACATCGCTGATGAGCACGCCTTTGCGATGCTCCGGAAGCTTGAAGGATTTTGCCAAGGCCGGTGTAATCTCTTGAATCGCGACACCCATCCAGCCGCGCACGACCTTACCGGTTTTCTGCAGACTCTCAACGATGTCCAGTGCGATACTGCTCGGAATAGCGAATCCTATCCCCTCGGATCCTCCAGTCCTTGAAAAAATTGCCGTATTGATCCCGATGAGTTCGCCGCTCAAATTCACCAAGGCCCCGCCGGAATTGCCCGGATTGATGGCCGCATCGGTCTGGATAAAATCTTCATAGTCGGCAATCCCGACATTGCCTCGTCCTAATGCGCTGATGATGCCCAGGGTGACGGTCGAACTCAGTCCGAACGGACTGCCGACGGCCAACACAAGATCGCCGACCTGCAACTTCTCATATTCTGCCCATTTTAAGGAGGGAAGGTTCTTCACGTCGATCTTGACGACGGCCAAGTCCGTCTTCGGATCAGTTCCCACCACTTTTGCGCTGAATTCACGTCGATCGCTGAGCGTGACAGTGATTTGCGTGGCCCCTTCAACCACATGATTGTTGGTCACAATAAAGCCATTTGGATCAACGATGACACCGGAACCTGCGCTTTGATCAGGGCGCCCATGCCCTCCGCCCGGAGGCATTGGTGGAGGCGTCGGAAGTTCCCCTCCTGGCGCTTCTTCACCGGGAGGTCCTTCAAAAGGGCCCGGGGGTAACGGCGATCTCCGGCCTCGGCCTCCGCTTTTTTCACCTCCGGTCACCGCAATATTTACCACCGCAGGGGTGACCTGTTTGACAATCTCTGAAAATCCTTGTGTCAGCCCGGCTGGAACCCCGGCGGCTAAGGCAGTGGGTTCACTCAACAGGACAGTACATGCCAAGACACTCATGACCAGACCGATACTTGTGAAAAAACCTTGGACATCCCCTCCCTTATTCCGAATGACCATAACAGTGTTCCTCCACAGGGTTAACACAGGGTTAACTGACGTACATCATGAGCTGAACGGTCCATTGTACACTACAGTTAAGAGGGCTTCAAAGGCCTACCTGTCAGACCCTGCAGGCAGCTTCCCCAGGGGGATCCTTTGCTCGTCGCGAAGCACCATCAACTCGCCTCGGGTTGGCGCATTTTCCACCTCCGGCCATGCAGACTCATGCGTCATTTGATTTCCCGATGGTGGTTTCTACGATCGCTCTCCCTCGACAGATCTGTCAAGTCCAGCAGAGATGTTCCCCTTGCAATCTTGTCTGTGACTCGCTACTCTACTTACCTTAGGGTCTGGTCTGGTGCTGCCACGGGGTTCAACACAACAGGACTGGTTTCCTATGCCCTACCAGAAGGTTTCAAGCTCCATCGACTGTTCAATCGTCCTTCCAGCATACAACGAGGCCGCCCGCATTCTTCCCTACCTTCGAAGCATCACCGCTTACATGCAAGACCGGGGACAGCCGTATGAGATTCTGGTGGCCGATGACGGTAGTATCGATGCCACCGCCTCCGTTGTTGAGACGCTGGCTTCATCAGTCCCCGAGATTCAGCTGCTCAGGGCGCCAAGACGCCGAGGTAAAGGCGCGGCTGTTCGACGAGGGATGCAAGCCGCTGTTGGACGGATTCAACTGTTTGCCGATGCGGACGGCGCCACTCCGATTCAGGAACTCGCCCGACTTGAACAGGCCGTAGCGAGTGGAGCCGACGTGGCTATCGGATCACGCGCACTCGCCTCCCAGTTGCCGGGTTATACAGTCCAAACCCGCTGGTATCGAACCATTTTGACTACCCTATTTAACTCCGTTGTGAGGCAGAGCAGCCTCAGGAGGATCACCGACACACAATGCGGATTCAAGCTCTTCCGTCAAAGTGTGGCAGCAGACCTTTTTCAAGTATCTTCAATCGACGGCTACGGCTTCGACCTCGAACTGCTCTGTATCGCGCAACAACGTGGATACCGCATCGAAGAAATTCCTGTGAACTGGTCCCACCAGCCCGACTCGAAATTTCGGGTCTTCAGAGATGTACTCGCCATGTTGCGCGAAATGGCTCTCATTCGACGGAATAAAACCAAGGGCTACTATGCTGTTCCCTCACAGTCGCGGGACTTTCATCCATCCCCGGCCAGCCAATTCGAGTCTCCTTCCCGATAAGAAAACGAAGCTGTCAGGCCCCCTCTCCCGGATGATCGCCTGTACATCGTCACTTTACCGTCTGATCATGTTCCCGTTTCGTTGACTCTCTCATGCTCGAACTACTCAGCGACAAGTTGCATTCCATCACACATTTCGGTACGGTCCCAGATCGCAGTTCAGAGGCCACACCCTTCACGGCGGGCGTCTTTCCAAGCCAGTAGGATTCATGAAGACTTCGGCTATCATCGCCAATCCACTATAGGTCGTGCTCATCGAACGACACACAAGAGCCTCATCCCAACGATTCATGGCGCATGGTGCCTTCCTCCTGTGTGTGATGATCATCGTGACTGGCCTGTGGGGGTGCGAGAAGCTGACTTCGATATTTCAGCGAACCCCCTTGCCTGACATGGGCCCTCGCCTGAGCAACTCCGTCAAGCTGACATTCGATCCCTCCTTCACGAATCTCACGATGCAGTACATCAATGGGTGCAATAGCCCGCGCGAACTTCATGTGGGGGAAGAGTTCGAATCGGTCATGATTGACGCCGCTTCCCAGAACTTTTCGGCCGTGACCGTCGCCGGTGGGATTGTTGCACCGGTCCGGCCGGACACGGAAATTGTGCTCACACTTCAACGCTCGAACCTCAAGCTCTTGACCGATACTGTCTATGACCGGGTGCCTGCGGACATCGCCATCGAAACACTTCTCACCTTTAAGGATGCTGCGGGGAAGGAGCTGGGCCAGCAGACCGCGTCAATCACACATCAGCAACGACTTATTCTAGAGCCGAGCCTCCGCCGATGCGATTACGGCAATATCGGGGAGTTTGTGCATGAGGCTGGGGTCGCCCTCTCAACGCAATTTATCCGCGCCGCCAGAATCCAGTTAGCAGCCACTGGCGGAACCGCTCCTGTCCCAATGGTGGCATCACCATCGAAGGCAGGTTCAACAATCACGCCTTTTCCAGCCGACGGCCCTCGATCGGCACTCTCGTTCAAAGCCGTTGTGTTGGATGAGAACGGCGATTTGGTCTTTGAGGGAGGCGAGCGCCTTCTCGTGCGCATCGGCCTCATGAACGGAGGAGAACAGGAACTTCAGGGGGTCACTGCGACCTTGAAAGGTACCCCCTCGGTGCTCGAACAGTTTCCGACCACCACTGTTGTGGTCGGACGGCTACAGCCAGGCCAATCCCGCTCAGTTGAATTTGCGGCGATATTGCCGCAGTCTATCCCGCAACAGAAAGCAGAGATTCATGTGGTGGTCTCCGATTCAGGATCCCCTAGTCAGCCTCTGAGTCAAACCCTACCCCTGTCGATCCAACCGTCTGCCCTCAAAGCCGAGGACGTGGACATCATCCCTGCTGTAACCGGGGGGGTTCGACAACCACACACGTACTTGCTCTCAATTGGAATCGGGGCATATCGAGACCAACAAACCGGAGCTCGAAAGTCCGCTTCCTGGGATTCCGAGATGGTCTCGAACTATTTTCGGTCCCTCGGCGGATTGCCTCTGTCCAATGTCCGTTTGCTGCAGGACGAGAAAGCCTTACGCTCGGACATTGACGAAGCCCTGTCGGATTGGCTCCCATCTCACATGAGTAGGGACGCGGTCGTTATCGTCTATTTTGCCGGCCTGGCTTCGGTCTCATCGACGGGAGAAGTGTTTCTGATCCCCTACGATGGAACCGCCGTGACGACATCACGATCGTACCCCCTCAAACGCTTCGAAGCAGCGCTGTCCCGCTTGCAAGCCAAACACACCGTGTTTTTGTTCGATGGTCTTGTGTCGCCAGTGGAGCCGAATGACCGGACCAAGACCACCCTGCCCCAATGGAACCCTACAGGGAGTTCGACTATTCATGTCATTGGAACCAGCGACATCGGACAAAGGTTGGAGGACAACCAGCATCGGCATGGCCTGTTCACGTATTATCTGCTGCGGGCGCTGCGCGGCGATGCCGATACCAACCGGGATGGCGATGTGACACTCGGCGAAACCGTGACCTATCTCAACCAGAAAGTGCGTTGGGCCTCCAAAACACACCGGGGCCAGGAACAGCGTCCTTTCACTATTCCGGCGCTCCGCTCAACCGATCCTTCTGCAACCTTGATACTGGCCAAGCCTGCTGTTATTCAGGGAGTTGAAGGCCGCTAGGCCCTACTGCTGCTGACCACAACACCCCAATTCAAGGCCAGTCAAGGGCAGAAAACAAAAAAGAGGGTGGAGGATTCGATCCCCCACCCTCTTGAACCTACCGCTACGGCGAAATTACTCTTTGTCTTTGCAGAAGTTCCGCTCGTAATTGATGATCGTCCAGGCCTCTTCTTCTGTGATCGCGGCCGGGATTAACGGCACCATGCCTGTGCCTGCGCTACCATTCTTGATCACCCAGAAGAGTTCGCCATCTTTCCGCTTCTTATGGAACTTACAGTTCGTGAAATTACGTGGGGCCGGATTCAAAATTTTACCAGCCTCGCCCATGCCGTCTCCATCCTTACCATGGCAATTGAAACAGGTGCCCTTGCCTTCGTACAGAGCTTTTCCCTTGGCAAGGTTCTCCGGAGTCGAGGCGACTGGATTCTTGGCGGCTCTTGCATCGGCCATCTGATCCGCTGGAACGCGGGCCTTCAGCGGGTCCCTCTCTTCACCTGCGTATGCCGAGACCGATAGCAGCATTAGCACTGCGCTGATTCCCAAAAACTTAGAAAAATACCCCATCAGACTTCCTCCTTTGTGTTTAACCACCGCAGATGACTCAGCCACCGATCATGAGATCCCTATCACAGCCATAAAACGCGGGCGAATATAACAATGGCTTTCCACCTCTGTCAAGCAATTCATCACGTTGCAGTATGGCCTCACAAATCCTTCAACGATCACTCCCGGCCTCCTCCCCCCTTCCTTTGAGAATCAAAGCTCGTGCCAGAATCCCTGCAAGGTGAGATACAATATTCCGGCTACTTAGGAATGTCCCATCACCGAAAATATAGAACAGCTTAAAAATGGTGGCGCCATTGCGCCTCAGTCCCTACTGTTATGCCCCATCTCTCAAATTCGTCTTCCCAGTGCAGCCCATCTCGCGGTGTAACAGTGCTGGCGAAAGATTAGCGTTTGACAACGATATCACGTGCGACTTTCCCACTCGGACCGAAGGGCTTTTGAGGTACCCCGTTGAGCTCGGCCTTGACCCCTCCAGCGTTACCAAGCGTCAAAGTAAACTGATCCTGCCCTTTCCATGTGGCCTTCTCTCCAGGCCTGAGTAGGACCTCCTGGGGGCTGCCACCATCGATTTGAACGACGACCCAGCTCAGCTCTGTCGCCTCAAGCTCAAGCGCCAACTGTCCCCCTGTTGCTTCGGAGCCCTCAAGTGAAATGCCGCCCAGTGGCCCGTCACTACCAGGCAACGAAGGACTCGGAGCTGTTAGGGCCGGAGCAGCCGAAGCCGTTGCCGACTTGCTCGCTGGCTCAACACTGTTTCCTGCGCTCACCTCAGCTGACGAGGAAGGAGGATCGCTCGGTTTCGTTTTGAGTGACGGGAGGATCTCCTCAGCCTTCTGGCTTGGCGGCGATTCCTGAGACTCGGGAGCCGGTTGAGCCGTTCGTTTGGAGGGAGAAGGCTGGAGATCTGAGTTCGAACGACGGACCAGAAGAGACGACTGTTCACGGCTTAAGAGAAAGATGAGAGTGAGGATCGCGAGACCAATCGCAATCGCGACGGCCTTCCGATTGACTTGACGTTTCCGCTCTTCTTCGGCCTGCCGTACCCTCAACCGTTCCCGTTCTGCCTGCTTGTCGTAGTACGTGCCTGCCGATTGAGCGAATCGGTGGATCGCATCTTCTTCATCAAGCCCAAGGGACCGGGCATAGGATCGCACAAAGCCTCGCGCAAACACTTGGTCGGGCAACTTGGCGAAGTTCCCCTCTTCTAACGCCTTCACAAAATCAGTTCGAATTCGCGTCTTGGATGCGACTTCGTCGATGGTGAGCCCCTTCGTCTCTCGCACCTGTCTGAAAAATTCACCGATCGATTCCATGGGTGTCTCTCTATTGCTTGATCCTTGCCAGCAGTTCCTTCGCAGCTATGCCATACTCGCCGTTCTTATCGAGCGTCGTCACCTTGGTCAATGCCTCCCGTGAGCGTCGTTCGAATCCCAGCTTGTAGTAGGCACGCCCCAGCTCTAACTGTAACAACGCCGGTGGAACGTTTGGTGGATTGACCACTAGGGCATCCTCAAACGATTCCATCGCACCCTGGTAATCACCTTCGTGGGCCAGCGCCTGGCCAAGATGGAACCGGGCCAGGTCCGGGGTTCCATACAAGGGATTGGTCAGTGCTTGACGGAATGAAGCGATCGCTTCCGTCCATCGCCCCTGTTTTTCCAAGATCTGGCCCAGATATGTATAGGCCTCCGAATAGCTTTCATCTAGCTTTGTCGCGGCCCTGAATTCTTCTTCGGCTTGGGGCAATTTACCCTGCAGCGCCAGAATATGACCGAGGCCGTATCGCGCCTCCTTGTTGTTCGGGTCGAGATTCACAGCCTTCTGGAAAGAGACAAAAGCCTTCTGCTGATCCTTATCCAGACTCGCGAGGCCTTCGTGGTAATAGCCTTTTGACTTCTGTATCGAACTTTCCGAGGTCGCACAGCCGGGTAACCAGCTGATCAGCAGAGCTATCGCAAGCAATGGACAGGCGAAAAGTCGAACCGTCGAACCGGCAATGCGAATCTGGGTCACGAAAGATCCTCGAAATGGGTCAATTGTTTAAAGGCTCGAAACCGCTCCTGAATCTCTTTGTAATCTAGGATTCTCAAACGGTCAAGACTAAAGGCTTCTACAGTAAATGAGGCCATGACGCTCCCGAAGATAATTGCTTGCTTGAAGGCTTCGGCCGAACGATTGCCTGTAGCCGTCAAATAGCCCAGAAAGCCTCCGGCGAAGGTATCACCTGCACCGGTTGGATCTCGTACGTCTTCCAGGGGAAAAGCCGGAGCGCCGAATACCTGCTTCTCATTGAAC
>Ga0134122_10004317_pt1 | contig 10560 bp, 11 predicted proteins | sample KB302_FD_96461 | JGI IMG/M metagenome (GOLD analysis project Ga0134122, IMG submission 96461) | Terrestrial soil microbial communities without Nitrogen fertilizer from Kellogg Biological Station, Michigan, USA - KB3-0-2 | ecosystem: Environmental > Terrestrial > Soil > Unclassified ... | reverse complement strand
CTGCAAGGTTCTCTGCTCCAAATCGATATATCCGCGTAGTGCCGTTAACCTGATTTACCGGCGGATTTGGCGCCGGTTGGGCCGAGATCGAGCTTGGACAGTCAGACAAGCAAGTCCGACACACATCGATTGCCGCTTCATTCGAGTCCGCTTCGACGTTCGTGCGTGACGCGAGACTTCCATGACTACCCCTTCGGCCGGAAAATTGACCGTGCTACAGTTTTCCGAAGTTTGGGCCGGGAGGACATGATGCGGATTGTTGGGCATTCATTTGCGCTGGCGCTCATGGTTGGCGCGACGCTGTTTGCGGCCGCCTCAATTTCCGCGCGTGCCGCCGAACCGGAAACCGTGGGCCGGATGAAGCGCATCATTCTTCCGCCGGAGGGACCCGTCGTTACCGCAGTTGGGACGAACCGGCCCAGCCAGCCCGCTCCACCACGTCAAGCCAGCCAACCGGCTGCCACTCAGCCCCTTCAGCAACCGGCTCAGTCCAACCCCGTCCCCAATCAAGTGCCCGTCCAGTCCATCATTGACCGTGCGATGCGCACGCCCGGAGCGGGTCCTTTCGCTCCACCGGGCCTGCAATAGGACGGACTGCACGGCAAGGATGCTTCAAATCTTTGTCGATGCCGACGCGTGTCCCGTGAAGGATGAGGTCGAGCGTGTCGCCGACCGTCACGAGTTGATCGTTCACATCGTCAGCAATGGCGGCATCAGGCCGAGCCCCAATCCGCGGATCCACAACGTCACTGTCGCCGGCGGCGCCGATGCGGCCGATGACTGGATCGCCGAACACATCGACGCCGGCGATATCGCCATCACCGCCGACATTCCGCTCGCCTCGCGCTGCTTGAAAAAGCAAGCCTCCGTGCTCGGTCCAAGCGGCAAGCCGTTCAGCGAGCAAAGCATCGGCATGGCTCTCGGCATTCGCGATCTCAATCGTCATTTGCGCGAAGCGACGGGCAAGCAAACCTACAATGCCGGTTTCACCAAACGCGATCGCTCGCAATTCTTGAATGCATTGGAAAACGAAATTCAGGCGATCAAGCGCCGCCGCGCAACAGCTTCAAAATCAACGAAAGAATGAAGCAGAGGTTAACGCGCGAAACGGCCATGGGTTGACTTTATGCATAAGCCTCCGATATAGGCACCACAGCTTCGCAGTCGCACGACTCGTGCCGTTGCCTAAATTGCACCTGTCACGGCGAAGCAGAGTTTCAACATACCGTTCGCTCCAGAGGTGCGTGGAAGACGGCAACAAGCCGTGAACCGCGCTTACCCGCCGTTCTGGTACAACAAGGAATAACCGTGACCAATTTGTCTTTTACTACGCTCGGCGTAGCGGAGCCGCTTTTGCGCGCGCTCACCGCCGAAAATTACACTCAACCCACTCCCATCCAGGCGCAGGCCATCCCGCCAATCCTGTCGGGCCGTGACGTTCTCGGCATCGCTCAAACCGGCACCGGCAAGACCGCTGCGTTCGGGCTTCCGCTGCTGCAAAGGCTGTCGGCCGACCGCGTTCCGGCCGGAGCGCAAGCAACGCGCGCGCTGATCCTCGCACCGACACGCGAGCTCGCCATCCAGATCCACGACAGCCTGAAAATCTACGGCAAGCATCTCAATCTCCGTCATGCCGTCATCCTCGGCGGCGTCAATCAGAACCGGCAGGTCGACGCGATGCGCCGCGGCGTAGACATCCTCGTGGCTACACCGGGCCGGCTGCTCGATCTCATGAATCAGAAGCACGTTCGCCTCAACGCGGTGACGACCCTCATCATCGACGAGGCCGACCGCATGTTCGACATGGGCTTCATCCGCGACGTGCGCAAGATCGTCTCGCAGCTTCCGCGCAAGCGCCAATCGATGCTGTTCTCCGCGACCATGCCCACGGAAGTGGCGCATCTCGTCGCCGAAATCCTCTATCAGCCTGTGCGCATCGAGATTTCGCCTCCGAAGGTGACCGCCGACGGCATCGATCAGCGCGTCTACTTTGTCGACGCCAAGGACAAGCGTGCGCTTTTGCAGGACATCCTCCAGGATCCCGCTATGGCTCGTGTGATCGTCTTCACGCGCACCAAGCATGGCGCCAACAAGGTGGCGGAATCGCTCGCCAAGAACGGCCACAAGGCGGAAGCCATTCACGGCAACAAGTCGCAGAACGCGCGCCAGCGCGCGCTCGACGTGTTCCGTTCCGGCAGGGCGCGGATTCTCGTCGCCACCGACATTGCCGCGCGCGGCCTCGACATCGACGACATCACGCATGTGGTCAATTTCGAGCTCCCGGACGTTGCCGAGAGCTATGTCCACCGCATCGGCCGCACCGCCCGCGCGGGTGCGCAAGGCATCGCCATCGCCTTCTGCGATCCCTCCGAGCGCGATTCGCTCAAGGCGATCGAACGGCTGGTGAAACAGCCGCTCACGTCGATGGGCGGAAATCCAAACCGTGCGCCCGATAGTACTTCAGAACGTAAGCAGGGTCGCCCAAATGACCACTCGCGCGGCCATCGCCGGCAGGATCACCGGGCACACGCGAGGCGCGTGGCCTAAGTCGCTCCCAGTTGGTTTCAAGAATCGAGAGAAGGTTTAGCGATGAAGAAACAGAAGGCATTGCCCGGACCCTTTGCGGCCTTGACCAAAGACATGCGGTTTGCCGGCACCTATGAAGTTCTGGTGCCCGCGCCCAACCGCGCAAGGCCGCATCGTATCCCCCTGCAATTTGAAACGCAGGAGAGCGCCGAAACCTGGATTTACAGCCAGGAAGGCAAAGAGATGATTGCAGAGATGCTCGCCGAAACCTGAGAACGCCTATTCGCATATCGCGGCGTCGCGTATCGCGACGTCGCGATGTGCTTCTCACGACCGAAGCCGGCGACACCGTTGATCTTAGTCACGTCGTCGCAGAGGGACTTCGATTGGGTGTCTTTTTTCGACGCGACTCGGTTTGCGTGATTGCCGCAACAGTTCGATATCGGCTGAACTGCCTCGTACCGGAAAAATCGTGATGACGTCGCCCACGCGACTGATCTCCAAATCGATGTCAATATCTGCATAGGCGAGTTCTGCCGGGATACGAACGGCTTGGCTCTTGCCGGACCTGAACACACGCGTTCGCACCATTGAAATTCTCCTCGGCGACAGATCACCGTACCATCGAGTTACATCAATCCTAGTATATAAGGACAACTTGGCTCTAGACGAACACGGCACCACCGGCTGGAATTATGAACGACATTGCCGCCAGCAACGAATTTCCTGGTCCGACGCACGAGGATCTGCGCGATCTCATCACGCGCTTCGAGCGCATGGGTGAGCTCAAGCACATCGACGATGCGGATTCGCATCTCGAGCTCGCTGCGCTCAGCGAGATGCTGACGGTGCGCCATCCGGGCGCCGAACCGGCACTGCTGTTCGACAAGATCAAAGGCTACAAGCCCGGCTATCGCGTGATGTGCGGCGCCTCGAATTCGTTCAAGCGCCTTGCGGTGGTTTTGGGCGTGCCCATACCTGAACAACGGCTGGACATCGTCAAGACCTACAAGGCGCGGATGAAAAAAGAATTCCGTCTGATTCCCCCGCGTGTTCTGCCAACCGGTCCGGTGTTCGAAAACGTGCTGAAGGACGATCAGATCGACCTCACGCAATTCCCCGCGCCCTTCGTGCATGAGCTCGACGGCGGCCGCTACATCGGCACCGAAGATCTCGTCGTCATGCGCGATCCCGATACCGGCTGGATCAATGTCGGTACCTATCGCATTCAGGTTCATAGCAAGAACGAGGTCGGCGTCTGGATTTCGCCCGGCAAGCACGGCCGCATGATCCGCGAAAAATATTTTGCCAAGGGTCAAACCTGTCCCGTTGTGATCTCCTGCGGTCAGGACCCGCTGCTGTTTCTGATGAGCAACGCCGAAGTCGGCTATGGCATCAGTGAGTACGATTATATGGGCGGCCAGCGCGGCCGCGCCGTCGATGTCGTCTTGAGCGAGCTGCATAAGCTGCCCATGCCGGCGCGCGCCGAGCTCGTGCTCGAAGGCGACATGTACGGCGACAAGACCAAACTCGAAGGGCCGTTCGGCGAATTCATGGGCTACTACGCCAGCAACGCGAGCGAGCAGCCCATCATCAAGATCAGGCGCGTCTATTATCGCCACGATCCGATCATCACGCTTGCGATCCCGTCGCGTCCGCCGTCGAACTTCACGGTGGCGCGCGGAGTGGTGAAAGCGGCGATGATCTGGGACGAGGTCGAGAAGGCGGGGGTCTCGGGCGTGCAGGGCGTGTGGAACCACGAGGCCGGCGCCGGCCGTCTCTTCAACGTCATCTCGATCAAGCAAATGTATCCTGGACACGCCAAGCAGGCGGCGATGCTCGCGGCCAATTGCCAGTCCGGCGCCTATGCCGGCCGCTGGGTTGTCGTCGTCGATGAAGACATCGATCCCTCCGACATTCACGCGGTTCTATGGGCGATGTGCACGCGCTGCGATCCTCCCAACGATATCGATTACATCCACGGCCACTGGAGCACCCCGCTCGATCCGATGCTGCGCTCGGCGCCCTACGAGAACAACCGCGCCATCGTGAACGCGTGCAAGCCGTGGGCTTGGAAGGACGAGTTTCCCAAAACCGCGGAAGCGAGCCCCGAGCTCAAGAAGCGCGTCATGGCGCGCTGGCCGGAATTTTTCACCAGCTAGCGAAAAATATCGCGGTAGCTCTTGATCGCTCCGATACTCTCCGCCGCATAGACGCCGCGCGCGATCGCACGCGCAAGACAATCGGCGGCAATGCTGCCCAACCGCGTCAGAGTCCGCGGCCGCTCGCCGCTCAATGCTCTCACGCCCGTAGTCATGACGAAAATCGTGTCGCCGTCGAACGGCGTATGTGACGGTCTGATCGCGCGTGCCAATCCATCTGCGGCCATGATGGCGATGCGCTTCAACTCGACGCTCGAAAGCTCGGCATCGGTGGCAATCGCGGCGATGGTGGTGTTGGCTCGTGCCTTCAGCACCGGCTTTGCATCGCTCGGCAGGTCCATGTCAGTGGGCGGCCATGGCGCGCGCGGCTTGCGGCCACCGAACTCGTCGTCTTGTTCCAGCGCAAACGCCCAGAACACATCGGTGCCCGGGATGAGCGGCGATCCCACCGAATTCACCGCGGCGAGCGCACCGATTGTAATGTCGTCATCGATGATCGCCGAAGCGCTGCCGATGCCGCCTTTATAAGCGCCCGCCACCGCGCCCAATCCAGCGCCGGCATTGCCGAGCGCAAAGTCGACTACCGCTGATGCCACCGCTCTGCGTCCCAAATCGGCGTAAGGATTCTTGTCGGCCGAGAACGTGCCGCCATTGGCGAGATCGAACAGGATCGCCGCCGGCACGATCGGCACCCGTGGGACGTTCGGCCTGATCTCGAAGCCGCGGCCTTGCGCACTCAGCCAGGCCATGACACCGCTCGCAGCATCCAAGCCGAACGCTGACCCTCCCGACAGCACGATCGCGTCCGCCTTGGCGCCCAGTGCCGAAGGATCGAGCGCGTCCGTCTCGCGTGTGCCGGGCGCGCCGCCGCGGATGTCGACCACGGTTCTCGCGGCTGCATCGGGCAGCACCACCGTCACGCCGGAGCGCGCGCGCTCGTCCTCCGCCTGTCCGACCTTGATGCCGGGGACATCGGTGATGAGATTGCGTTTGCCGGGCCGCACCATCCCGCCATGCTAATCGCTGCCGCTACGATTTGCGAACACCCGCCGGCTCCGGCGCGGTCCCGACCACGTCCGCCGCAACCCGTCCGCGCCGCCGCTTTCGCCAATCCCCGAGGAACAACAGGATCGGCGCGGCGATGAACACCGACGAGCTGGCCGCGACCAGGATCCCGAACACCATCGGCACCGCGAAGCTTTCGACCGCGCTACCGCCCCAGACCGCCATCGGCAACAAGGCGAGAAAGGCGGTGACAGACGTGTAAAGACTCCGCGCCAGCGTCTCGTTGATGCTGCGGTCGATCAATTCGCGGAAGCTCATTTGCTTGAACAGCCGCATATTCTCGCGCATGCGGTCATAGACCACGACCTTGTCGTTCACGGAATATCCGATCAGCGTCAGAAGCGCCGCGATCGCGGTGAGATTGAACTCGAGCCCGGTCAGCGCGAAGAATCCGACCGTCTTGGTCACATCCAAAATAAGCGTTGCGATCGCGCCGACCGCGAACGGCCATTCGAACCGCGCCCAGATGTAGAACAGCATCGCGATGCTCGCCAGCACCACCGACAGCACCCCGGCATAGGCAAGCTCACCGCTGACTTTCGGTCCGACGGCCTCCGTCCGCTCGATCGTCGCCTTAGGATCGATCTCCACGATGCCGGCACGGATCTTCGTCACCGCGTCGTTCTGCGCCGCTTCGCCGCCCGGCTGTCTTTCGGCGCGAATGAGCAGGCGCGATGAATCGCCGAACTCTTGCAACGTGATTTCGCCGAGGCCGAGCTTTTCCAAACCGGCTCGGAATGCGCCGAGATCGGCCGGCCCGGTCGTTGCCACTTCCATCTGAATACCGCCTTTGAAGTCCACGCCGTAATTCAGTCCAGGGTGGATAAAGAGAGCGATGGATGCGAGCGAAAGCAGCGCCGAGACGCCAATGCCGAAGAAGCGCGCCCGCATGAACGATATCGTGGTTTTGTCGGGAACTAGCTTGAGCTTAAACAGCGGCTCGATGCGCAGTTCCTTCAGTCTCAATCGGCGCACGATCGCCGTCATGATGACGCGCACGACGGAGACCGCTGTGAACATCGAGATGCCGATGCCCAATCCCATCGTGACGGCGAAGCCTCGCACCGGCCCCGATCCGAACATGAACAAGAGCGCCGTTGCGATCAGAGCAGTGACGTTCGAGTCGACGATGGTCGAATAAGCGCGCTTGAATCCGGCGTCGAGCGCCGCAAATGCGCGTGCGCCTTTGCGCGTCTCTTCGCGGATACGCTCGTTGATCAGCACGTTGGCATCGACGGCGAGGCCGATGCCGAGAACGATGCCGGCGATTCCAGGGAGCGTGAGCGTCGCGCCCAAGAGACTCAACGCACCGAAGGTCAGCGCAACGTTGAGCGCGAGCGCCAAATTCGCCAGCAGCCCCCAAGGGCCGTACAGAACGAACATGAAGGCAACGACCAGGCCAAAGCCGATCAATCCGGTCGTCAACCCGGCCTTGATCGAATCTGCGCCGAGGTCCGGTCCCACGGTGCGTTGCTCGACCACGTTCAAGCGCGCGGGCAGGGCGCCTGCGCGCAGCAGCGCCGAAAGATCGGCGGTTTGCTGCACGGAAAAATTCCCGGTGATCTGTCCCGAACCGGTCAGGATCGGCTCCTGGATCACCGGAGCGCTCAACACCTCGCCGTCGAGCACGATCGCGAACGGCTTGCCGACATTGGCGCGCGTGATGTCACCGAAGCGGCGCGCTCCGGCCGTATCCAGTTTGAACGCCACCGCGGGCGCGCCCGTGCGCGCATCGAAGGCGGCGCTTGCGTCAGTCAGCCGCTCTCCCGCAAGCGCGGGCCGCGCCACCACCGGATAGCGCGAAATCTTGTCTGCGCCGGGCAGAATGAGAACGCCCGCCCTCGGGGCGAGCGAGTCGCCCGGCGCCAGCATATGGAAGGTCAGCTTCGCCGTCGTGCCGATGACGTCGATGATGTGCTGCGGATCCTGCACGCCGGGAAGCTGCACCATGACACGGCCGGGCCCAGCCTGCTGAATGGTCGGCTCGGAGACGCCGACAAGATCGATACGCTTACGTATGATCTCGATGCTCTGCTCGACCGCGCCGCTGACACGCGAGTCCAGTCCCGCCTGTGTCGGAGTCAGCCGAATCTCTCTGGCTGAATCCGAAGTCACGTTGAGGTCGGTACCGCCGCCGCCGAACGCGCCGACCGGCTGAGCGAGTCCTTGTAGGACCCGCAGTGCGTCGGCCCGTTGCGCCGGATCCTTGAGCGTAATCGCGACATTGCCGTTGCCGGTGCGCACAGCGCTCGTGGCGATCTTCGCGTCCTGCAAAGCATTCGCGACCCCGTCGGCGAGATCCTGCAACCGCTCGCGCAGCAAGTCCGCACCGTCGACTTCGAACGCGACATAGGAGCCACCCTTCAAGTCGAGGCCGAGCGTGACCTGCTGCTTGGGAATCCAGCTCGGCAGTTGCGCGAGCTGCTGCTGCGTAAAGAGATTGGGCAGCGCCGTGATGAGTCCGAAGACGATGACGATGCAATAAAGAAAAATGGTCCAGCGGGATGTGCGCATAGCGGTCGTCCATCCATGGCCGAGCGTTCCGGCTCCGGCATATGCGGTCGGAGTCGAGGACGGCCTGCTAAAGGAAAATTTCGGGGTTTAGAGCGGTCCGCTACGCGGCCGGCGGTGCGCGAGGATCGAACGCGCGCGGGATGGACTGCGCTGGAGATTGAACAAGAGAAAACGCAATCTGCCGCGGAAAGGCGGAAGCCAGCGTGTCCGGACGTTCCGGCACGACGCCGGCAGTTCCGCCGGCGTGAAGCCGGTGCGTATCGTTGGGCTTGCGATGAAATTCGGCGGGAAGCCCGCGTTGGGTGCCGCGCGCCTTTGCGAGAATATCGGAAGTATCGGCGCTGACGCCGCTGGACTGCTTAGAAGCAAATATCTGCGCGCCGCCTTGGAGCGGTACGCTGCCCGCGAGAAGGGAGACGAACGCAACGAGAAACAGCGCCAAGCGCAGGAAACCCGGCGCATTGCCGGTTCCTCTTCGCGACCAACGCTGGAATGCCTTCATGTCGCGCCGCTCAAGAGCTGTTGGAAGAGAATGTAGGGCGCGAGCCCGCCCGATCAACTCCGGCGCAGCCGATTTTCGGCAGCTACCTGCTAGTTGAACGTGTATCCCATCTGCGAGATGCCGACGATGCACATGGTCAGCCCCAGGCAGAACAACAGGAATTTCATGGTGTAGGTCATGTCGATGACCTTTCGCCGTACCCACGGCAAGCATGGGGCACACGCTTTGAGATTGGTTTGCCCATTCATCTAAAGTTTTAGCGAGTTCGGAAAGGCTCAGCCGTCGGCTTCAGGAACGATGGTCGCGCTCTCGATATGGGCGCCCCGCATGATCAGCAAAGTGCAGGTTTTATTGGCGCGGTCGAGCGTCAGCAGCCGGTGCAGATCGTCGACGCCGCTCAAGACCTCGTCGTCGAATTTGAGGAGCACGTCTCCTGCGGTCAGCCCGGCCCTGGCGGCGGCACTGCCGGCGATCACTTCGGAAACCATGACCGCGTTCGGGCTTGCGCGTTCGAGCCCGCGCGTGAGCCGTTTTTGCAGCGTCACAGTCTGTCCCGCGAGGCCAAGCCGCGCGCGCTTGACGCGCCCGTCCCGCATCAGCCGCGTTGCCACGTCCTCGGCGGTATCGCTGCCGATGGCAAAGCAGATGCCTTGGGCGGCGCCCGCCATGGCGGTGTTGATGCCGATGACGTTGCCGCGCCCGTCGACCAGTGGACCTCCGGAATTGCCGGGATTGAGAGGCGCGTCCGTCTGAATCACGCTCTCGATCAGCCGGCCCGAACGTGCGCGCAGCGTGCGGCCGAGCGCGCTGACGATGCCGGCTGTCACCGTCGTTTGGTAACCGAACGGATTGCCGATGGCGACGACGAGCTCACCGATGCGGAGCCGCGATGAGGAGCCGAATTTCGCGTAATCGAGTCCGTTCGCGGAAATCCGCAGCACGGCGAGGTCGGTCTCGGGATCGTCTCCGACCATGCGTGCTGTGCTCTTCAGGCCGTTGGGAAAGGCGACGGTGAATTCCTTGGCACCCGCGGCAACGTGACTGTTGGTCAGGAGATAGCCGTCGGGTGCGAACACCACGCCGGAACCCTGGCCGATGGGACGGCCGTCTTTGCCGAGCGCGGCAACGCTCGCCACCGCCGGACCAACCAGCTCATAGGCATGGGCAACGCGCGCGGAATAGGGATCGAGATCGAATTCGGAAGGGTTGAACGCGTTCATCGATGGGAGATAGTCAGCGCGAAATCCCGGCGCACCCGGCCAAATGACCGGGTGAATTCGGTCACGCACCCGCCCATTCGGCCGATACCGCGCAGCGCTCGAAATCGCCATTGTCGATGCTTATCTAATGAATGGAGAACTCGATGTCCCAATCCGTCCTCGCTCAATTGTCGAACGATGTCGCCGAACTGGCCGCCGGCGCGCGCGGCTTTGTCGCCGGCGTGCGCACGCCGCAAGGTCATGGCCTCAGCGGCGTGCTGTGGCGGGCTGATGCCGTCGTCGTGTCAGAGCAGGCGCTACCCGACGCGGCCGATTTCGAAGTGAAAATCGGCGATGCCACCGTTGCTGGGCGGCTCGCCGGACGTGACGAAGGCACCAACGTCGCGGTGCTGAAACTCGATAGTGCGCTTGCTCCGGCATTGCCGGCTCATGCCGAGCCGCGGGTTGGCGCTCTTGCGGTTGCGCTTGGGCACGGCGCTCATGGACTTTCGGCGCGGCTGACCAACATTCGCTCCATTTCCGGGGCGTGGCAGAGTCTGGCCGGCGGCACGATCGACCACCGCATCGTTCT
>Ga0134122_10004315_pt1 | contig 10562 bp, 8 predicted proteins | sample KB302_FD_96461 | JGI IMG/M metagenome (GOLD analysis project Ga0134122, IMG submission 96461) | Terrestrial soil microbial communities without Nitrogen fertilizer from Kellogg Biological Station, Michigan, USA - KB3-0-2 | ecosystem: Environmental > Terrestrial > Soil > Unclassified ... | reverse complement strand
ATGAGGAGAAGCTGGCCGGATTTCAGCAAGGGGTCACGGCGCACCGTTTCACAAAAGGTCGGCCCATCCATTTCCGGCATCATCCAATCGACGATATAGAGATCCGGCCGCTCGCGCCGAGCGACATCCAGCGCCACCAGTCCGTTCTCTGCCTCAAGTACTCGATGTCCCAGCCGCTTCAGCCGCGCAGCCATACTCGTCCTGGTAACTGGTTCATCCTCTATAAGCAGGATCGTGGCAGCAGCTTCTGGTTGCGCAGAGAAGTCGGCGGCTTGCCCGATGCGTTGCATAGCTTGTGAACCTTTCATCTCCCCCTTCACCTCAACCTCAACCTTCCGGAGGACTGGCTAGGCCGCACGTGCAGTAAGTACCGCCTCCTCGCTCTCATAGATGGGAATCATCTTTGGAATATTGGCGAGACTCATGATCTCCCGCACGTACTGCTGCGGTTTCAGCACGCTAACTTGGGCCTGTACCAGTTTAAAATTCTGCGAGACAAGCACGAGCAATCCGAGTCCTGCGCTGTCCACGAATCGTACCTTCTCCAAATTCACAATGAGATGTTTGCAGCCCGCGGTTTTTGCCTTATCGACAGCCGCGCGAAAGACGGACCGATTGGCATAGGTCAGGTCCCCCACCACGTCCAAGATTATCCCTTGTGGCACGACACGTTCGTTGATTTGCATGTCATCATCCTTTCTGTTGTGGACGTAAGAAACGGTTTATTTGGCTCATTTGGTTTTTTTGGTTTACCGGAATCGTTCCGTTCGACTAAACAAACCAATAAACAAAATGAACCCCCTCGGTCTTTTAGCCCTTGCACAATGAGGTCAGAATTCCGGCGGGAATCTCCGCCAGCGGCAATACCTTATCGACCCCGCCGAGCTTGATCGCCTCCTTCGGCATGCCGAACACGACGCAACTCGCTTCGTCCTGAGCGATGGTGTAGGCGCCGGCCTGTTTCATCGCCAACATTCCCTTCGCACCATCGCCGCCCATGCCCGTGAGAATAACGCCGATGGCGTTGGCTCCGGCATGTTGTGCGACAGAATCGAACAGCACATCGACCGACGGCCGATGACGATTTACAGGAGGATCCTGATTGATACGGACACTGTATCTGGCTCCACTGCGCACGAGTGACATGTGATAACTCCCCGGCGCGATCAGGGCATGGCCCGGCAAGACACTGTCGCCGTCCTGAGCTTCCTTGACGGAGATGCAGCAGTGGCTGTTCATGCGATCGGCCCAGGTTTTCGTAAACCGCTCCGGCATATGTTGGGTAATCACGATCGGAGGCGTATTCGGCGGCAAAGCCATCAGCACATCCTTTACTGCCTCCGTGCCTCCGGTGGACGAACCAATGGCAATGATCCGATCCGTGGTCTTAATCATGGCGGTGGGGACTGGCTCCGCGAAGCGGTGCCTGTCCCCGCTCTCGGAAGGAGGACAGGCACCCGCCCGCAGGCGGGAGCCAGTCCCTTTCACCTTCGCAATGGCGGCAGCTTTCACTTTGGAGATAAGGTCCTGAGCCACCTCCTCCATGCCCTCACGCAGATCGATCTTCGGTTTGGTGATGAAATCCACTGCCCCTAATTCCAGCGCACGTAAAGTAGTTTGGCAGCCGGCCTCCGTCAGTGAACTCACCATGACGACCGGCATCGGATGCCCCCGCATTAGCTTCTCAAGAAAGGTCAATCCATCCATCTTCGGCATCTCAACATCGAGGGTAATCACATCCGGGTTGAGTGCTTTGATTTTTTCACGAGCGATGTAGGGATCGGGCGCCGAGCCAATCACTTCAATATCCTGGTCCTTTGACAGCAGGCTCGCCAATACCTGCCGCATCAGCGCCGAATCATCGACGGTCAATACGCGAATCTTGGCCATAATCCCCTCGTATTTCGTCGTTCGTGAGACGTGAGGCGTCCCGCGAGAAGCTCGGGACTCCCTCTGACGCTTCACGCCCCTAGAATAGCGTCACGTCCTCTGCCGCTTGCTTCTCGATCTTCGCTATGGTTGCTGCGTATTGGTTTTCACGATCGAAAATCGTCCGGTTCTTGATCCGTTCAATCTTCTTCATCAAGACGCGCCCCGATTCGGTGAAATAATAAATCTTCCTGGCAAAGACATCGCCGAGATCAGTCTTGGCTGGCAGAAGGCCCTCCACCCGTAGATAGCTCATCACCCAGTCGGCATTGCGAGCCCCCACGTCGATGTTCCCTTCATAGATCTTGCCCGCACCGAAGAGCTTCACCTCGAGCCGGCTCTTCACCCCGCCTTGCTTCAGAATTTCGTTGATCAACGACTCCATGGCGTAGGACCCATACCGCGTCGATTCCCCCCAGGTATCGTGGGCTTTCTCTTTCGGTTCCGGTAACATGAAGTGGTTCATCCCCCCGATTCCGGCTACGGGGTCTCGAATGCAGGCCGAGATACACGATCCCAATACCGTGTACACGATCATCGGATTGGGGCTCACGAAGAATTCTCCCGGCAGGATAGACGCGATTTCGTGCGGAAAACGATTATCGCGCATGCGACGGATGTGGGCGAACCGATCCTCCTGCGTGACGCGGGAAGCGGGAAGCGTTTCGGGCACAAGAGTCACAGCAAATATCCTTCAATATTCGATCGTCGGCATGCCTATGATCTATTGGTCAGGTTCCGTAGCACATTTCTGTTCCACTATCCGAGGTCGACTGTGATCTCCATTTGTGTTTCCAGTTCACTCTCCGACGCTTCATCTCTCCTTTTGGTAGATCGTAGGCGCGACCGGTACAAGCGGCTGATCGAGCCTCTGCAGACTCTCCGAATGTCCGATGAAGAGAAAACCGCCCGGTTTCAGGTAACGGTAAAACTTCGTGGCCAATTGCGCCTGCGTCGGCCGATCGAAGTAAATCATCACGTTTCGGCAGAAGATGAGGTCCAAGGGGGCGCTGATCGGATAGCTTTCATCCATCAAATTGATCCGGCGAAAGCGGACCATCTGGGTGAGATGAGGCTTCACCTTGACCATACCGATGTGGTCACCAACCCCCTTCAAAAAATGCCGCTCCACAGTCTTCTTCGGAAGCGCCCGCACACGATCTTCTTCGTAGACGCCGGACGCAGCCCTGACAAGCACGCGCGTCGAAATGTCCGACGCCAGAATTTTAAAGTCCCATCGTTCGGGATCGGACACCGCGTCATACAACGTCATGGCAATCGTATAGGGTTCCTCGCCGGAGGAAGATGCCGAAGACCACACTCGGATGCTCCGAGTGGCGCCCAATTCAGGAAGAATCCGTTCCCGCAAAAATTCGAAGTGCTTGGGTTCGCGGAAAAAATCGGTTTTATTCGTCGAAACTAGATCCAGAAATAGGGTAAATTCATCGCTATCTGTCCTGCCCGCGATCAGATCGTAGTAGGCTTGGAACGTGTCCAGTTGCAACGTGCGCAGCCGTTTGGACAGCCGGGACACCAGGAGGGATTGTTTATTTTCATTCAGGCTGATTCCCGACTTCTTATAGATGAGCGTCCGAAACTTTTCGAACTCATTTGGGGTAATCCTATACTCCACGTGCAACTAGCCTCCATCAGTGGCACATAGGGGTGGAAGGGACATGCCCCGTCTATCTGGTCGTCTATCTGATTCATTCGGTTCTTTGGGTCCGACTGACCACAGGTCGATCCCGTCCTACCCGTCGTTGCTTTATCGGTCGGTTATGGTTGATTCTTGACCCGAATGGAGGCGGTGCGTCATAGATCTGCAGATGCGACGCAAACCTTGGAGCGAATTGACGGAACTGATGATGTTTTGGCCCCTGAGATGGTCTCACCAGCTTCCTCTGCGAGCGTGCAGCATCTCTTGCACTTCACGCTTCCTAGAATTCCTCAAACTCGTCGCCCGAACTGCGGCGATCCTTGCCATTCCCTGACGCGATGCAGACCGGCTCCTTGGCCGCATGAGTCGTCTCTCGTGACGTCGCGTTCGTGAAGCGTATTTTGTTTTCGGATTCGGACGGGTCACGCTTCCCGTTGTACGTTGCTTCACGCTTTACGAGACTGGCTTTACGCGTACCTGTCGCTTCCGATCCTGCATGAATCGCTTCGGCCGTAGCCTTTCTGGCAGACGCCACGGTCGGCATTTCCGCCTTCTCCTCTTTGCTCACGCTGATCTTGAACGCGGCCACCATGCCCATCAGTTCCTTCGCCTGCCCGGTCAGGGACTGGCTGGCCGAGGTAGTTTCTTCCACCAAGGCGGCGTTCTGCTGGGTCGTCTGGTCCATCTGAATGACCGCCATATTCACCTGATCGATTCCGCTGGCCTGCTCCTGGGACGCGGCTGAAATCTCGGCAATAATATCGCTGACATGTTTCACCGAAGCCACGATTTCCTCCAACGTTTTGCCGGATCGGTTCACCAGATCGCTGCCTTCCTCCACCCGCGCTATGGACTCGTGGATCAATCCCTTGATCTCTTTGGCCGCCAGCGCCGACCGCTGTGCCAAATTCCGCACTTCAGTCGCCACGACGGCAAAACCACGCCCATGTTCTCCGGCTCGCGCCGCTTCTACCGCCGCATTCAAGGCCAGCAGATTTGTCTGGAAGGCAATCTCGTCGATCACGGTAATGATGTCGGAGATTTTCTTGCTGCTCTGGTTGATCTCCGCCATCGCCTGGACGGCTTTGGTCGTGACCGCGCCGCCCTTGTTCGCCACATCGCGCGCCGCCATCGCCAGCTGATTTGCCTGCTTGGCATTATCCGCGCTCTGCTTCACCGTGGAAGTAATCTCTTCCATCGCGGACGATGTTTCTTCCAACGAGGCGGCCTGCTGGCTGGTCCGCTGTGAGAGATCCTCGTTGCCCTTGATGATTTGATCCGCACCAGTCGCCACGCTCTCCGCGGACTCACGCATGGCAGTCAGGGTCATCCTCAACTTGGAGACCGTGCCGTTCAGGCTGCTCTTGATCTGCTCAAGATTGCCCTCACAGGGATTCTTCATTTGGTCTGTCAGATTCCCCTGTGCCAGATTCGCCAACACCCGCTGCGCCTCCACCATGAACTGGTCCATCTTGGCTGCCTGCTCCGCTTCCTTCGTCACCTTTTCCTGGATCTGCATGCCCATGTGGTTGAAGGCCTGCGCCAACTGCCCAACTTCGTCCGTCGTCGTCACCGTTGCGCGCGCTGCAAAGTCGCCGCTGCCAAGCCTCTGCGCGGTCGTGACCACATGCGCCAGACTGCGTGATAGGGCCCTGGCGATCAGCCAACCGATGACCAGCCCTATCACGATCGCCACCACAGTTCCGACGGCCAGCGTGAACAATGCATTCGCCGCCGTTGCCCTTCCTTCGGCATTCACATCCTTGGCAACCTCTTTGACCGTGGCGATCAATTCATTCAATGCGACAATGGTCTCTTCCATTTTTGGCCCGAGATCACGGATCGCGCTGATGCGAGCCTTGGCGCGCAATGCCTCCATTTCAGGCTTTGTCTGCGCATCCCAGGACTGCTTCAGGAGCTCATACATCCTGTCGTCTGCGGCCACATACGCCTCATACGCCTCACGAAACTTTTGGAGATCCTTTGCCTCGTCCTTACCAGTCTTTGAAGTTCGAAGAACGGTCGCCGTATAGGCTTCCAGCGGCTGTTTTACCGAGGCGGTGATTTCTGCATCACGCCCCATCACCTTCTCGAACTCTTGTTGTGTGGGAGCCTCAAGCGCCAGGAAGTCATTGGTCCTCGTCCGATTCAAATTGCCCGCGACGCTGGCAAGATCCGTTCCGGCTACGGTGTAATCCTCATAGACGATCCGTAGACTTTCACGAAGCGAGAGCAGGCCCTGGCCTGCAACCAAGCCCAACACAGACAGGGTCACGCCCATCAGCGCGAAGCCGATCATCAATTTCCACAACGTCTTGAGATTCCCTAACCAAGTCATCATGATCGATGTTCTCCCTCCATCGTCTCTAAAACCCCCTCCCGCCACAAAACAGCGCAGCCAACCTTACTCTGCGACGAGAGCATTCGGTTGCGCCTCCAACTGGCAGGTGCATAATGAGCTGGAATTCCTCGAAGGGATCGCCCGAACTGCAGCGATCCTCGTTGTTGTTCTCGGCCGGTTTCATTGACCACCGGCGTCACCCCATTGGTATGGATCGACGGCTCGCATGTCCGGTGCACACCTATTGAGACGTCTGCACAATCACCGCATACCAGCCAAGCCCATCGTACTCCTGGTAGCCATGCGTCTGCGCAAACGCGATCATCTCATGACCGGCATTGAGATAATGGCCTTTGCGTTGGCCTTGATGTTCCAGCACAAAAGGCGCGAGGATCCCTTGGTTGTCGGATGAGGCAATGACACGCAACTTATTATCCAGTAAGAGCACACGGCTACGCGTCCATTCATCTTCGGTTAACGCCGGTTCGGTCCGAACAATCGTTTTGGCCTGTTCTTCCCAATCGAAGAGGACCGCCAGGACGCCGACGATCTTTCCCTCTCTATTCCCCTCCGAGCGCACGGCGGCTGCATAGATGGCCGTCAATTTATTGTCATGGAGCGGATCGCCAGCAATCTCGTCGACCACATACTGATCGCCGCTCTTCGTCGCCATGGCCTTCTTGAACCAGGGAGCGGCGGATAGATCGGTGCCGATGACCTTCTGAAATTTCGACGGCTGCGAGCAGGCCATGACTTTTCCGTCGATCCCCACCAAGACAAGGTTCAGATAGACGGAATAGTACCGGTTGATGAGGCCAAGACGAGCGATCGCATGGTCAATGGAGACTCGATCTCGCGACTCCAGGCAGCGAAAGAGCGCCGCATCCGTCGCCCACCAACGCACGTCGGCGGTGCGTTCATACAGATTGCGCACGATGAGCTGCACCAGGGTCTGCGCCATGTCCGAGAGACGGTCACTTTCCTTCTCAGCGAACTGACGATGTAATTCACTGGTATCGGACCGTATCTCACCCAGTTCTTTCGAGGTACTGCATGCCCGCGCAGCAAGCGTCTTGACTTCGGTGGCTACCACGGCAAACCCCCTGCCGGCATCACCGGCCCTGGCCGCTTCGATCGTGGCATTGAGCGCAAGGATGTTAATCTGACTGGTAATGCGGTCCGTTACGAGCATGTGCTCGTTGATCCGCGTTTCGATGTTCCCTATGATGTCTTCGATATGGACGCTGCTCATGTCCATCCCTTCCGCCGGTGAGAGTTTCGCGTTGCGAGCTTCTTGTTTTAAGTCTCCAGGGACGAACTCGCAACCAAGACTAGAATTCCTCAAACTCGCTGTCCGACCGGCGGCGATCCTTGCCATTGCCAGCTGCCACACAATCCGGTTTCTGATACGCGTGAAGCTTCTCTCGTGAAGCTTCGTTCGTTCCGGATTCTGAGGCTTCGCGCATCGCGGAATACGCTTCACGAGTGTCTGTCGGTTCCGTTTCCCCATAGACTGTATGAATCGCCTCGGCCGTAGCCTTTCTGACCGACGCCACGGCAGGCATCCCAGCCTTCTCCTCCTCGCTCACCCTGATCTTGAACGCGGCCACCATGCCCATCAGTTGCTTCGCCTGCCCGGTCAGGCACTGGCTGGCCGAGGTGGTTTCCTCCACCAAGGCGGCGTTCTGTTGAGTCGTCTGGTCCATCTGAATGACCGCCTTATTCACCTGATCGATTCCGCTGGCCTGCTCCTGGGACGCAGCTGAAATCTCGGCAATAATATCGCTAACACGTTTCACCGAAACCACGATTTCCTCCAAGGTTTTGCCAGACCGGTTGACCAGATCGCTGCCTTCCTCCACCCGCGCCATGGACTCGTGGATCAAGCCTTTGATTTCTTTGGCCGCCAACGCCGATCGCTGCGCCAGGTTCCGCACTTCAGTGGCCACCACCGCAAACCCGCGCCCATTTTCACCAGCGCGCGCAGCCTCCACCGCCGCATTCAAGGCCAGCAGATTCGTCTGGAAGGCAATCTCGTCAATCACGGTAATAATGTCAGAGATCTTCTTGCTGCTCTGGTTGATCTCCGCCATCGCCTCGACGGCTTTGGTCGTGACCGCGCCACCCTTGTTGGCCACGTCGCGGGCCGCCATCGCCAGCTGATTCGCTTGCTTTGCGTTATCCGCACTCTGTTTCACCGTTGAGGTAATTTCCTCCATCGCCGACGACGTCTCCTCCAACGAGGCGGCCTGCTGGCTGGTCCGCTGTGAGAGATCCTCGTTGCCTCTGATGATTTCGTCCGCTCCCGTCGCCACGCTCTCCGCCGATTCCTTCACGGCTGTAAGCGTCATCCGGAGCTTGCCGACTGTGCTGTTCAGGCTGCTCTTGATCTGCTCAAGATTGCCCTCACAGGGATTCTTCATTTGGTCTGTCAGATTCCCCTGGGCCAGATTCGCCAACACCCGCTGCGCCTCCACCATGAACTGGTCCATCTTGGCCGCCTGTTCCGCTTCCTTCGTCACCTTTTCCTGGATCTGCGCCCCCATCTGATTAAACGACTGAGCCAGGATGCCGATTTCATCCCTGGACGAGACCGAGACACGAGTTCCCAGATCCCCCCCGGCCAGTTTCGCCACAGCCTGGCTGACCTGACCTATGCCACGCACTCCAATTCGTCCGATGAGGACACCGAGTATCAGGATAATCACCAGACAGACGAGGATAGCAATCAGCACGTTTCGATTGATCGCCCGGGCATCGGCGATCGCATCTGCGTGATCGACCACGAGAAGGACCGACCAATTCATGCCTGGATAGCCTAAGGCGCCCTTAAGGTGCGTGTACCCGATCAGTTGAGACAACCCGGTATGGGGATGCGGATCGGTCGTGAAACCGGTCTTTCCCGCAACCGCCCCGGTTGCAGCCGTGATTCCTCTGGTTGCCAGGTTGTCGGTCATCAGAACCGTAAAGTCATGACGGATCCTGTCTGTGCCCGTATAGACGGGATCATAATCCATGAGGATCTTTCCGTCTTTGTCGAGGAGGATCAAGCTGGCGTTGTGGAAGCCGTCTTTCTTCATGGTCACCTGCGCCGATCGCATAATGTCTTCCACGATCGCGAACTTTGTCCGATTGCTCCAATAGGCCACGACTTTTCCGTCTCGATAGACCGGGGCTGAAAATCCCAGCGTGAGCCCGTCGTCTCCTGGGTAGGCATCCTTCACGTCCGGATCGATGTGGAGATCTTCGATGTAGGTGCCTGTCACGGCCATATTTTCCGGCGCCGAAAAAGGCATCGTGGTTGTAAACTGCTTGCCCTTTAGCGCACGGAACCACGCGGTCTCTCGAAAATTTTTTCCATAGAGGCCTTGCGATTGAATGCGTTTCCCATCGGCATCCTTGGAGTTCACCGCAATCACGCGCCCTTCCAGATCCACCAAAACGGTCAGATAGTAGAGGTCGTAGGTGTCCACATATTGGTCCATGACCTGAACGATGGGATTATCCTCGATGGCGGTGCTATACCAGTGGTTCTTCTGATCGAGTACGCTGTTGAAGCCGAAGGCTTGCACATCGCCATACCGTTCGAACAGGTTGCGGTCGATCTTGTCCGCGACTCCCTCCGCCTGAGTTTGAAATCTGGTCCCGACTGATCCCTCGATCGTCTGGCTCGCGTGGTAGGCGATCAATCCGACGACCGCTACCGGAATGAATCCGAACAGAATAAAGAGTGTGGTGAGTTTCGCGGTGATCCCCCACCTCGGTGACGCATGTCTTTCAGGCTTCATGGTAGTGGTCCTCTTCATAGCGCCGGACGATCGAGACGATTCCCGTCGACCGCGCTGAACATCGGTTTAGATCTGGTTTTGAGACTGTTTCATATATGCCTACAATGTTTCTCTTCGGAAAGGAGGAGCGAAATCTTTATCCCGGTGATGTCCGAGAGCCAACTGTCCAGCAGGGACAGCCTCGCTGACTCGAGGCTTTCCTGGCACACTGTCAGGCTGTTCGAATTCGACCGACTGCTTCTCCCACTAGGCCGCAGCCGCTGCCACAGTGACTTCCGGCACGTCTCCGTCGGTCGACAGGCGGTCCATGTCTAGCAAGGCGATCAGTTTGTCTCCAGACTTCCCGATGCCATTGATGAAGGTGACATCAACCTTAGCACCGAATTGAGGCGGCGACTGGATGTCCTTTTTATCGATATTCAGCACATCCGACACGGAATCCACGACGAGTCCCATTACCTTATCCCGCACGACGACTACGATGATGACCGTAAACGTGGTGTAGTCGATCGTCGGCATGCCGAACTTGGTTCTCAGCTCGATGATTGGCACGATCGTGCCGCGCAGATTGAGGACCCCCTTGATATAGGCCGGTGTATTGGGAATCTTCGTGACAGCTGTGTAGCCTTTGATTTCCTGGACGCGGAGAATATCCACACCATAGAGTTCTTCGCCCAAATTAAATGTCAAAAACTGGCTGCCGTCGGTAGTGAGCCCGATCTGTTGGTTGAGCTCTTTCGTCGCGGTTTCAAGCGTTGCGGCCATCGGACCCTCCTTCGTGGTTCGTCATTGCTCCAGACAAACTTTCCCAAGACTCAGATACTCCCAGCTCGAAACCAGAAACTAT
>Ga0134122_10004313_pt1 | contig 10567 bp, 8 predicted proteins | sample KB302_FD_96461 | JGI IMG/M metagenome (GOLD analysis project Ga0134122, IMG submission 96461) | Terrestrial soil microbial communities without Nitrogen fertilizer from Kellogg Biological Station, Michigan, USA - KB3-0-2 | ecosystem: Environmental > Terrestrial > Soil > Unclassified ... | reverse complement strand
TGGGTTTTGTTCAGGCCGACCCCATCCGCTCTCCTGCAAGGGCACAGGACTTGATCCTTCGCCACCGTGTGAACGGCTACCAATCGGGAGATCTCGAACGCCACTACGGTTCGCTGGATATCGAGGAGGATGATCTGTACGCCTACGGATTTCTTTCTCGCGAAGTCTGGCAACTGCTCCATCCGCGGACAGCCACGCGCCTGCCTAAGCTGGACCAAAGGGTTTTGGAACTGGTCCGCTCCGTCGGCGCCATGCACCCCAGCCATCCCGAGTTCGCTTTCGGAGGCAGGCGGGTCCTCAATGCCTGGGGCGGTTACTCGAAAGCCGCCAAGAGCGCGTTGGAACGGCTGCACTACGGCGGATTTCTTCGGATTGCTCATCGTAAAAATGGAATTCGGGTATATGAAGCGGTGCCGCCGGTCGCTGGGTCGCTGTCGCCAGATGAGCGGGTGCAAGGGTTGGCGCTTGCGGTGGTAAACATCCTGGCACCGGTGCCGGAGAAAACTCTGCACTCGATTATGAGTTTTCTGCGGCAACCGATCGCAAAAGCACCAAATCACCGAAAGACGATTCAACGCTTGATCAGCGCCGGCAAACTCGAAAGGCAGGTCATCGACGAGATCGCGTATCTGTGGCCAGCGGCGACGGTCGTTCCCGAACCGCCGCCACGCCGCGTGCGCTTCCTGGCTCCCTTTGATCCGGTGGTATGGGACCGCCAGCGATTTGAGCATCTTTGGGGCTGGCCTTACCGGTTTGAAGCTTACACGCCGGCGGCCAAACGCGTCCGCGGCTACTATGCGATGCCGCTTCTGTGGGTCGATCGGGTAATCGGATGGGCGAATGCAGGAATTTCCGGGAACAAAGTCACCGTGGCGGTCGGCTTTGTTGGGAAGCGGCCTGCGGATCGCGAATTCAAACGGGAGCTGGAAGCTGAGATTGCCCGGCTGGGGACCTTCCTCGACCGCGACGGAGGGTCCCCACGAACCACGTAGGGGCAGGTGTCCTCATCTGCCCGGCGGAGCGAGGGGCTCTGCGATTTTTGCGGCGCAACAAAGCCGGTCGAGCTTCGCTCGACCGAGCAGATAAGGACATCTGCCCTACATGGCTCGTTGCAATTTGAGGGCGCCGCGCATGGTAGAATTTGCACACTTAAAGCGTTACTGCGAGGCCCAGGTTTGATTGAACTCGCACCCTCGATCCTAGCGGCTGACTTCGCCCATCTAGCGGACCAGGTACGTTCCGCGGCGGCAGGCGGCGGCACGCTTGTCCATGTGGATGTGATGGACGGCCATTTCGTCCCAAACATCACCCTGGGACCGCCGCTGGTGAAATCCCTGCGCAGAGCCACGGAGTTGCCGCTCGATTGCCACTTGATGATTGAGAACCCGGACCAGTTCATTCCTGAGTTTGCGGAGGCCGGCGCCAACTTGATGTCGGTACACCAGGAGGCGTGCCCGCATTTGAATCGCACGCTGCATCTGATTAAAGACCACGGCTGTCTGGCCGGGGTAGTCGTCAATCCGGCAACCCCGATAGATACCCTGACCGAGGTGCTCGACCTGGTGGACTATATACTGGTCATGTCGGTGAACCCGGGGTTTGGCGGCCAGAAATTCATTCCCGGGGCGGTCCACAAGATCCGCCGGCTGGCTGACCTCAGGTCGCAGCGCAGTTTGGGCTATCGTATTGAAGTAGATGGGGGTATCGACCTCAGCACGGTGGCCGTGGTGGTGCGCGCCGGCGCCGAAATTCTGGTGGCAGGCAACGCCGTCTTCGGTAAAGGCGATCCAAAGGTAAATGCGCAAGAAATGTTGAAGACTGCGGTGGAAGCTACGCTGCAGAAAGTCTAGGTTCCAGTCTTCAGTCGTGAGCAGTCTGGATTTGCTGACGACTGAACACTCTTCCGAGGTTGTCCTATGTCACGTCGTATTCCGGTCATTCTTCTGCTGGGCGTGCTGGCGTTTGCCGTCGGCTGCACCAACAAGAAGGTCAACAATCCGCTGTCGAATGTGGGCTCGAAGCAGCCCGACAAGGTCCTGTTTGACCGGGCCATGGACGCCATGAAGCACAATCGCTTCGACGTGGCGCGGATCACGCTGCAAACCCTGATCAACACCTATCCTGATTCGGAATTCATTGCCCGCGCCAAACTGTCGGTGGCTGATTCCTGGTACGCCGAGGGCGATGCGACCTCGCTCACCCAGGCTGAAATCGAGTATAAGGACTTTGAGACCTTCTTCCCCAACATGCCGGAGGCGGCGGAAGCGCAGCTGAAGATTGCCAACATTCACTATCAGGAAATGGAAAAACCGGACCGCGACTATACCCATGCCATGCGGGCCGAAGAGGAATACCGCCAGCTGATCCTGCAATATCCCGACAACAAGAAAGTGGTGGAAGAGGGCAAGAAGCGCCTGATGGAAGTTCAGGAAGTCATCGCGGAGCGCGAGTTCCGGGTGGGGCGATTTTATTTTCTGCGCCAGTCCTATCCCGCAGCCATCGCGCGGCTCCGGTCCCTGATCGATAAGTACCCCCTGTACAGCCGGGCCGATGACGCGTTGTTCCTTCTGGGCCAGGCCTACGAAGGCGAGATCACGGTGCTGCGGTCGCGGCCTGGCAACGAAGTGTACAAAGCGCGGGCGATCGAGGAGTTCACCAAAAATGCGTCGGAGGCGTACTCCCGCATCCTCACGCGTTATCCGCTGATGGACCGTCGCGTGGATGCCAAGGCGCGCCTGGAGGCTTTGCACCAGCCCATCCCGCAGCCGACGAAAGCGGCGCTCGCCCAGAACAAGGCGGAAGAAGAGAGCCGTCAGGAAGCCAGCACTGTCTCCAAGATGATGGGGACTTTCCAGAAGCACCCGGACGTGGCTCAGGCGGCGAGAGTCGGTGAGCCTACGCTGGTGGATCCGGAAGTAGTCAGCGCCACCGCCGTGGTACAGGAGGCAACGCGGGCCATGATGGGCACGGCGGCGGGGGGGGACAAGGGCTCGGTGGCGATCGAAACCCTGGGCACCGGCGGACCTCCGAAGGCCGACCAGCCTGCGCCACGTTCGGACACGCCTGCGCCTGAAACCGCGGCCGCGCCGGCTGACAATCCGGCAGCGCCCGCCGAAGATCCAAACGAGCTGAAACCCAACACGGCGGCAGCCGACCCGAACGAACTCAAGCCCAACGTGGACAATACCGCCCAGCCCGCGGCGCTGCCCACTCAAGTCAACGAGATTGAGCCTACGGCGAACGCGGCAGGCAAAACCGCTGACGCCGCCTCAGGCACAGCCACCGCTGACGATAAGGATATCGAGGACGCCATGTCCTCGAGCAAGCACAAGAAAAAGAAGGGTCTGCGGAAGGTCGTACCGTTCTAGCCCGGTCGTGGGCGGCCCCAATGGGTAATCGTGCGGCCCTGCACCCACTCGTCTCTGACCGGTGGTAACGTGCTTACTGTCTTCTTGTCATTGACTTACGATCCGGCACCAATTAACTTCAGGCTGTCTCCCCCTCACCAGAGGAAACCCCTTGGCGCGAAGAGTACTGCTTGCTGACGACAGCGTGACAGCCCAGAACATGGGCCGGCGCATCCTCGCGGATGCCGGCTACGAAGTCGTTACGGTCAATAACGGTTCGGCAGCGCTGAAGAAGATTGCGGAAAATAAGCCCGACATAATCGTGCTCGATGTCTACATGCCGGGCTACGGCGGCCTGGAGGTTTGCCAGCGGGTCAAGCAATCTCCGGACACGGCGCGAATTCCGGTATTGTTGACCGTAGGAAAGCTGGAGCCGTTCAAACCTGAAGAAGCGCGGCGGGTGGGCGCTGATGCCTTTATCATCAAGCCTTTTGAAGCGACCGAACTGCTCACGGCGCTCACCAAACTCGAAGATAAGATTGTCGCCGCTCCCCAGCCGCAGAAATCGGGCCGCTTCGCCCGGGCGCTGGCGGCGGTCGAACAATCCACCGGCGATCAATTCGGCGACAAGGAAACCGGTTGGAAGAATCGCCTCACGATCCCGGGCCCCAATGCCAAGGCCACGCCGGAAACAGAAGTGCCGGAAACCTTTGCCGGCCCCGCTCGCGATTTTGATCGCAGCGAAGCCGCCCGGCCGGTAGAAACGAAGCAGGAGTTTGAGCGTCCGATTCCGGCAGGGCTGCCACCTGACATCACGCCGGAAGAAATTGCAGCCATCACGGCTGCCGCAGCTTCTTTCGACGGCAAGGCCGGACATCCAACGGTAATCCCTGAAGGATCCGCGTCGGACGCCGCTGCCAGGATGCAGGCAGCGTCCGAGGAAACGACTGAGGTCCCCTCGAGCCAGCCCGAGGCTCCCGCGGCGACCTTGGCGTCCGCACCCGAAATGGAACCAGCCGCTCCCGTGGATGTCGCCGCCCAGGCAACACCGGTGGCGACGGAAGCCGTTTCCGAAGTGGTCGCAAGCAGCCAAGCCGCGCCAGTGTTGGAGCAGGCTGCCGCAACCGAATCGCCCACGGCCGTGCCGGAAACTTTTTCGGTGCCTCCAGCTGCTTCGGAAGCACAAATTCACGAGACCGAAAAATCCTCTCGCGGTGATGACGAGGTCATGGCCGCGATTGCTTCTTTGGCGCCTTCGAATGGCAACGGCAGCGAAAGCGTACCGGCGTCAGGAGCCAACGGAACGAGTCACGAGGTTCCGGTCGCCGCAAGTTCAGCAGCTGCCGCCGAAGCCGCGATCAACGGACCACGATGGATCGCCGAGTCGGTTGCAGTGGCGCTGGAGGAATCCGCGCCCACGCTGGAACTGGAGATGGAACAGGCCGCAGCGGCTGCGGTTACCGCCGAAGCCGCCCGCAATGCTTCTGCTGTTGTGACCTCGGTTGACATTCAGGCTCCAGATCGAGTGGCCGAAGCCGTCGAACCGACAGTCGCCGCAGAAGCGAACGTCCCGGAAGCGGTCGCCAGCACCGAACCGGCTCTGAACGTTGCGGCGGAAAGCACAGTCGCGACGAACGCAGTCGCGGAGAGCGTCGTTGCGGAAAGCGCAGTTGCCGAGAGCGCGGTTCCCCAGATCGTCGCCGTAGAGTCCTCGCCCGTTCAGACAAGCGAGACAGACGCGGCGAAAGAAGAATCGGCATTCGCAGCGGCTGCGGCCGCAGGCGCCGGCTCGGAATACGTCTCCACGGTAGAGGCTGCATCTTCCGCAATCGTTTCGCCGGAGGTTTCAGAGACCGCGCCCGCCGCAAATCTAGAAGTCACGCCGCAGCGCGAAGCCGAACTCGCAGCCGCCTGGCAAAACTGGAAGCAGATTCGGGAATCGTTCGTCAGCGCGCCGCCTCCCGTGCCCGTAGCGGAGGCGCCGGCCGCCGAAGCCCGCACCGCCCAGGAAGAGGCGCCGCCTGCTCTCGTGGAAGCGGAAGCAGAGACAGAGATCGCCGAGGTTGAAGCAGTTCCCAGTGAGGCTCCGGAAGAGTCCACTGCGATCGCGAGCATCGTTGACACCATGCTGGCTGAATTGCGGCCCAAGCTGGTGGAAGAAATTGCGAAGAAGATGAATTCGGAAAAGAAGGAAAAAGAGAGAGAGAAAGAGAAAGAGAAGAGGAAGAGAAAGTAGCCCGCTCCGCCGATCTCAGCTTTACCCCTCGCAATTCACACGAACAACCTACGGCAGATGTTCCCATCTGCCCGGTCAAGCGAAGCTCGACAGGTTCTTGCATGCGGTGAATGGCGGAGCTTCGCTCCGCTGGGCAGATGAGGACACCTGCCCCTGCGTGGTTCGTGGTGTTCGTGGCAAAATCAGATAGATGGAGAAGCAATGAACGTTCTGATTTTCGGCGCTACTGGCATGGTTGGCCAAGGGGTACTGCGGGAATGCCTGCTTGACCCGGGTGTGCAACGCGTCCAGGCGATCGGTCGAACTACTACTGGAGCGCAGCACCCGAAGCTGCGCGAGATTGTGCAACACGATTTATGGCAATACGCGGACATCGAAACCGATCTCACCGGATTCGACGCGTGCTTCTTCTGCCTGGGAGTAGCTTCGTCAGGAATGACGGAGGAAGCCTACTCGCGCGTGACCTATGACATCACCATGGCGGCCGCGGAAACCCTCTGCCTCCTCAACCCGCAGATGACGTTCATCTACGTGTCAGGCGCGGGCACCGACAGCTCCGAACATGGACGGATCATGTGGGCGCGAGTCAAAGGCCGAACTGAAAAAGCGCTCTCGCAATTGCCCTTCGCGGACGCGTACATGTTCCGCCCCGGCGTCATCGAACCGCGGCATGGAGCGCGATCCAAGACGGCGTCCTATCGCATTCTCTACACACTGACCAAACCGTTGCTGCCCGTGCTGCGGTGGATCTTCCCCAATTACGTCCTAACTACCGAGCAGATCGGCCTCGCCATGTTGTCCGTGGCCAGACTTGGTTTTCCCAAGAAGGTTCTGGAGAGCAAGGACATCCGCAGCGCGGTTACTCCACTCTCGCTGTCTTCCCGTCAGAACGAGTAGATCAAATCAAACTGGTGACGAGTGAGAAACGGCTCGGTCTCGCCGGGTGTTACTCCCGGTGCCAGTACAGCGTGCTGCAAGTTGCTGTTCAGCGTTCGTCCTATCCAGGCGTTATATGCGGCCACCACATTGGATCGCACCCGCCACGAAGCAAAAATATGGTGTTCGATGATGTTGGTGGCGGCGCGCTGTTCGCTTTCCGAGAACGTGGCCAGAATGGAATCCTGCCCGGAACGCCAGAAGCCGTAGCCGAATTGCAGATCATTTCTATTCTTGACCTGCCCGATGCTGATTTCTCCGAGGTACGCTTGGTTTTGCGAACCGATACTTGTAATGACGTTCCCCTTGGAGTCCAGCGGGTGGGACGCCGCCTTGAGGTTATTCTCATATTCCAAAATCAGGTTCAGCGGGAACCGCGATAGTCCAGTCTTCAGCTGGCTGTTGAGGATGAAGTCGGCGTATTCGAATCCGGAGAGGAAATGCCGTTGCCCTTTTGCATCAACGAAGGTGGCGTTGGTCATTCCGTTGGAAGCGATGGCACACGGCGGAACACTGGGCAAACCCGAACCCGCGGCGCAACCCGGACCTTCACCCGGAACTTGAATCGGCGGGTTCCCGCTGGTGGTGGCCTGGTTCGCGAACGCCGAGGCGTTCAGGATGGCATCCGGGAAACCCCAGTCAATCAAAGTAAAGGATGGAGTGGCGGTCAGCGGGCCCAACTGGAATGCGGCCGACACGTTGCCGCCGAGCGCAAAAGAATCGTCTCCCTTCGCGACCTCGTTGTACAGCAGTTGCATTCCCTGCACTGTAAAGTTTTTCAGGAAAGGCGTCTTCATGTCCCAGGAGAATTTCTGGTTGAAGCCTTCAGGGTTGATGTCGGGATCGAGGGTCAGCGATGTGCGAGTCCAGGTGTAGGCGAATTTTCCGCCGGTAAGCGAGAGCCACCGGGCGGAGACGGGGTTGAAAGTAATGTATCCGCGGTCGAGGCCGATGGTCTTGCGGTTAAAGAAATTGGTGAAGGTTTCGTTGGCCGAAGTCGGGTCGCCCAGCGAGCCGGTGGCCAGGGCGAAGCCACCCATGAAGTTCTCATTCAACCGGCCGTCTACCCCGAAGCGGACGCGAAGGCGGGCGCGATTGCGGGTGACACAGGCCGGACAATCCTGAAAGATGTCCTCACCCCGCAGCCGGATGTCGCCGCTGAGGCGGAAGCGCCCCACGAAGTCCTGCAGGGCGCTGATCTTCCTGTCTTCGTCCTTGGACTGCTTGTCCACAACCGTGAGTGCGGCTTTTGCTTCGGCAGCGCTCGAAGAAGCCTGGCCGGCGAGACGTTGAGCGTCCGTAGCCGACTGCTGCGCCTGCGCAGCCGTCGTCTGCGCCCGCTCGGCGCTGCCCTGCACCTTCTGCGCGGACGCGTTGGCTTGCTGCGTGGCATCCAGCAATTGCTGCAGCTGGGACTTCAGCTGGTCCATCTGTTGGCGCTGCGCTTCCATTTGTTGCTGCTGCGCGGCAACCGTCTCGCGCAAGGCCTGGATATCTTTGGTCATGGCCGTGGAACGGTTTGCGGGTGCTGGCCTTTTCTTGCTGGTTGAAGTTTGGGCGCTCGAAGTTTGGGTCATCAAGATCGCGGCGCACACTACGACCATGGCCGCACATCGGAACAGTTTCATCGCGGGGCTCCTCTGTCGCGTCGTTTTCAAAGATCTAAAAGTCTTGAAGAATCGTGGGTCGGATTACTGATTAGGAATCGCGAAGCCGTACTTCTTAAAGAGCTCTTTTATCGGCGGGGACTGAATGAATTTCTCGAATTGCCGGGCGATGTCCTTGTTCTTCGACGAGCGCAGGATGGCGCAGGCCTGTTCGATGGCCGGGTAGTCGCCCGCCGGCACTTCAGCGTAGCGGCCTTTGTCTTTCATATTCGGGGAGAGCGCGAGAGAGAGCGCAATAATACCAACGTCAGCTGATCCCGACGCAACAAAGGAAGCGGTCTGGGAAATGTTTTCACCCAGCACGAATTTGTCTTTCACCTGATCGTAGATGCTCTCTTTCTGCATGGCAGCGACCGCCGCTTTTCCGTACGGCGCATGCTGCGGGTTGGCGATGGCAATCTTTTTGATCGATGGATCCAGCAAAGCCTTCAGGCCAGAACTCAGATCCAGCTTGGAATCGTTCGGCACCCACACCACAATCTTCCCGATCGCGTATTGGTAGAAGGTGCCGGGTTCGGTCAGTCCGGCGGCCTCGAGCTGCTTGGGATAATCCAGATTGGCGGAGAAGAACATGTCGAATGGCGCCCCGTTCTGCAACTGCTGCGCGAAGTTGCCGGAAGAGCCGAAGATCAGCTTCACGGTCTTTCCGGATTCCTGCTGGAAGCGCGTTCCGATTTCCTGCATGGCAAATTGCAGGTCGGCAGCCGCGGCGACCGTGATCTCCTGTGCGGCGCACACTCCGCCGCTCAGCGCCAAGGCGAGAGCCAGCCCTGCGAGCAGCCGAGTGAGGTATCTGCTGCGACAGTTCATGATCGGACTCCTGTGGCTCAAAAATTAATTCCTCGCTGCGAGATCAACTGGTTTAATGCAGATCGATGCAACCTGTCAATTCGACTCGAATCGCGTCATCATGGGGCGGAACAGGGCGGTTAGCAGTGCGGGATGGGGCCGGAATCCCATACGCGAAGAGGGTTTCACACGCGCAGGATCATGACTTCAGTGGATTTGATAAGGGCGGCGGCGAGCTGTCCCTTTTGCAAACGCAGTTCGCGGACCGCATCCGCCGTGATCACCGAGGTGATTTGCTGGCCGCCAATCGACAGCGTGACCTGGGCCATAATGCCATCGACCTTGATATCGACGATACGACCGATTAATTGATTGCGCGCACTGATCCTTCGAAACTGGGCGCGACGCTGGGGCAGCGGCATGCGCTTTTCAGCGAAGTGAAGATGCTTGTCCAATTCGCTTTCCGGAATGCGATGATGCCCGCCCTGAGTCTTGACGGTCTGGATTTTTCGCGTGTGGATCCATCGCTTCAGAGTCGAGTAACTGATGCCGAGCACTTTTGCTGCGTCGCGGAGTTGCACCAGCTTGACATGGTCACTCAAGAGTGAGTTCCTCTGGCGGGAAACCCGCCGGGTCGCATTCATCATAGACGCTTTGCGCCCTGAGCGAGAATCCCAACGTCAGCAGGGCCGCGCGCTGCCTTGTCCACCTCGACCTGCTTCCATAATCGCGTTCGATTCGCCTAGGCGCATGCCCGTTTCGGGGAATTTGATGCGACGGATATCCAGTTTCACGATCCTCTTATCAGTCTCTCTGGTGGTTTCTCCGGGCTTCGGTCCGTTCCTCGTAGCACAAACTGCCTTACCCGGTCCGCAAGGGACCAGTTGCTGGCCCCAGGCGCGCTCTAACCCGGATTCCCTGCTGGCCCAAATCACGACGGCCGCGACGAATCCCCAGGAAATTCTGGATGTCGACAACTGGCTACAGGACAATCAGGGGCAGACGCGCACGGCGCTCATTGATGCGGCACAGCAACAGGGATTCGATCCTGCGTTCATCGGGCTGGTGAATTTTCCCCAAGTGCTGGAAATGATGGCGCAGCATGTGGACGACTATGCCGCCATCGGGCTTTCGGCCGCCGCGCCCGTGGCAACCGGCCGCCATATCAACCATCCCGACCTGGTACGGCGGGCCGGCCTTCGACTCAACCAACTCGGTCGGCGTCCACAAACGCAGCCTAGGGAGCGTCACCAGTCAAGGCCGGAACCCACACTGCACGAGGGTCAACGGGAGCAAAGACACTAGCAGGTCGGCTGAGAGTCTGATGGTTTCTAAACAAACGAGCCCGGCTGAGTTGACCATCCTCGATCAACTCGGGCCGGGCACGATCGCGAGTCGCAAGCTTCTAACGAAGCGACTGCAGATTAAGGATCAGCGACAAGACATTTCCCAGAACGCCATACGAGCCATTCGAGTTGTAGCCGTACTCATATCTTTCGTTGTAGCCATCTTCATAGCCACGCCGAAAACCTTCGCGGAAGTAGTATCGGTAGTCTTCCGGATCCACGTAGTAACCGCTGTAGCCGTAATTC
>Ga0134122_10004312_pt1 | contig 10567 bp, 8 predicted proteins | sample KB302_FD_96461 | JGI IMG/M metagenome (GOLD analysis project Ga0134122, IMG submission 96461) | Terrestrial soil microbial communities without Nitrogen fertilizer from Kellogg Biological Station, Michigan, USA - KB3-0-2 | ecosystem: Environmental > Terrestrial > Soil > Unclassified ... | reverse complement strand
GGGCGCGCACGCCCGCTCCGGAGGAAGGCGCACTGGCCGACACTTCGATTCCAGGACCGAGATCGATCGATATTGCGCCGGATGGCAAAATGTACCTCGTCCTCCGTGAAGGAAACAAATTGTTCACGATCGATCCGGCGCTGGGACGCTTGAAGCATCTGGCCGGAACCGGAGAGTTGGGGTACACCGGCGACGGCGGACCGGCGCTCGCGGCAAAATTCGGAAAACCGCCCAATGCGCTGAACGGCCCGAAGGGGATCGCCTATTCGCCAGACGGAATGCTGTACGTTGCCGACACGGAGAATCACGTTGTCCGCAGAATTAATCTGCAGACTGGGATCATTTCCACGGTCGTCGGGACCGGAGAGCCTGGCGACGGGCCCGACGGCGATCCGCTGAAATGCAAACTTGCGCGGCCGCATGGGCTGTTTCTCAGCGGCCGGACGCTGTATATCGGAGACAGCGAAAATCACCGAATACGCGCGCTGCAGTAGGGGGAGCACACCGCTCAGCTGTAGGCGCGGTCTGTGACCGCGCACGATCCTTAATGTCACAGTACTTTTGTATTCGGGACCGTGCGCGGTCACAGACCGCGCCTACAGCTGAGCGGTGTGCCTTCGACAGTCCATCCTTGGGCCTGCTCACACATGCTCCATATACCCGTCAGACTATCGTCACAATTAAAAAGGAGAAAACATGAATTCCAAATCACGAGATGGCCGGGTATGGGGAGGATTTAGAAGCCTTGCTTCCACTCTATTATTCGTATGGCTGATCACGCACCACATCGCTCAAGCCACGGTCGTGCCCACCGAATCGATGTCGCCGACCATCCTCGTCGGGGACCATTTCTTTCTGGATAAAGTTGCGTTTCCGGCAAATTACCCGGCAGTGCTTCAACGATTTCTTCCGGCAAGATCAATTCAGCGCGGCGAAATCCTCGCGTTCTGGTCACCGGAGGATCGCAATCTCCGCCTGGTGAAGCGCGTCATTGGGCTTCCGGGCGATACCATCGAAGTTCGCAATCGAATCGTTTATATCAATGGCCGGAAGTTGGACGAGCCCTATGCGGTGTTCACCGATTCCCGGACGATTCCGCAGCGAGACAATATGGCGCCGGTCCGGATTCCAGCGGATTCATTTTTTATGATGGGCGACAATCGCGACAACAGCAATGACAGCCGCTTCTGGGGGTTTGCCCACCGGGAAGAATTCATCGGAACGCCACTTTTCGTCTACTGGTCCTTCGATGGAGGGCCTTATCAGGCCAACATGACGTGGACGGAGTGGGCAAAATCGTACGGATCGGTTGCGACGCACTTTTTCACCAATACGCGCTGGTTTCGAACCGGAACGATCGTGCGGTAAGCAATTAGAGATCGGAAACTACTTCGCCATCAATTTGCGGATCAGGGCGGCAGTGCTTTCGTGAACCACCGTTGCGCTGCCATCAAATCCGGCGCTGCCGGCCAGGCCCATGGCCATATCGAGAGGAGTGCGTCCATTCCGATCCTTCGCATCCAGCTTCGCGCCCTGCTCGACAAGAAACTGAACGACGGGATCGAATCCCTGAAGTGCGGCTCCATGCAGCGCCGTTCGTCCGGTGCTATCGGCCGCATTGATGTCCAGGCCCGCTGCCAGACATAGCTTGATGGTTTCAATCATGTCGGCCGCCGTCTTGTGCCGCCCCGTGGTGTCTTCTTCCTTGGTGCCGACTCCCGCTGCGGCCATGAGCGGATTAATGGCACTTCGCGTTGCCAGTTTAGGATCCGCGCCTTTTTCGAGCAGGAACTTCACAACGACGGCGTCTCCGGCTTTGCCGGCCCGGACCAGCGGCGTCGTGCCGGCGCCCAGCATGCCGTCGTCGCCACGATCCAGCTTTGTCCGATACGGTTGTTGCGCCTTCAATTGCACGTTCAAGTTTGCACCGTGAGCCACGAGCGCTTTGATCACATCCAGGCTCGTCATGTCGTTGTCGATTTCCTTTGGAGAAGGCCGGTTCGACTCGGGCATGGTGTGCGCGTCGACCGCTGCGTACAGGGGCGTCACGCCCGACTTGTGGGCCATGTTCGGGTCGGCTTTCGCTTCCAGAAGGGCTCCGGCAGCATCGTATTGGCCATTCATGATCGAAAAAATCAGGGGAGTATACCCATCCGGATCCGTCGCGTTCACATCGGCGCCTGCTGCTGCAAGGACGAGCACGCAACCCGCGCAACCTTCGCGCGCCGCGAACATCATTGGTGTGAAACCTCCCAGCGGTAACCATTTCGCGCGGGGTTCGGCAGTGTCTTGTCTTTCCCACTTCACGACATTGGAACGGGCATTCACATCGGCGCCATGCGCAATCAATTCCTTCACCATGTCCGGATGTTTCTGCGCGGTGGCCCACATCAGTGCGGTCTGGCCATGCCAGCCTTCTTTGGAATCCACGGCGGCGCCGTGCGACAGCAGGACTTTGGCTGCGTCGACGTTCCCAGTACGGGCGGCGGTCATCAAGGCGGTTTCGCCTTCATTGCCAACTTCATTGGCATTCGCGCCGGCCTTCAGAAGTTTTTCGATCATGGGCGCGCTGCCATTGAGAGACGCCAGGTACAGAGGCGTCACTCCATAACGGTTCGCAACCTTAACGTTTGCGCCGAGCGCGATCAGCTTGTCGACAAGCGCGAGATCATCCGCGCGCACCGCCCAGTGGAGAGCCGTCGTACCATCGATTTCAGAAGCATTGACGTCGACCTTCTGCTGGAGCAGAGCTGCTGCCGTTGCCTTGTCGCCCTTCTTCACCGCTTCTGCAAGCCGTGCGTCCACTGGGGCCGCAGAAAGAACGGCCAGACTTGAAAGCGATATCAGAACAGCCGCAAAAAATCCGCGTCTCATAGTTCGCTCATCTTTCCGGTGCTATCGCCAAGGCTGTCCATTGGGACGCCAGCCTTGTCCAGCAACGTCAGGAGAAGGTTCGTCATGGGCGTATGATCCGGATACTTCAGGTGACGTCCGCCTTTGATCCGTCCCGCGCCGCCGCCGACTACCAGAGCGGGCAGAGGGAAGTGATTGTGCGCGTTGCTATTGCTCATATTGCTGCCATAGAGAATGATCGAGTTGTCGAGCAGCGAACCCGCGCCGTCAGGCGTCGTTCTCAGCTTCTCCAGGAATTGAGCGAACAGCCCGACATGATACGTCTGGATCTTGACGTTGTTTGCTATCTTCGTTGCGTTATTGGCGTGGTGCGAAGTCGCGTGATGCCCCTCGGAAACTCCCGCCTGTGGATACGTCCGATTGCTGATTTCGCGAGCGACCATGAATGTGGAAACGCGAGTGACGTTGGCGCGATAGGCCAGCACCAACAGGTCGTACATCATCTTCACATGATCTTCGTACGAGTACGGAATCCCGGTTGGCGCTTCGGGCAATGTCAGCTGCGCGTCGGCCTGCTGCGAACCGGCATTCTGAATCCGGCGCTCGATTTCGCGAACACTGTCCAGATAGTCGTTCACCGTTGTGCGGTCCTGCGCGCCGAGCTTCTTCTGGAGGTCCGAAGATTGCTGCATGAACAGATCGAGAATGCTGCGATCTTCCTGGGTTCGCGCAATTCTCGTGGCGGCGCTTCCGCCCAGCCCGAACATGCGTTCGAACGCTTTTCGAGGATTGATTTCCATCGGCAATGGCGTGGTGTGCGTCCGCCAGGAAATCGTGTTCATATAGATGCAGCCGTAGTCGCGGTCGCAGGCTCCGATCAAGCCGGAGTGATCTTCGGTTCCGAGTTCAATGGAAGGAAGCGGGGTGTCCTGTCCAATTTTTGCCGCGGCATACTGGTCGGCAGTGATACCGGCATAGGCATCCGTGCCTTGAGTCGCTTTCGGACGCACGCCGCTGAGCCACGTCGCAGGGCTCAAGGAATGCACCGCGGTGGTGTCGGCGGCCTGGTGTCCCAGCCCGCTGACGATATTCAGTTTGTCCCGGAATGGTTCGAGTGCCTGAAGAATTGGAGTGAATTCAAAACCCGCGCCTTCGGTCTTCGGAGTCCATCGATCCATGATCGCGCCATGCGGCAGATAGACAAATCCGAGTCTGGGATTCGCGTTGGCGGCAGTTTTGGTCTGCGCCGTCAGCGCCGGCACCATCGAATCCAGAAACGGCAGTGAGAGCGTGGCGCCAACTCCTCCAACGGCCGCTTTCAGGAACGTGCGGCGGGCAAGGTGCTTTTTCGTAATGAACATGGTTATCTCCTAATTCTTCGTCTTCATCTGAAACGGCGTACTCTTTACGATATCCATCACCAGCGTCGCAAAACGATAATTGTTGCGGGCCGAATCCTTAACAATCGATCGAACCACCGGCATGTCGTAATACTCCAGGCCGCGGCCGAGCGCATAGGTGAGCATCTTCTCGGTCATGGTGTTGACGAACTGTTCCGGATGCTTCATCAGCGCTTCGCGCAAACTCACCGGGCCATTCACTTTCGTTCCATCCGCCAGTTGTCCGGACGGATCGATGGGGCCCGAGAAGTCTTTCTTCCGCCACTCTCCTGTCGCGTCGAAATTTTCCAGCGAAAATCCCAGCGGATCCATCACGGCATGGCATGAGGCGCAATTGGGACTCGCACGGTGTTGCTCCATGAGTTCCCGAACGGAGCGGGGCTTCGCGCCTTCTTCATTCTCCTTCAACGGCGGCACTCCCGGCGGTGGAGGAGGAGGCGGAGTGCCCAGGATATTTTCAAGAATCCATTTGCCGCGCAAGACCGGAGACGTCCGATTGGGGTACGACGTTACGGTGAGGACGCTTCCCTGTCCAAGTAATCCCCACCGAACGGGATCGGTCAGAGTGACGCGGCGGAACTGGCTGCCGTAGACGTTGGGAATACCATACTGCTTCGCCAGGCGCTCATTCACGAAAGTGTAGTTGGCGGACAGAAGATCCACGACATTCCGGTTCTCCCGCATGATGCTTTCGAATAACAGTTCCGTTTCGTGGCGATAGGCCTGCCGCAGGTTGTCGTCAAAATTCGGGAATGTCGGCCCGTCGGGCCTCGCGCTTTGCAGGTTGCGCAGAAACAGCCATTGACCGGCGAAGTTGCTGATCAGCGCCTGCGAACGGGAATCTGCAAGCATGCGTTGCACCTGCGCGTCCAGTATTGCGGCGTCTTTGAGCTTTCCTTTTTCCGCAAGGCCCAGAAGTTCCTCGTCGGGAATACTGCTCCAGAGAAAGAACGACAGACGCGACGCCAGATCCAGATCGCCCAACTTGTAGCTGCTACCGGCAGCGACGTTCGGCGGATCGATTTCCGTTCGAAAAAGGAAACGGGGACTGGTCAGGATCACTTGAAGCGCACTTTCAATTGCGGTATCGAACGTCGCTTTCTTCCGGCTGCTTTGGTAGAACTCCAGAATCGGCGCAATATCGGCATCGGCGACCGGCTGCCGATAGGCGCGGCGTGCCAGCGTCGCGACGATTTTTTTGGCGCAGGCGGCTTCCTCTGCGGCAACAGCCGGGCGGCAGGACAGGATGCGCCGGCGGCTCGGTGTGTCGCCCGATCCGGTCGTTTTGAACGGCCCGGTGACATCGACGTGGTCGATCTGGGGAATGCCGTTCATGTTCTGAAGATCGTGGTCGCGCGTATGCAATTGCAGAGGCTCGTCCGACTCCGCGGAATCCTTGCGCAGGAACGTCGCGCCAATCAGGTGTGGTCCGGCTTTTAAGGGGAGGCGAATCTTGGTCCGGCCGTCGATCGCTTCCGCCGCGGTGGCAAAATTAGCGTCCGACATTCGGTTGTCGTCAGGGCCGCCAACCGGAACGAGGAAGACACGATCGCCATCGACGGTGATTTCGAGTTGGTGGGGCCATTCCAGTCCCGGCATGTAACCCAAAACATTGCGCAGAAGCACCACATTCAGGTCGTATTCGGCATCAAGCGGGAAGTTCTGTTGAATCAGAATTCCGCCGCGTGTGCCCAGCGGCAATCCTTCAACATGATCGGTCTGCGCCCGGTCGGGCGGAATTCGATAGGTCTGCGTTACAGGAAGTGTCGCCGGATCGCCCATGGCAAGACTGCTGATCTTGCGCGACGCCGCCAGGTATTGCTCCAAAAGCGACGGTGAAAGTTTCAATACATCGGCGATGTTGTCGAAGCCGTTGCTTTCATCATCCGGTGGAAGGAGTTCAGCGACATCCAAATTCAAATCCAGGAGATCGCGGACGGCATTGCCGTATTCGGTACGGTTCAGGCGATGGATGGAAGATCGCCCGGGATTAGGCCTGGCGAGGCCGGCACGGTCGAGCGTCGTCTCCAGGTTTGCAATCAATCCGTCGACGGCGGCCTTGTCGGGCTTGGGCTGACCGAGGGGCGGCATCATCCCGCCACGAAGTTTCATGACGACCTTTTCCCAGGTCTCTGCGGCTTCGGGAATGCGATCGAGGCTCAGGGTGTCGAGTGCCAGGCCCGCAACCTTGTCGTCGGTGTTGTGACAATTGGTGCAGTACTGATCGATCATTGCGCGCTGGGACGATTTGGGAGCCGCCGAGGCGGAGCCCGAAGGAGTCCCGGCGCGCTGAGACCCGAATGCTGACAATGTGATGCAACCTGCCAGGGCAACGGCAAAAATCCGCAAGAACGGGCTTTTAAAATATTTTTGCAACATATTCAGAGATGAATCTTTAAAGCTGCCGCACAGCTTATCAATGCGGCAAGCGAAGGTCAATCGAATGAGCGGAGTGCGCGTGATATACTGCGGCCCGTTTCACCATGGGAATGACCATCGCGGAAAAAATTCTGGCGAAAAAGTCCGGGCATGCTTCCGTGACACCCGGTCAGATCGTCGACGCCTATCCCGATCTGGTGATGAGCCATACGGCAACGTGGCGTTCCGTCAGCGTGATGGAGAAAATCGGCGCCACGAAACTCTTCGACCCGGATCGTATTGCCATCGTCCTGGACCATATTTCCCCGGCGAAAACCGAGAAGAACGCCCTCGACCAGCAGAAGAGCCGCAATTTCGCCCGCCAGTATGGTATCCGCAAGTTCTATGACATCGATGCCGGCATCGCGCATCTGGTGTTGATGGAAGCCGGACACGTCGCGCCCGGCGACCTGATTGTGGGAACGGATTCACACTGCACTATTTACGGAAGTCTCGGTGCACTGGGCAGCGGCATTGGCTACACCGAAGTGACGTCGGTGTGGCTCACCGGGAAGCTGTGGATGAAGGTTCCGGACACGTATCGGATTCGCCTGAACGGCACGTTCGCCAGGGGCGTGTATTCGAAAGATCTCATGCTGCATCTGATCGGCACACTGGGCGCCGATGGCTGCACGTATAAATCCGTGGAGTTTTACGGCGAGATGATCGGTGACTTAAGCGTCTCGGAACGTATGACAATGACCAACCTTGCCATGGAGATGGGCGTCAAGTGTGCGTTCGTGCCGCCGGATGCGAAGACGCGCGAGTATCTGAAGGACCGGTTGAAGGACCGGCCTTACGAGGAGATTCATGCCGACTCCGATGCCGTCTATTCAGGCGAGATTGTCGTCGACCTTGAGAATCTCGGCCCGATGATTGCCTGTCCCCACGAAGTGGAGAACACCAGGCCCATTGAAGAAGTCGCCGGGACGCACATCGATCAGGTGTTCCTGGGATCCTGCGCCAATGCCAAGTATGAAGATCTCGCGGTGGCGGCCGGCATTTTGAAAGGACGGCACATCCATCCCGGCGTGCGATTTATCATCACGCCGGGCTCGCGGGAAATCATGCTGGAGGCCATACGTAGCGGTGTTCTCGCAACGTTGGTGGAGAGCGGCGGCGTCCTGACGAATCCCGGCTGCGGCGCCTGCGCAGGAGACGGCGGCATCATGGCCGACGGGGAAGTGTGCCTGTCCACGGCAAATCGAAATTTTCTCGGACGCATGGGAAGCAGCAAGTCGGAAATTTATCTCTGCAGTCCGGCGACATTGGCCGCGTCGGCATTGACCGGAGTCATTTCCGATCCGCGGGGTTCTACTGTAGGGGCGGTCTATGACCGCCCGCAATCCAACAATCAAGATCGTGGGCGGTCATAGACCGCCCCTACAGGGAAACAAAAATGGAAAACCGCATTCACGGCAAGGTCTACAAATTCGGCGACAACATCAATTCCGACATCATCATTCCCGGACGCTACCTCATTTACATCGACGCGGAAAAGCTGGCCCAGCACGCGTTCGAAGTCCTTGGAGAAGGTTTCCCGGACAAGCTGCGTCAATTCGACATATTCGTCGCCGGGCGGAATTTCGGCTGCGGCAGCGCCCGCGAACAAGCCGTCACCGCGATCATGGGCCTCGGCATCAAGGCCGTGATCGCCAGTTCGTTTTCACGCACGTTTTACCGCAATGCCATTAACTCCGGTCTGCCGATTATGGAATGTCCCGAACTCTACGACGCGGTGAGTGAAGGCGACGAAATTGAAATCGACCTGGCCGGCACGATCCAACACAAGGGCAGCCGCATTCCCTTTCCAACGTTTCCGGACTCGGTTCGAGAACTTCTGGAACTTGGTGGTCTCGCTGAATACCTGAAAGCACAACAGGAGAAATTGCGAACGTCATGAAGCTGCTTCTGGATTACGGCTCGAATGGGCTTGAGGTGGAATTCCCCGACCTCCGAACGACGGTCATTGAACCGCACTACGTGGCTCCCGCCCCGGACCCCGCGGCAGCATTGCGTCATGCGATCCAGAATCCCATTGGCAAGCCGCCGCTCCGGAGTCTGCTAAGAGCGGGACAACGCGTGGGCATCTCCGTCTGCGATATCACCCGCGCGCAGCCGCGTCAGTTGATGGTTGAAGCGCTGCTCGCGGAAATGCCGGGCATTCGCATGGAAGACGTGACCGTGTTCATCGCGACGGGAACGCACCGGCGAAACACGGACGCCGAAATCGAATCCATGCTGGGACCGGAAATCGCGCAGCATTGCCGCATCGTGTGCCACAACGCCCGTGACAACGCTTCGCTGGTGCATGCCGCGGATACCCACGACGGCGTGCGTGTGTGGATGAACCGCGAGTGGCTCGCCTGCGACTTCAAGATCACGACGGGATTCGTCGAGCCGCATTTTTTCGCCGGCTTCAGCGGCGGCCCGAAGATGGTTGCGCCCGGTCTTGCCGGACTCGACACCGTGCTGGAACTCCATAACGTCGCTCGAATCGGACACCCGAATGCGACGTGGGGAATCACCGAAGGAAATCCCGTACACGACGATGTTCGCGAGATTGCGCGCACCATCGGCGTGGATTTTGCCCTGGATGTGACGCTGAATCGCGATCGGCAAATCACTTCGGCGTTCGCGGGCGAGTTACTGCAGGAGCACGCGGCTGCGTGTGTGGTTGCGAAACAGAATGCCATGCGCAAGGTGGATGCGCCGTTTGACGTCGTCGTCACGACGAACTCCGGCTACCCGCTCGATCAGAATCTGTATCAGGCGGTTAAGGGAATGTCTGCCGCGGCAAAGATCGTCAAGTCCGGCGGCGTCATTATTTGCGCTTCCGAGTGCAGAGATGGAATTCCAGATCACGGCGCCTACCGTGAAATTCTGGAATCGCGCCCTTCACCACAGGCGCTGCTCGACATGATTACCGCGCCGGGCTACTCGCGCCCCGACCAGTGGCAGGTTCAGATCCAGGCAATCATCCAACTCAAGGCCAGAGTGCTGGTAAAAGCCGACGGACTTTCCGACGATCAGATTCGATCCGCGCACTTCGAACCAATCCATGACATCGCCGCTGCAGTTAATGAAGCGCTTCAGAGAGCCGGTCCCAACTCCACCCTCTGCGTCCTTCCCCAGGGTCCGCAAACGATTCCCTATCTGGCGTAGAAGATGATTTCCTGAATCTCTTCGCGGCAACTCATCCACTCGTTTCATGCAGAAGTTCGGATCGCCACGATCAGGGCCATCGTCACATTGCCGGAGGCGTGCATCAACCACGACCCTAAGATTGAACCAGACCTGATCCGTACCCAGCCAAACGAAAGAGCGCCCAGGAACACCAGCGGCAAAACAGGCCACATCTCGGGCATGACGGTCAGAATCAGCAAGTGTGGCAACAGAAAGATGCACGCTTGCGTAACATTCGCCCAGGCCAAGGAGAGCCGACGGGTGAGGCTACCCGCAATCAGCCCCCGAAACAGCAATTCTTCAGCAAATCCGGTCTGCACGGCGCCACTCAGAAACGCCATAGCGATCGCCGACATGCTGAGGCCCAAGCCGCCGAGCACCAAGGCCTGAAGAAACGCCGATAAAGCTGCATCGACCAAAGACATCGCCTCCTCCAAAGACGCCTGCGTTCTGATGAACCCAGCCTACGCGAGGCTCGGCGAGAATCTGCATTTCCATTTGGCCAATGATTTTGTCGCGGAGCCAGACATGCACGTACCCATCTGGAAATTTTGTTTGACGCTGTTTGAGTCTTTGAAGATATTCGACGCCATTGGGCCCGGATTCATCGAGAAACCCATCCGTTCCGAAGCTACATATGAAGGAATCTCGACGGAATTAAACACATACTTCCGCGTTAGCAGCAAAATTGATGGGCTTGAAGCTGAGAT
>Ga0134122_10004310_pt1 | contig 10572 bp, 10 predicted proteins | sample KB302_FD_96461 | JGI IMG/M metagenome (GOLD analysis project Ga0134122, IMG submission 96461) | Terrestrial soil microbial communities without Nitrogen fertilizer from Kellogg Biological Station, Michigan, USA - KB3-0-2 | ecosystem: Environmental > Terrestrial > Soil > Unclassified ... | reverse complement strand
CAGGTCCTGGTCGACCTTCTCGCGCACGCGGCTCATGATCTTCTCGCGCTCGCCCGAGACCACGTCGTGCAGGATGCGGATGCCGAACTCGTCGCGCAGCACCCCGGCGACGGTCTGCTTGATGCGCGTCATGGCGCGGAACTCGTCGCCCTGGACGCTGACGTAGTACTGCTTGACGTCGACGATGCGCCACTTGACGAACGAGTCGACCAGCACCGGCCGGTTGCCCTGGGTGAGGAAGCGCAGCGGCTCGGCGTCGTCGAATGTGAGGATGCGCATGTCGAACAGGCGCACGTTCTGCAGCAAGGGAATCTTGAGGTGCAGGCCGGGCCTCTGCACGACCTCCTTCACCTCGCCGAGCTGGAAGACGATCGCGTTCTGGCGCTGGTCGACGGTGTAGAGCGTGCCGGAGACGAGCAGCAGCACGACGATGACGACGGCGACGATCGGACCGAGGGCTTTCATCGGTCCGCCCGGTCACGGTTGCGCAGCGTGTCGCGCGAGCGCGGCCCCGGCTCGCCCGCCGGCGGCGGCTCGGCGGGCTTCTGCGCCGCCTGCGACTCGGTGAGCGGCGCGCTGCCCGCCTGCTGCATGATCTTGTCGAGCGGCAGGTAGAGCAGGTTTCCCGAGCCGCGGTAGTCCATCATGATCTTGTTGGTCGACGACAGGACCTCGCGCATGGTGTCGATGTAGATCCGCTCGCGCGTCACCTGCGGCGCCTTGGCGTACTCGGTCAGCACCTGCTTGAAGCGCGACGCGTCGCCCTCGGAGTTGGCGATGACGCGCTGCTTGTACCCTTCCGCCTCCTGCAAAAGGCGCGAGGAGGTGCCGCGCGCGCGCGGGATGACGTCGTTGGCGTAGGCCTGGCCTTCGTTCTTCTGCCGCTCGCGGTCCTGGCCGGCCTTGACCGCGTCGTCGAACGCCGCCTGCACCTGCTCGGGCGGCTGCGCGTTCTGGATGGTGACGGTGCTGATCTGGATGCCGGTCTCGTAGCGGTCGTGGATCTGCTGCATGAGATCCCGGGCCTTGTTGGCGACGTCGACCTGCGTCTCGTACAGGATCGCGTCCATGCGGTTCTTGCCGATCACCTCGCGCATCGCCGTCTCGGCGATCTGCATCGCCGACTCGTCGGGGCGCCGCACCTTGAAGATATAGTCTTTCGCGTCCTTGACCAGGTACTGCACCGCGAACTGCAGATCGACGATGTTCTCGTCGTCGGTCAGCATCAGCGATTCCTTCAGCACCTTGGTGCGAACGTTGTTGCGGTAGCCGACCTCGAGCGTTCTCACCTGCTTCAGGTTGACGATCTCGTGCGACTGGATCGGCCACGGCAGGCGCCAGTTGAGGCCCGAGGTGGCTTCGCGCGCGTACTTGCCGAAGGTGAGGACGATGCCGCCCGTACCCTCGACGACGATGAAGAAGCCGCTCGCCAGCCAGATCGCGATCACCACCAGGAACAGCAGTCCTGCGCCGCCGAAGGCGTAGCGCCCGTTGCCCGGGGACGGCGGCTCGCCGCCGCCGTCGCGCCGCCGGCGGCCGAACAGGTCCGCGAGGCGGCGGTTGAAATTGCGCCACAGCTCGTCGAGGTCGGGCGGGCCCTGATTGCCGCCGCCCGGGCCGCCTCTGGAACCATCGGGCCCGCGGGAACCGCGCCCCCAGTTGGGGTCGTTCAAGGACATGTGAGTGGAATCTAGTGAGGTTGCAGTGATTGCGCTTCGGGAGCGCCGGCGCCGCTCGCCCTGCGCGACTGCGCGAACTCGGCGATGGCGTCGCGCAATTCCTCCATCCCTGCCCCGGTGCGCGCGCTCACGAAAACGCGCGAAATCCTACCATATTGGTCACGTTCGACGCCCGGTTCCAGGCCTGCATTTGCGCCTTTATTCCCGGTGGCGTCGATCTTGTTCCAGACCAGGAGCTGGGGCGCCTGGCCGGCGGGGATCTCCGCCAGCACCTCGTTCACCGCCTGCGCCTGAGCGTCGCGCACCGGCGAGGACGCGTCGACCACGTGCAGCAGCAGGTCGGCGTGCACCGTCTCTTCGAGCGTGGCGCGGAAGGCCGCGACCAGGTTGTGCGGCAGCTCGCGGATGAAGCCGACCGTGTCGGACACGGTGATATTGCCGGCGCCGGCGATCCAGACGCGGCGAGTGGTGGTGTCGAGCGTAGCGAACAACTGGTCGGCCTCGTACGCCTTGGCGTGGACCAGGGCGTTGAACAGAGTCGATTTGCCGGCGTTGGTGTAGCCGACGATCGCAACCGAGGGCACGTCGCCCCGGGCGCGGGCGCGGCGCTGCACCTTCCTTTGTTTCTTGAGTTGAACCAGTTTTGTCTTCAGGGTCTTGACCCGCTGGCCGATATAGCGCCGGTCGAGCTCGAGCTGCTTCTCGCCGGGGCCGCCGGTACTGCCGAAGCCGCCGCGCTGGCGCTCCAGGTGCGTCCAGCCGCGAATCAGGCGCGTCGACAGGTGCTGGAGGCGCGCCAGCTCGACCTGCACCTTGCCCTCGGCGGTCTGCGCGCGCTGCGCGAAGATCTCGAGGATCACTTCCGTGCGGTCGAGCACGCGTCGCTGCACTTCCTTCTCGATGTTGCGCTGCTGCGCCGGCGAGAGCTCGTGGTTGAAGACGACGAACGCCGCGTTCAGCTCGTCGGCGGCGACGCGGACCTCCTCCACCTTGCCGCTGCCGGCGTAGAACTTCGGATCGGGGCGCTGGCGCTTGCCGCGCAGCTCGCGGTGGCGCACCACGCCGGCGCTTTCCACCAGGCGCACGATCTCGGCGACGCTCTCCTCATGCGCGTCGTCGCCGAAATCGAGGCAGACGATGACCGCAGCCTGCGGGTCAGCGGACGCTATTCGGATTCCTTCTCGCCGAGCGAGATCGGCCGGGACGGCACCACCGTGGAGATGGCGTGCTTGTAGACCATCTGCGTCACCGAGTTCTTCAGCAGCACGACATACTGGTCGAACGACTCGATCTGGCCCTGCAGCTTGATGCCATTCACCAGGTAGATCGAAACGGGAACGTGCTCTTTGCGCAGCGTGTTGAGAAAGGGGTCTTGTAGCAGCTGGCCCTTGTTGCTCATGTTCTTCTCTCTTGGGGGTGTTGTCGCCATACTTTAATGGATTTCCGGAGGGTTTACTACCTTGGAAACTAACGAGAAAACCGCGTCGGCGGCGTGACGTCGCCGCACTGCGCGCGGTGGCGCAGCGCGTGGTCCATCAAGACGCAAGCGAGCATCGCTTCGGCGATCGGCGTGGCGCGGATGCCGACGCAAGGGTCGTGCCGCCCGGTGGTTTCGATCGTCGTCGCCTTGCCGTTCTTGTCGATCGTGCGCCGCGGCAGGCGGATGCTGGAGGTCGGCTTGAGCGCGATCGACACGGTGACGTCCTGCCCGGTGGAGATGCCGCCGAGCACGCCGCCGTTGTGGTTCGAGGCGAAGCCCTGCGGCGTCATTTCGTCGCCGTGCTCGCTGCCCTTCTGCGCAATGGCGGCGAAGCCGGCGCCGATCTCCACGCCCTTGACGGCGTTGATCGACATCATGGCGGCCGCGATGTCCGCGTCGAGGCGGCCATAGACCGGCTCGCCCCAGCCGACCGGCACGCCGCCGGCGACGAGGTTGACGCGCGCGCCCACCGAATCGCCGCTTTCGCGCAGCCCGTCCATGAATGCTTCCATCTTCTTCACCAGGCCGGCGTTCGCCATGAAGAACGGGTTGCGATCGACTTCGTCCCAGGACTGGAACGGAATCTCGTTCTGCCCGAGCGCGGCGAGGTAGCCGCGGACCGCCACGCCGTATCTTTCCTTCAGCCATTTCTTCGCGACCGCGCCGGCGGCGACGCGCACCACCGTCTCGCGCGCCGAAGCGCGGCCGCCGCCGCGCGCGTCGCGGATGCCGTATTTCTGCCAGTACGTGTAGTCGGCGTGCCCGGGGCGGAATTTCTCGGCGATCGCCGAATAGTCCTTCGAGCGCGCGTCCTCGTTGCGCACCAGGAAGCCGATCGCGGTACCCGTGGTCTTGCCCTCGAAAACGCCGGACAGGATCTCGACCGCGTCGGACTCGCGCCGCTGCGTGACGTGGCGCGAGCTGCCCGGTTTTCTCCTGTCCAATTCCCTTTGAAGATCGGCGACCGAGAGCTCAAGGCCGGGCGGGCAGCCGTCGATCACGCCGCCGTAGGCCGGCCCGTGCGACTCGCCGAACGAGGTGACGCAATAGAGCACGCCGAAAGTATTGCCGGACATGCGGAAATCATCTCACGAAAAAGCGTCGCGTCTCGAACACGCTGGCGGTCAGCGCCTTGCCGTTCGATCGCAGGGTTCTCTTCAACACGAAATCGAACAGCAGCGGATTGTGCAGGCGGATCTCCTTCAGCACCGGCGCCGCGCTCTCGGGCAGGAGCTTGAGCGAGACGAGATAGTCGACGGAGAAGACCGGCATCAGCCCCGGCAGCGGATAGTCGGAGCCGTTCAGCAGGCGCGGGTGCCACTCGCCGGTTTCGATGATGCGCACCAGATTCGGCCCGGCGCGATTGCGCTGGGTCATCGCCGAGATGTCGCCGTAGCAGTTCTTCGCGTATTTCTCGAACACCCGCACGAACAGCGAAAAACTGTCGACATAGGGCCCCTGCTCCCCCTTGTCCAGGTCGCGGTCCTCGCCCATCGAGGCGCAGTGCGCGACCACCACGCGCACGCCCGCGTCGAGCGCGCGGCGCAGGCGCAGCGGATTGCCGTAGTCGTGCTTCTCGCTGCCGGTCACGGCGCGCTCCTCGCCGGCGTGGACGATCAGTGGAATATCGTTCCGGGAAAGAAAATCGTAAAAAGCGTCGCAGCGTTTCGAAGCAGGATCGATGTTCATCGCCGAGGGCAGCCACTTCACCGCCACCGCACCGTCCTTTTTCGCGCCGTCGAGGGCGTCGAGCGCATCCGCTCGGTACGGGTGCACCGAGGCCGCCCACTCGAAGTACTTGGCGTGCTGCCGCGCCGTGTCGCGAGTGTAGGCGTCGGGAACATAGAACATGCTGTGCGGCAGGTCGGGCTGGCCGCCATCGTCGAACGCGCGCTCGAAGGCGAACAGCACCAGCTTGAAGCCCGGCCTCATGCCGTCGGCGAGGTTGTGCATGCGCTCGACGTAGGCCCGGTCGACGCCGCCTTTCTTTTCGTCGTGCACGCAGCCCGCGTTGAGAAAGAAGAGCCGCCGCGCATACTCGCCGGGATTGAGCAGGCTCTCGGTGCGCGGGTTGACGTAGATGCCGCTCGCCGAGTCGCCGGCACCGATCAGGTGCGCGTGGCTGTCCCAGACGCTGCCGGCGTCGAGACCTTCCCAGGCGGCCCGCACCAGCTCGTGGTCGGCAAGATTGCGCGGCAGCTGCGCCAGGCAGGGATTCCACAACCCCTGCTCGGGCCAGAAGCGGCACGCAGCGACGCCGCCGAGGGCGGCGACGCCTAGCGAGCCGAGGAGAAGTTTTCTACGCGGGCCAATTTTTGATGTAGCCCTTCAGCATCTTGTTCTCGAAATCCTGTTCTTCGAGCACGGCTTTGGCTACATCGCGGAACGAGATCACGCCGAGCAGCTTGCCGTCCTGCATCACCGGCAGGTAGCGCGCGCTGCTCTCGAGCATGGTGCGGCGCAGGTCGTTGACTTCCATCTCCGGAGTCGCCGTCACCGGGTCGCTTTCCATGATTTCCCTGACCTTCAGGTCGCCGAGCGCGCCGCCGCGCGACGCCAGCGCGCGCAGCAACTCGTGGAAGGTCAGCATGCCGACCATGCGGCCCTGCTCCATGACCACCAGCGAGCCGAGGTTCTCCTTCGCCATGGTGTTGACCGCGTCCACCGCGCGGCCGCCGGGCTCGATGCTCAGGAGCCGAGTCCCCTTCACCCGCAAAATCTCTTTGACTTGCATGGCGGACCTCCTCCTCTCGGAGAATACTCTTTTGGCGGGCGCTGTGACTAGCCGCGCACCAGGATCGTCGCCAGCAGCAACAGCGTGCCCATGCTCACTACGTCGGTCGCGGTGGTGAGGAAGATGCTCGAAGCCGTCGCCGGGTCGAAGCCCATCCGCTTCAGCGTCAGCGGCACCAGCGCGCCCGAAAGGCCGCTCGCGATGCAGGAAAACACCATCGCGAGGAAAACGACGAAGGCGAGCATGAACGGCTGCTGCTGATGCTGGCCGACCGCCGTGATGTACATGCCGGCGGCCGCGGCGAGGCCGACGCCGGCGCCGTTGAGGCAGCCGACCCAGGTTTCCTTGGCGACCAGCGGGCGCGCCGCGCCGGGCTTCATCTCGCCGAGCGTCATGCCGCGCAGCGTCACCGCGAGCGCCTGGCAGCCGGTGTTGCCCGACTGGCCGGCGAGCACCGGCAGGAACAGCGCGAGGATGACGAGCCGGTCGATCGTGTCCTGGAAATAGCCGACCACGGCGGCGGCGAGGAAAGCGGTGATGAGGTTGAGCTGCAGCCAGGGATGGCGCAGCTTCAGGCTGCGCCACCAGTGCGTCGTCAGGCGCTCCTCCTTGTCGATCGCCACCATGCTGCCGGCCTGCAGCGAGATCTCGACCGCCTGCGCTTCGAACATCGTCTGGCCGCGCACCAGGCCGCGCAGCCGGCCGTCGGCGTCGGTGACGGGATAGACCGGAAAGTGGCGATCGAGGACGACGCGCATCGCATCGGAGAGCGGCATCGCCGCCTGCAGCGCGAACGGGTCGCGCAGCATGACCTCGCTCAGGCTCTTGTTGTGCTCGCTGAACAGCAGGTCGCGCATCGTGACGATGCCGAGCAGGCGCTCGCTCCGGTCGACGACGTAGATGTAGGTGATGAACGCCATCTTCACCAGCTCGCGCAGCGATTCGATGGTGTCGCCGACGCTCTGCTCGGGCGGATAGGCGCCGATCACCGGCTCCATCATGCGGCCGACGCTGCCCTGCTCGTAGAGCGCGTTGCGCTGCCACTGCCGCGACACCTCGTCGGGCGCCGCGGCGAGGGCGCGGCCGCGTGATTCGACCGGCATCGCGGCAAGCACGTCCTGCGCGAACGCCGGGCGCAGGCGGCTGAGCGCGGCGACGATTTCCGCGCCGCTGCTGTTGCCGATGGCGCTCGCCGCGTCCTCCGGCGAGAGCGCCGAAAGGTCCTGGGTCGGATTGATATTGTTCACGTTTTTGCCCCCTTGATGCTGTCAAAGTTTACGGCAGAACATGGCACAATGCTTTTTCATGACCCAGCGGGCGATCACGATCCGACTCGCCGACCCGCGCGACGCGCAAGCCGTGGCGCTGATGTCGCGCGACTTCATCGAGTCGGGCCTCGGCTGGAAATACGACGTGCCGCGCGTGCTGAAGGCGATCCGCGATCGCGAAACGCTCGCGATCGTCGCCTCCGAGGGCGGCAAGCCGACCCCCGGGATGAGCGGCGCGGCGGCAGTCGCCGCGACGCGTGATGCGCTCGCCGGCTTCGCGATCATGGAGCTCGGCGAGGAGCGCGCGCACCTGGTTCTGCTCGCGGTGCGCCCGTCGCATCGCAGGCTCGGCATCGGCCAGCGCATGCTCGAATGGCTGCTCGAGTCGGCGCGCGTCGCCGGCATGGCGAGCGTGCACCTCGAGCTGCGCGCCGGCAACGATGCTGCGCGCCGCTTCTACCGCGCGATGGGCTTCTACGAAACCGTGCTCGTGCCCGGCTACTACCGCGGCGTCGAGGGCGGCCGCAAGGAAGGCGCGCTGCGCATGCTGCGCGTGCTGCGCGTGCCCGGTCCGGCGCCCTACACCTGGCGCCCGCCGCGGACCGAAGACAAAGACAGCTGAGGTGCGGGCCGCTTCTCGGCCCGCGGACCCTCTAGGGAATAATCGCCAGCCCGACGCGCAACTGCCACGGGAAGCGCACGTCGTACGAGCGCAGCGATTCGCCGTAGCCGTTGAAGTACTGCGCATAGAAGTAGCCGCTGACCGGGCCGATCTTCAGATCGCGCGCACGCCGCGCGACGTCAAGCTGCAGGCTGCCCTTGTTGGCGGTGCCGCGCCGCACGAGCAGCGTCACGAGCCAGTTGTCTCCCGAATCCCAGCGCCCGCGCCAATCGACGTGACCGCGGTACTGCGGGATATCGGGGTTGTCTTCTTTTTCGATGTAGTAGTAGACCTTGGGCGTGAACTCGTAGTTGCCGAGGCTCGCGGTCTTCCAGCGCCACTCCGGCTGGATGAACGCGATGTTGAGCGAGCGCGAGTCGGCGCCGGGCTGGCCGTTCGACTCGTGCTCGATGCCGACCCGCAGGCCGTCGACCCAGGTGCGATCGTCGGTGCGCAGCCAGCGCCAGAAGAGCGACGGCCGGTAGCTGGTGTCGAAGAACGGCGCCGACTCGCCCTCGAGGTCCCAGAGCGAGGTCTGCGTGTAGGCGAAATACAGGCCGGTGAGCCACGGCCGCTCCTTGCCGAAGCCCGCGTCGTAGTCGAACAGGCGGTACTTGAACGAGATCTGGAAGCGCGCGGTCCAGCGCTCGCGCGCGCCGACCACGAAATACATCGGCTCGTTCTCCGAAAGTGGCGGCTCCTGCTCGCCTTCCGCGGCGCCGGTCAGCGTCTGCATCGTGTCGCCACGGGCGACGATCACGACCGCCACGTTCGACGGCGGATCGGCGAGGCGGATCGCCACCGTCCCGAACATCGTCGGCGGCAGCGACCCGGAATAGCGGCGACGGCCGTTCTCGGCCGGCGCCATGGCCTGCATCTTCACGTCGACCTCGGCCACGCCGCTACGTGCGCGCACAGCGATCTCGTCGGGCAACTCGGCGCCTTCGGGACCGGCGAGCACCAGTTCCAGGGGCGCACCGGCCTGCGCGCGCCCCGACTCCGAGACGAGCAGCCAGTCCGGAGGTTGCGTCGGGGCTTGCGCGAGGACGCTTGCCGGCAGGAGCAGAAGGAACAGCCAGGCTCTCACGCGGCGCTCCAGTCCTCGGCGCCGGCGAAATGCTCGACCAGGAAATCGATGAACAGGCGCACCTTCGCCGAGAGGTGCTTGCGGCTGGAATAGACCGCGTAGATCGGCAGCGGCGCCGGCGCGAAGTCCTGCAGCAGCGGCACCAGGCGCCCGGCGCGCACCTCCGGGCCGACGATGAACGCCGGCTCGAAAACGATGCCGGCGCCGCGCGCGGCGGCTTCGGCGAGGATGTCGCCGTTGTTGGAATGCAGATTGCCGCTGACGCGCACCGGGCGCTCGCGGCCATCGCCGTCACGGAAGGTCCACACGTTGCGAGGGGTCACATATTCGTAAGTGAAGCAATTGTGCCGCGCCAGATCCTCCGGCACCTGCGGCGTGCCGTGCTTCGCCAGATAGTCCGGTGAGGCGCAGGGCACGATCCGCGTTTCCCCGAGCTTGCGCGCCACGACGTTGTGCGGTCCGGCGGTGCCGATGCGGATGCCGAGGTCGAACCCCTCCTCGACCAGGTCGACGACCCGATCGGCCAGCGAGACGTCGAATCGGACCTCGGCATGCTTGGCGAGAAACGCGGCGATCGCCGGACCGACATGGCGTACGCCGAAGTTCACCGCCGTCGTGAGCTTGATCACGCCGCGCGGCACGACTGCTGCGCGGCTCGCCTCCTGCTCGGCTTCGTCGAGATCGGCGAGGAGTTGCACCACCCGCTCGTAGTACGCGCGCCCGCCCTCCGTCAGGCTCACCTTGCGCGTGGTCCGGTTGAGGAGCCGGGTCTGCAGGTGGGTCTCGAGCTCGGCGACGTGCCGGGAGGTCGCGGACGTGGACAGCCCCAGCCGCTCGGCCGCCTTCGCAAAGCTTCCGGATTCAACGACTTGGGCAAAGGCCTGGATTGCGGTGAGGCGGTCCATTGTTCCAGATATCGGGATGATCTATTGCTTTGTGCCCCCTTTATATCACCCGCGTTAGGACACATATTAGGAGCATGAAAAACGTCCTCCGCATCCACAGCCAGCCCGAAGGGCACTGGGTTGGCGACGGCTTCCCCGTCCACACGGTGCTCGACTACGGGCGTCACCCCGAGCTCTCCCCCTTCCTGCTCCTCGACCACGCGGGGCCGGCGGATTTTCCGGCTGCGCAGAAGCCGCGCGGCGTCGGCTGGCATCCGCACCGCGGCTTTGAGACCGTTACCGTGGTACTCGACGGCGAGGTCGACCACGAGGACACCGCAGGCAACGGCGGGCGCATCGGCCGCGGCGACGTGCAATGGATGACCGCAGGCTCGGGCCTGCTGCACAAGGAAATGCACAGCCCCGAGTTCACCCGGCGCGGCGGGCAATTCCACGCGCTGCAGCTCTGGGTGAACCTGCCGGCGAAATCGAAGATGACCGCGCCGAAATACCAGACCCTGGTCGCGCGCGACATCCCGTCGGCGAACCTCACCGGCGGCGTATCGGTGCGCGTGATCGCCGGCGAGTTCCGCGGCGTGAAAGGCCCGGCGAGCACCTTCACGCCGGTGGACCTGCTCGAGCTGCGCATCCCCGCGGGACGCGACGCCGACCTGGCGCTGCGCGCCGGCTTCTCCGCCGGGCTGTACGTGGTGAAAGGCGAGATCAGCGTCAACCGCGAGACGGCGAGCGAAGGCGAGCTGGTCGTGCTCGACCGCAAT
>Ga0134122_10004309_pt1 | contig 10573 bp, 10 predicted proteins | sample KB302_FD_96461 | JGI IMG/M metagenome (GOLD analysis project Ga0134122, IMG submission 96461) | Terrestrial soil microbial communities without Nitrogen fertilizer from Kellogg Biological Station, Michigan, USA - KB3-0-2 | ecosystem: Environmental > Terrestrial > Soil > Unclassified ... | reverse complement strand
CCATCGCTAGCGACCTCGGCTTCCGACTTGCTCAATCAGCTTGAGGATCCAGGCTCGACACGGGACAGACTGACGGACAGGCAAGTAGAAGTGTTGCAACTGCTCGCCGAAGGTAGATCGATGAAAGAAGCCGCCGCTCTCCTGGATCTTACGACCCGCACGGTGGCGTTTCATAAATATCGAATTATGGACAGTCTTAGTCTTCACAACGATGCGGAAATCGTTCAATACGCTATGCGCGAACACGTATTGTTCTCGTAATTGCGCAGACTCGACTCGGTCAAATGAACCACACCCGATTCATCTTCCGGCCTGCCACGCTTGACAGTTATTCGAAGGCTGGAATTCACCTATCTGCTGATCAGGAAACACCGACGCCGATTACGACTTACGGCAAAAGACTGATGACAGGCCCTTCATCTAGCCGAACAACAGGATGGTTGTCCATCACCGAGCAGGCGCTCTGGGTTGCCGGCATCGTTTTACTACTCTTGTGGCTGGGCGCTCGATCGCATTCACTCATTATGTCGCGTTTTGGCCTGTGGCAATTTCAAGGTGTGAGGACTATTTCCAGCACCGAAGGAAGTAGCACCATAGGTCTTGAAGGCAAAGCGAGAGTTGATTTTAGTCTGTGGTCTTCAAAACGGATTCAGGCATTTCAGGAGAGTGTCGCTCGTACGTTTAAACAGCCAATAGCAGTGCTACGCATCCCAAGTATTCACCTAACCGCTCCTGTCTTTGAAGGAACGGACGATCTCACGTTGAATCGCGGACTCGGTAGGATTGCCGGCACCGGCATGCCGGGCGACGGAAATCTTGGAATTGCAGGGCATCGCGACGGGTTCTTTCGCAGCCTGAAGGACATTGCACCCGGCGATCCGATCGAGATCACGACACATTCAGAGACTGACACCTACGTGGTCGAGCGGACCGAGATTGTTTCTCCCGATAACGTTAGCGTTCTAAATCCGCAACCGAAAGCTCTGCTCACGCTTGTCACCTGTTATCCATTCTATTTCGTCGGGGATGCGCCTCGCCGCTTCATTGTTGAGGCATCGCTCCAAAAGCGCGGGAACCATGTAGTGCGAACTGAGCCGCCGAGCGCAGAAAACCAAGGGCAGCGGTAATAGGACAGGTTTATGTTGCGTGTTTTGCCGAGAAACATGTTGTTGAATAGTCACCAACTCTTGTTTAAGTAAGCAGGAGGAAGCAATGTCGTCTCTGTCAAAGTCTGAATTCGTCGGATTAAGTGTGCCGGCACGCACCCCTGCCTGCCTGCTTTTGTGCTCAGACATTAAAAGGCTTTTCTTGGCACTTAGAGTTTTTCTCAGACGGCAGTAGCAACGTCTGTAGACTTTGAGAACCCTACTGCGCCGTGTCGGATTTCTAGTGCCTAACGAAATCCTTGCTAATCGCAAGGGCATTCAATTTGACCGCCCTCTCCACGAATCCCGACGACCACCACACGCTCACGTCAAACAGTTGACAGTCTGCACTCTGGTGGTTCTATCAGTAGCAACCTCTCGTAAAGAAGAGTTCACTATCGATAGTACGAAAGACCGCGCGGGGCAGACCAATCCGTCATGGCGTTGCCATTTCATAAGCCGACAGTGGTCATAGCTGACGATCACAACGGTATTCTCACAGTAGCATCGATGCTGCTGGGAGGGGAGTTTGAGATCTTGGCCACCGTTGGCGATGGTATGAAAGCAATCGAAGCGGTTGCCGATCTGAAGCCGGACGTCTTAGTACTTGACATTGGTATGCCAGGTACTAACGGCATCCAGGCCGCTCGGCAACTCAAGCAGCTTGGTTATACTCCGAAGGTGGTTTTTCTCACGGTACAAGAAGACGCCGACTGCGTGGAGGCCGCTTGCTCGATGGGTGCAAGCTATGTCCTGAAGCCACGAATGTACTCTGACTTACTTGCAGCAATCAAAGAAGCATTGGCGGGCCGGTTGTTTTTTTCCATTCCCCTCCATCCTCTGGGAAACCCGAACTCTGCATGAACAGTCGCTGTTCAGACTCGCTCGTTTCTCAGATCCAAAGGGTGTCCCTTTAGCTCCAACCCCTACCTGTCACATTTGACAGTTAGCGTAGCTCGTTGAAGGGCCTACATTGCGATTCAAAAGGATCGCCATTTCGATGATGGCAGGCGTTCCAAAGAGTTTGGCACAACAACGACGAAACTAGGTCCGCAAGAAAGGATTTGGCATGAAGATTTCGACGCTAGCGGCGACCATCTTTTGTTTGTTTCTGGTCCTTGCGGTATCGGCATTCGGTCAACAACCACAGCCTGCCGCTGCAGACGACTTGAATTCTCAAATCGAGTCCTTACGGGCCGACACGCGTGCAGACAAAGTGGCAATCATCACTGAAGCAATGAAGTTCACCCCACAAGAGTCATCGGCATTCTGGCCGATTTACAAGAAGTATGAAAGCGACCTTGCAAAGCTCAACGACGGCCGAGTCGAGTTAATCAAGTCGTATGCGCAAAAATACACTACTCTCACCGACGCAGATGCCAAGCAATTCGCTGAACAATCGTTTGATCTCGAACAACGGCGCGTGGATCTGAAGAAAAAATACTTTAAGGAATTCAACAAGCAGCTGCCGGGAACGACGGTCGCCAAGTTTTTTCAACTGGAGCATCGGCTCGACTTATTGATTGACTTGGCCATTGCTTCTCAGCTACCCGCACTGCTAGCCAAGCCACCAACGAATCCAGCACCTGCACCGCAGTAGCGTATGTTTTCTTAGAGTTCTGCACTCAGCGAGGCATCCGTGTCTCGCGGCTCACCAAACTCGGCACCCTGCGTGAAACTGTTCAGGTTGACAGTTGTGAAATCGCTTGGCGCGGGTTGAGTATTTCAGGCAACACAAAGCACGGACTGCTTGATTTGCAAGTCGAGGCTACATCAGAAGGTTCGAGATAAATGCGACAGCGCTAAAGCGGCTTGTCGTCGTACGCGCATTAACTGAGTCAGGGTTTAACGAGTGCGTCGGCAGAAGTTGCGGCGCGGGGAGATTCTCATAAAAGCTGCGGTTCTTGTTGGGATGGCGGCGGTCATCCGTCTTGCCATATCGATGGATGACACGCTGTGTGCACAAACTGCATCCACCCCTCCACCGGCGAACGCCGCCACCCCTACCAAGACGCCAGCGCAAGCAGTCGGCTTGTATGTTTACCCCACTAAGGAACAAGACCAAGCCCAGCAGGCGCAGGACGAGGGCGAGTGCTATACCGCTTCGAAACAGCAAACGGGCTGGGATCCAGCTGCGCCCGCGCCACCGGCTCAAGCCGGGGACGCTCCCAAAGGGGCGCCGTAAAAGGTGCAGCAGGTGAAGCAGCTTTTGGCGCGATTGCTGGCGATGCGGGAGAGGGCGCTGCCATTGGTGCGACAGTTGGCGCTGTAAAGGGCCGTCGACAACAAAAAAAAGCGCAAAAGCAGGGCGAGCAACAGGCGAAGCAGACCGCCCAGACTCAACAATCGCAGCAACTCGATGGGTTTCGCCGGTCGATGGATGCTTGCCTCGAAGCCAGGGGATATACGGCTAAGTAAGAGACATCGCGTTCTGTCACTCTTGACAGTTGTCGATATGAAGTCCTCACCTTATTTTTCATTCCCACGTTGATAAGCGCTCGTGTGGGAGTTCACAATGGCACGCACGTGCAGCACATCGCCAGCTTTTATTCTTCATGTACGGCTTCAGTTGCCCGTAGTCGCTTTAGCTTTTTCTTGCGTTGCATGGGCGCAATCGGACTCGCTGGCAGCGTTCAATACAACACTCGAAGGTGTTGTAGCTAAGGTCGCTCCCGCGGTCGTCGAGGTTCAGGCTACAGGACAATCGACGCGCTTCGAAGATGGAAACGACGATGACAATTCCAACAGCACTCCATCAAAATCAGAACGCTTTATAGGCTCGGGCGTCATTCTCGATTCTTCGGGCTACATCGTTACGAATGCACATGTCGTAAGCGGCGCGAAGAGCCTCACTGTGAAACTGGACAAGAATGCAACTCAAGGGTCTCGTCCGGATGAGACGAGTTCAACGACATTTCCTGCCCGCCTGATCGGAGAGTTTAAGGAAGCCGATCTCGCAGTGCTCAAAGTTGAAGCAGCAGAGCTCCCAACCATTTCGTTCAACACTAACGAGAATCTTCGCCCCGGCCAACTTGTAGTTGCTCTCGGAAGTCCTGCGGGTCTGCAGGGGTCCATTTCCATCGGTGTTGTAAGCACAGCGGGAAGACAAATAACCCCGGACGGTCACGTTGCATATGTTCAAACGGATGCAGCCATCAATCCCGGAAACAGCGGAGGCCCACTGGTGGACATTCGCGGCCAACTTGTGGGGATAAATTCGTTTTTCATTACCCAAGGTGGAGGCAGCGAAGGATTGGGATTTGCCATTCCTAGTCGGCTCGTCAAATTTGTTTACGAAACGATTCGAAGAACCGGACGCGTGTCCTGGGCCGACATCGGAGTGCGAGTACAAGGGGTAACGCCAACTTTATCGCTGGGCTTGCGCTTGCCGCGCGATTCAGGGGTCGTCGTCTCAGACGTCATCCCTGGAACGGCGGCGGAACAATTGGGAATTAAAGCCGGAGACTTTCTAAGCACAATAGACGGGCAGCCCGTCGAGAATCTTCCCAAATATTACGAAGCGATGTATCACAAGGGTATGGGCGACAAGGTTGCCCTGAATCTCATACGAGACTCGCACCGGATCAGTCTAGAAATTCCTATTACTGCCTCGATGGGCGACGTTGATCACGCCGCCGCCGAGTCCAATCCACCCAGCAACCTGGTCCCAAAACTGGGAATTCTGTGTTCCGAAGTGGGGACCATGCCGCGCATCGAAACTGCGCAACTGCGATCTAAGACTGGGGTTTTGGTCGAAGCCAAGGCGGTTGGCGGCGACATGCAAGCGAACCTGATGGCTGGCGACGTCATTCATTCCGTGAACCTCACGTCGATATCGAACGTCGCCCAGCTGCAAACTGTTCTCGACCAGGTTAAGTCGGGTACGCCGATTGTCCTTCAGGTAGAGCGTAAATCTCAATTCCTTTATGTTCCCGTCGACGAAAATTGAATGGTTGTGACTTTTGAGTGACGTCGGAAGAGCAATGTTCGATGTTCGAAGAGAACGTCTTTGCTCCCAGTATCGGAAGGGACATTGTCGATGACTGCATCAGGCACGCTGCCCCGGGCCGGGATAATGCACTCTAAGTTCTTTGCTGGAATTCCCGACCATGACCAGCAGTTGATTATTGGGATCGCCCAGGAGCGTCGCGTTTCGGCGAAGGAGGTCGTTATACAGTGCGGTGACAAAGCGAGTTGCCTGTTTCTTTTGTTTGAAGGAAACATGAAGTACTACAGGGTGACAGAAAGAGGCGAAGAGTTGATTCTTTGGTGGCTTACACCAGGCGACGTCTTTGGCCTGGCAACTATCCTTAAAAATCCGCCCAGATACATGGGCAGCGCAGAATCGAAGAAGGAGTGCAAGTTGTGGGTGTGGGACCACGCCTCGATTCGAAAACTTTCCGGTGTTTATCCACAGCTGTCGGAAAATGCGCTTCGCATCACCCTTGGTTACCTTGCCTCATACGTCGACCGCCATACGGGAATTGCCACAAAAACTGCCGAGCAACGACTCGCAAATACACTCCTTCAGTTGGGACATCGCACGGGCCATGCCCATGCCACCGGTGTTGATATCGACATCACCAACGAGCAACTCGGAAGTCTCTCGGATGTCGGAATGTTTACGACCAGCCGTGTCCTGAGCAGGTGGGAACGCGCCGGTACGATAGCTAAAGCACGGGGCAAAGTATGCATTCATGCCCCGGAAAGACTGCTTAAGGACTAGCGCTCATCCGTTCCACAGTCGCCACAAAGTTCTCCGAAAACTCTTTGCTCTGGCGCAAAGAACTCTCTCGCAAGTGCTGCTACATTTTGCTTTCTTGATACCAAGAAAGCTTTCTTCGCGCCAATCATGCCCACCTCTCTCCAATCGAGGGCCCGTGTCGTCATCGGTGACGACAACGACACGACGCTTCAAACAATATCTCGCATTGTCCGCGTGCAATTCGATGTTGTCGGAACGGTTCGAGATGGTGAAACAGCGGTCAACAGCATTGAACTTCTGAAGCCAGATGTCCTAGTTCTCGATGTATTCCTGCCAGCTCTAGATGGGATCCAGGTTGTACGGCGGCTCAAAACTCTAGGATCACCGCCTCAGGTCGTAATTCTGACCGGGCTCGAGGGCCAAGCCTTTGTTGACGCAGCGATGATTGCCGGGGCCAGCGCTTTTGTCTTCAAACGAAGAATGGCTGTCGATCTATTACTGGCAATTCGAGAAGTATTGGCAGGACGTATTTTCGTATCCGCAGACCATCCCGAGGACATCGAGCAGCGTTCTAAATGACAAAGCGGATACTGCTGCGATTTCGCGAGACGCTTTTCATCTACATAACATTCGGTACTGATGCAGACACCACCCTTCGGTGCCAGTCGTTCCTCCTTCAGTGCCATGTGAGGTGGCCGGAGGTTGGTACATAATTGAAGTCACGATGGAGCCCACTCAATATGGAATGACCACGCAAGCAAATCGGCCTGCTGGCCATAGCGCTGCGCAAGCCAGAACAACTATTCTTCTGGCCGACGACAGTAGCGCGATACTGTACGAAGTATCCACCTTTTTACAAACCGATTTCGATGTGGTTGCTACGGTTAGCGATGGCGCGGCGGCCGTGAAGCAAATCGCAGACCTGCAGCCCGATGTAATCATCTTGGATATCGCGATGCCCCTCCTGAATGGGATTGAAGTGGCACACGAGATTAGGCGCAGAGGATTGTCGCCGAAAATTATTTTCCTGAGCGTTGAGCAGGACCGGGATTATGTTGACGCGGCGGCTCAGATCGGCGCCAGCTATGTCGTTAAATCACGAATGAGATCGGATCTGATACTAGCCATCAAGGAAACGCTGGATGGTCGTATTTTCCTTTCAGTTCCCTGCCAGTCTTAGGTCCATCAACCGTAGAGGTATAAAACTCTAAGCGTCGACCCAAGGCCGTTGCTAGTCTCCCTGATACCTTTTCAAGGTAGAGCGCACTCTTTTCCACCTGTTAGCTTCCACTCAGATGATCACCGTTCTTCGTGACCGTCAGGTCATGTCGTTCACCTCGGCAGAAATACTGTGGCGTGATGTGATTGCACACACGATCATGAATGCGACGACGGGAAATTCAAAATTCTAAGCACTTTGTCGATTTCAATCCTCAGAGGGACAGTGGCAAAACCCACTCGAGAGACACGCCGATCAAGATTGGGATCTCAATCCAAACTGTTTAGTCCGGGAAAGAGTTTGGAGAACGCATCCGACATTCAAGCACTGTCAGAGTTGACAGTTTGGAGCAAAGAGGCGGCGCGGCTATTTTACTGAGAGGTGTTTAGGTTTACCCGAGCCAGCGCGATCTACCGCGGCTACTTTCCAAAACATCGAGCCGGAGAGATGGAAAATATCAAGACCGGTTCGAGTGACAGCGGACAATGAAAAACCACTCCCGAAACCCTTGCCTTCCGATGTGGTTGGTGGTTGTCTGCCTGTGCGTAACCAGTGTTGCCCAAATCTCACTTCCGCCTGGGCTCGCGGCCCCCGATAGTCAACCTACAGCGTCAACTCCCAAGGATCCTTTCGGAAGGCAATCTCCTCAGAGTGCAGTACTGAATTTTCTGAGAGTCGCACATCATGGTGACTATGTTGTGGCCGCAAGATATCTCGAACTCCCAGGCCCAAAGGAGAAACGAATTGGCCCCGAGCTTGCGAGAAAACTTCTCAACCTGATGGACACTAGCCTGTTGGGCTCCGTCGCCACCCTGAGCACATCGCCAGAAGGCCTTTCTAGCGATTCGTCAGATCCAGATATCGAAGTGCTTGGCCGCCTTGTAGTCCATGACAATGACGTGCCGTTTCACTTGGTACGAACCACTGAAAAGGATATCGGACCCGTCTGGCTCGTTTCGTGGCAAACTGTGCAGCAAGTACCGCAGCTCTACGAATCTGCTCGCGCTCCAATTCTCGACCAATATTTCCCTGCCGTTCTCGCGAACAATTTTTTATTCGGTATTCCCGCAGGGCGCTGGATCGCATGGCTTCTGACCATCCCCATAGCACTGGCAGTGGGGTGGCTCCTCCTTCGGTTGGCCCGGTGGCTCTATCAAGCGAAAAAGCGCGATGTTCCCTTTCAATGGAGTGATCTCGGCAAGCCCACCGCCCTAATACTTGCGATTCTGCTTCATGGCCTTCTTGTGATTCTGATCGGAATGCCCTTGTTTTACAGGGTGTACTACTTCCGTTTTCTCGCGGTGCTGCTGGCAATTTGTGTAGCCTGGTTCGGAATTCGATTTCTGGATCGATTGCATAGAAGTTCCGTCTTTCAATCACGTGGACGAGAGTCTCAATCATTTCTACAACTGGGATACCAACTGTTGAAAGTGGCTATCGTAGTCGCTACGGCCTTGGCCGTTCTGGCGATAATGGGCTTCAATACAAAAACAATGCTCGCTGGGCTTGGAATCGGCGGCATTGCGGTTGCTTTGGCAGCGCAGAAAACTCTCGAAAACCTGTTAGGTGGCATCACGCTTGTGATGGACAACACTCTTTTTATTGGAGACGACTGTTTGATTTCAGGCCGCTACGTGACGATCCAGAACGTTGGACTCCGCTCGACTGCAGCCATGACACGCGAAGGCACCGATATTTCATTTCCAAATGGAATGCTCGTTCAAAACAGCATCGAGAATTTGTCGCGACGAAACAGGTTTCTGATTCTTACAACGTTGGGTTTGAGCAGTCGGTGTTCCCTTGAACAGGTGCAATACGTCATCGCACGGGTACGTGAGATGTTGTATTCCCATTCCCGGGTGGAGCAAAGAACCGCCAGATTTCGTATGACGGGCGTTCAAGGTCTTGCATACAACGTCGAACTCTTCGCTTACGTTCTGACCGGAAATTATGCCGACTTTGCGGCAATCCAGGAAGATATCTTTTTTCGCATCACGAGGATTGTCGAATCGGCAGGAGCGTCATGGGCAATTCCGGGACAACTTTCGTTTCCTACACCGAACCAGTTGATAGACGAAGACAAAGCTGCAAGCGCCCAACGCGTGGTTCAGGAATGGCAGGACAAGAGAGAGAGCCCATTCCCGGACTTTTCAGACGATCGTATCGCGCATCTGCGCGGAAGTATTTCTTACCCTCCGCACTCATCCGATCCTCCAACCAAGAACGAGAACCCGTTCAAAAAAGCGGTGTAATTACGAACCCCAGCCGTTACGGCGCTCCAATCATTCCCTTGTTACCGGTCTATGCTTATTTGTTCAATTTATTTGTTTGTCAATGCTGTTGGGGGGTCCGTTCCCTTGCGGCTCAAGGCGGCGCATCATCTCCGAGCCCTGACCCTGCCACCACCGCTTCGCTGGAATTGCTGCGTCCGCTGCTGGCCGCGTTGTCGAGCTTGCGCCGAATTGTCCAGGCCCTGAGCCGTTTCTGATGACAGATTCGCGGGAGCGGTGCGGGGCGACGTGCTGCCAGCAGAGTTCGTCGGGATCCGACTGGCTTGAGATGCTTCGGAAACTGAACCAGAGGTTGAATGCGACGATGCGGTTGGGTTGGCCGCTCGAGTCGCGGCCTGTTGGGATCCCGCGCTGGATCCCACTGAGTTTGATTGTCGCGACTGAATATTCTGCTGGGCCTGTTGTTTTGCCGCTGTATTGTCGACTTGGTTCCAGCTTCCGTTGTTGTACTGGCTCCAACTACCGCTGGAGTCCTTTTTGTACACATTCCCATCGTGGCCGGCGTAAACACCGTTGGTCGTGTTTGCTACTGTTCCGTTGGCGCCGTGAAAGCCAACACCAGCTTGGCCGGATGATGTCTGGTACCCAAATCTCGTTCCCTGCGAAGTCGTGACATGTCCAGATCGTGCCCACTGATCACCGCGTGTGGCAACGGAACCGCCCCATTGCGCGTAGGCGTTGTGTCCCTGCCTTGTGGCGCCATAACCTCCGGTCCAAGGATTGTAAGAACTGGCAGCCGTTCTTCCTCCATACCATCCTTGAACACTCGCCGACCGCCCGTATCTTCCGGTGGCGGGGTTGTACCATGCTGATGAGCCCGCGGCTCCGTACGGTCCGTACGCCGCACGACCCGCTGCCCATCCTCCCGTCGCGGGATTGTACACAGCACCCACCCCGTAGGTTGTCGGCCAAGGCCGATAAATCGGGTACGGATACATAGGCCCGTGATAAATGTATGGCGGATAGTAATAACCTGTCCCATACGCGATGCATGCTCCCGCCGCCATGCCGATTACAAACATGCCGAGATACCCGCCAGTAGTGCTGCTCTCGACCGTCGTGGACGTTGGGTTTGTCTGCGTAACGTATGTGACGTTATAGACAGGAGAACTTGGCGGGATCGTGTAAATCTCTTTTGGTACCGAGTCCGCTGTCTTCCACGGCCCGTTTGCGGTAGTTGACATGAACCATACCCCTTGAAAACACAGATAGT
>Ga0134122_10004307_pt1 | contig 10573 bp, 10 predicted proteins | sample KB302_FD_96461 | JGI IMG/M metagenome (GOLD analysis project Ga0134122, IMG submission 96461) | Terrestrial soil microbial communities without Nitrogen fertilizer from Kellogg Biological Station, Michigan, USA - KB3-0-2 | ecosystem: Environmental > Terrestrial > Soil > Unclassified ... | reverse complement strand
TTGCAGGGCTGTTCATGGGAGCCCGCCGCCTTGAACCAGACGTAACCGCACCAGAGTGACCAGCGTGACTTCAACTTCCGCAACAGAAAGCTGCCTCAAGCGTTCATTTGCTTCGCGTTCAAAGTAGAAGTAATGATCCAAGGTACTCGACCGTAACTTTACCCCCTGTCGAAACGCTCCTAGACTGCCATCATGCATTCCTGGGAAGGAGATCCGCGGCCCGAGCCGGTGCCAGAATACGGCACGATCCAATCGAGCTCGACCCTGAAGCTGGATCGGTCTATCGATCCGCAGTCAGGAAGCTGGCGTATTCTCTTCGCCGTGGCGGCGGGGATCATACTGGCCGGATTCTTTGCCACGGGAAATGCGCGGGCGGCCTTCGATCAAATTGCCAGTTTCCTGACCCTGCGAGGCAAGTCGGAACCGGCTTCTCCCGCGGTGCTTTCCGAACACGAGATCGAGAACCTGGACAAACAGACCCCGCAGCGACAAGCAGAAATTCTGCTGGAACGCGCCGTCAACCACTACGAGGGCGCCAATGACCAGATTGCGGCCCGAGTCGAAGGCTGGTGGGGAAAATTGAAGTTCACTCCCCAGTTCAATTCGCAGATTACTACCGCGCTCAACTCCAACGACCTGCGGGTTCGAGCGGCGGGAATCGAGTTGGACCTGGCGGCCATGGGAGCGATCAAGTCGCCGGCGACGATCGAGCGTTTGGCGCAGCATGCTCAGAGCGGGCCAAGCTCGGAAAGGGTTTGGGCGCTATGGGAGCTGGGACTGCTGGGCAACCGCGGGGTTGAGCCGCAACGCGTGAACGAGATCTTGGTCAGCCAGCTGCAAGACCCCGATCCGGAAGTCCGGCACTGGGCGGTAGAGGGCTTGGCTTACCTGGGAACGAATGAGACCATCGCTCCTCTGCTGAAGACGTTTCACGACGATTCTTCGGCAATGGTGCGGGAGCGTGCTGCCTGCAGCCTGGCGCAATCCGGCATGCTGACCCAGGAACAGCGCCGCAGCGTGATTCCGCAGCTCTTGGAATACGCGGACGACTCCGCCCTGGACGCGCAGACTCACGGCTGGGTCTACCAGGCGCTGCGCGACATCACAGGCCAGAGCCTGCCGAATGACTCCTCGCCGTGGAGAAGCTGGTACGAGGCAAACCGGTAGGGCAGTTTCCGGTTTCCAGTTCCTAGTTTCCAGTTCCGCTTTTTGTGCAGGGCGCGGACTATCTGGAACCAAAAACCCAGAAACCGGAAACGAGAAACTGCTTACTCTGTCATTTTCGCAACGTGCAGATCGAAGCCTGTCTTGGGCAATAACGACGTCAGCTCGAACGCCCTGAAACCATCTCCTGCGATTTCCGTGTGGCGGTAGAGACCGGGTTCGCTGTCGACCGTTTCATGGCGTCCATCGAGGTGGTTGAGAAACTCCTGTGCCTGCTTGCTCTCGGCTTCGTGGTCCTTGGTTCGGGTCACAACCGCTTCGGCCGCGTAGGACCGCACCAGCTTGGGCCAGTATTTCTCCAGCAGATTGGTGCTGGCGAAGATATCGGCCCAGACCATCCGGCCATTCACCGCAACCACCACCCCCACCGCATGCTGGTCGCGCAGCTGTTGAATCAGGCTTTGGTAATTTCGCTGAATAGGCTCCGCAACGGAGTCGACTTTTTGCTTCACCTCACGGTTGTCCATCACGCGCGCATATGAACTGGTGCCGTTGATCGCTGCCGCCGCCGCCTCGACGGTCACAGTTTCGGCCATGGCGGACCTGGTTTTCGCCACCTCCGACCAAACCTGCTGCTGGTCTTTATCGGCCATCGCCTTGGCGCGGACGTTGGGGGCTGCCATCGGCGCCGGGAAAGCGCCTGCGGCTGTTCCTCCCGCGCCTACTCCGAATCTGTCACTGCTGCCGGTCCAGCGCCCGGGCTCGACGCAGAAGACGTCGAGGTTAAGTGGATCGCTCTCTCCCGGAACAATGCGGTCTTTGCCGATAACCCGATCCTGTTTCCCACCGGTCACGATCTCACCGGCCAGCAGGATTAGGGGCCGTTTTGAGTTGTTGACCAACACCAACTGGTTTACCTGGGGGCCGGGCGGCGTCGGTGGCCTGCGCCGCCGCAGCAATGGCTGCATGCCTCCGGACTCGGTCACGATCACCTCACCCGAGCGCAGTCCTTCGTCCAGGGTAAGGAATTCTTCAGTGTCGTAAGAGCGTGCGGCCACGACCGGAAATACAGTCAGGTTTCCGTGCCGGATGGGTGCGAGCACGGTGTAGCCCGACGTCGGCGGCAATCCTCCGGCGGGGGCGTGGCAGGGCCAAAATAAAGCGATTCCGGCGAGTGCGAGCACCGGTAGCACGAACAAAAGCTTGGGGTTCATGGTGTTCCTCCTGTGTAGCGCCGCCATCTCGCCGGTTGTCCGGTGGCGTCCCGCCCGCCGGCCGGCAGTGCCTGCGCTTACACGAGGAACGGCAAATATTCAGCTTCTTGCGGCACAAATGTTGATAGCATCCGGATGGCTGCCCGCCATGACTAATCCTGGTGTCCAACCCATTGTGGAAGCCACTGCGGGGTTGGAATCCCTGATCACCGGGCTCTACGAAAAGAGCGGAAATTCGGGCCTTACCCGCGAGCAGTTTGCCGCCATCCTTAACCAGGTGGCCGTCAAGTATTTGCCCGCCGCCGCGTCGGCCAGCGAGACCGCCGAACTCTATGCCAGCTTGCGCGTCGAAGAACTTGCGCTGGCGCGGGCTTGCGCCGCCGGTCAGGAGCGAGCGTGGGAAATCTTCATGGCGCGCTACCGCGAGAAGCTTTATGACATCGCGGCTCACATCGCCAGGGAAACTTCCGTGGCGCGCGAACTGGCAGATTCCCTGTACGCCGATCTCTACGGAACCAGCACCCGCGACGGGCAGCGCGTTTCGAAACTTGCGTCCTACACAGGACGCGGATCTCTCGAAGGTTGGCTGCGAACCGTGATGGCGCAGGAATTTGTGAACCGCTTCCGCCGCACGCGGCGGCTGGTGAGCCTGGATGAAGAGAGCGAAGACGGAGCGCAGTTTGCCGCGACCGCATCCGAGCCCGCCGCCGCGATTGATCCTCGAGTTGAAGCGGCCACCGACGATGTATTATCTCGGGCGTCGGCCGAAGATCGCTTCATTCTGGCATCTTATTATTTGGACGGCCGCACTCTGGCCGAGATCGCGCTCGCGCTCGCGGTGCATGAGTCCACCATCAGCCGCAAGCTCGATAAACTGGCAAAGTCCCTGCGCAAGCAAATCCTGACCACGCTGGAGCGAAAAGGCATGAGCCGCCGCCAGGCCGAAGAGGCCCTGGAGGTGGATGTGCGTGACTTTCGATTGAATATTCGGAACCGGTTGGCGCAAGAAACCGGTCCGCCAACGTTCTCTGATAAGAAGGCTGAAGTTCGGGCATCGGACGTTGGACGTCCGACTCCGGGCTGATCTTAGGCGTCGAGTTGAAGCGCGGCCGCTGGTTAGGATGACGCTGCGCTAAGGGGCGGAGCGGCGTAAGAATGTAGCCCAGGGCGCAAGACCTGAGTAGGCAAGCTCGAAGACAAAGCCCCTATAGGGGCGAAAGAAAAATGGAGCAGCTTCCAAAAATCGTGCAGCGACGCTTGCGGGCAGCTGCGAAGCCCGGGATCCATCCTGATCCCGACCTGCTGGCAGCCTTCGTCGAGAAATCGTTGAACGATCGCGAGCGCTCCCAGGTATTGGAACACCTGGCGGAGTGCGCCGATTGCCGGGACGTCATGGCGCTCGCCACGCCTGAGACGGTCTCCCCACCTTCAGCGGTACTGCAGAAATCGAATTGGTTGAGTTGGCCCGTGCTTCGCTGGGGAGCGCTGGCGGCTTGCGTTGTGGTGGTCAGCACGGCGGTCACGCTTCACTATCAGCGACGGCCAAGTTTGGAGACGTACGTTGCTGAAAAGACTCCTGCGGTGCCGGCGAGCACCGCCGAAAGCAATGTCCCGCAACAGCCGCATGAAAAGCTGGCGGCAAAGATTCCGCCTCCGGCACCGTTCGACTCGGATCGGGATTTTGGGGTGGCAAGCAAGTTGGCCAAGCAACAAGGAAGGAACCTGGATTCCGGAACGGTCGCGGGGCAGACAGAAGTGTCCGCGCCGCGCGGGCAAAATCAAGATGAAAAGGAGCGAGAACTGAGTAACAACCGGCTGGCAAATGCCAGTGCGGGCAAATCGGCCGACAAGTCAGCCGCGTCTGCGAGGATGATGGCTGCGGTTGCTCCCGCGCCTGTGCCGTCGGCGAAAGCGGCTCAGGCTGCGCCTGCGGCCGAGCCCCGGGATGACACCGTGAACGCCCCACCCGGCGCCGTGGCGGAAACCGTAACCGTGGAGGGGGTGCCGGAGACCGAGCAAACGCCGGAGCGGAAAGCGAAAGACGAGGCGACTCGGAACGAAGCGCGAAAGGAGGTTCAGGCTGCAGGCGCTGGAGCGGCAGGTGCAGTCGCCATGGGAGGCCGGAAGACAGACTCACTCTCAACCACAGGGGCACTATCTGCTTCCGGTAACTCCGGCAAGCGGTCGCGCGCTGCCTACAGCGCGCCGCGTTGGACACTTTCTGCCGACGGCGTCCTGCAGCGCTCGGTCGACTCCGGCAAAACCTGGCAGGTGATTCCAGTGGCGAACGACGTTGTCTTCCGCGCGCTGGCTGCGAACGATTCCGAAATCTGGGTGGGAGGCGCGGCCGCCGCACTTTACCATTCGTCCGATGCTGGACAACACTGGGTTCGCGTCTATCCCGCGGCTGATGGCCAGTCCCTGACTGCCGATATTGTTACCGTTGAATTCGGCGACGCCCAACACGGCAAACTAACCACCAGCGACCAGGAAACTTGGACCACCAACGACGCGGGCCATACGTGGCAAAAGCACTGACCGCCTTTTCGCAGAGTTCTGTTCTCGCACGATTCTGATTTGACGAGTACTTGTTCACGAGTTACCAAAGTGACGTTTACACCAACCAAGGGCGCGCCTACTATCCATTTCGTGGTTTGGCAGTTCTGGGGGAGGGCTGCCGAAGCGTCCTGAACTGAAAAGTTCGGGGCGCTTTTTTTTTTGGCCGGGGGTAAAGGTTTCAACCGGATGCCGGGCCCGGGCACCCAGCAGGAAACTAGAAACGGGAAACCGAAAACTGGTGTTTCCAGCCTTTGCGACTTCTGCGGTTACGATGCATCAAATACGGTGTTACGATACACGCAGCCCACGTTGGCTGACGGACCGTTCCCCGACCTGAATTCGCGGCGAACGGCACTCCCGGAGGAGAAATGGCAAGCAACGGAATTTTGGAAGTGACGGACGCAAACTTTGATCAGGATGTTCTGAAGTCAGATCAGCCGGTTTTGGTGGACTTCTGGGCAGCCTGGTGCGGACCTTGCCGCGCCCTCGCTCCCATCGTCGATGAACTGGCGAAGGACTACCACGGCAAGATCAAGGTCGGCAAAATGGATGTCGACAGCAACAGCGCTACGCCCATGCGCTACGGAGTGCGCGGCATCCCCACGCTGCTCGTGTTCAAGGGCGGCCAGGTAAAGGAACAGATCGTGGGCTACGTGCCCAAGGAAACGATTCAGAAGGCGATTGACAAGCACGTTGGGTAAGGCAGTCCGTTGTCGTCAGTCGTCGGCCCAAGGTCAAGGGCAAAAGATCAAAAGCCTGGGTTCATAGCCCGGGCGCTTTTGTTTCGATCTCTATCTCGGTAGGGAAGTACAGCTAGGAGCTAAAAGCTAGAGGCTGAATTTAGTACTTCCGCAATACGCCGATCACTCTCCCCTGTACCTCAACCGAAGCGGCGGGCACGATGATGGGCTGCATGTTGGCATTCGAAGGCTGAAGCCGAATATTCTCGCCGTCGCGGTAAAAGCGTTTGAGGGTGGCATCGGTTCCTTCCACCAGGGCGACCACGATGTCCCCGTTGTGCGCCGTCCTGCTCTTCTCAACCATCACGTAGTCGCCATTGAGAATAGCCTCCTCCTGCATGGAATCGCCGCGCACTTCGAGCACGAACACTTCCTTCGAGCGCACGAAGTCGGCGAGAGAAATGGTCTCGTTATTCTGCACCGCCTCGATCGGTTGGCCGGCCGCGATGCGGCCCAACAGCGGCAGCACCATCGTGGTATTCACAGCCATGGCCTGCTTGAGGCGCCCCTTGGGCGGCAACAGGTCAATCGAACGGCTGCGGTTGTAATCGCGAGTCAGCAGCCCCTTCTTCTCCAGATTGGAAATGTGCTTGTGCACAGTGGCCAGAGAACTTAGCTCCAGACCCTGGCCAATCTCTTCGAATGAGGGCGAGTATCCATTCTTCTGCACGAACTCGGAGATGAAGTCGTACACCTGCCGTTGCCGTCGAGTGATTGCCATAGCGCAATTTTGGGCGAAGGGAAGGCGAATGTCAAGAAAGTTCAGCGTTGTCATGCTGGGCGAAAGCGCAGGATGACATTCGGGTAGGGTTTTGCGGTCGTACGAGCTGTTATGCTGAACCGTGAGCGCTCCTGCGAAAAACGCCGCGTCCCCCGCACCACCCGGACTCTGCGCCGATTGCGTCCACGCACGGCGCATCGAGTCCGATCGCGGATCGGTATTCTTTCTTTGCCAGCTGGCGTTGACCGACTCTCGTTTCAAGAAATATCCCCGGCTGCCGGTCCTCTCCTGTCCCGGTTACGAGCCAAAGCAACAATCAAGTGTGTGACATACAGCCCATCCGCCCCGGCGAAACTTTTGTTCGTCTGAAGGCTCTAATAGATGGCAGCTGAAAAGGGGCGGGAGGAGTGTCTAAAGTGTCCAAATTTTCTGCTCATGTTTTCCTATTGCTCTTGGTATTGATCGCGAGCACGGTGGCATGTACTGCGGGAAACGCGGCCGGATTCGCTATTCCGGGTCCAGTTCAGGACGCCGCGAAGGCCGCGAAGTCCGGTGAGCAAACCGCGATCGTAGCAGGAGGATGTTTTTGGGGAATCCAAGCCGTCTTCCAGCACGTAAAAGGAGTAAAGAGCGCAATTTCGGGATATTCGGGAGGCGAGGCCCAGACCGCGCAATATGAAATCGTCAGCAGCGGCGAAACCGGCCACGCCGAATCGGTGAAGATTACCTACGATCCGGCGCAGGTCACGTACGGAGAGTTGCTGCGAGTGTTCTTCTCGGTGGCCCACGATCCCACGCAACTGAACCGCCAGGGGCCGGACGAGGGCACTCAGTATCGCTCGATGATTTTCTACGGCAACGATGAACAGAAAAAGATCGCGGAGGCGTACATCGTCCAGCTCGACAAGGCAAAAATATTTCCACGGGCGATCGTGACCCAGGTTGTACCGCTGAAGCCGTTCTATCCGGCGGAGGATTATCACCAGAACTATGCGACGCTTCATCCGGACCAGCCTTATATCATTTATAACGATGCGCCCAAAGTCGAGCATCTGAGGCAGGAATTTCCTGAACTCTATGCGGGAAAGTAGTGACGCCTTTGTTCGTGTCGGAGGAGTGAGCCATGTTCAATTCTGACCTCGATAAGGATGCTTCGTCGGTCAATGTTAGGCGGCGGGCGTTTCTGGGATTTTCGGTTTCAGCGATCGCCGGAGCCGCGTTATGGTCGCTGCATCAACCCCGGCTGATCGAAGCGGCGATGCCGAAGGGCATTCCGGGTGAGGTCACGATCGTGCAGTTCTCCGATTCCGGGAAGCGGCTGCAAAAAGTCAATGTTCCCAAGGTAGTGAAGAGTGACGATGAGTGGCGCAAGCAGCTGTCCCCGGGGCAATTCGATATCACGCGCCACGCGGACACCGAAATTGCCTTCAGCGGAAAGTATTGGAACCTGCACGACAAGGGTCTCTACCGTTGCATCTGTTGCGACAATGCGCTGTTCAGCTCGGAGACGAAGTTTGAATCCGGCACTGGCTGGCCCAGCTTCTGGCAGCCAATTGCAGCCGAGAACGTGCGGACCATCAACGATACGAGTTTAGGCGTGGTGAGAAGCGCGGTCGCTTGTACGCTGTGTGATGCGCATCTGGGGCACGTCTTCGATGACGGGCCGCAGCCTACCGGGCTCCGCTACTGTATGAATTCGGCTTCTCTGAAGTTTATAAAAGCGTAGGTCTGTATCGGCGCCTAAATACTTGCGTCATCGCGCATAGGCGCGACAAGGGCTGCGCTTGACGGGATGACAGTTTAGGGTAGAGTTTCGGGTATGAATTCTCCTGCTCCTGCGTTTCGCGCTCCCACTGCGGGTGAGCGCGTTTTCAACCGGATCTTCGGATTTCTGGTGGGTCTCGGTCTGGGTTTTTCCCACAACTATCTTCTGCAGGTCCGCGGGCGCAAGAGCGGGAAGACTTATTCCACGCCGATTGATCTGCTGGAACTCGGCGGGAAACGGTTTGTGGTGGCCCCTCGTGGTCACACCCAATGGGTGCGCAACGCCGAGGCAGCCGGAGAAGTCACACTCAAGAAGGGAAACAAGCGGCAGAAATTCCGGCTTCGCGCTCTATTGGACCAGGAAAAGCCGGAAATCCTGAAGGCCTATCTGGATCAGTTCAGGCGGGAAGTTCAGAGCTATTTTCCGGTGGCGGCTGGGTCGCCGGTGGAGGCTTTTCAAGAGTTGGTGCACAGCTATCCGGCGTTTGAATTAATTCCGCGTTAAAGAGGCCACGGATTCACACGGATCGTTCTTGGTTTTAGCTTCTTCTGACCTCCGCTACTCCAAAACACTGTCGTCCAGTTTCTTTCTTCCCCAGTCGGCGGCGGCTTGCACGAAGGCTTGCACCAGGGGGTGGGGCTTGTCGGGTTTGGATGAGAGTTGCGGCTGGAACAACGTTGCGATGTAGAAACGGTGGGTGGGCGATTCGATGGCGCGGATCTCGCCTTGCGGGCCCCGCGCTACCACCGGGAACCCGGCTTCCATGGCGGCCCATTCGTATTCCGGATTGACTTCGAAGTTGCAGAAGAATTCTTCGACTACCGTATCCTGCGAATAATACGACTGCAGATAGGAGCCCGGACGAAGGCGGATTTTCGGTATCGGACCGGAAAGTTTGGGTGCGCCCTTGGCGCGGTCGGGAACGGCGCAGGCTACCGGGTAAACAATGATGTTTTTTGAGCCGGAATTGTTCTCGGCGGTGTCCGCATCTTTGATTCCCAGCACATTGCGAACACATTCGATCAGAGCATATTGGAATCCGCCGCAGGTGCCGAGGAAAGGCCAGTCGCGCCGGCGGGCGAACTCAATGCCTTTGAGCATGCCATCAAAGCTCTTGTAGGGACTACCCGGCGCCGCCCAAATTCCGTCGAAACTCTCCAGTTTCTTCTCGGCGGCGGGATTCAGAAGGCTCGGGGTTGCGATCCACTCGCCTTCGACGGGCAGATTCAGTTGCGCCGCGGCGTGCCGGAGCGACTTCTCTACGGCGGGAAGAGTCGGGGATTTGGGATCATAATCCCCGAGAATTCCTATGCGGACAGGATCGCTCACCTAGCTATTTTAGTGGAGAAGTTCGGGAGTGAGGGGTTTGGGAGGTGAGAAGGCTGGTGCACTCGCGAGATGAGCGTCAGACTTCGGACGTCAGAACTCGGCACGAACCGTGTAGGGACGGGTCTTCGACCCGTCCGGGTCGAGCGAAGCTCGACAGCCTGCAGTCCTGAACCGGATTCACGAGCGCGGTCTTCGGTTTTCTATCTTGCAGTTACCGCCCTCTCTTTCAGAATTTCTTCGATCGCGGCGATCGCCGTTTCCAGTTCTTCATTTTTACTATAGAAGTGCGGAGACATGCGGACACCGGCTTTGGGGCGATAGTCGACAAGGATGTCCCGCTTGAGCAGTTCGGCGCAGACTGCCTCTGCATCGGGCATGTCGATCGAGACTGTTCCGCCTCGGTGTTCTGCGTTGCGCGGAGAATTTACCCGCCATCCGCGTGCCGAGGCCAGTTCGATCAGTCGGGATGTCTGCCGCTTCGACTTCTCCCGGATTCGATCAATGCCGACTGCGGCGATGATTTTCAGTCCGGGGCGCGCCGCCTCCAACGCGGGTATGTGGGAGGTGCCGTTCATGAAGCGAAACGGCGGATCGCTGTAGCGGGTGGGCCCGACTTCGAAGCCGAAGGGATTCTGATGGGCGAACCAGCCGGTGAATTTTGGCTGCAGCGTTCGCCCCAGGTCGGGGCGCACATATAAGTATCCGACTCCCGGGCCTCCACACAGCCACTTCAAAACGCCGCCACAGGCAAAGTCGACATCGAGCGCTTGCACATCTACGGGCACGGTGCCGAGCGACTGAAAAGTGTCAAGCACAACGTGCGCGCCAACTTTGTGAGCCTTCTCGATGATCGCCTTGGCATCCTGAATGTACGCGCTCCGAAAGATCACGTGAGATACCGGGACGAGCAACGTCTGTTCGTCGATGGCGTCCAGCAGACGCTCGACGGGGACCGTGATCCCGTCGTCGGTCTTAACCATCTTCACGCGGGCACCGCATGCCTGTTGCGCCTCCCAGAAATACATTACCGAGGGGAAGTTCAGGTCGCTATACACGACTTTGTTGCGTTGGCCGGAGAAAT